>Ga0070707_100004121_pt1 | contig 13642 bp, 12 predicted proteins | sample KBSK5502metaG_FD_65468 | JGI IMG/M metagenome (GOLD analysis project Ga0070707, IMG submission 65468) | Corn, switchgrass and miscanthus rhizosphere microbial communities from Kellogg Biological Station, Michigan, USA - KBS K5-50-2 metaG | ecosystem: Host-associated > Plants > Roots >... | reverse complement strand
GCTCGTGGAGATCATCGAGCTCTCCGATCATCCATGGTTCGTGGCCGGTCAGTTCCACCCGGAGTTCCGCTCGCGCCCGTGGGATCCGCATCCGCTCTTCGCCGCCTTCATCAAGGCGTCGCTTCGGTCCCAGAGTCGTGCCTAGGGGGGGCCGAGCGCGGCAGCGGACGGCTGGGCGCGCCGGATGATGGGGACCCGGGCCGTCAAGATCGCCGCCCTCCGCATCGGTGGAGACGCGCCGCTCCTGCTCGTGGGCGGGCCCTGTGCCATCGAGGACGAACGGCATGCCGTCATGATGGCGGAGCGTCTCGTGCGAGTCACGGCGGCGGCACGGGTGCCGTTCGTCTACAAGTCCTCCTACGACAAGGCCAACCGGTCCTCGGTGCATTCCTACCGCGGGCCCGGCCTCAAGGAGGGGCTGCGCATTCTGCGCCGGGTGAAGGAAACCGTCGGGGTGCCGGTGCTGTCCGATGTCCACGACCCCTCGGAGGTCGAGCCCGCGGCCGAGGTGCTCGACGTGCTGCAGGTCCCCGCGTTCCTTTGCCGGCAGACGGATCTCGTCCTCGCGTGCGGGCGGAGCGGCCGGCCCGTCAATGTCAAGAAGGGCCAGTTCATGGCGCCGCGCGAGATGCAGAATGTCGTGGAAAAGCTTCGCTCCACCGGCTGCGAGGACATCCTGCTGACCGAGCGCGGCACGAGCTTCGGCTACAATAACTTGGTCGTCGATTTCCGGAATCTGCCGATCATGCGTGCCCTGGGTTACCCCGTGGTGTTCGACGCCACACACGCCGTCCAGCTCCCCGGCGGTCAGGGGAACCGCTCCGGCGGCGAGCGGCAGTATGTGCAGGCCCTGGCGCGCGCGGCGGTGGCGGTGGGCGTGGACGCGCTCTTCATGGAGATCCACGAAGATCCGGACCGGACCCTCGCGGATGGTCGACCGCTGTCCGACGGGCCCAACATGCTCCGGCTGGACGATCTCCCTCGTCTCCTGGACGAGATCGCGGCCATCCGCGCGGCGGGCCTCACGGTGTGATGGACGGCACCCGACTCCTGACCCTAGCAGAGCGCGTGCTGAGGCTCGAGGCCGAGGGCATCCTGGCTCTGACCCGCCGACTCGACGAGCGCTTCGTGCGGGCGGTGGAGCTGATGCACGGCTGCGCCGGGCGAGTGATCGTCACCGGCGTCGGCAAGTCCGGGATCATGGGCCGGAAGATCGCCGCCACGCTCGCCAGCACGGGGACACCCGCGCATTTCCTGCATGCCGCCGAGGGTGTGCACGGCGATATCGGCATGGTCGCCCGCGCCGACGTGGTCGTGGCGCTGTCCAACTCGGGCGAGACGGACGAGATCCTTACCCTCGTGCCGGTGCTCAAGCGTCTCGGCGTCCCCCTCATTCTCCTGACGGGCGCGCCGGGGTCCACGCTGGCCCGTCTCGCCGACGTGGTGGTCGACGTGGGGGTGAGCGAGGAGGCCTGTCCCATGAACCTGGCCCCGACGTCGAGCACGACGGCGGCCCTGGCCATGGGCGATGCGCTCGCCATGGCCCTGTTGGACCTGAGGGGCGTGCGCCCGGAGGAATACGCGGCACTTCATCCGAAGGGGAACCTGGGCTGGCGCTCGCTCTTCAAGGTCCGCGATCTCATGCATATCGGCGATGCCATCCCGGTGACCTCCGCGGACGCGACGATGAAAGAGGTGATGGAGGAGATGAGCGCCAAGCGGATGGGCATGACGACGGTGGTGGATGCCGAGAGCCGGCTCGCGGGTATCATTACCGACGGCGACCTTCGCCGCCAGCAGCTGGTCCACGGCTCGCTGCTCGACCGGCGGGCTCTCGAGTGCATGACGCGTGAGCCCAAGTGCGTCGCCGCCGACGACCTCGCCGCCAAGGCCCTCTCGGTGATGGAGGCTCACGCCATCACGTGCCTTGTCGTCCGCGACGAGGACGGCTGCCCGTCCGGCGTCATCCGGCTTCAAGACATCCTTCGCGCTAGAATCCTGTGAGATCGGCGGCACGACGGGGCCGGCGAGGCGCCGCCCGGATCCGCCTGCTGGTCCTGGACGTGGACGGTGTTCTCACCGACGGTGGGCTCTACTACGGTCCATCCGGAGAGGAAATCAAACGCTTCGATGTTCAGGATGGCCTGGCCGTCGTGGCGGCGCGCCGCGCCGGTCTCTCCGTCGCGGTCATCTCGGGTCGGGCTTCGGCCGCGGTCACCCGCCGCATGGCCGAGCTCGGGATCACCGAGGTTCACCAAGGCGTCGAGGACAAGACGGTGGTGCTGGCCGCGTTGACGGCGCGGCTCGGACTCGACCTCGCGGACGTGGCGGTGATGGGAGACGATCTGGGCGACCTCGCCCTGATGCGCCGGGTCGGCTTGGCGCTGGCTCCCGGCAATGCGGTCCGTGAGGTGCGGAGCGCCGCCGACTGGGTGTCGCGGCGTCGGGGTGGCGGCGGCGCGGTCCGGGAAGCGATCGAGCTCTTGCTCAAGGCGCGAACGGCTTGGCCGCCCCCGACGAGCGGAGGTCCTCGAACGGAGCGTGCGGCGAAGCGACCGCCGCGCTCCTAGGAACCGCGCGCCTGGTTTGGTCCTTTCTTGTTTGCCTCGCTTGCGTGGAGTGTGCTAGGGTGGTATCGAAATTGCATATGCGTAGATTGCCGCTCGTCATCCTCGGATGCGTCGCATTGTTCCTCACGCTCGTGGTGGGCCTCCTGTTCACCAGGGCGTCCGGCCCGAAGCCGGAGGCTCTCGAGCCGACCCAGAGCAAGGCGGATTACCGGATCAAGGAAGTGCATCTGCAGGAGGAGGATCGCGGCCGCGCCCGCTGGCAGCTGGACGCCGAGTCCGGCGAGGTGTTCGAGGATCAGGGCAAGACGATGCTGAAGCAGGTGACGATCCGGATCAACGAGCCGACGCGCGCCTGGACGGTGGTCGCCGATGAGGGCGATCTCACCCGCGACAGCCGGGACGTCGAGCTGCGAGGGCATGTGGTGGTGGAGTCGAGCGACGGCCTGCGCATGGAGACCAGCAGCTTCAATTGGACGGCCAAGGAACAGCGGGCCTGGACCAATGCGCCGGTCACGATCTGGCGGGGTAGTGTCGTCGTGCGCGGCCAGGGCTTCGAGTCGCGCGTCAATGACGAGTCCACCATGGTCAAGGGGCGCGTGCGCGCGACGATCAGCCCCACCACGGGACCGAATACGCTCGGCGGGAAGCCATCATGACGCGGCGACTCCCGGTGGTCGCCCTGCTTGTCTGGCTCGCGGGCACCATCCCCGCGTGGGGACAGACGACCCCGCCGCGGAGTCGCCCGGTGCCACCGGCGCGGACGCAAGCCCCCGCCACCCCGAAGCCGAAGCCGGCGGATCCGCTGGCGCGGCCGGCAGGAGATGACAAGAACGCACCCGTCACCGTGGATGCCGATCAGCTCGAGAATCTCCAGAAGGAAGGGCTCGTCGTCTTCTCCGGCAACGTCGTCGCCAACCAGAACAACTCGACGCAGTACGCCGACCGCATGGAAGTGTACCTGGACGCCAAGGGCGCGAACATCGTCCGCTCGATCTCGACCGGGAACGTCCGCATCATCACGCGCGACTGCCGGATGGGTACGGCCAAGCGCGCCGAGTACTACGACGCCGAGCAACGCGTGGTGCTCATCGGCGACGCGCGCGTGTGGCGGGACGACAACGTGGTCACGGGCGCCCGGATCACCATCTTCCTCGCGGAGGACCGGAGCGTCGTCGAGGGGGGCAAGCAGGAGCGCGTGAAGGCCGTCTTCTTTCCGAGGAACGAGGAGCAGCAGGGGGCCGACAGCAAGCCGACGCCGGGTGTCCCGTGCGGCTGATCCCGTCCGCTCCCGGGAAGCGCCTCTGGTCCGGTGTCGATGGGCGAGGGGAGTCACGGTGGAAGGCCTGATCGCCCAGAGTCTCCAGAAGCGGTTTCGCAGCCGCGTGGTCGTCAACCGCGTGAGCCTGGATATCCATCCCGGCGAGGTGGTGGGGCTGCTCGGGCCCAACGGCGCGGGCAAGACCACGTCCTTTTACATGATCGTTGGCGTGCTCCGCCCCGACGATGGGCGCATCTTTCTCGAGGGGCAGGACGTGACGGACTTGCCCATGTACAAGCGGTGCCGCCTCGGCATGGGCTATCTGCCCCAGGAGTCCTCCGTGTTCCGCAAGCTGACGGTGGAGGAGAACCTGCTCGCGATCCTGGAGACCCTGGACCTCTCCCACGCCGAGCGCCGGGCGCGGCTGGAGGAGCTCCTGGCGGAACTGGACCTGACGCCCCTGGCCCGCCACAAGGCCTACACGCTCTCCGGGGGCGAACGGCGCCGGCTGGAGATCACCCGCGCGCTCGTGACGAACCCGCGCTACCTGCTGCTGGACGAGCCCTTCACCGGCATCGACCCCATCGCCATCGGCGACATCCAAGAGATCGTCGCGCGGCTCAAGGAGCGCGGCATCGGCCTGCTCATCACCGACCACAACGTGCGCGAGACGCTCGCCATCACCGACCGCGCGTACATCCTGTACGATGGGCGCATTCTGGCTTCGGGCACGGCGCCGGAGGTGGCGAACAACCCCAAGGCCCGCGAGATCTATCTCGGCGAGAAGTTCTCGCTCTAAGCCCACCACCTGACCATGAAACTGGCTCTCCGGCAAACCCAGCGGGTTGTAATGACGCCCCTCCTCCAGCAGGCCATCCAGCTCCTGCAGCTGTCCACGATCGAGCTGGAGCAGGTCGTGCGGAAGGAGCTGGAGGAGAACCCGCTCCTGGAAGAAGTCCCCCTCGAGACCACGGACGGGCAGACCTCGACCACGCCCGGGGCCACCGAGCTCCCGCCCGCCGCGCCGCCGGCCGAGCCCGTCTCCAAGGAGACGACGTCGGTGGATGGGGACCGCGCCGACGAGCTGCCGTTCGATCTGAGCAGCGCCATCTTCGACGAGCCTGACGAGCGCACGCCCGTCTCCATGGAGGAGCGCGACGACCTGCCCTTCGAGAACCTGGCCAACAACGGGGCGTCCTCCCTCGCCGACCACCTCGTAGAGCAGCTGCGGATGATCACCAACGATCCGGTCCTGCTCAAGATCGGCGAGGCGGTCATCGGGAACCTGGACGAGGACGGATACCTGCGCGCCGAGCTGGGCGAGATCGCCGAGGGCACCGGCACCACCCTCGCCATCGTGGAGACCGCGCTCCAGCTGGTGCAGGGCTTCGACCCCCGGGGCGTGGCGGCTCGGAGCGTGCAGGAGTGTCTGCTCCTGCAAATCACGGCCGACCCGGATCCGGACCCCGTCACCGTCGACATCCTCGAGCACTACTTCGAGGATTTGTGCCGGCGGCGCTACACCGAGATCGCGCGGGCCATGAAGCTCTCGCTCGATCGCATCATGGAATCCGTCGAAGAAATCCAGGGGCTCGAACCCAAGCCGGGACGGCGCTTCGGCGGCAATGACTCGCGCTACATCGTCCCCGACGTCACGATCCAGAAGGTCGGCAACGACTACGTCGTCCTCCTCAACGAGGAGGGGATTCCGCGGCTGCGCGTCAACTCGCTCTACCGGTCGCTGCTGCGGCGGTCCGGTGACGAAGCCAAGCAATATGTGGAGCAGAAGATCCGCTCGGCGGTGTGGCTCATCAAGAGCGTGGAGCAGCGGCAGCGGACCCTGCGGCGGGTGGCGCAGAGCCTGGTGAACTTCCAGCGCGACTTTCTGGACAAGGGGCTGCCCCACCTCCGGCCCCTGGCGCTGCGGGACGTGGGCGACGACATCAACATGCACGAGTCCACCATCAGCCGCGTCACGACCAACAAGTACGTGCAGACACCCCAGGGCCTCTTCGAGCTGAAGTTCTTCTTCCACAGCGGCATCGCGTCCAACAACGGCGCCATGGTGTCGTCGGTGTCCGTGAAGAAGATGATCCGCGACATGGTGGACGCCGAGGACACGGGCACGCCGCTGTCCGACCAGGAGATCGCGCAGGCCCTGCACGCCCAGGGGCTGACCATCGCGCGGCGGACCGTGGCCAAGTACCGCGAGGAGCTGGGCATCCTGCCGTCTCACCAGCGGCGGCTGCAATCGAAGAAGCGATAAGGCGCCGGCCCATGCAGGTCATCATCAGCACGCGCGGGATGACCATTTCCAAGACGTACAAAGACGCCCTCACGCAGAAGCTGGCCAAGCTCGAGCCCATGCTCCCCGAGATCATCGAGACCAAGGCCGTGCTCTCGCGGGAGAAGCACCGGCGGACGGCGGCCCTCACGCTGATGGCCAAGCGCCACACCTTCCGTAGCGAGGAGACGGCGGCGGACTTGGCGGCAGCCGTGGATCAGGCGGTGGATGCGCTGGCTCGACAGGTCCGGGAGCTCAAGGACCGCGTGAAGAACCGCAAGGGGCGGAGCGCGCGCCGGGTCCCCGCGGCGGGGGCGCCCGCCCGCACCCCCACCGCCCTCGACGTCGTCGTCCGTCAGATTCCGCTCAAGCCCATGTCGCTGGAGGAGGCGGTGGCCGAGCTCCGCCGGGAGGGCCACGAGTTCCTGGTCTTCGCCAACGCGTCTACCGACACGGTCAACGTCCTGTATCAGAGGAAGGACGGGGGCCTCGGGCTCATCGAGCCGGTGGCGTGAGCGACGCGCCGCTCGTGCCCGCGCCCGCCGCGGGCATCGCCTTCGTGATCATCACCGGGCTCTCCGGAGCGGGCAAGAGCTACGCCATCAAGTGCTTCGAAGACATGGGGTACTTCTGCGTGGACAACCTGCCGACGACCTTGATTCCGACGTTCGCCGAGCTGTGCGCGCAGTCCAGCCGCCAGATGCGGAAGATCGCGCTCGGCATGGATGTGCGCGAGGGTGAATACTTGGAGCACTTCGTGGAGGCGCTCCACGCGCTGCGCGCCGGGGGCCACCGCGTCGAGGTGCTCTTCCTCGAGGCGGGCGACGAGGCGCTGGTCCGGCGGTACCACGAGACGCGCCGGCGCCACCCGCTGGCGGGGGAGGGCGGCGTGCTGGACGGGATCCGCGCGGAGCGCAGCGCGCTGGCCGACCTGCGCGAGGCCGCCGATCGGATCATCGACACCTCGGGACTGACGGTGCACCAGCTCCGCGATCGCCTCATCGAGACGTACGGGGCCCAGGAGGCGCGGGGCTCCCTCACCGTGTCCCTGGTCTCGTTCGGCTTCAAGTACGGCCTGCCCTATGACGCCGACATCGTCTTCGACGTGCGATTCCTGCCCAACCCCCATTTCGTCGATGGCCTGCGCGCCATGGACGGGCGCGACGCGCCGGTGGCCAAATTCGTCCTCGCGCACGAGGAGAGCCGCCAGCTCCTGGCGCGCCTCGAAGACCTGCTGCGCTTCCTGCTCCCGCTCTACCAGCGCGAAGGCAAGGCCTACCTCACCCTCGCCCTCGGGTGCACGGGGGGGCGCCACCGCTCCGTCGCCCTCGTCGAGTCGCTGCGCGCGTTCGTCGAAGAGCTGGGATTCGCGCCACTCGTGCACCATCGGGACGTGGACCGTGAGTGAGGAACTCGCATTTCTCTTCGGCATTCACAACCACCAGCCCGCGGGAAACTTCGAGCCCGTGGTCGCCGACGCGGTCGTCCGCGCCTACCAGCCGCTCCTCGAGGTGGTGCGCGCGGTGCCGGATTTTCCGCTGACGGTGCACTGCTCGGGGACATTGCTCACGTTCCTGCGCGACCGAGCGCCCCGCGCCTTCGATGTCCTGGGGTCGCTCGTCTCGTCTGGACGCGTCGAGTTGCTGACGGGCGGCTTCTACGAGCCGATCCTGCCCATGCTCCCGGACAGGGACAAGGTGGGCCAGATCCAGGCGTTGACGGAGTTCCTCAAATCGAGCTTCGGCGTGAGCCCGCGCGGAATGTGGCTGGCCGAGCGCGTGTGGGAACCGCACCTGGCGCGAGCGCTGCGGGACGCGGGCGTGGAGTTCGTCCTCCTCGATGACTCGCACTTCGTCCAGGCCGGCCTCTCCGCCGAGACCCTGGGCGGCTACTACCTGACCGAGGAGCAGGGGGCGACGGTGGCCGTGTTTCCGATCAGCCAGCGCCTGCGCTACCTCGTCCCGTTCGCCGACCCCGAGGAGACGGTGCGCTATCTCGAGGGACGCCGGGACGCGGGCGCCGTGACCTTCGCGGATGACGGGGAGAAGTTCGGCATGTGGCCAGGCACCCACCAGCTCGTCTACGAGGCCGGCTGGCTCCGGCGGTTTCTCGACGTGCTCCGCGCGGTGCCGTGGCTGCGTCCATCGACGTTCTCCCGCTATCTCGCCGCCCACCAACCGGCGGGTCGGGTCTACCTGCCCGCCACGTCGTACACGGAGATGGGCGAGTGGGCGCTGCCGGCGGCGGCGGCCGCGGAGCTGGCGGCGGCCAAGCGACGGGTAAGGTCGCTGCCCGACGGAGAGCGCCTGGGACCCCTGCTCCGGGGTGGATTCTGGCGGAACTTCCTCGTCAAGTACCCGGAGGTCGCCGCGTCCTACTGGAAGATGCTGCGCTTGTCCGCGCGCGTGTCGGATGCGCTCACGGCGCGACCCGAGGACCCGCGCCTCCTCGCCGCGCGCGCGCGGCTCTGGCAGGGTCAGGCCAATGACGCCTACTGGCACGGGGTCTTCGGCGGTTGCTACCTGCCTCACCTCCGGCGCGCCGTGAAGAGCGCGCTCATCGCGTGCGACCGCCTGCTCGGTCCCGCGGACGGCGGCGCCGCCATCGAATGGCGTGAGGAGGACGGAAACGGCGATGGGCGCGTGGAGGTCGCCGTGCGGACGACGGACTGGAGCCTCATGGTGCATCCCGAGCGGGGCGGCACCCTCACCGAGCTCGGCTCTATGGCACGCGATGTCGATGTGGCCGACGTCCTGACGCGCCGCCCTGAGGCGTATCACGCGCAGATCCGAGATCCCGACACCGGTGCGACCGACGCGCAGGTCCGGACCATCCACGACGCGGCGACGTCTCGCGAAGCCGGGCTCTCGACGCTCCTCCAGTACGACCGGTTCCCGCGCGCCTCGCTCCTCGACGGACTGTTCCCGGACGGCGTCGCCCTCGACCCGCTGCACCCCTGGGAAGCGGCGCGCGCCGTGCTTGGCGAACGCCCCATGGCGCACGCGATCCATGCCTCTCGGGATGCGATCGAGGTCGCCTGCTCGCTGGATGATCTCGGGGAGCTGCCACTCAGGGTCGAGAAAGCGGTGCGCGTGCCCCGGCAGGGAGCGTGGCTCGATGTGGGTTACCGGCTCCACTGGGCCGGGGCCGAATCGCTCGAGGCGCGGTGGGGGGTGCAGTGGAACCTGGTGCTCAGCGCCGGCGACGCGCCCGGCCGTTACTTCCGCGTTTCCGGCCGCCCGTCCCTCGGCAGTCGGGGGCAGCTCGAGGGCCTGCGCGCGTTCGCGATGGTGGACGAATGGCTCGGCTGCGAGCTCGATCTCGCCTTCGCGGTGCCCGCCGACGTGGGCTGGAGCCCGGTAGAGACCGTCTCCCTGTCGGAGGGCGGCTGCGAGCGCATCTATCAGGGGTCGGCGCTGCTCGTGAGTTGGCCGGTGCGGCTGGTCTCCGGCGCGACGTGGGAGATGTCGCTGCGTCTGAGCGTGAGCGACCCGCGGGCGGGGGATTTCCCTTGAGGCGCCCGCGCAGCGATGCTACAGTGACGCATTCTGGGGTCAGAGCCAACCACGGGAGGGGAATGATGGCGCGTGAGGAGTACCTGTTCACGTCCGAGTCGGTGACAGAAGGGCATCCGGACAAGATCGCCGACCAGATTTCCGACGCGGTGCTGGACGCGATCATGGCGCAGGACCCCACGGGGCGGGTGGCCTGCGAGACGCTGCTCACCACCGGGCTCGTGGTCGTGGCCGGAGAGATCACAACGTCCTGCTACGTGGACATCCCCAAGATCGTGCGCGACACGATCAAGGGCGTCGGGTACACGCGCGCCAAGTTCGGCTTCGACTACGAGACATGCGGGGTGGTGACCGCCATTGACGGGCAGTCGCCGGACATCGCCATGGGCGTGGACAACCTGGGAGCCGGCGACCAGGGGCTCATGTTCGGCTACGCCTGCACCGAGACCGAGGAGCTGATGCCGCTGCCGATCATGCTGGCGCACAAGCTCGTCCAGCGGCTCAGCGAGGTGCGCAAGCAGGGCGAGATCACGTATCTGCGGCCGGACGGCAAGAGCCAGGTATCGGTCCGCTACGTGGACGGCAAGCCGGCGTCGGTCGATACCGTCGTCGTGTCCACCCAGCACAGCCCGGACGTGACGCTGGAGCGGATCCGAGAGGACATCATCGAGCGGGTCATCCTGCCCACCATCCCCGCGGACCTCCTCGATCCGCAGCGCGTGACGTACCACATCAACCCAACCGGGCGCTTCGTGACGGGTGGGCCCATGGGGGACACCGGGCTCACCGGCCGCAAGATCATCGTCGATACGTACGGCGGCTCCTGCCCGCATGGAGGCGGCGCCTTCTCCGGCAAGGATCCGACCAAGGTGGACCGCTCGGCCTGCTACATGGCCCGGTACGTCGCCAAGAACGTGGTGGCCGCTGGGCTCGCCGAGCGGGTCCAGGTCCAGGTGGCCTACGCCATCGGCGTGGCCGACCCCGTGTCCATCACGGTGGAGACCTTCGGCACGGGCACGGTTCCCCCCGCGACGCTCGAGGCGATGATTCGCCGTCATTTCGACTTCACGCCCGCCGGGATCATCAAACATCTGAATCTGCGCCGCCCGATCTACAAGAAGACCGCTGCCTACGGCCACTTCGGCCGGAGCGAGCCCGAGTTCACCTGGGAGCGCCTCGACCGCGTCAAGGATCTCCGGGACGACGCCGGGGTCTGATCGCGGCCGCGGAGGGCCGGGGCCCGCGCGGTGCTCAGAGGGGCGCGCCGGACGGGGCCGCCGCCGCCACGCCGCGCCCAAGAAAGGACGCCCGCATGACGGATCATGACGTGAAGGATCTCTCCCTCGCCGCCGCCGGCAAGCTCAAGATCGAGTGGGCCGAGCAGTTCATGCCGGTCCTGCGGCAGGTCCGCGAGCGGTTCGCGAAGGAACAGCCGCTCAAGGGCGTCCGGCTCGGCGCCTGTCTGCACGTGACGACGGAGACGGCGGTGCTGATGATCACGCTCAAGGCGGGCGGCGCCCAGGTTGCGCTCTGCGCCTCCAACCCCCTGTCCACCCAGGACGAGGTCGCGGCAGCCCTCGCGCAGGAGCACGACATCGCCACCTTCGCCCGGAAGGGCGAGGACAACAGCACGTACTACCGGCACATCGAGTCGGTCTTGGCGATCCGGCCACAGGTCACCATGGACGACGGCGCGGACCTGATCTCGACCCTGCACGGCGACCGCAAAGACCTCCTGCCGGGCGTGCTCGGCGGCACCGAGGAGACGACCACCGGCGTCATCCGGCTCCGCGCCATGGAGAAGGACGGCGTGCTCCGCTTTCCCGTCATCGCGGTCAACGACGCCGACACCAAGCATCTCTTCGACAACCGGTACGGCACGGGGCAGTCGACGATCGATGGGATCCTCCGCGCGACCAACCTCCTGCTCGCGGGCAAGGTCGTCGTGGTGGCCGGCTACGGCATGTGCGGGCGCGGCGTCGCCGCGCGCGCGCACGGCATGGGCGCCCAGGTGATCGTCACCGAGACGGCGCCGATGCGCGCGCTCGAAGCGGTGATGGACGGCTATCGCGTGATGCCCATGGCGAAGGCCGCCGAGGAAGGGGACGTCTTCGTCACCGTCACCGGGAATACCACCGTCATCCGGGGCGAGCACTTCGTCACGATGAAGGACGGGGCGATCCTGGCCAACTCGGGCCACTTCAACGTCGAGATCGAGCTCGACGCGCTCGGGCGACTGGCCGAGTCGCGCCGCACCCTGCGTCCCTTCGTCGAGGAGTTCGTGCTGCGCGGGGGCAAGCGGCTCCACGTGCTCGGCGAGGGGCGTCTCATCAACCTGACGGCGGCCGAGGGGCACCCCGCCATCGTCATGGACATGAGCTTCGCGAATCAAGCGCTGTCCGCCGAGTACATGGTCAAGCACGGCCGGAGTCTCACGCCGAAGGTCTACGGGGTTCCCCGGGACATCGACCTCGAGATCGCGCGGCTCAAGCTCGCCTCCATGGACGTCCAGATCGACAGCCTGACGCCCGAACAGGAAACCTATCTCTCCTCCTGGACCCATGGCACGTAGCGGGCTGCTGAAACAGGCCCACATGCTTCGTTGGCGCTCTCGGCCGCACGCTCAACTTGGCTCGGTCACGCTCGCCGGATCTCCGGAACTGCTCGCCAAGCGGAGTACGCCTCGCGGGAGGGCCAAGGGCGCCGCCTCGCGTCTGGACGTGTTTGAGCAGCCCGCGCGCTCCTCGGAGTCCGGGTAGGGTCACCGCGTGGCACCTCGCACGCAGGGGGCGATCGGGTCCACGCGGCGTCCGCGCTTCGGCCTCTGGCTCGTGCTCGCCATCGTGGTCCTGGGTGGAGCGGGCCAGGCGGTCCCGCTCTACACGGACTGGCTCTGGTTCTCTGAAGTGGGCTTCACCCAAGTGTTCACGACGCGCCTGGCGCTGAACGGGTGGCTCTTCATCGGACTGGGCGCGTCGGTGTTCGTCTTCCTCTTCGCCAACCTGTTCCTCGCCGCGCGCACCGCCCCGCCCGACGTGTACTGGGAGCTGGAGGACCAGCTGGGCCTGCCGGAGCGCGCGATCCTGGAGCCGCTGGTGCGCCGCCTGTTGGTGCCGGCGGTCTCGGTGATCGCGGTGTTCGCCGGCGCGCGGGGCGCGGCCGCCTGGGACACGGTGCTCGAATATCTGAACGCGACGCCGTTCGGCCGGGTCGATCCGATCTTTGGCAGGGACCTGGGGTTCTACGTCTTCGAGCTGCCCTTCTGGCGCATCGTGTACGGCTGGGCGACGGCGCTGGCGGCGGGGGCCCTGGTGCTCACCACGGCCGTGTACGTGCTCCAGCGCAGCCTCGTGCTGACGGCGCGGGGCCCGCGGCTCGCGTCGGGCGCGCGGATGCATCTCCTCGGGCTCGGCGCGCTCTGGCTGGGGCTGCGGGCGGTCGGGTTTCGGCTCGATCGCTACGATCTCCTGTACGCGCCCCGCGGTGTCGTCTTCGGCGCGTCCTACGCGGATATCAATGCCGCCCTCCCGGTGCTCACGGCGCTGATGTGGCTGGCGCTCGTCGGCGCGGCCGCGTGCGTCTTCCAGATGCTGCGCCCGGGCTGGCGCGTCATCGCGTTCACGCTCGTGGTCTTTGTCCTGTTCTGGACCCTGGGCCTCGGCGTGTACCCGGCGCTCCTGCAGCGGTTCCGGGTCACGCCCAACGAGCTGGCGGCAGAGCGACCGTACATCGAGCACAACATCCGGATGACGCGCGACGCGTACGGGCTCGACCGCGTGGCCGAGAAGGACTTTGCCGCCGAGGAGAATCTGAACGCGGCCGCGCTGGAGAACAACAGCCTGACCATCAAGAACATCCGGCTCTGGGACCACCGGCCGCTCCTCATCACGTACGGCAAGCTCCAGGAGATCCGCACGTACTACAAGTTCGTCGACGTGGACAACGACCGGTATGTGGTCGACGGGGACTACCAGCAGGTGATGCTGTCCGCGCGCGAGCTCTCGTATCAGAACCT
>Ga0070707_100004120_pt1 | contig 13643 bp, 8 predicted proteins | sample KBSK5502metaG_FD_65468 | JGI IMG/M metagenome (GOLD analysis project Ga0070707, IMG submission 65468) | Corn, switchgrass and miscanthus rhizosphere microbial communities from Kellogg Biological Station, Michigan, USA - KBS K5-50-2 metaG | ecosystem: Host-associated > Plants > Roots >... | reverse complement strand
CGGATCTCGTTGACCGTGTCGATGACCCGCGCCGAATGGCCATGCGCGGTATCGACCACCATGATATCGACCCCGGCGGCAAACAACGCCTCGGCGCGTTCCAGCTCGGCATGGCCGGTGCCGGCCGCAGCGGCGACGCGAAGGCGGCCGTGCTCGTCCTTGGCGGCATGCGGGTAGAGTTGCGCTTTTTCGATGTCCTTGACCGTGATCAGACCGATGCAGCGATAGGAATCATCAACGACCAGCAGTTTTTCGATGCGGTGCTGATGCAGCAGCCGCTTCGCCTCGTCCTTGCCGACGCTTTCGCGCACCGTGATGAGCCCCTCGCGGGTCATCAATTCGGCAACCCGCTGGCGCGGATCGTCGGCGAAGCGCACATCGCGGTTGGTCAGGATGCCGCACAATTTGCCCGGCTGATTTGGATAGGGGCCGCGCTCGACCACCGGGATGCCGGAAATCCGGTTTTCGGCCATCAGCCGCAGCGCGTCGGCCAGGGTCTCGTCCGGATGGATCGTGACCGGATTGACCACCATCCCGGCCTCGAATTTCTTGACCTTGCGGACCTCGGCTTCCTGCTGGTCGATCGGCATGTTGCGGTGGATCACGCCGAGCCCGCCGGCCTGCGCCATCGCGATCGCGAGCGCGCCTTCGGTCACGGTGTCCATCGCCGCCGAGATCAGCGGAATGCCCAACTCGATCTCGCGGGTGATGCGGGTGCGGGTGTCGGTGTCGCCCGGCAGCACGCTCGATGCGGCCGGTACGAGCATGACGTCGTCGAACGTCAGCGCTTGCAGGATTTCCATCGCCCCTATTACACGCTTTGTGGGGTGCTGGCCAATATGTAGTCCGCCCGGCAGGGGAATCTAGCAGGCCGCGCAAAGGTTTATCGGGCGGCAGCTATGCGGTGCCGGGAGCCGCGCGGAAGCCGGTCGCGACGACATAAGTCTCGGCCGATTCGGCGCGGCTGGCCGCCGGCTTGGCATGCCGAACCGTCGTGAAGGCGCCTTTAAGCTCGGCCAGCAGGGCCCCCTCGGTGCCGCCCTGGAAAACCTTGGCAACAAAGGCGCCGCCCGGGCGCAAAACGCTCATGGCGAGGGCGAAGGCGTCCTCAGCCAGCGCGATGATGCGCAGATGGTCCGTCGCGGCATGGCCGGTCGCCGGCGCGGCCATATCGCTGAGCACGACATCGGCAGACCCGCCGAGTGCCGCGCGGATCTGACCGGCGATGGCGGGATCGCGGAAATCGCCGGCCAGCAGGGTCGCGCCCGGCACCGGGTCGGTCGGCCGCAGATCGATCCCGATGACCGAACCGTGGCCCTTGTCAACCCCGACCCGCACCGCAGCGATCTGCGTCCAGCCGCCCGGCGCGCAGCCGAGATCGACGACCCGCAACCCCGGCCGCAACAGATGAAAGCGGTCATCGAGCTGGATCAGCTTGAAGGCGGCGCGCGAGCGATAGCCGAGGCGGTGCGCGTCGGCGACATAGGGATCGTTCAGCTGCCGGCTGAGCCATTCGGTCGAGGAGGGCTTGCGCCGCCGCGCGGATCTGACTCTGACCGCGAGCCGTCGCCCAGTGCTTCCCGGGGGCCGTGGCATCAGGTCAGATCGTCGAGATCGACGCTCAGCGCCTCTGCGATTTTCTTCATGGTTTTCACTGGCCCTCTGCGAGCACCCGTCTCGATCTGCGACAAATAGGTGAAATCCAAATCCGCACGCGCGGCAAGAGCACGTTGGGAGAGCCCGCGATACTCACGCCAGACCTTCACAGAGCTCTCGCCAGCGAGCAGCCGATCAACCAGTTCGATCGGTACCCGCTCCTGGTCACGAGAGCGATGATAGGCGGCAGTCGCGGCAGCATCTTCGAGCATTTCATGAAGATCAGCTGGCGAGATCACAATCACGTCGGCGTCTTCGACTTCGTCAACCGACTGCGCGCCAATGCCCTTCAACTCTGACTCAATAGCTTGTCCTCGAAGGCTGCCTTCCAGCTCCCCCAAGAAGCGGAATTTCAACCAGCTCATCGATATGCCCCTCCTCTGGGCGCGACTTCGTAAACGTCCAGGATGCCAGTGGCGCGGTCGAGTGTGTATGACACGCGCCAGTCGCCAACCCGGATACGGAACCCGTTCGGCACGCCTTTAAGCGGCCGCAGATTTGGGTTCCGCGCCGATGGGTCGGCGGCAACGCCGGCGATCGCCTGGCGAATGTCCCTGGCCTTGGCGGGCTGCATTCGGGACAGGGCCTTCCGAGCATCGCGCGCGATTACGATCTGCATGTTGGCTATTCGCCAACATGGCCTCAAACCCGAAGCGGTTCAATAGTGCGGGGTACGAAGATTGACCAAAGCTTAGCCCGGGTCGCCCTGCATCAGCTCGAACAGGATGCCCTCGCGGATGCCGCGATCGGCGACGCGCAGCCGGCCGACCGGCCAGGTGGCGCAGATCGCATCGAGGATGGCGCAACCGCTCAGCACCAGATCGGCGCGCTCGCGCCCGACGCAGGGGTTGGCGGCGCGGCCTTCGATGTCGAGCCCGGCGAGATGGCGCGAGACCAGCTCAATCTGATCGAAGGTCAGCATGCTGCCGTCGACAAAGGCGCGAATGTAGCGCGGCAAAGAGAGATGCACCCCGGCCAGGGTCGTCACCGTGCCGGAGCTGCCGAGCATCTGCACCTGCCGGGCGCGGACCTCGCGGCGGATCCCGTGCTCCAGCTCAAATGGTCGCAAGGCGGCTTCGGCCTCGGAGACCATGGCGCGGTAGATCGCCGGCGACACCTCGATGCCGCCGAACCGCTCGGTAAAGGTCACGACGCCAAAGGGCAGCGACACCGAGCCGAGGATCTCGGGCCGCGCTCCCGGCCGCGGGCCGTGCCGGCGCAGCCAGACGATCTCAGTCGAACCACCGCCAATATCGAAGACCAGCGCGTAAGGGATGCGCGAATGCAGCAGCGGCGCGCAGCCGGCAACGACCAGCCGCGCCTCCTCGGCGGTCGAGATGATCTCGAGATCGATGCCGATCTCGTCGCGCACCCGGTCGAGGAAGGCAGCGCAATTATCGGCGCGGCGGCAAGCCTCGGTGGCGACATAGCGGCCGGCTGTGACCCGGCGCTGGCCGATCTTGCCGGCGCACACCTTGAGCGCCTCGATCGTGCGCGCCATCGCCGCCTCGGACAGCTCGCCGCTGTTGGCGAGGCCCTCGCCGAGCCGCACGATGCGGGAGAACGCATCGACGACGCGAAACCCGGCGCGCGCCGGACGCGCGATCAGCAGCCGGCAATTGTTGGTGCCGAGATCGAGCGCCGCGTAATTGGACTGCGGCTGGCGCGCGGCATCGCGAAACTCGCTTTCGACCAGCCCGCGCGCGGTCCCGTGCTCGGCGCGCAGCATCGCGGCGCCGGCGCCGAGGCCGGGCCGAAACGAGCCAAAACCATGCTGCGAGTTGCCGATCAAGGGCCAATCCTGCAATACGACCCGCCATGCTAGCGCACCCGGCCCGCGAATCGGAAGCGCCGCAATCGTTAACGAGCCGAATCCGAGGAGCCCGGCCGCGACCCGCCTCGCCGCGCGGGCCTACCCAAGCCTTCCACAGGTGTTATATAAGAAGCCGCGAGGCCATTTCCCGGTCGGGATTTTTGACGGCCCGCCGCCCCGGCTGATGGGGGATCGTCTAACGGTAGGACAGCGGACTCTGACTCCGCCAGTCTAGGTTCGAATCCTAGTCCCCCAGCCAATCGTTATCAATAACTTAGACGGGGAATTAAGTCAGGTTAGATGACTTGGTTTTCCATTTTCTCCGGTCGGTTTTCCAAAAGTGTCCGCGTTACGTTCCATTTGAGGCGTGCTCGCCTTCCCTGAGGAGGACGAGTGGCCGCTGCAAGTTCGGTCAAGGGACCTTCGCCGGAGCGCTCGGCACCGGCCGAGAAGCGCCGATAGCGGACCTCCGCATTTTAGCGGCTCATTTGCTGAGAATGGCCCACTTACCCGTTCAGCATTGAGATTGGCACCGCGTTGAATCCGCCCGAACTCGGACAAGCACATCCTTTCAACTGGACAGGCCCTGCACCGTATCCGCGGTCAGTGACGGCGTAAGTTCGCGCCCGAACCGCCGGCCGGCAAGCAACCGCGCGGGTTCTTACGCCGCTGAGCCTGCCGCTCGCTCGACCGGGGCGCGGCGGAGCAGCCACGGTGTCATGATCATTGCCGACGGTTTCAATGCATCGGTCGGCGCCAGCTCGCGCACGCCGAACACCAGCCCGGCCTGTTCGGCACGCGACAGCCTCGCGTATGTGCCGAAGATCCGGTCCCAGATCGATAGCACGGCGCCGAAATTGGCGTTCGCCTGCTCATCCACGATCGAGTGGTGGATCAGGTGCAGGTCGAGCGTGATCACGGCTTGCTGTAAAGGGCGCTCCAGCCATTCGGGAAGACGAATGTTGCCATGCGTTATCGCGGCAGCAGCAAAGACCACGACGGCGTGGCTCGCCGCAACGCTCGCGGGGATGCCGAGCGCTAGGACCGCGACCCAGTAGAACCCAGCGACAATAAAATATTCGATCGGATGGTGGCGCACCGAAGTCGTGACATCAACATCGGGATCGGAGTGATGCAGCGCGTGAAAACGCCAGAGCCACGGCACCGTGTGCTGACAGCGATGCGCGGCGTAATGCAAGAAATCGAGCAACAGAAAAGCCACCACAAGGCTCAACCATTGCTCGGCCAATGGCCAAGAGGGTAAAGCGACCTCAAATGTGGCTTCAAACTGTAGCCGGAATGTATCCGGCGAAGCGAAAGTGAAGCCGGCGACGACGATGTTGAGGAGCCAGATGCCGAGGTTGCCGAGCCGCCGACGCAGCGCCGGAAATTCCCGCTGTCGTCGCGGCCGGCAGAATTCCCATAACGCGATGGCCAGCAAGCTGCCGATGATCACCACGAGGGCCAATCGCACCCCTCCGCGCCTGCTACTACAGCATCAGGCCGTTCCCGGGCGTCGCCTCCGCGTCCGATTCAGAGTGGAGGACATACGCTATTCGACGCCGAGGGGAGCGGAGCCGAGAGAAGCATCTCGCCACTGGTCGCCATCGCATAATACGCCCCCACGGCCGGCCGAAGCTGCGCGCCGGTGCCGTTCGTGTTAACGGGAAGAGCAGCGCAAAGAGCGAAGAAAGCCGAGGCTCCCGCGGCCGGCGGCGGTCCTAGCGGCCCCGCAGTGGGCGCGAGTCCGATGGACACCCCCTTGGGCCCCAAAATGCCCAAATTGGGGGGGGTGGGCGGGCTGCCCAGATCGTTGAAGACAAAAGCGGTATAGACACCGGTGTTGACCGGGTTCCTTTGTATCGGAGGTCCAGGATGGAAGTAGCTGTAGAAATACGCCGGGTCGGTGTTCGGCGACGGCGTACATGGGATTGGCCCGCACGCACCGGTGATGAGCAGCGGGACCGCCACTTCAAAGATTGCGTGCTTTTGCCTCGAAGTCGGTGATGTGCCGAAGACGACTGAGCAGTCTATGCCTATCTGGTTCGCCAGGAGGGTCTGGGACCCAGTCGCGCCTGAGAAGTTGCCGACGACAGTGCTAGTCGAGCAGTCCCCGGCATTGGTGGCTGTGAAGTTCAGCGTAATCGGAACGGCACGCTCGGTGCCGTCGTTGTTCAGCACCGTCAACGGGACCGAGAATTTGGCAATGGTTGTGCCGATCGCGAAATTCACGTTAGTCCGGAAATGGTCGTCGTATATGAAAAATGCAGTGTCGGGATCGGGAAGCCCGGTTGCCCCGGAGAATCCGACACTTGACACCCCGACCGCATACAGGAACGTGTCTGCGTTGGAGTCATAGAGCTGAGTCGCTGCAGCCGTTCCCGAGCTTTGCGAAATGAAGGCGAGCGGCGTCAGGCCTGTCATCAGGTCCGACACCGTGGGTGGTGGATTGGTGAGCGCCAGAGCCGGATTCCCCGCGGTCACGCCGCTCTGCGGCGGAATATTGTTCTGCGCGCGGACCATTTCAGGGAGGTTGTTGCCCAGACCGGCTACCTGCAAAACCCCTTGGGTGATCGTGGGGACCTGGGGACAGGGGTTCATGTTGAAGAGGGCGCAGAGCCCGCCCGTGCCACTGAGGAGCGCCTGCAGGCTTCCAAGATCGGCGCCGTCCCCGGCCCAAGCCGCTCCGGCCCCGCACAGCCATACGCCTGCGACCGCACCCGCGACACGCGAAAGGATTGTGGATTTGGTCGAAAGCCGCATCATGTGCCTCCCGATTCGCTGCGTCAGTCTCGGCGAATCTCAGTTTGAACGCAATCACTCTGACCCATTACCCACAAATGTCATTTGCATTTGCTATGTTTATGAGCGCAGCATCTGTGTCCCAAGATTGTCGGCTCGATTTGGCCCTGGCTTCCCTCGGCCCCTTCGGGTCGCTCACCGTCGTCGCTTCCGAGGAAATCCAGAACCAAATCGAGCCTTAAACGGCCTTGCGGATCAGCAATGGCTGCAAGAGCAATCGGAGCGTGACTCACAGAGTTCAAAGTGATTAAGCACATGGAGGTGGGCAATGTGGATGAACCAGCGTCTGAGCCAGATGGTATGGCTATTCCTGGTGGCATCGATGGCTGCTTGCTTCGCTTCGGGGGCCGCGCTCGCCACATGTACCCCGACGCTCCCGACAACGGCCGGATCCGTTCCCTGTTACATCAAGGTCCAGCCGATCGATGTGGGCACAATCCCCACCGGTTCGACGCTTCCGGTTTTCGCCCCATTCAACACCACATCCCAGACCGGCAATCCGAGTACGGCGGGCATGCCGGTTGCTCCGAACCCCATAACGGGGACAAGCCTGCCAAACAACCCAACCAGCGCGAACCCGATCGGCTTCATCGTCGATCCGGCGACAGGGCTGTTTCCCGGGCTACCGGGCTATAATGCCTCGTCGGGAACGGGGGTGGACGTTACGCGAGCACTGTTAAATAACGTCGGCGTCGATCTGGTCTGGCTTTCGATGAACACTTACGTCACGCCGGGCCCGAACAACAACCCAAGTCAAAACTTCACGACGCTGAATGTCGGGGTTACCTCGACAGGACCCCAGGTGGCGAGCTGCAACGGGTTCATTTCCGCCACGACGCTGACGGTTACCTCGTGTGGTCCCATCGGCAATGGGGCGAGTACTCTCGCCGTATACGATGTGCTGGCGGGCTCAGGGATCGCAACGAGCCCCGCGCCAGGGACGTATATAACTGGGTTGGGGACAGGATCGGGCGGCGTCGGCACCTATAAGGTCAACCTTTCGCAGACTGTGGGATCGTCTAGGAAGCCAGTTCCATTCACGGCCACCTCGGGCACTTTGGGGAGCCAGGACTTCCTGACGCTCGCGGATCAAGTTCCGTCTGCCTCACCGCCAACCGCCCCGTGCTCGATCTCGCAGATGACCATCCCACCAAACGGATGCGGGTTTCCGCCGCCGCCGCTGAGCCCGGATCCGACCACGATCAACCTGTTTTTCGTCAACAAGCTGAACCCGCCGACTTCCGGGGGCACGCTCTACGGTTTCGCCTTGATCGGCAATAACGGGGTCGCGATCGGCGGCAATACGTTCTTTGCGCCGACGCCGCTGCAAGCCCGCCCGGACACGATCGCGCACGAGATTCTGCACAATCTCGGCCTGACGCACGAGACATACGGGGCGGGGCCCTACAACCCACTAACTCCGAGCAATCCCTTCCCGCCGGGAGGCATCGCACCGCCGGTTCTTGCCGCCAATCCTTTCATTGGAGAATGCGACCCGAATTATCCCGGGTGCGGCGCCAACCTGATGACATCCGGAGACCTCCGGACCGAACCGACGCTTACGTGTGTCCTTAATGGGTATTTGGGCAGGACTACACCCGGTTGCTCTGGGCAGCCCTCGTTTCCTCTCGGAACCACCGATCAGGTGACCGCGGCGGCGCAAGAGAGCACCACGAGCTTGCCCAAATCGCAGCAGCGGGCGGTGCTGGCGGGCCTCAGCGGCCTGCTTCAGACGCCGACACCGATCATTACGTCACCAATTAACTCTGGCGGGCTCATCGAGCCGATACCCTACGAGACGACCAAGGCGCAGCTGGAAACCGGCGATAGCCCCACCGGCCGGGTAATCTTCGATCTATCCGGTCCCGTGGACGGCAGACCAGGCGAGACCCTTGTTGCCTGGGTCTTGAGCCTTCCCGAGGACCACACCTTCGCCGGGCAAGGCGGAATCGATGTCATCTCGCAATCTCGGAAGGACCTCGTCCAGGACGTAAGTTACTATCCGAACACGGCAGGCAATCCGCTGAGGAAGAATATCGGCTACGATCCCGGCGCGGACACTCCGGCTGTTGGCGCGGCAGGTCCTAGCCCTTGCGCAGCGACCACGACGGGGTGCCTGATGGTCAAATTCCAGGCGCCGGGGCTCGGGGCAGATGACTCGTTCATGTTTTCAGAAAACATTCTCCAAGCCGGGGCTCCAATCGCAAAAAATGATCTGTGCAAGGCGAAAATCACCTACTACTTCAGCGACGGGTACACGACGACAAGCAATTTCAGCCGCTGCTCGCCGGACCCGCTCCCGGTGATCGCCAGTTCATGGCGTCCCGACCCTCATGTCGCGCCGCATTTCGTCAAAACAAACCTGCTGCTGGCGCAGGCACCGCCGCCGACATTGTTGCCATGCACGCCGGTGCCCAACTCCAACCCGCCCGTTTGTCTGGACCCGACGCAGAACCCGCCTGAGGACGCCGATCCCACGCGCGAAGGCGGACAACTGGGCCAAAGCTGCAACAACGGGGCCACCATCGGGAGCATCAACATCAGCGGCACCATTCCAGGGCCCAATGTGACCGTAAACGCAGGCCAGCGGTGCAACTATACGAACTGCGAATTCCTGGGAAGCCTGACGATCAATGGCGGGAATGTCTTCCTCGGAAATTGCCAAGTCGACGGCAATCTCACAATGACTTCCGGCACCCTCAATCTATCCACATCGACGCACGTCATGGGCAATGTGCAGATTGCTGACGGGAGCGCTGTCAGCCTTCTCCCCAATAGTTTCACTATCGGCCCCAGCGCTCAAATAGATGGCGGCTTAGCGATCCAGAACCTCCCCGAAAATGAGCCGGGGTTGATCTGCGGGACCACGGTCTCGGGTGGCGTGACGGTGAAAAACAACCAGAGCTCGATTCAGATCGGGCAGGGGGTCGGGCAATGCCCTGGCAATAGAATCGCCGGCGGCTTGAGTTGTAAGGGCAACACAGGGGCTGTAACCGGTGGCGGAAATACTGTGAGCGGTGGCGCGTCTGGCCAGTGCGCCGGTTTCTGACGGCGCGCCCCACCAATGCCAAACCGCAGTGGTGGCGCTCTATAAGGATAATCGGGGTTCTTTCTGAATATCCGATTGGCCCGCGCTGCTCGTTTACTCGAACCCAGCTTTGTGCAGGCCGTCCAGGAGATGATCGATTCCAACCTGATTCTGATAGAGCTTTAGAGTAGTTCTGACCGCCGCGAGTTTGGGATCTCGCTGTTGAAGATCGGCTAGCGCGGCATGCGCTTCGTCCACTTTACCGAGTTGAGCGAGCCCGCCGACGACATAAGTCAAGCCCGTTATGTAATTGCGATTGAGCGCCCAGGACCGCCGCCCGATGTCAACCGCCTGTGAATAATGCCCGAGCTGGTAGTGAGCAGCTGATAACCCAGAAAGCCAGATGAACAGACGTGGATCGTTGGGGCTGAGGCGGATGCCTTTTTCGACGCTCGCAATTCCCTCCTGGGATCTACCCTGGAAATTGAGCACCGCACCGAGAACTGCGTGCGCTGCTGCGAAGCTCGGATTGAGCTTGATTGCTTCCGCAAATTCGGCGGCAGCGCGGTCATTCTGGTTTAACCACATGCAAATCAGAGCAAGCGCAAAGCGGGCATTTGGGTAACGGGGATCGAGCGCGACCGCCCGTTGCGCCAATTCGAGTGATTCCGCGTAACTTCGATCTGCATCATCCGTCCAGCTAAGATAGGCCGCGGCGCAGAGCGCGATTGATAGTGCCGCCATCGCCTGCGGGTACTGCGGATCTGTTTTCAGCGCGCGCCGGAAATAGCCTTGCGCTTGAAGATTGTCCGCCTTGTTCTGTCGGTAATGATGGAACATGCCTCGCTGATAGAATTCGTATGCATCCTCATTATGCTGTGGCCGGTCAGTGATACGCTCGCGCTCGTATTTCAGCAGTTCCGGCTGAATCGCGCCGGCAATGGCGGTGACGATCTCATCCTGCAAGTCAAACAGGTCGGTAAGATCGCGATCGTACCTTTCAGCCATTATGTGATGATTAGTGTCGGCGCGGATCAGCTGGGCGGTGACCCGCACGCGGCGGCCGGATTTGCGCACGCTGCCTTCGAGCACATATCGAGCACCGAGCTCCTGCCCGATTTTTTTGATGTCGATCGTCTGACCCTTGTAGGTGAACGTCGAGTTGCGCGCGATGACCGGGAAGGCGCGCCAGCCAGCGAGCAGCGCGATGATGTCCTCGGTGATGCCGTCGGCAAAAAATTCCTGCTCGGGGTCGTCGCTGAAATTGGCGAAGGGCAATACCGCAATGGCTCGGTGCTCGTCGAAATCCGCAGGGGTTACGGGTATGGCCGGGGCCCCCTCCTCGGCCTGTGCGGCCGACGCGCCGCCCATGCGATAGACGTGTATCGGCCGACGGATGTTCTTCAGTTCCTTCGGGCCGAGGTCTTCGAACTCGAAATCGATTTTGTCGGCGACCTGGTCGTAAACGATACCCGAGACATAGATGCTGCCCGGCTCGGCGAGTGCCTCGATCCTGGCCGCGATATTGACGCCGTCGCCGAACACATCGCCGCCTTCAGCAATGATGTCGCCGAGATTGAGGCCGATCCGCAGCGCGATGCGCCGCTCGCTTGCGAGGCTCTGGTTTTTTGCCACGACGGCGTCGCGCATCGCGGCGGCGCAGCGTGTCGCCTCAACGACGCTTTCGAATTCGACAAGTGCGAGATCGCCGGCCTGTTTGAACAGATTACCGTCGTGTTCAGCGGTCAGCGGCTCGATGATTTCGGTCAAGACGGCGCGCAGATCGGCAATCCGGTCGACCTCGTCACCGGGCAGCAGTCGGCTGTAGCCGGCGACCAGGATGGCCGCCAAACGGCGCTTGACCCGCGGTCTCACCGCATCCGACACGTTGGCTCGGCACCTTCCGAAAAACTCGCAAGTATAGGCCGGCGGCGCTCACTTGTCTGTGAGCGACCTCACGCCCGCGGAGCTGAGCTCCGGTCAATGATCACCTGCCTCAGTCCGGAAGGCTCGCAGCGCGCAGCAGCTCCAGATCCGCTCGCAGCCGGGCGGAATCGGTGAACCTGATCCGCCGCAGCGTTCCGGCGCGGAAATGCGAAGCAACCTCCCGCAAACGCCCAACCGCCTCCCTGGCCTCTCCGCCCTGTCCAATGCGTGCCAGGGCGGCAGCGAGCACAAAATGCGCGAGGGCGAGCCTTGGGTTTCCCTCAATCGCCTTGCGGGCCTGGGTAACGGCCTCCTCGTGCCGGCCCGCCATCAGACAGGCAATCGCGAGGGGCAGCGCAGCCAAGTAAAGGAGTGGCTCCCGCGGGCTCAAGCGGATCGCTTTCTCGGCATGCGCAATCGCCTTGTCATAATCGCCGCAAATGCAACGCGTCAGGGCGTCGAAACCGAGTACCAGCACGGAGCTGCTGCACAGCATCGTGGCGCGGTCGGCGGCTGCTAGCGCCAGCGTATGATCGCGCGTCACGGCGGCTCGGACCGAGGCCGCCATGGCGAGGGCCAGCGGCACCTCCGAGCCGCTGTCGATCGCAATCAGCGCGAGCCGCTTTGCGCTCTCGCGGTCGTTCGGCTGCGCTGCCGGCCAGTCCAGCAAGTGCCGCTGCAAATGGCACCAGGCGGCAAGAGCATTCGCCATCGGATGGCGGCTATCGATTGCAAGTGCCTCACTCAGCAGACCGAGGGCCGCGTCGTTCTCCTCGGGTGCCTCGGCGAGAGCCGGCACCATCGCGCGCAGTGTCAGCTCGTACAGGTTGAGGCTTGCGGCCGGCTTGCGCCTGATCCGCTCAATCTCGGAGGTGCGGAGCACCGGGCCGACGGCGCCGATCACGCTTTCGACGATCCTGTCCTGCAATTCGAACGAGTCCTCTAGGGTCCCGTCGAAGCGCTCGGCCCATAAATGTTGGCCGCTTGCCGCCTCGACCAACTGGCAGCTGATGCGGACACGAGGGCCGACCTTTCGCAGGCTTCCCTCGACTACATATCGCACCCCGAGCTCGTGCGAGACTTGCTTGGAATCCGTGCCTTTTCCCTTGTAGCTGAACGCCGTGTTGCGCGCGATCACCGCGAACCAGCGGGCCCGTGCCAGGTCCGTGATTAGGTCTTCCGCAACGCTGTCGAGGAAGAAGTCCGTCTCGGCATCGCCGCTCAGGTTTTGAAACGGCAATACCGCGAGTGACGGCCTTTCTGAGGCCGCGGCGGGCTTTTTGGCCTCGACCCGGGGCTGCGGCGCAGTCCGAGCGTCGAGAACAATGCGGAACGCGCGCACCGGGCGCACCAGGTTTGCGACCGAGTGCTCTCCGAGATCGACAAGGGTGATCGGCAGCTGATCGCGAATTTGGTCGCGCACCGCGCGGCTGATGTTGACGCCGCCGGGCTCTGCCAGGCTTTCCAGCCGCGAGGCCACGGTGATGCCGTCGCCATAGATGCCCGTACCATCGCTGACCACATCGCCGATATTGAGACCCATCCGAAACCGAATTTGCTGGTTTGGCACCGGCTTGACCGGACGCGCCGCCATAGCGTTTTGGATGGCGATAGCGCACTGGACGGCGTCGATGACGCTGTTGAACTCGACGAGGAGCCCATCGCCCATGCTGCGGACGGTCCGCCCCCGGTATTCGGCTATCTTTGGATCAACGATCTCGCGCCGCACCGAATTCAGGGCGGCAAGCGTGCCCTCTTCATCGCTTCCCATCAGACGGGAATAGGCGACCACATCGGCGCATAGAACGACAGCAATTCGGCGTTCGATCTTGGCTGCCATAGCTCGATATGGTCCCACTGATTCGCGTCAGCGTAACGCGGCGCCCTGTCGGGTCAAGCAGGCGGCGCTGTTCCAGAAGCCGAACGTTTTTTCGGCTCACCTCCGAGAAGCCGGTCGAGCGTGGCGATCACCGGAGGCTCCTTGGCCGAGATCGAGGGGCCGCGGGCGATTAGAGGTCCGGTTTGGGGCATAAAGAGCTGCCCCCGCGCGTAAGGCCGAACGGCTGCAAATTTCGGAAGCGGTCCTTGCCGTTAGGCAATGGCAGGCTTTTGGGTCAGTTGAGTTCCCGATGCTTCAACCTGCGACTAAGGTTTGCCCGCTTTGGGCCCGGATTTCCATGATCTGAGTTTTCCATGCTTCTCCTTTCCAGCCGTGTGATCGCCGCGGCGGCCAAATGCCGGCGTTCGGCGGTTCAGCAGACCGGCGTCGAGCCTCGCCGCATCCATGTCGACAAGGGTTATCGCGGCCACAATCACCCGGAGAAGTTCCGGGTCTGGATCAGCGGCCAGGTGCGCCGCGTCACGAAGCCGATCCGCCGCGAGATGCGCCGCCGCGCCGCCGTCGAGCCGGTCATCGGT
>Ga0070707_100004117_pt1 | contig 13649 bp, 13 predicted proteins | sample KBSK5502metaG_FD_65468 | JGI IMG/M metagenome (GOLD analysis project Ga0070707, IMG submission 65468) | Corn, switchgrass and miscanthus rhizosphere microbial communities from Kellogg Biological Station, Michigan, USA - KBS K5-50-2 metaG | ecosystem: Host-associated > Plants > Roots >... | reverse complement strand
CGGCCAGGTGTCCTGGCCCCGGTCGCGGAGAGCTTCGCCAAGCGCGGCGTGTCGATCAAGACCGTGCATCAGGAGGGTCGCGGCGACGACGCGATGCTGATCATCGTGACGCACACCGCCTGCGAGTCCGCGCTCGCGGCCACCATTGCCGACCTCGCCCGCATGGAAGCGGTACGGGCCGTCGACAGCGTGTTGCGGGTCGAGGGCGAGGAGGGAGAGTGAGCGAGCCGCTGGGCCTTCAGGCGGCCCGGAGGCGAGCGGGAGGCAGGATGAGCGAGCCGCAGGGCCGCGGTGGCGCCTGGACTGAGGAGCGCGGGACGAGCGACGAGGGAAGGCGCCGCCTTCAAGCGGCCCGGAGGCGAGCGGGAGACGCGGTGATGTGGCGGGGGGTCATCGGAGAATACGCGGCCAGCCTCCCCGACGTCCCCGCGGACGCCGTCGTCACGCTCGGCGAGGGCGGCACGCCGCTGCTTCGGGCGCCCGCGCTGTCCAGGCTCACGGGGTGCTCGGTGTACCTGAAGATCGAGGGGACGAACCCGACGGGCTCGTTCAAGGACCGGGGCATGACCGTCGCCGTCTCGCTGGCAAAGGCACGGGGCGCGCGAACCGTGATCTGCGCGTCAACCGGGAACACCAGCGCCAGCGCCGCCGCGTACGCCGCCCGCGCGGGACTGGACTGCGTGGTGCTCGTCCCGCGCGGGAAGATCGCGCTCGGCAAACTCGCCCAGGCGCTGGTCTACGGCGCGCGGCTGCTCCAGGTTGACGGCAACTTCGACGACTGCCTCGAGCTCGTGCGCAAGCTGGCCGCGAGCAGCGACGTGGCCGTGGTCAACTCGGTTAACCCCGACCGGCTCGAGGGCCAGAAGACCGCCGCGTTCGAGGTGATCCAGGCGCTCGGCGACGCTCCTGACGTGCACTGCCTGCCGGTCGGCAATGCGGGAAACATCAGCGCGTACTGGCTGGGCTACCGTGAGTACCTGGCCGGCGGACGGTCCTCCCGGGCGCCGCGGATGCTGGGCTTCCAGGCCGCCGGGGCCGCCCCGCTGGTCCGCGGCAAGCCGGTAGCGAACCCGGACACCGTGGCCTCGGCGATCAGGATCGGCAGCCCGGCGTCGTGGCGGCTTGCCGAGGCGGCAAGGGACGAATCTGGCGGGATGTTCGGGGCCGTGACCGATGAGGAGATCCTCAGCTCCTACCGGCTGCTGGCCAAGCGGGAGGGCGTGTTCGGCGAGCCTGCGTCGGCGGCCGGGGTGGCCGGGCTGCTCAGGGCCTGCAAGGACGGCGCGGTGCACCCGGGATCCGTCGTGGTCTGCACGATCACCGGCACCGGGCTGAAGGACCCGGACACCGCGATGGCCGGGCTGCCCGAGCCAGCGATCGTGGGCGTGGACGCCGAGGCGGTGGCCGCCGCACTCGGGCTCTCGTGACCGCCGGGCCGGGCGGGGCGGAACCGGCGCCGGCCGCGGAACGCTCGGGCCCATGGCGGGACCGCCCCGTGACGGTGCGCGTCCCGGCGACCAGCGCGAATCTCGGGCCTGGCTTCGACGCGCTCGGCCTGGCGCTCGGCCTGCATGACGAGGTCAGGGCTTGGGTGACCAGCGGCGGCCTCGAGATCGAGGTGGCAGGGGTCGGCGAGCAGACCGCGAGGTGCGGCGAGCAGCATCTGGTGGTGCGGGCAATGCGGGCCGCGTTCGACGTGCTCGGCGGGCAGCCGCCGGGGATCAGGCTGCGCTGTGTGAACGCGATACCGCATGGATTCGGTCTCGGCTCGTCGGCGGCCGCCATCGTGGCCGGGATTCTTGCCGCGAGGGGGCTGCGCATCGGCGGGGAGGAGGAGTTGCCCGGCGACGCGGTCCTCCGGCTCGCCGCCGACCTGGAGGGCCACGCCGACAACGTGGCCGCGTGCCTGGCCGGGGGTCTGACCATCGCGTGGCGCGGGGGCGGCGGTCGCGACCGCGGTCCCGGCGCCGGGACAGGCGCCGGCGGAGGCGCCGGCGGCCTGACGCGGTCCATACGCCTTGACCCGCTGCTGGGGCTGACGCCAGTACTGTGCGTGCCGGCCGTTCCGCTGGCCACCGAGGCGGCCCGGCGGGTGCTGCCGACCGCGATCCCGCATGCGGACGCCGCGAAGAACGCCGCCCGCGCTGCCCTGCTGGTCGCCGCGCTCACGCAGGGCCCGCCGCCAACCGAGCCCGGCATCCTGGTCGATGCCACGGAGGACTTCCTGCACCAGCCGTACCGCGCTGCCTCGATGCCGCACACGGCCGAACTGGTCAGGGACCTGCGGCGGGCCGGCGTTCCGGCGGCCGTCTCCGGGGCCGGCCCGGCCGTCCTCGCCCTGATCTTGCCGGGGGCGTCCGCCGGGCCCGATGCCGTGGCCGCGGTCGCCGCGGAGTCCGGGCACGACTGGACGGTCCGCGTGCTGTCGGTCGACCGCGAAGGCGCAGCCGTCCGGCTCTGACCACGACGGCGCCGGGGCCTGCCTCGCCGCGTTGTCGGCGCGGGCTGGCGACAGCTAGGCGGCGGCGGCCATCCGGCGCAGGACGTCGGCACGGAGCGCGACGGCATCGACCTCGGCGGCCGACAGCAGCCGGAGCGCTCCGTTGTCCCCCTGGTCGATAATCCCGGCCAGGAGATGCCCGGCAGACACGTAGCCGTCGTGCTGGGCTTGGGCAAGGCGCAGGGCGCAGGCCATCGACTCCTTGGCCTCTGCCGTCATCCTCGCGCGCGTCGCTCTCGCCGGCGTGCGCGCGGGGCGATCGAGCGCACCGGGGCCGAATGCCGCCTCGGCGGCCTGCCTGACCTCGTCGAGATCGATGCCGAGCAGGGCGAGCGCATCCGCGTCGAGCGGTGCCGACTCCGGCTGGCCTGCGGCAAGCGTCCTGAGCTTGGGCGCGTTCACGCCCGCGGCGGCGAGCGCTTCCGCTGCCGCTCCCGACCTTGCGTGAGCGAGGCCGAACAAGAGGTGCTCGGCGCCGATCCGGCTCGCGCGGGCCGCGCGCGCCTCCGAGAGCGCGAGTTGGACCGCCTGACGCGCTTGCGTCGTGAATCGCTCGAACATCACAGCTCCTCGCGTTGTCTTGCCTCGTCCGGCCGGCGGCCGGGCGGGTGCACGCGGCGCGGATGCGGGCTAGCCGTTGCGGCTCGCGTACTTCTTGTGCACCGCTTGCTTGCTGACGCCAAGGAAGAAAGCGATTTCCTGCCACGACCAGCCGTGCTTGCGGGCGTTCGCCACTTGCAGCGCCTCCAGGCGCTCGGCCAGCTCGCGCAGTTCCCGCGCCGCCTGCAGGCCGGAAGCGGGGTCGGCGCCGCTGGCCGCTTCGGCGAGTCCCATTCCCTGGCTCATATCGTCAATATATGTTGACGATTCGTTGAAGTCAACCTTTGTTGACGCGCATCGGCCTGCTCTTCACCTCCACGGTCCCAGCAGCCGCGTGAGCCCGGCGCGTTGCTACCTTGCCGCTATGCCTCGGGTCGGGCTGGCGACGGTCGCGCGCGAGTGGGCACGGATCGGCTGCATCGGCTTCGGCGGGCCGCCCGCGCACATCGCGCTGCTTCGCAAGCTCTGCGTTCAGCAACGCGGCTGGCTCTCCGCCGCCGAGTTCGAAGATGGGATCGCCGTCACCAACCTGCTGCCCGGTCCCGCCTCAACTCAGCTGGCCATATTCTGCGCGTGGCGGCTGGCCGGCCCGGCCGGCGCGTTGGTGGGCGGCGCGTGCTTCATCCTGCCCGGCCTGGTCGTGATACTCGGGCTGGCGGAGCTGTTCCTTGCCGCGCACCCGCCAGTGTGGGTTTCGGGCGCGGCCGCCGGCGCCGGCGCCGCGGTTCCCGCGGCCGCCGTCGCGGCCGCCGTCGGCCTGATCCCGGCGAGCTGGCGCCGGGCCGGGTTGGCCGCGAGCGGCGACGCCGCGAGTAACGACGCCGCGAGTAACGACGCCGCGAGTAACGACGCCGCGAGCGGCGAGGCCGGGGTGCGACCGCGCTGGCCACGCTGGCGGTGGATCGGCTATCTGCTGGTCGGCGGGGTCGCTGCTGCCCTGGCCGGGGCCTTTCTCGTGCTGGTGCTCGCCGCGTGCGGCCTCATCGAGCTGGCCGTGCGTCGGCCCGCCGGCGCGGGCCGAAGCCGGATCGCGGCCAGGCTGCCATTCGCGCTCGCGGCACCCGCCGCGACCGGCGGGCTGCTCGCGGTGGCGTGGGTGGCGTTCAAGGTCGGAGCGCTGTCGTACGGCGGCGGCTTCGTGATCATCCCGCTGATGCAGCGCGACGCCGTGCATACCTATCACTGGATGACCGGCGCGCAGTTCCTCAGTGCCGTCGCCCTCGGCCAGGTGACTCCCGGCCCGGTCGTGCAGACCGTCGCGGTCGTCGGATTCGCCGCCGCGGGCGTCGCCGGCGGCCTGCTAGCCTCGCTGGTCGCGTTCACCCCGTCGTTCGCCATGGTCCTCGGCGGCGCACCGCACTTCGCCGCCCTGCGCCGCAACGGAGGTGTCCAGGACTTCCTGACCGGGGCCGGACCCGCGGCCATCGGGGCGATCGCCGGGTCGTCGATCTCGCTTGGCCTGGAACTCTCCCAGCTCTGGCAGGTCGCGGTGCTCGGGATCGCGGCGATCTGGCTGCTCGCGCTGCGCAAGAACGTGGTCGCCGCGATCGTGGGGGCAGCCGTACTGGGCGTGATCGCGGCCTTGGCCGGCGCCCCGCTCCCGTGATCATGACCCGGAAAACGACTTTCCCCGAGTTAGCGTCACGCAAATCCGAACAAATGCCTCGTGCTCACGACTCCAATCGGGGGGAAGTGGGCCGGCGGGGCCGGGGAAGTGGGCCGGCGGGGCCGGGGAAGTGGGCCGGCGGGGCCGGGGCGTTGACAGGGGGTGGGCGCGCTTCTAAATTGCTACTGTTCGATTTAGGAACTGGTGTGCGTGAAGCGCACAAACCTAGCTTTGAGGACATGCGCACGCAGGTAGGCATCGTTGGCGCCGGCCCGGCCGGCCTGCTGCTGTCGCACCTGCTGGCGCTGCGCGGCGTCGACTCGGTCGTCGTGGAGACTCGCAGCCGCGCCTACTGCGAGGCCAGGCAGCGGGCCGGGGTCCTCGAGGACGGCAGCGTCCGGCTGCTGCGCGAGTCGGGCCTGGCAGGCCGGCTGGACCGGCAGGGCCTTGAGCACGGCGGCATCTACCTGCAGTTCGCCGGCGAGCGCCACCATATCGACTTCCGCGCGCTGACCGGCGGCAGGACCGTGACCGTCTACGCCCAGACCGAGATCGTCAAGGACCTTATAGCCCAACGGCTCGCTGATGGTGCTGCCGTCCATTTCGACGTCTCGGACACCGAGGTTGATCGCCTGACGTCCGACCGGCCGGTGCTCTGCTATACCGACGCGGACGGCACCAGGCAGGAAATCACTTGCGACGCGATCGCGGGCTGCGACGGGTTCCACGGCATCTGCCGGCCGGCCATGCCCGCGGAAGTCCTGACGGTCTGGGAGCGCGAGTATCCGTACGCCTGGCTCGGCATCCTCGCCGACGTGCCGCCGTCGACCGACGAGCTGATCTACGCGCACCACCGCAACGGATTCGCCCTGCACAGCTTGCGCGGCCCGGCGGTGAGCCGGTTGTACCTGCAGGTCGACCCCGCCGAGCGGGTCGGGGACTGGCCGGACCAGCGGATCTGGGACGAGCTCGCGCGCCGGTTCGAGCTGCCGGGCTGGGAGCTCAAGCAGGGGCCGGTGATGGACAAGGGCATCACCCCGATGCGCAGCTTCGTGAGCGCCCCGATGCGGTACGGACGGCTGTTCCTGGCCGGCGATGCCGCGCACATCGTGCCGCCGACCGGCGCCAAGGGTTTGAACCTGGCGATGGCCGACGTCGCGGTGCTGGCACCGGCCCTGGACGCCCTGTTGAAAGGCGATGAACGGCCGGCCGACGCGTACTCGGCCGCCTGCCTGAACCGGGTCTGGCGCTCGACCCACTTCTCGTGGTGGATGACGACCATGCTGCACCGCACGCCGGGCGCCGACGAGATGGAGGCCGAGCTGCAGCTCTCCCAGCTTCGCTACGTCACCTCATCCCGCGCTGCGGCCATGTCCCTGGCCGAGAACTACACCGGCTACCGGGCGCAACCGTCCGGTGCCGGACTTACCTAGCTGATCAGAGGCTCAGCCGCGCCGGACCGGGACCGGCCGGTGCCTCGGCCCGGTCCCCGCTGGCCACAGGTAGTAGCCGACGGGGAAGAGCCTGATCCCGAGCCTGTCGGAGATCAGGCCCCACAGGCCGTGCGGCGCAAAGATCGCGATCACCATCGCCATGAGGCCGAGGACGATGAAGTACCAGGTCCCGTACTGCGCGATCGACTGCTGCAAGACGTAGAACACGATCGTCCCGAGGATCGGCCCCTCGATGGTGCCGATCCCGCCGATGATCGTGATGAAGATCATCTCGGCGGACCACTGCACGCTGAAGGCGGCAGTCGGCACGACGAACTGGGAGCTGATGATGTAGAGGGCTCCGGCCGCTCCGCAGCCCGCCGCGGCCACCAGGAACACCAGGCGCTGCGTTCTCGCCACCCGCGCGCCGACGCTCCTGGCCCCGGCCTCGTCGTCGCGGATCGCGGTCAGGACAAGGCCGACCGGGCTGCGGAGCAGGAAGTAGACCGTCGCGATAACGATCACGGCGACCGCGAGCGACGCCCAGTAGGTATAGGCGTTCAGCAGCGTGGGGCTCAGGTTCAGGCCTTGCAGCGCGGCGCCGGTCCCGCCGCCCAGCGCCGAGATCTGAATGATGATCAGTTCGCAGACCGAAGCAACCACCCACATCGTGATCGCGAAGTAGCCTCTGCGCAGCCTCGAAACCAGCCACCAGATCGGCAGGCCGATGGCGGCGCACCCGATGGTGGCTGCGGGGATCGCGAGGTAGGCATTGGCCCCGTGGTCGGCGAGGATCAGGACGACGTACGCGCCGAGGCCGATGAAGGCCTGCTGGCCGACGGAGACCAGGCCCGCGTAGCCTGCCAGCAGGTTCCACATGGTCGCCATTGTCAGCAGCATGAAGAACTGGATGAGCTGATTGGTCGTGCCCGTGTAGACCAGGTAGGGGAGGTAGCACAGCACGATCACGACAACGATCGCGGCGATGCCCGCCCACAGCGTCGAGCGCCGCGATCGCGTGACGCGCACCGCCGCCGCCCCGCCTTCCGGCCGGGTCGGCGCCGTGGCCTCAATGCCCGGTCGGCCGCTCATGTGGCCTCCCGCCGGCCGGCGAGTCCGTGCGGCCTGACGGCCAGGATCAGGAGGAACAGCAGCTGCCCGGCGAGCACCTGGTCCGCCGGCCTGAAGTTCGCGCCGATCTCCTGCGCGATGCCGAGCAGGATGCCGCCGCCGAGCGTTCCCCACAGCGACCCGAGCCCGCCGATCACCACCGCCTCAAACGCGAACAGCAGCAGCTGGTCGCTGCCGATGCTGGGGTCGAACTGCGAGAACATGCCGAACGCGATCCCGGCGAGCGCCACCGTCCCGAACGCGATCGCCGCCGCGATCCCGAACACGTGCCGGTAGCTGACCCCGGAGATCTGCGCGGCCTCCGGGTCGTCGGCCACCGCCCTGATCAGCCGGCCGTTCTGCGTCGAGGAAAGGAAATACTGCAGACCGAGCAGCACGATGACGGCCGCGACCAGGATCGCGAGGTTCAGGTAGGCGATCGTGATCTGGGAGCCGATGCTGAAGGAGTCCGATACCAGCGAGCCGATATTGATGGAGTGGCTGTTCGCCGACAGGAACTGCAGCAGGCCGTTCTCGATCACGACGGACAGCCCGAACGTCACGAGCAGCGTCGTGCGCACCCCGCGGTTGAGCGCGGCCTGCAGCAGCGTCCGCTGGAGCACGTACCCCAGCGCCGCGAAGATCGGCACGACGATCAGGAACGCCCAGACGGCGGGGACGTGCGTGACGGCGATCACGCCGAGCGCCACGTAGGCCGCGACGACGGCCAGGTCCCCGTGCGCGAGGTTGACGACGTTCATGACGCCGAACATCAGCGACAGTCCGCAGGCGAACAGGGCGTAGAGCCCGCCGATGAGGATGCCCTGGATGACGGCGTCGACCCAGCTCATGCTCCGCCTCCCGGCGCTTCCTGCTGCCCCGTCCCATCCGCAGGCTGGATGGCCGCGCTGACCGGCGGGCCGCTCTCGCCGTTGATGCCGCTGCGGCCATTGCCGTTGCGTCCCCGCGCGGTCTGGCCGAAGTAGGCGATCTCGATCTGCGCAGGGGTGAGCTCTGCGGGCTGGCCAGCCAGCACGATCCGCCCCTCGAGCAGGCAATGCAGCCGGGACGCCACTGCGAGCGCCTGGCTGACGTCCTGCTCGACGACCAGCACGGTGACGCCGGACTCGAGCAGCCGGGGCAGCAGCGCGTAGATCCTGCGCACCACGACAGGCGCGAGCCCGAGCGACAGCTCGTCGAGCAGCAGCACCCTCGGGTTGGCGACGAGCGCCCGCCCGAGCGCGACCGCCTGCTGCTCGCCGCCGGACAGCTGAGCGGCGTGCTGGCCGCGGCGGTCACGCATCCAGTCGAACAGGTCGTAGACCGACTGGATCGTCCACGGCCCCTGCCGGGCGCTCGTGGTGCCGACCACCAGGTTCTCCTCGACCGTGAGCGACGGGAACAGCCGGCGGCCCTCAGGGACCATGACAACGCCCGCCGCGACCCGCTGCTCGGGCCGGAGCGCGGTGACGCCAGTCCCGTCGAGCAGGATGGACCCCGACGTGGGCCGGTGCAGCCCGGCGATCGTGCGCAGCAGGGTGGACTTGCCGGCGCCGTTGGCGCCGATCATCGCGTGCACGGCCCCGGCGGGAACGGCCAGGCTTACCTCGTGCAGCGCCTGAAGCTGGCCGTGGTGCACGCTCAGGTCGCGTACCTCGAGCAGCGCCGTCACGGGGTCTCCTGCCTCACCGCATCGACCGGCACGTGCAGCGAGGCGGAGACCTCGGTGCCGAGGAACACCTCGCGGACGGCTGGCAACGCGAGCACCTCCTCGGGCTCGCCGTCGCCGATGAACGCGCCTCCGTACAGGCAGAGCAGCCTGTGCACTGCCGCGGTCAGCGCGTGCACGACATGCTCGATCCAGATGATCGCCACGCCGTCGGCGCGCACGGAGCTAATGATCGTGGCAAGCTGCGCCACCTCGGGGTCGGTCAGGCCGCCGGCTACCTCGTCGAGCAGCAGCAGCCGTGGCCCGGTGGCCAGCGCCCTGGCCAGCTCGAGCCGCTTGCGGGAGAGCAGCCCGAGCCGCTCGGCGGGACTGTTGGCGTCGCCGGCCAGCCCGGTCAGGTCCACGATCGACGAGGCGGTGGCGTAGCTTGGCCGCCGCCGGAGCCCGGAGCCCTGCTGGACTGCGACAAGTATGTTCTCGAATACCGTCATCGCGCCGAACGGCTTGGGAACCTGAAACGTCCGGCCGATGCCCAGCCGACAGCGCGCGGCGGGGTCGAGCCGGGTGATCGCCGCGCCGTCGAACCTGATCTCGCCGGAGGACGGCGTGAGATCACCAGCGATCAGCCCGAACAGGCTGCTCTTTCCCGCGCCGTTGGGTCCCACGATCCCGACAATGTCTCCGGCGCCAACGGTCAGCGACAGGTTGTCCGCGACGACGACCCTGCCGAAGCTCTTGGAGATTCCCGCGAGCTCCAGCAGGTCCGTGCCTGCGGGGGGTTCCGGGGGGTCGCCCCCCCGGGGTGGTACAGCGTCAGGCATTCGTTGGCTCGAGGGGCGCTTCGACCTGGACTGCGGGGTTCAGGTTGTTGTCGACGACCTTCATTTCGAACGGGTACTTGCCTGCGGACTTCTTCCACTGCACGCCGACCGGGTTGATGATCGCCACGCCCGGCGCCGGGCCTGTCGCGAAGTTCAGCGCCCCGGACATCCCGTTATAGCTGACCTGATGCAGGGTGCTGGCGACCTCGGCCGCGTCGTGCGGGTCGCTGACCTGCGTGAAGGCTTCCTTGGCGACCTCGAACAGCGAGTACGTGGAGCCGATCGACTGCACCCACTGGTTGCCGGTGGAGGCCTGGTACCCGTCGGCGAGCGTCTTCGCGCTCTCGCCGGTCAGCGACGAGGTGTTGGGCATGTAAGGACCCCACCAGGAGTCGGTGGCGACGTTATTGACGAGCGCGCCGAGCGCGACCGTGTCGGCCGGGAACAGCAGCACCTTGGCGACCGTCGCCAGCTTGGGCTTGAAGCCCTGCTGCGACGCCTGCTTCCAGAAGATGTTGAAGTCTGGGGGCAGCGGGCAGTTGCTGAACACCTCGGCGTGCTTGTTCTTGAAGAGCGAGATCATCGAGGTGAAATCGGTGGTGCCGTCGGCGTACTTGCCGCCGTCGACCACAGTGTAGCCCGATGCCCTGATCAGCGGCTCGAACCCATCGCGGAACGCGGTGCCGTCCGGGTCGTTCGGGTACTGGCAGGCCACGACCTTGTCGGTCTTGACCCGGTTCCACATCGGCGCGAAGCAACCCTGGAACTCCTTGAGCCCGAAAAAGTACATCGTGCAGTACTGGATCTTCTTGGTCGGGCTCAGCGGGTTGCCGCCCAGCCCGGCGTACCACGCCTCCCACGGCACCACGGTCGACAGGCACGGCGTGTGCAGCTTCTCGCACACGGTGGCGACCGGGAGGGTGGTCTCAGGGGTCGACGTCGTCAGCATCAGGTCGACGTGATTCTGCGTGATCAGCTTCTGCGCGACCTGGCCGGCCGTGGATGGGCTTGACGCGCTGTTCTCCACTTGGATGTTGATCTTGTAGGTCTTCGAACCGACCTTGATGCCCTTCTTGTAGGCCGAGGTCTGCCTGATCTGGCTCAGCACATATCTGTCGCCCGATGCGAAACCCGCGAGCCCGCCGGTCAGCGGCGTGATGAAGCCGATGTTGATGGTGCCGCTCGCGCCCGTGCCGCCGCCCTTCAGGCCCGAGCTGCAGGCAGCGAGAAGCCCGCTCGCGCCGACGGCGAACGTGCCGGCGCCCATGCCCTTCAGCAGAGAACGCCGCGAGATCGGCTGATCCTGCGGCGTCCCGAGGTCTGCGTCGTGACGGTCCATTCCGTCTCCTCTGGAAGTCAGCGCCCGCGGGTCGCCGGCGAACTGAAGGCTGCGGCGTCGCCGGTGACGTCCGGCACTTCAGGACAGGTGCTCGCAGGGTGTTCGCTTGGCGTACGACTATACGCAATGTAGAACTTAATCGGCGTTCTCGACCACTGTCAACGTCCGTTTGCGTATCGGTGTCATCACCAAAAACAGCGGCCTAACCGGATGATACCGGTATATGTCCCTACAGTCACTGGCGTCACCACAGTCAGCACGGTCAGCGCGTCAGAGTTTGATCGTGACGGCCGGAGCGGTGGCGTCGGCCTGCCCGGCCGCAGCGCTAGCCGGGCGCGACGGACTTGAGGTCGGCCTCGATGTGAGCCGCCGTCTCGAGCAGCGCAGGAAGCAGTTCCGCCCGCATGGTCTCCGGGCTGTGCCTGCGAGCGTGGGCCGAGACGTTGACGGCCGCGGTCACCGCGCCGGACGAATCGCGGATTGGCACGGCGATCGCCCGCAGCCCTTCTTCGAGTTCCTGGTCAACGATCGCGAAACCCTGCTCGCCGACCTCGCGCACGATGTCCTTGAGCCGGCCCGGGTCCGTCACCGTCTGCGCCGTGAACGCCTCGAACGTGGCCTCGGCGAGGTACTTGTCGAGCTCGGCCTCGCTGAGCCCGGCGAGCAGCACCCGGCCCATCGATGCCGCGTACGCGGGGAACCTCGTGCCCACCGAGATCGCGACGGTCATGATCCGCTTGGTGGCGACCCTCGCGACGTAGACGATGTGATGGCCGTCGAGGACGGAGATCGAGGACGACTCGTGCAGCTTCGCCGACAGCTCCTCCAGGTGCGGTTCGGCCACGTCGGGCAGCGCGAGCCCGGACAGGTACGCGTAGCCGAGCTCGAGCACCTTGGGCCGCAGCGAGAACTCCCTGCCGTCGCTGCGCATGTAGCCGAGCTTGACCAGGGTGAGCAGGAAGCGGCGGGCCGCCGCCCTGGTCAGGCCGGTCGCCCTGGCGACCTCGCTCAGGCTGAGCCGTTCCCGATCGGGTCCGAACGCCCTGATCACCGCCAGGCCGCGGTCCAGCGACTGAACGAAATCGCTGTCCCTGGCCTGCGCGGCCTCGGCGGCACCTCCCGCGTCGCCGTCCGCCGCCCGCTGATCGCCACCCGAGGCCCGCGGCGGCTGAGCGCGGGCCGATGCGATCCCGGCCGCGGCATGCCCGGCGCCGCCTGCCGTGTTCGCTGTGCGCCCCGGAGTTCTCATCTCACCTGCATGGTAACGCCCGGGGATGAAGTCTCACCGCGCCCAGCCGGCGGGAGCGGCAAGCAGATGACTGAGCAGCGCGGCGGTCACCTGCCCGGGCGAGGACACGTTCGCCAGGTGCGCGGCACCGCGCACGACGAGCAGCCGGGCACCGCCGATGCCCGAAGCGATCTGCGCGCCATACCAGGGCGGCGTCGCGGGATCGTCGGCCCCGGCGATGACCAGGGTGCGGGCCGTGACCGAGCCGAGCCGCGGCCGCAGGTCCATACCGGCGATAGCCGCGCAGCAGCCGGCGTAACCCGTCACGTCGGTGCGCTCGAGGTCCGCGGCGAACGCCGAGGTCACGGCTGGTTCGCGTGCCGCGAAGGCTGGCGTGAACCACCGGCCGACGGACGCGGCCGAGATCGAGGCCAGCCCGTGAGCGCGGACATGGCCGGCTCTGGCCAGCCAGTTCGAGGCAGGCGGCAGGTACGCCGAGGTGCAGACGAGCCCGAGCGCGGAGACGCGCTCGGGCGAGTCGGCCGCCAGCCACATCCCGACGATGCCGCCGAGCGAGATGCCGCAGTACGCTGTGCGACCGATGCCGTACCGGTCGAGCAGCGCGCGCACCGCGGTGCCCAGTTCGGCGATGGTGTAGGGCCGGTCGGGCGCGGGCGAGCCGCCGTGGCCTGGCAGTTCGTACCGCAGCAGCCGGAACCTGCGGGAGAGCGCGGGGACCTGACTGTCCCAGACCGCGCGCGAGGTGCCGAGCGAGTTCCCGAGCACCACGACGGGCGCGCCGTCCGGCCCGTCGAGCGATGCGGTCAGCTCCAGCGGCGGCGTCCAGGCCTCCGCCGTCGGCGGAGTACAAGCGCGGGCCGGGTCAGACATGGAAGAAGACTGTCTCGCGCTCGCCCCGGAGCCTGATGTCGAACCGGAACTCGCCAGGACCGCGGTCCTCGGCCGGGCAGGCGATCAGCGTCTGCCGCCTCGCGGGCTCGGTGATCGCGGACAGCACCGGGTCGGCGGCGTTCGCGTCCGGCTCGTCGGGGAAATAGATCCTGGTCACCAGCCGGTCGAGCAGTCCCCTGGCGAATACCGAGACGTCGAGGTGCGGCGCTTCGGTCCCGCCGCCCGGGCACGGCAGCGGTCCCGGGCGGATCGTCACGATGCGGTACGCGCCGCCCGCGTCCGTCGCGCACCTGCCGAACCCGCGGAACCCGGGCACGGCGGACCTGGCCGCCCCGCGCGGGTCGTCCGGATGGTCGAACCCCGACCGCTCGTCTGCCTGCCAGGTCTCCACCAGCGCGTCAGGGACCAGGTCGCCGTTCACGTCGAACACC
>Ga0070707_100004116_pt1 | contig 13649 bp, 14 predicted proteins | sample KBSK5502metaG_FD_65468 | JGI IMG/M metagenome (GOLD analysis project Ga0070707, IMG submission 65468) | Corn, switchgrass and miscanthus rhizosphere microbial communities from Kellogg Biological Station, Michigan, USA - KBS K5-50-2 metaG | ecosystem: Host-associated > Plants > Roots >... | reverse complement strand
CGTCGTCTGCGACATCAGCGAGGTGGCTTTGAGAAAGTTCTCCACTTTCACGACGGCGGCTTGCGGATCGATCACGCGAAAATAAACAACCGCATCGACCGTCACGGGCACGTTGTCACGCGTCATCACCTCCTGCTTCTCGACGCTGATGGTGACGACGCGCAAATCCATGCGCACCATTCGATCGACAATCGGGATGAGAAAAATCAGACCCGGCCCTTTCGCGCCGAGTAATTTTCCCAGACGGAAAATCACGCCGCGCTCGTATTCGCGCAGGATGCGGATCGCCTGCGGCAGAATGATTACGGCAAGAATGATGAGGGGTATGGCCCAACTAATTAATTTCGGCAGCGCTTCGAGTAATTGCATGGTTTTATGCTCCTTTGGTTTTTAGTTTTACAGTTAATCCCTGTACGGCGGCGATCTCTGCCGCTTCACCTTTTTCGATCGGCGTATCGCTGATCGCGTTCCAATATTCGCCTTCGACGAAAATCCTGCCACCGCGGGAGTCGATGAAAGTCAATGCGGTCACCGTTCTTCCAATCAACGTTCCCGCTCCCACCTTCACCGGCAAAAGCTGCGCGCGCAGGCCTTTGCCGATCACGAAAATAAAGAACGCCGCAGTGACCAGCGTCGCCGGAATAATGTAACTCAGTGACAAACGAAAGAGTGGATCGGCGCGATTGAAAAGCATGAGCGAGCCGATCAGAAATGCGATGATTCCGCCCACCGTCAACACGCCATGCGTCGTCGCGTAGACGTCGAAGACGAAAAGCATGAGCGCAAGCGCGATTAACACAAGTCCCGTCACGTTAACCGGCAGGATGGCCGCCAGATAAAGCGCGAGGACCAACGCAATCGCGCCGACCACGCCGGGAAGAATCGCGCCGGGCGTGGTCAGTTCGCCGATGATCCCGTAAATGGCGATGAGCATGAGAACGAACATGACCTCGGGCCGCCAGAGCTTTTGGAAAATACGTTCCGAGGGCGACATCTTGACCTCCGCCACCTCGGCGCCGGCGGTCTTGAGCGTCTTCCCGTCGACCACGCGTCCATTCAACTTTTGTAGCAGATCCGGTAGATCCGGCGATATAAAATCGATCACTTTTAGTTCGAGCGCTTTCTCCGCGGTGATCGACGCGCTCTCTTTTACAGCGGATTTTGCCCACTCAACGTTGCGTTGCCGTTTGCCTGCGATGGTCTCCATGTAGCTGACGGAAAAATTCTCCAACTTTTGCTTCATCGTCTCGTCGGTTTTTTCTTCTCCCCCGCTGGGAAAACCGCCTATCGAGACCGGATGCGCCGCACCAATCGTCGTCGCTGGCGCCATCGCCGCGACGGTCGCGGCAATCGTGATGAAACAACCGGCGCTGGTCGCCGTCGCACCGGTCGGGGCGACGTAAACCACTACCGGTACGGGAGACCCTAAAAAGCTTTGCACGATCGTTTGCGTTGAGTCGAGCAAGCCGCCCGGCGTGTTGAGTTGAATGATGAGACACTGGGCATTCTGCGTCCGAGCCTCCTCGATACTGCGCGAGATGTAACTCGCCGTGGCTGGACCAATCGCTCCGTCAATTTTAATGAACGAAACCTTCTCCGCCTCAACTGCGCCCGCACAGAACAGCCAGAGAACCAAGCCCGTCAACGCCGTCTTCATCCCGGTTTCATGGGCTGAATCTTGACTGCCAGCTCTTCAACTCGCGGTTTGACGATTCTCTCGTAATCGCGATAGCTCAGCTTGATAGCGTCGGTATGCGTGCCCGCTTCGAAGACGATGTAGTCTTCCTGCGCCAGACGTTTGTCCACATACGTCGGCAAACTGTAGAGATTGCCAAAGGGCGGCATCGCTCCTACTGCGCAGTCGGGAAACAGCGATTTGAAGTCGTCTTCTTTAGCGAGCGAGGCAGCTTTACCAGTCGCCTTCCCAACCTTTTTGAGGTCGATTTGGTGATCCGCCGGAAGGACGGTCATTAGGTGCTGTTCGCCGGATTTTACTATAACAACCTTCGCATGGTGGCGGCCTTTCACGTGCTCGGCCTGAGCGATCCTTTGCGCGGTCACGGCTTCCGGATGATGCAGAATTTCGTAGCGAACCTTATTTTCATTCAAACAATCGATGAGCTGTTTTGGTATCTTCATAACCGGCTCCAATACAAACTATCACTTTCCCGCGCGATCTCTACTTCCTACGCGCAGCGAGTCGGAAACCAAAATCCACAAAGTTCTCGAGCTGCGAAGTCCACGTGGGAAGCTGGAGCTCAGAAACGTGATTTTCGGTCACGAAAATCAACCAGACACCGCCGCGAAGGCAGCGACGCGCGAAAGACTTTTAGTATGGCTACATGTGAAGTTTGTGAAAATGAATATGACAAAGCCTTTGAGGTAGTTGTTGCCGGCAAGCACCACACCTTCGATAGCTTCGAGTGCGCAATCCACGCGCTGGCCCCGGTCTGCCCGCACTGCCATTGCCGGATCGTCGGTCACGGCGTGGAGCAGGGAGGCAAAATCTTCTGCTGCGTCCATTGCGCGCGCAGCGGCGGACAGACGCAGTTGAAAGACCGCGTCTGAGCGATGCCCGCGCCCGCGCTCGAGCGAAGGTTACTTGCTGGTCGGCCTTTGTTTCGGTAGCGGTTACTTTTGATGCTGGGCGAGCAGCACGTTTTTCTTGCGCAAGCCGCAGGCGTCCTTGACCAGCGTAAACATCAGAGTGTTTTTGTTGGGTCGGCTAAACTTATAAACGCCGGGACCTTTGCAGTCTCTCGGGATTGGGGTTGTCCGGCCCGTTTCTTGAATTGTAATGGTATCCCCGGCGACCGTGTAAGTGCCCCAGATATCGCGTTTGCCGTCATGATTTCGATCAACATCGAACGTGCCATCTGCCTTCATCGTCCAGACAGTACCGAGAGAGTTAGTCCAAGTGCCCACAAGCGCGGCTGAACCGGAGTGCGGATAGGTAGCGCAGGCATTCAGTAACACGAGGAAAACGCCAGCGAGAATGATTCGGAGAGAGGGTTGTATTTTCATGCCGTCCATCTTGTCGGATCGTAACTGAAGGTCAAGCTCAGATCGCGGCGAGGATAGCTTGTAAAGAGCACCCAGCTTGCAATAGAAAGCATTGTGGGACCATGCCGCCGCCGATTTCTCCTCGACCGAAAAAGCTTGCCGGCCAATCCGATGAAGGCGAAATATCGTGCCTGGTCCGATTGGAAGAAACCGGACTTTGTGGCGAAGGCTGGCGAGCAACCTTCCCGCCCCTCTGGCGGAAGCGACTATCAGATTCGGTACAAGCTGGACTATCGATAGATCGCCGTCTCCGGTTTACGTGGGCCGCGCTGCGGTTAAGTTTCATGTATGTCGGTCTCCGAGGAACAGGTGAAGAACGCCTTGAAGTCAGTGAAATATCCCGGCTTCACTCGCGACATCGTTTCGTTTGGCTTGGTCAAGTCCGTTAACATCGATAATGGCGAAGTCAAAGTGCAGCTCGCGCTGGCGACCAACGACCCGAATGTTCCAGCGGCAATCAAAAACGATGCAGAAAAAGCACTGCGAACCATTGAGGGTGTTCGGAGCGCAAAAGTCTTAATCGACATCCAGGCGCCACCGACCGGCGCGGGGGCTGGCGTAGGCGCGGCGCGAATTCCGGGAATCAGGCACGTCATTGCAGTGGCAAGCGGCAAAGGCGGTGTCGGCAAATCAACTGTTGCTGCCAATCTCGCGGTCGCGCTCGGGCAAGCCGGCGCCCGCATCGGCTTGTGCGACTGCGACATTTACGGCCCGAGCATTTCGCTCATGTTCGGCACACGCGAACGGCCGACGGCAACGGAAGAAAACAAAATCGTCCCGATCGAGCAATACGGATTGCGGCTCATGTCGATGGGATTTCTGCTCGACGACACTTCGCCGGCCATCTTGCGCGGGCCGATGGTCACGCGTTACACCCAGCAATTCTTGCGGCAGGTCGAATGGGGTGAACTCGATTATCTGGTGCTCGATCTTCCGCCCGGTACCGGCGACATCCAGCTCACGATCGTGCAGACCGTCGCGCTTTCTGGAGCAATTATCGTAACTACGCCCCAGGAAGTTGCTCTAATCGATGCCCGCAAGGCCGCAACCATGTTCGACAAAGTCAACGTACCGGTGCTCGGTCTGGTGGAAAACATGAGTTACTTCGTCTCTCCTTCCGATGGTAAACGCTACGATATTTTCGGAAGCGGCGGCGGAGAGCGTGAAGCGAAACGGTTGCACGTCCCGTTGCTCGGCCAGATCCCAATCGATATCGCCACGCGCGAGGCGGGCGACCGCGGTATGCCGATCGTGGGCGAAGATCGACAATCACCGGTGACGGCCGAGTTCAAAAAGATCGCCGAAAATCTTCGTAAGACTTTGCCTTTGTGAGGCATCCGCGGCCGTAAGCGCAAACGAGATTAAATAAATAGGGGTCTTGCGCCGTCGAATTCCAGTGATTCGATTGTGTTGACTTATTGTAAATTTTATGAAAGAGAATCGAGAGATGCCGTCTTCAGAAGAGGACCAATCTCAGTTCGTTAAGAATTCTGTCCTCTACAAGGAATTCCTCGCAGAGCGCGCGGAAATCTTGAAACATAAGTGGATCGAGAGCGAAAAAGCCGGCAAGGACATCGGCTTTGAAAAGGCACTGCTCGATTGGATTATGAGGCATCGCTCCAATTGGCGGGAAAAGCGGATGCGCGAAGCCAAATCCGGAGTAAAATGAGCGACTGATCCACAATCGTATCCTTTAAAGCGATCCTGCGAGGTCGCCAAGGAAACGCATGAAACAAACAAAACAGAATTCATCTACCGCCGTCCCGATCATGGACGCGGAGGCGATTCGTCGCGCGCTTCAGCGGATTGCGCACGAAATCATCGAGCGCAACCCGCAGCTTGAAAAGGTCGTGCTTGCGGGAATTCCTTCGCGCGGCGTGGAGATCGCGCGGCGCATCGCCGGATTTATCCTCGAGATCGAAAAGGTCGAACTCGAGGCGGGCGTGATCGACGTGGCGATGCACCGCGACGATGTCGGAACGCGCCCTGAACTGCCGGTTGTGCGTGCGTCAAAGCTTCCACTGCCACTGGAAGGACGCACCGTCATCGTTGTCGATGACGTGCTCTACACTGGACGCACCGTTCGTGCGGCCATGGACGCGATCAACTCATTTGGGCGGCCCGCTCGTATCCAATTCGCTGCGCTGATTGATCGCGGCCATCGCGAGCTGCCGATTCGCGCCGATTACGTCGGAAAGAATTTGCCGACTTCAATGAACGAAAAAGTGCAGGTGCACATCGGCGGGGCCGACCAGCCGGAGGGCGTCTGGCTTACTAAACCCAAGACAGCGAATGAGAGCTGCTGAATCAGTCACAACATCGACCTCGCCTGATGGGGCACACGCATTGCGCTGGCACCGCAAAGATCTGCTCGGCCTCCGCGAACTCTCGGCCGCGGAAATTAATTTCGTTCTCGAAACCACCGACGCGTTCAAACAAGTCGGGACGCGCGAGATCAAGAAGGTCCCGGCGCTGCGCGGCAAAACGCTCGTGAACTTCTTTGTCGAGCCGAGTACGCGCACGCGAACATCATTTGAGCTGGCCGCGTTTCGCTTAAGCGCCGATGTGATCAATATCTCGGCAAGCACGTCCAGCCTGACCAAAGGCGAGACGCTCAAAGATACCGCGCGCAATCTCGAGGCGCTGCACGCCGATATTCTTGTGCTGCGGCACAGCTCCGCGGGCGCGCCGCAGTTTCTCGCGCAGCGGCTCAAAGCCAGCCTGATCAACGCCGGCGATGGCGCGCACGAGCATCCGACGCAAGCGCTTCTCGATCTTTACACGATTCGCGAAAAGAGGGGGAAAATCGCTGGGCTGCACGTGGCGATCATTGGCGACATTTTGTTCAGTCGCGTCGCGCGTTCGAACATTTTCGGCTTGGTCAAGCTCGGCGCGCGCGTCACGCTCGTCGGGCCAAGCACGCTCGTGCCGCGCGAGTTTGAGAAACTGGGTGTCGAAGTTTCACACAAGATCGACAATGTGCTTCCCAACGCGGATGTGGTGAATCTGTTGCGCATCCAGCACGAACGTCAGCGCAAAGAATATTTTCCGGGTATTGGAGAATACACTCGGTTTTTCGGCCTAACGAAAGAGCGGGCGAAACTTTTGAAACCGGATTGCCTGATCATGCATCCTGGCCCGATCAACCGCGGCGTCGAGATCGACAGCGACATTGCCGACGGATTGCAAAGCGTCATTCTCGATCAAGTCACCAACGGCCTCGCTGTGCGCATGGCCGTCCTTTATCTCTGCGGAGGAATCTCCACATGAGCGCGACAATCATTCGTAACGGTCGCGTGATCGATCCGGCGAATAAACGCGACGAGGTAGCCGATCTTTTGATTGTCGATGGGGAAATTGCGCCACTCTCTCAACTCTCAACTCTCAACTCTCAACCCGATGAGATTGATGCAGGCAATCTCATCGTCTGCCCCGGCTTAATCGACATGCATGTGCATCTGCGTGAGCCAGGATTCAGTCACAAGGAAACGATCGAGTCTGGAGCGTGCGCCGCGGCGGCTGGTGGATTTACAACGGTTGTTTGCATGCCGAACACTTCGCCAGCAGCGGATAATCCGAGCACGATCGCGTGGATTAAAGACCGCGCCGCCCACGCCGCGTGCGTGAATGTTTTGCCGACCGGCGCGATCTCAAAGGGTCTTGCAGGCGAAGAACTCGCACCGATCGGCTCCCTCGCGCAGGCGGGCATTGTCGCGATCACGGACGACGGTCATTGTGTTCAGAATCACGAGGTGATGCGACGCGCCGTCGAGTATTCCCGCATGGTCGGTGCGCCCGTGCTCGATCACTGCCAGGATTACAATTTAGTCGGCAATGGAGTCGTGCACGAAGGTTATTGGAGCACCCTGCTTGGTTTACCGGGCTGGCCGGCGGCGGGGGAGGAGGCGATCGTGATGCGCAACATTTTGCTCGCGGAGCTTTGCGATCATCCCATTCATTGCCAGCACGTCACCACGGCGGGAAGTGTGCGATTGCTGCGCGAAGCTCGGTCACGCGGAGTAAAAATCAGCGGAGAAATTTGTCCGCATCACATAGCGCTGACCGATGAGGCGATTCAAAACTTCGACACGAACTACAAAATGAATCCACCCTTGCGGTCTCAAGCAGATGTCGATGCACTCCTTGAAGGAGTTGCCGATGGCACCGTGTCGATCCTGGCGTCGGATCATGCGCCGCACGCGGAGTTCGAGAAAGAAGTTGAATTCGATGCTGCGCCATTCGGCATTATCGGGCTGGAGACTGAGCTCGGCTTATTTCTCGATCTGCTCGTGCATAAACACCGCATGATCGACATCGTGCGTCTGATCGAGATGTATACGGTCGAACCCAGGCGTTTGTTGAAGATTGATGCCGGCACATTATCGATTGGCGCAGCTGCCGATGTAACGCTGATCGACCCGGATTTGGAATGGACGGTCAGGGTCGATAGGTTCGAATCAGCATCACGCAATTCGCCATTCGATGGCTGGAAACTGAAAGGTCGAGCAGTACGGACGGTTGTCGGCGGGAAAACAGTTTGGGAACTGTAGCCGCGATCGGTGATCGCGGCCCCGGCATCAGCGATGCCAGCTATAGCTACCCGGTATATCCGCCGTGAATATAGCTCTCGAGGTGCGCGATGGCGGCGCTTTGGCACGAGATTACCCATTTCACCAAATCGCCGATGGAGATTACGCCGACAACCTTATCACCGTCGAGCACGGGCAAATGGCGAATGTGTTTGTCGGTCATGAGACGCAGGCATTTTTCAACCGGCTCGCGCGGATGCGTGACGGTCGGATTCGTTGACATGATTTCGGCGACCTTCGTTTCCCGGGAACGCTTGCCCCGCAGGAAAACTTTGCGGGTGTAGTCGCGCTCAGAAATAATTCCAATCAATCGGCCCTGTTGCATCACCAACAGCGCACCAACGTTTTTGTTATCCATCATCTCGATCGCTTCAAAAACCATGGCATCCGGCGCGATGGAAAAAACTTCGTCGCTCTTATGATTCAGGATCGCGCTGATGGTGCCACTGACGTCCATATCATGCAGAAAGTTTAGCCGCCAAAACTAGAGAAATTTTAGAATAAGCCAATACCGCCCTGCGATGCAAAACAATTCTGGGGATCGCAAGCGTACGTCGCCGTTGCAGAGGCTGCATCAGCTGTGATTGTCACTTTGACGAAGTTCGCAGATAGCCGAACACCCACCTGTGTTTCATGAGCAGCAGGATCGCTCCTCTCTGGTGACATTTCGCCAACCTATTCGACTCTGAACGACGAGATCATCCAGTGAGTCATCAGTTATCTCACAAACTTAAAGGTAATCTTTCTGGCAGTGATCCCGTTGGCCGAGCTTGGTCGCAGTTATCCATGGGGGTACGTCTCGGAATGATTAGCCCGTTTGACGTCACTGATAGCGACGAAGTGATTCGGAATCTGCTGAACCCAGGAGTGCTCTCGCTTTCGCATCCGAGCAAGATCGTTGCACGATGGAAACGCTATGTTCATCCAGACCGGTTTCGCATTTATTTCTTTGACGACTTGGAAAGAAATCCCACCGAACTGCGACGGTCCATTCTCCATTTCTTAGGTTCCGACCCGGAAAAGCCAAGCGGCCGACTGAAGGCCGACTACAATAGCGACGCACGGAGGGAAAGCTTCGGCTGACCGATAAGGTGCGGGGCCATGTCGCTAAGTTTTTCCAGGACGAGCTGCAGGCCTGCGCGGCGGAACTGCGCGGGCCAGCCAGAAACTGGCCGGCACGATATGGTTTTTCATTGCCATGTTTTTTCGCCGAGCTGGTCGACAATTTTGATCTCCTTTTCTGCTGTGACTGGGTCGCCTGAACCCCTGGCCAACGGAAGCTGTCCATCGGTATAACAAGGGAGCGGCGCTTACGCAACGCTGCCACTGCGCCAGGCGTTCCTCCTATTCCGCACGCAAGCGCATCGAAAGATTGACAACCTGTAGCCGGGTCGTCGAGCCCTCGAAAGATATCAATTTAATTCTGAACGTTCGCCTTTGCTCGCGCGCGATTTGCTTCGAGTTCCGCCAAATGTTTTTCCGACCATCGACAAAGCGCGTGCAGCGGCTCGATCAGAGTTCGTCCCAACTTTGTCAGAGAGTATTCCACTTTCGGCGGCACAACCGGATGCACTTTGCGCTGCACCAAACCGTCGCGCTCCAGGCTGCGCAAGGTTTGGGTTAGCATTTTTTGTGAAATCCCGCCGATCTCGCGCTGAAGCTCGGCGTAACGCTTCGTGCCGTGAGCCAGCACCTGGATGATTAGCGCCGTCCACTTGTCCGCGATGCGATCGAGCACAAGCCGTGACGGACACTGCGCGTCCATGACTGAGCCGACCGAGGAAGATTTTTGCACGGCTCCTTCTAAAGCGTCACCAACTCGGGTGCAAGAAGAGAGTAGCGATCTAAAAGAAGTGTATAGAAGGAATTCACTGTAGTTGACGACGAGTAACAGCCTGTCGATCTTTTGCTAGCCTATGAATAGAGATTTCTTAGCGTTTGAGGAAGATGAGCCAGCTGCGGTGCCCTTGTTGAATGAGTCGCCCCAGCCGCGAAACGGCTCTGGATTTGGAGACGGAAGCGATGTTCCTAGTGACTATTCGTTGCTTGACGAATATTCGCGCACGGTAGTGAGCGCAGCCGAGCGGGTCGCGCCGGCCGTCGTGAACATCGAAATTCAACAGAGGAGCAAGAATCGGCCGCGCGACATCGCGGGAAGCGGATCGGGATTCATCATCACGCCCGACGGCTTCATTTTGACCAATAGCCATGTCGTCCATGGCGCCACCCGAATTGCAGTTAACATTTCGGACGGCCGCGATTGTCCGGCACAGCTCATCGGTGACGATCCCGAGACGGATCTCGCCGTGATTCGGATCGCTGCGCCCCAGCTTGTTCACGTGCGTCTTGCCGATTCTGAAGCTTTGCGTGTCGGACAGGTGGCGATTGCGATCGGAAATCCGCTGGGGTTCCAGGCAAGCGTAACAGCGGGCGTGATCAGTGCGCTTGGTCGCTCGATGTATTCGCAATCGGGTCGTTTGATCGATAATATCATTCAGACCGACGCGGCGCTAAATCCCGGCAATTCCGGTGGACCACTCGTCAACTCAGCCGGGGAAGTCATTGGTGTGAACACCGCGATGATTCGACCAGCGCAAGGCATCTGCTTTGCGATCGCCAGCAACACCGCCAAGCTCGTTGCCGGATGGCTGATTCGCGATGGAAGAATTCGGCGAAGCTACATCGGCGTCGCCGGGCAAAATGTACCGCTGCATCGCCGCGTGATCCGGTTTTATAATTTGCCACTCGAAACCGGGGTGCTGGTTGTATCTGTAGAAAAGGACAGCCCGGCACAGCGCGCAGGCCTCCGGGAGGGAGACATCATCGTTGGTTTTGGTGAGCGGCTGATCGGCTCGATTCATGACCTGCACAAGATGCTGGTGGCTGAGCAAATCGGCGTTCCCGCGAAGTTACTGATCATTCGGCACACCGAAAAATTGGAATTGTCGATCTTACCTGCCGAATCACGCGTCAGCGAACGATAGCTGTAGTGGCAGAGCCTGCCTGAGCGAAGTCGAATAGGCGTGTGTCGGCTGTAAATCCAAAAGTTTCTCGCAGCCGGCACGGCTGCCTCTACAGTCAAACTAATCGTGATGAAAATTCTTGTCATTGGGAGCGGTGGCCGCGAACACGCGCTCGCATGGAAACTGAAGCAGTCGCCGTATGCAGATCGCATTTTTTGCGCGCCGGGGAACGCCGGCACCGCGGAAATCGGTGAGAACGTTGCGATCTCCGCAAGCGATCTCGGGCCCCTCGTTCGTTTCGCTAAAGAAAATCGTGTCAATTTAACGGTGGTCGGTCCGGACGACTCACTTGCCGCCGGGATTGTCGATCTTTTCGCTAGGGAAGGTTTGCGGGTTTTCGGGCCGGCGAAAGCGGCCGCACGACTCGAGTCCTCAAAAATTTTTGCGAAAGGACTGATGCGCGAACAAGGAATTCCGACGGCAGAGGCGGGCACTTTTAAAAGAAGCGATGACGCGCTTCGGTTTTGTGACCCGCTGCGATTTCCGATTGTCATAAAGGCCGACGGCCTTGCTCTCGGCAAGGGGGTGATCATCGCGTCCGATCTTGCCGCCGCAAGATCAACAATCGACGCGATGATGAATCAAGGCCGTTTCGGCGAGGCTGGCCGGCGTATCGTGGTCGAGGAATTTTTGCGCGGCACGGAATGTTCGCTGCACGCGCTGGTCGATGGCGCGAACTATCGGTTGCTGCAAACGGCCCGCGATCACAAGCGCGCGTTTAACAAGGATACCGGACCGAACACGGGCGGAATGGGAGCGTTCAGTCCAGCAAACAATTGGAATGCTGAGTTAGAAGACCAATTTCACAAGAAAATCATGCGCCCGCTGCTCCACGCCTTGCAGGAAAAGAAGATTACATTTCGCGGCTTACTTTATCCCGGTCTGATGATCAGTGCGGACGGTGTGCGCGTCCTCGAGTTCAACTGCCGCTTTGGCGATCCTGAGACGCAAGCCATTTTGCCGCGAATGAAATCCGATTTGTTGCCGTTGTTGGAGGCGACGATCGACGGAAACATCGACACTTGCACAATCGAGTGGGACCCGCGCCCGGCGGTTACGGTTGTGCTGGCCTCAGTCGGTTACCCTAACAAATACGAAACCGGCAAAACCATCTCCGGGCTCGACGCAGCGGCGAGACTTGATGACGTGCAAATTTTTCATGCCGGAACGAAGCGCGTGAATGATGAAATTGTGACTGCTGGCGGTCGCGTCCTGGCGGTTACGGCACTTGGATCCACCATCGAAGCCGCGCGCGCGCGCGCGTACGAGGCCGTCTCCCGCATTCAGTTCGAGAACTGTCATTACCGGCACGATATTGCTCTCAGTGCCATTACGGATAACATCGAAAAATTAGTGTGATGTCTCGATTTTTCCCGGCGACTTTTGCGATCTCGATCTTAGCGACGAATCTCCTCGCACAAGCCCCGACATCGACATCGCCCGCACCGACGTCATCGGGAAGACCTCCACTAATTCCGTCAAAATCGCCTGCACTGCCGTCGCCTTCCCCGTCGGGGACACCCACGATGCAAGAATTGGTTGATTCGTTAGGCCCGGCAGATTTGCAGGCAGTCATCACGTTGTTGAAAGGCAATTTCACAAACCCGGATGCAATTACCGATACGGAATTGAATCGGGCGACTGTTGAGGGTCTGATGATTCGACTGCCGCATGGCTTGGTGCTTTTGCCTAACAAGGAGAGCGCGCCGATGGAAGCGCCTAGCGCGCTTTACAGCGAGGTGCTGGGAGGTCACATCGGGTATCTGCGCCTCGGGTCGCTGAACAGCGCAAATCTTCAGGCGATGGATAAAAGTCTCAGCAACTTTGCCGGGAAAAAGGTGGACGCGCTGATCGTCGATCTCCGCTCCAGTCAGGGAACGAATGATTTTGCAATGGCGACGGAATTTGCGAAACGGTTTTGTCCGAAGGGCAAGCCACTCTTTACATTGCGCAAACCGGCCGCGCGTCAGGATCGAGTGTTTAATTCTGACCGCGCTCCGGCTTTTCACGGCCTGGTGATGGTGCTCGCCGATGGCGACACCGCCGGCCCCGCCGAAGCACTCGCTGCGGCACTACGGCTTTATGACAAAGCCCTGATCATTGGGCAACCGACTGCCGGTCGCGCAGCAGAATATTCCGATTTGTCATTGCCTGGCGGCAAAATTCTGCGTGTTGCAGTGGCGGAAATTGTTTCGCTGGAGGGTCGTTCGTTATTTCCGGACGGAGTAAAACCGGACTTGCCCGTTGAGATGCGAATGGCAGACAAGCAGCAAATTTTTCAATTAAGCGACGAAAAAGGAATGGGGCCGTTTGTTTACGAAACGGGGCGTCCCCACATGAATGAGGCGGCGCTGTTGGCGGGAACAAATCCTGAGGTTGAGGCGGCGGAGGCCGAGCAGCAAAGACGTGGACGTCCGTCGGAGAAGGTGCCGAGACACGACCCGGTCTTGCAGCGCGCTCTGGATGTTGTCACCTCGCTCGAGATTTATCAAAAGCGGTAAGTGACGTCGATTAACCGCTGAAATCCCATCTGTATTTGAAATTCGGTCTGCGGGATTTTGTAGAGAGCTCGATTTCTAAGGTCTTTCTGCCTAGAAACCGAACCCGCTCCACACCAACAGTGTCCCGAAACTGGCGTTGATCATGCAGGCTACACACGTCAGCGCGATAGGTATGGCAGCATCTTCATTCGTCCAACCACCTGCGGGTGTGTGAGCGCTCGCACATACGACTCCAACATTTCAACGGCAGAGTTATTCGACAAGTAAAAGCGAAGCCGTTCGTGAAGCGCCGTTGTCGTTTACCGAGTTGAGAGATTCTTCGACTTCGCTCAGAATGATAAACAAGTGAGTCCGCTCGAGGAACGTATCGGTTACAAATTCCGCAATGCGCTTTTGCTCGCGGAGGCGCTTACTCACCCCAGCCTCGGCCATGAAACGCAACGCTATCATTTTGATAATCAGCGTTTGGAATT
>Ga0070707_100004115_pt1 | contig 13658 bp, 11 predicted proteins | sample KBSK5502metaG_FD_65468 | JGI IMG/M metagenome (GOLD analysis project Ga0070707, IMG submission 65468) | Corn, switchgrass and miscanthus rhizosphere microbial communities from Kellogg Biological Station, Michigan, USA - KBS K5-50-2 metaG | ecosystem: Host-associated > Plants > Roots >... | reverse complement strand
CTCGCGGAAATATCTCGTACACGCTCGGAGATTCCGCATTCGATGCGGCGCCATATTCATTGACGGGACAGCCAACGGTGAAACCCAGCTATAACCAGAACCGCTTCTCGGCTGCCGTCGGCGGACCGTTGAAGATTCCGAAACTCATCTCTTCAACGAACACGAATTACACGCTTACGTACAACGGCACGTGGTTGAGTAATCCCTACGATGCGTTTTCGACCGTCCCGACGCTCGCCGAACGACGGGGAGATTTCTCCTCAAAGGCCGCACAGATTTTCGATCCCCAGACACACGCGCCTTTCCTCAATAACACTATTCCGTCGGCGATGATCAATCCCGCGTCAGCCGGTCTTCTTTCATTCATCCCTCTGCCGAATCTCCCAGGCGACGTTCAGAACTTTCACTATGTGACCGCGGTGACGAATAGATCCGATGACATCAACGTTCGCCTGAATCACACGTTTGGCGCCGCGGCGGGACCCGGGCAGCGCGGTGGCGGTGGATTTGGTTTTGGCCGTGGTGGCGGTCGTGGCGGCGGCGCCCGGCGGCGACAGGGGCCGCAGCCGACAACATTGAACTTCGGTCTCCAGTATCGCAACTTCGAAAACCGATTGAACAATCCGTTCCCGAGTGTTGGAGGAACGAATACGGGGAAAGGCCTGAACACCACGATTGGTATGGTCCACTCGTTCGGACGATTTATCGACAACCTGCGAGTGAATTACAACGTGAACCGCACGTCGTCGACGAATCTGTACGCATTTCAGGAGGACATTGCCGGCCTCGTCGGCATTAACGGCGTTTCGCGCAATCCCTTCGATTGGGGCATTCCGAATCTCGCGTTCACGAATTTCACGGGATTGAATGACGTTCGTCCTTCATTGCGGCGGGACCAGACATTTCAAATCCAGAACGGAACGATCTGGAACCGCGGCGGTCACTCCGTGCGATTTGGAGGCGACTTCCGGTGGATTCAATCCACCCTACAAATGGATCAGAACGCGCGCGGCAGTTTCACGTTCACCGGCGCGCGAACGGCAGCGACGATTCAGGGCGCGCCTGTTCAGGGCACGGGATTTGATTTCGCCGACTTTCTGCTCGGGTTGCCTCAACTCACTTCGATTCAATATGGCAATGCGAAGTATCAATTCCGCGGAACGTCCTGGGATCTCTTCATTCAGGATGACTGGCGGCTCCGTGGAAATCTCACGTTAAACCTGGGTATCCGGTACGAATACATTTCTCCGACGCGCGAGTTGAACAACCGGATCGTCAATCTGGATGTGGCGCCGGGCTTCACGGCAGTGGTTCCCGCATTTCCCGGACAGCCCGCGCCTTTCACGGGCGTCTTCCCGGTCGGCCTGGTGAATCCGGATCGAAACAATTTCGCGCCTCGCATCGGCATTGCATGGAGAGCGGCAACGCGAACGACAGTGCGCATGGGGTACGCCATCAACTACAACACGGGCGCGTATTCCAGCATGGTGCAGCAGCTGGCGTTTCAGCCTCCGTTCTCGGTCACGCAAACGAACATCAATTCTGCGGGTGCGCTGCTGACGCTGCAGGATGGATTTCCAACTCCTCCGCCCGCGACGATCACGAACAATTTCGGCGTGAACCGCAATTACCGGCTCGGATACGCGCAAGTGTGGAATTTCGATGTTCAACGGGACATCCGTTCAGCGAACCTTACACTGAACCTCGATTACACAGGGACAAAGGGAACGCACCTCGACGTCATCGAAGCGCCTAATCGAACCGCGACCGGCCTGCGCATTCCGGGCGTACAGCCATTCAACTGGGAAACTTCTGAGGCCAATTCCACCGCGCATTCCGGCACGATCCGGTTGCGGCGGCGTCTTCAGAGAGGCTTCCTGGTCGGAGGCAGCTATACGTTTTCGAAATCGATCGACAATGCCTCGAGTGTCGGAGGCGCAGGCGGCGGAGTTGTTGCGCAAAATGCATTCGATCTTGCCGCCGAACGCGGCCTATCGAACTTCGATCAGACGCATCGTTTGAGCGTCGACTATCTCGTTGAGATGCCGTTCGGACACGACCGGCGATTTTTTGCCAACACCCGCTACCTGCGTGGGATTTTTGGCGACTGGCAACTCAGCGGAAATTGGAATTTGGCCTCCGGTCTCCCGTACACGGCGCGAGTGCTCGGGAGCTTCACTGACGTAAATCGCGGCACCAATGGAACATTGCGCGCCAATGCGACAGGGCTGCCTGCCGAGCTGGCGAGTTCTGCAATCGCAGAATGGTTCAACGTGGCCGCCTTCACGCTTCCGCAACCTGGACAATTCGGAAATGTCGGGCGCAACACGATTCGCGGGCCGGCGACATCGATTTTCAGCATGGCGCTGAACAAAACAATTCCGTTCGCCGATGGACGAGCGCTCGAGATTCGCGCACAGGCCACGAACGTTTTCAACACGCCGCAGCTCCGGACGATCGATACGAACCTGAACTCGCCGTCGTTCGGGAGAGTGACTTCGGTGGGTTCCATGAGGAAAATTCAGTTGATTGCCCGGTTCCGGTTCTGATTATGAAGAAACTGATCTTCGCCCTGCTCATTGCTGGACTGCCGCAGAAGTTCTCACTGCGTACCGAAACAGAACTCGTTCTGGTCAACGTTTCGGTGCGCGACAACAACGGCAACTTCGTCCGCGATCTCAAAAAAGAAGATTTCACGTTGCTGGAAGACGGCAAACCGCAGGAGATCGTCTCGATCGATACTGAAAATTCCGACAACGTCGTTACTGCGGAAGCGCCACCTTCTAATTTGATTGGAACCTTACGAGCGCCCGCGAACTCGACCCCTGCTCCGCCTCCAGCGATTTCAGAAAACGATCTCAAAGACCGGCGTTTGATCGTCCTCTTCTTCGATCTGACCTCGATGCAGCCGGAAGAAATCGGGCGCGCGGCCAAGTCGGCGCTGCAATACACGGATAAGCAGATGGCGCCGGCGGATATCGTATCCGTCGTCACGCTTTCCAATTCGTTGACGGTGAATCTGGATTTCACGACCGACAAAGAACAGTTGAAGACCGTGCTCACAGGACTGGATCCCGGAGCGGGTCAGGGTTTCGAACAGGGAGCAACGGGTGATGCGGACGATACGCCGGACACCGGTGCAGCCTTTACGGCAGACGAAACGGAATACAACATCTTCAATACGGACCGCCGCCTTCAGGCGCTTCGAAGCATCGCTGAAAACCTGTCTCGCGTGCAGCAGCGAAAGTCATTGCTTTACTTCAGCAGCGGTATGCAGCGGACGGGAATTGAAAACCAGTCTGAACTGCGCGCCGCAGTGAATGCAGCCGTGCGCGCCAACCTCGCAATTTATTCGGTCGACGTTCGTGGTCTTCAGGCCATTGTGCCGGGCGGCGAGGCGAAGAACGCCAGCCTGAGAGGAACGGGCGTTTATTCCGGTCAAGCGATGTTGAAGGCGTACGATTCCAACTTCGCTTCGCAGGAAACGCTTGTGACACTGTCGGCCGACACGGGTGGCAGCGCATTCCTCGATACGAATGACTTTCAGCCGGCCTTTGCGAAGATTCACGAGGACACGTCGTTTTATTATCTGCTTGGTTATCACAGCAGCAATCCTCTGCGGGATGGCCGCTTCCGCCGCATCACCGTTCAGGTGAAGGACAGGCCGGGTGTGAAACTCGACTTCCGGCGCGGGTACTACGCAGCAGTCGACTTTCAACATTCGACAAAAGAAGATCGAGAGCGGCAGCTGCAGGAGCAGCTGCAATCCGATCTGCCGAGCACCGACTTTCCGGTTTACCTTTCGACGGGATACTTTCGGCTGGGCGACAACCGGTACTTCGTGCCGGCTTCCCTCGTCGTGCCCGGCTCGGAGATTCCGTTCACGCGCGCGAGCGATCGGGATCGCGCAACCCTGGACTTGATCGGAATTGTGAAAGACGAAGCGAAACGTCCTTTTGGATCGATTCGCGATACCGTGCGCCTGGCCGTCAACACTTCACAGGAAGTGCAACGAAAGAACGTCCAGTACGATGGCGGATTCCTCCTGCCGCCCGGCAAATACACGATGAAATTTGTAATCCGGGAAAATCAAACGGGACGGACGGGTTCGTTCGAAACCAACATTGCAGTGCCGGATCTGAAGTCCGCGCCGCTGAAAGTGAGTTCAGTGGTTGTGTCGAATCAGAAGCAACCGGCGAAGCAAAAGAATAATCCTCTGGTGCGCGACGGATCGCAAATCGTGCCGAACGTGACGCACGTGTTCGCTTCGAATCAGCACCTGGTTTTTTATTACGAAGTTTACGATCCCGCGAAACCCGCGCGGATCCTCACGAATGTCGGATTCTACCGGGGGACCGTGAAAGCGTACGAGACGCCGCTCGTCGAAGCGGTTCAGATCAACGTGCCCGAACGGAATGCCACGGCATTCGAACTGGAGGTGCCGCTGTCGGATCTGAAGCCGGGATTCTACACATGCCAGGTGAATGTCATCGATGACGCGTCCGGGAAGTTCGTGTTCCCGCGCCTGGCGCTCCTCGTCCGCTAACAGTCACAAAATCACTTGCGACGACAGGCGCGATAGGGTTTCAGGGAACAGCACGACGACGACACCCACCACAACGAACACCGCCCCGATCGCATTCGGAATCCATTTGCCGGACGGCACGATTTTTTCGATCAGGATGATCGCGCCGACGCCGGCCATCCAGGCGAGGTGCATCACACCCATCACAAACAGGATGACCATCAATCCCCAGCAGCAGCCGAAGCAATACGCGCCGTGAGCCGCTCCCATCCGGATGGCGCCGGCTCTGCCGTCGTGCCAATGTTCCATCACGAAATTCAAGGGGTTCTGGCAATGCCTCAGGCAGGCGCGCTTGAGCCAACTGCACTGGTACAAACCGGACAAGACCAGGGCCATGCCGGCTGCCCGCAGGATCGCCTGTTCTGAACCGGGCATGCGGCCTCGCATGGCGCCGATCAGGACATACGCGAAATAAAAAAATGTTCCGCTCGCCGTCCAGACGAGGAAGTAACCAAGCGCAAAGAGAAACGTCCCGCCGAACTGCGCCGGTGTCCGCTTTCGATAGACCGTTCGATGGAGCAACAGTGTCGGATAGCTCGATGGGAGCATCATGGCCACCATCATCACCAGCCACATGCTCGTAAAGATGAGAAAGCTGCTGAGGCCGGCCCACCCTTCCATTCCAAGTGACATGGGAACTCCCATTTTCATCAGGAGTCCCATGTTTTGAGCGCTGGACCAGGTTAACGCCCAGGCCGCCGCAGTAAGGATCGCGACGACGACTAATAAGGCGATCTGCACGGACTACGCCCGCAAGCCTTTGTGCGTGTGTTCGACATCGGCAAGGCTGCTGTGGGTACCCTTGTAGTCGAACTTTACCGGGCCCGTTCCTTTCAGCACGACGCTTTGCGCGACCTGAAATTCCTTGTACTCCATGCCGTTCGGCATTCGCACGATCACCGTTTGCTCGTCGTTGGTTGCGGGAATTCTCAGCGGAGCGACTTGCGTCTCGAGAAAACCTGCAATACTGACGCGCGCCTGGCGTTTCTTTTTGTTGAATTGCCACGTGATGGGCACGAATTGTGGCTCGTGGACGGTCGTGACGATGGAAGCCAGGACCTCGAACCAGGCATCGCCGGCTTTTCCACTGAGGATCGTCAGCAGCGCCGTCCGCTGTTCCTCGTTTGCTCGTTTATCGATAAAACCCTGCACGGTGCCGTTTCCTTCGTGCAGAGCTCCAGGCCAGGCATACGTGACGACCCAATTGAGTCCATCGAGCTTTATCTTGCCGAAGTTTCCTTCGACGATGTGCATGCCTGCCATTCCTTCGCAGCCCTTTTCCGGATACGGGAAACCGACCGTATCGCAGGGACATGTCGCGACGCAGTTGCAGTTCTTCATGTACTGGCCGCGCATTTTCCACTTCACAACCGCCATAGTCCCCCTGCTTGAACGTCAGATGAGGGCTAAATGTATACCACACTAAGCGGCCTGATCTGGATTGACGGACGGAAGCTGATCAAGGATGGTGATGAATTCATCCAGGAGTGTCTGGCACTCCACACAGAACAGGAGATGTTCGAAATCATTGTCTGTAAGATTCGTCATCCCGCTGCTGTAGGACCACAACTGCATTGCGGAAACGTGAAGATTTTCTTCCCCCATAACATCTTGGACTGCCGCCTGCGCCAAATGGAGCGTATAGATCTCGGCGCCGTCTAAAACCTAGAGGAGCTTTGCCTATGCCAATCGAAATTCGTCGTAAGGACGTGAAAACATTGGTGGCGCAAGGCCGCGCCCAGCTTATTGAAGTCCTTCCGGCCTCCGAGTACAAAAAAGAGCACTTGCCGGAAGCACTCAACATTCCACTGGAGACGCTGACCGCCGCCAATCTCAAAACTCTCCGCAAGGATCAGGCGGTAATCGTTTATTGCGCTGACTATCAGTGCGATCTTAGCGCGCGAGCAGCGTGGCGCCTGGAGAGTATGGGATTTCAGGAAGTGTATCGCTACACGCCGGGAAAAGCGGACTGGCTTTCGGCGGGTTGGGAGACTGAAGGCGCGGAAGCCAAGAAGGTGCGCATCCGCCAGATGGTTCACAAAGACGTTCCAACATGCTCGTTGCGTGAACGCCTCGAAGACGTCAAGAGCCGCCGCCGGTCGAATGAGGATTTCTGCGTGGTTGTGAGTGACAGAAACATCGTCCTCGGGATCATTCAGGGAGAGATCTGGGACGCGAATCCGCTGTCGCGCGTTGCCGACGTGATGAACCCTGGTCCGAAGACAATCCGTCCGGACCTCGAGCCGAAAGATGCGCAAAGAATCTTAAAGCACTACGACGGGCCGAGTGCAATCGTCACGACGTCGGATGGCGAATTGCTGGGAATAGTAAAGATTGCTCAGAAAAAAGCTCAAAAAGGACACAAAGAAGGACATAAGGCCGCATAGTCCTATTCATCATTCCATGGAGGTAATTATGAAAGTACGGGAAATCATGACCACCAATGTCGAATGTGTTTCACCAGACAGCGGGCTGTTCGACCTGGCGAACAAGATGAAGACACTGGACGTCGGATTTATACCGATCTGCGAGAACGATCGTCTGGTCGGCACGGTAACCGATCGGGATATCGTAATCCGAGGACTTGCCGGCGGGAAAGACATCAACACCCGCAAGGCCCGCGAGATCATGACGAACGAGGTCTTCTGGTGCTTCGAAGATGACGATGTGAAAGATGTCGCCGGCAGGATGCGTGAGAAGGAAGTGCGCCGCATGCTGATTCTGAATCAGGAAAAGCGGCTCGTCGGTGTTGTTTCGATCGGAGATATTTCGAAGGTCGAAGAGAAAGAATCCGGAAAGACGCTGAAGGATATTACTGAAGCAGCGTAGGAAAGAAGATCAGCCACAAAAAAGGCACAAAAGTCACAAAAAAATCCTTTTGTGAATTTTGTGCCTTTTTGTGGCTGATCTCTTACTTCGACACTTTCAGAAGCTCAACCTCGAAATCCAGCGTGGAATTGGCCGGAATGACTCCGCCCACGGCGCGCGAGCCATATGCGAGATCCGGAGGAATGATCAGTTCACGTTTGCCGCCGACTTTCATTCCTTCGACACCTTCGTCCCAACCCGAAATGACTTGCCGTGCGCCCAGTTTGAATTCGAAAGGCATGTTCTTATCGAGAGAGCTGTCGAACTTTGCTCCTCTCTTGCCATCCACATAAAGCCAGCCGGTGTAGTGAACCTGGACGGTTTGTCCCTTCATGGCAGCTTCGCCCGTGCCGACTTTCTCATCGGTATATTTCAGTCCGGATTTTGTCGTTGTCATCTTCCCCTGCCCCTGCGCGAAAGGTCCGATCGCGAGTGCCAATAGCAATAGTGTGATCGTCAGTGTGTGCCTCATCCCGCCAGTGTAACTCATTCAAACCACCTTCTCGGCAGGCAAATCTTCGACAAACTCCTGCCCGAGACGCGAGGCGTCATACATTTTTCCGACGAGATGGTGGTACGGCACACCTGAGAAAAAGTGATGGCTCTTCGTGGGAAAGTCTTTTCCGCCGGCCCACTCCTGGCGCTGAAGTTCGATGTAGCCCTGTTCCTGTTTCTCAGCCATGGCCTGAAGCAGATTGCTCAACCCGAAGCCGGTCGCGTGTTGTCCGCCAAGCGTGATGAAAATAAACTTCACACCCATCTGGCCCAGTTCTGTAAAGCGGATGGGATTCGGATCGTTGTGCCACTTGAACGACGAAGACCAGTTGAACGCAAAACGCGCCTTCGGAAATCGCTTCTTGATTTGGGTCGTGAACGTCTCGAGCGGCTCGCGATCGGATGTGGGGAACTCGCACCACAACAAATCGGGAATTCCGGTATCAAGATAACGAAGACCGCGTTCGACCGCGAGGTCCATGTGGCGCAGAGATTCAGGAGCATCGCAGGCGCTGAGGCCGTCGGTGCGCGCGATGACGACGAAATCGGGATTGCCGCAATCATCGGCGACATTGCGGGCCATGCGAAGCTTTCCGACCATCTCCTTTACGGATATCAGTGCCTTGCCTCCGATATGGCCGCATCGCTTTGGAAGAACCTGATCCTCGATGTGGGCTGCCGCAACGCCGGCATTGACGTAGAGCTCTGCCGTCCGCTGCACATTGAAGATGTTTCCATAGCCGCCGTCCATATCGACGATGACCGGAGGAATGTGGAGATGCTTCGGTGGAGTGCCTTTTTCCGGATCGCCCACCGCCATCGTGAGCTGAAACTTTCGCAGCGCGCTGACCGTGCGCCGCGCAGCATCCGCAATTTCGACACTGGCGTACATGTCCATGTCCGTGGTTCCGAGATGTCCGATGGCGAAGGAGTACCCGCTGAAATAAACCGCTTTGAAGCCGTAATACATCGCCAGTTGCGCGCCAAACGGGTCGTAAACACCAGGGCCGAACAAGTAGGGTTCGGTTTCGATCAACTGGCGCATCCTGATGCTGGAATGAACATGCCGTGAGGTGGGAATTTTGAAGCCGGGAGGAAGAAGTTTACATTCGGTCAATTCTGTAACCGCCATTTACACCTCTTTCGATGCCGGTCAGTTCGGCCGGTCAGCTGGCGGGTTTCAGAGCCATGCGTTTCCACCAGCTTTGTTTCACGTACTCTCTATGCGCGAGACATGCCACAACGCTGGATTCCACCTGCTCGAGGTTGTAAGGCTTCAGAATGTAGTCGAATGCGCCGAGCTTGAGTGCATCATGCGCAATTTCTTTGTCGGCCAGGCCCGTAACGAGAATGACGCTGGGGCCGTCTGTCTGGCGGGAAATTTCGGCCAAAACTTCCAGGCCGCCAATGTCCGGAATGAACAGATCCAGAAGCACTACGTCGAAGCCGGGCCCATGCGAAGTCGCTTCGAGAGCTTCTGTTCCCGTTCGCGCAGTAGCCACGAAGTATCCCTGCTCTGCGAAGTAAACTGCAAGCATTTCCAGAGTATCCGGATCATCTTCGACGACAAGGATCCTCGCTGCATCGTTGAAGGACAGGTTGAGTTGAGTTGGGTATAGGGACTCCATAGTGGAACCGCACTACCTCTCGCCGGCGACCGTCAAAATCGGCCGCCTACGTAGATGTAGCAACGGGAAGGCCAGAAAATACAACCTTCTTAATGATTGTTCCAAATAGAGTTAAAGTTTGCCTGGTAGGAGTTGACAATCGTGAATTCGCGGATAAAAATCGCGTTTTCAAAATTCCTTGTTTCCGCGGTTTCGGACCAGTTGTAGCTTCCGGTAAGCAAGACGCGGCTGTCGAAGATCGCGTACTTGTTGTGCATGATCGCGTTCCCTGATCCTGGAATGCGTTTGAGCGGGACTCCCAGACTTTCCAGCCGAGCGATCTCCGAGCCCGCCTGGGGCGCTTGTCCCGAATCAGTGATGACCCGAATGCTCACACCGCGACTCTTCGCAGCTATTAACGCATCCGTCATCGCATCACGCGTGAACGAATACATTGCGATATCAATGGAGATCTGCGCCCGCTGAATCTCCTGCAGGATCCGCGGGAAAATGCCGCCGTTTGGCGAGAAGAAACTTTCGGAAACACCGGTGACCGGAACTGACGGAAGGGAGCTGAAAAGTCCGGACGATGATTGCCTCACCGCAATCGCCGTGATCGGCGTGCTGGATTCGACTTGAATGGAACCTTCGAATGGCGTGATTCCTCGAAAGAATTCCGAGACAAATCGCGCCACTTGTTGTGAAGGAACCAGCGGCAATCCTGTTGAAGCGACCACTGAGCCACTCGGATTTCGAATCGCGACCGTCAACCTCGCAGTGGTTGCTCCTGGATTCGCCAGCGCGAGTCCCGTGCTGACCGTGTCGCGCTCGGTGACGGGAAAGCGAAACGCCGTGTCTGCGGTAGCCGATGGGACCATGGTCTCGGCAAGCACGGAACCACCCGCCATGCGCTGGATCGTTTCCGATCCTGACAGGAAAATTGCCGACGTCGTCGTGACTCGCACCCAGCCGACGACAAGAGCGCCACTGCCGACAGTCAGGTTGCTTGTTCCATTTGCCGGCAGGGTGACCGGCAAATCCAGAAACGGCGTCCCGCTCTGCGTTATTAAATGGATCGTCGCCGCCCCGGCAATGTCCGACAAATTGGTCAGAGAGAACGTCGTCAGATAACCTCCGCCTTGCGCGAAATGCGGAAACACCAACTCCGCCGCATTCGCTCGCGCCGACACACTGAGGATGAGGACAATAATTCGAAGGATGTTCCTTTTCGTGATCATTACTAAAAAGGCGACTGGCCGTTGGAATCACGAGGGGCGAGGGTGAGGCTGCCGCGGGGTGCAATCGTATTACTGAACGTACTTTGTGTCACGCCGTTTAAACGAGCCACCAGACCTTAGTCATTCTCGGAGAACGGAAAATCGTTTGATGTTCTGCCCCACTAACGAGATAAACTCGACACGAAAAGCGAAAGTGGCGGAATTGGCAGACGCGCTAGACTTAGGATCTAGTGGCTCACGCCGTGGGGGTTCGAGTCCCCCCTTTCGCATTCCAGTCAGTTAACGCTGACTGCCACGCTACCTGGGGTTTCGGAACTCACGGAATTGCAATTGCCAAATCATCACAGGGTTGGCATGAAGTTGACTTTTAGATTTTTGGCCATTCTTTGCGCAGTCCTGGTCTTTGGAGTGAGTTCCAACAGCCGGGCGCTCGCACAGACCTCCGGGGGGACCAGCGGTACCGAGCCCTCCACGACGGACGCAAACAGACTGGCGCACCACTTTGTGATCCCTTTGTACGTTAACGTGCTTGGGCAGCAGCCCGACCCAGGGGGCGTATTCGCGTGGGAAAACTTCGTGAGGGCGAATTGTAACGCTGCCGGGTTTAATGAGGTCGCCCGCGGCTTCTTCGATCACCTGAATTTCCGGCTGTACCGGCCGTTCTCCCTGACTGGACAGGTAACGTTGCTGTATCAAACGTTCCTCGGGCGGACCCCCGACCCCGACGGCCTGGCGGCGTGGGTGAATGTCCTTCGTCAGGATCGCCTCAGCATACCTCTCCAGAGATTGATCCCTTCCCAGGAATTTCAGAGTCTCTTACCCGATCGTACCGACCGCGGCCGGGTGACTGCCTTAGTGACTCGCCTCTATCGAGAAGCTTTAAGGCGGAACGCCGATGCCAGGGAGCTCGCCGCTTGGGTGGATTTCATCGTAGCCACTTGGGATGTCGAGTCTGCCAACAGGATGTTCCTCAGCTCCCCCGAGTTTGAATCGCGTGCCCTGACGTTTCGCGACTATGTGGATGTTGTTTACCGGGCCATTCTGGGGCGACCCCCCCGAACCTGCGGCACTGGTCGGCTGGGAGAATAATGTCCTGCGTCCCTTCTGGCTGCAAGTCATCAACGGCTTTATCTCCTCCACCGAATTTCAAAGTCAACTACCCGAGTTGTGTGCGCCCCCTTCGATCACCGTGTCTGTCTCACCCAGCTCCGCCACTGTTGAGCGTAGTGCAACGCAGCAGTTCAGTGTGGCAGTCAGCGGCACCAGCAACACTGAAGTCGTATGGACTGTAAATTGGATTGCCGGCGGAACCACTGGCTTTGGAACGATCTCTGCAAATGGCTTATACACTGCTCCCCCCAACGCCGTGCCTTTTCCGGGATTCGTTTCAATCATTGCCACCAGCGTTGTCGATCCCACCATAGTGGGTGCGGCGTATGTGCTGATTCCGGGTTCTTTTCGTAGGGTGCCGTAGATCATCCACGTTTGACTATCTCCCTGCTCTCCCCACGCAGAATTGCCGGGTGAGTTGTATACTGACTCGGCTCTAAATATCCGAAGGAAAGGTGTCAGGCCATCATGATTCGTGAAGACATTCTCAAAAGCTTTCCGGAACTGTTCGGGTCCAGGACGATTAACGGCCGGACTGTCAATGTCGAAGAGGCGATTTCCCAACTCGCGCGGGACCTGGGACCGGAAATCGCGACGGCTCTCTCGTCGCGCCGGAAGCTGCTCGAGTCTCCCGAGGGGGTTCGGGAGAAGTATGGCTGGCCTAAGTGGGACGACTCGTTCGAGGATCCCGTAACGGGCCGGCAACGAACGTTTCGCCAGATTGTTCAAGGCTCGATTGACAACTTTCTCGGCCGGGACAGTGAGCTGCGCTGGCGGCTGAACGACGAGGTACCTATTCCGGGCGACGCACATCCCACGAAGAATCCCGGCCTCGAGTTGACCGGGCCGTGGCACCCCCTGGATATGGCCTTCAACGCGTTGAACAGCCAGGCGCCACAGAACATGCCGGACTTCGAGGATGCATCGCCGGCGCATTTCCAACCCGACGGGACACCGAAGTCCGAGCCGATCGGAATTTTCGCGGCTCTAAAGAATGCGAAGGAAATTTTCGAGGGGAGTTGGACCCACCGCCCCTACGAAGTCGTGAAGAAAGGCAAGTCGAGGTCCTATAAGATCAATCGGCCTCCGTCGCAGTGGCCTACCCGCTTTGTGCGGCCCCCATCAATTCACATTCGGTTCGACTACATCACAGTCGATGGCGAATCCGTGCCCGGCGTGATTGCAGTCGCGGTGCTTTGGACGCTCAACAATTACGAAGCTCTCAAGCGTCTCGGCACCGGTGTTTACTTCTACATGCCAAAGATCCAGACCCCTCAGGAAGCGCTCATTATCGAAAAGCTGCTGTCACGGCTCGAAGCCCAGATTGGAGTTGAAGCCGGTACGTTCAAGATCAAGGTTCTCTACGAGGAAGGAAATGGAGGCCGTTTTCTGACCGCTATCGCCTGGGTTTTGCGGCGCCGGTTGCTGGGAACAAATGTCGGCCGCTGGGATTATCTGGGTAGCCTGATCGAAATGTGGAAGGACGATCCGAAGGGTGTGTACCCGGATCCGCAGACAATTGGCATGGCCTATCCGAACATGATTGCCTATCAGCGGTACAACGCATTGATGATGCTCATGGCCGGTATGAAGAACGGCGAGTTCAGCCACGCTGCCCCTATTGGTGGGATGGCTGCGGTCATGATCTATCCCCCGGGCGATCCCTACGGACGATCCAAATACAATCCATTGGCGCTGCGCGCAATGGTCATCGACAAGCTGCGGGAACGCTTGCTCGGTCTGATATTTGTTCCC
>Ga0070707_100004113_pt1 | contig 13662 bp, 14 predicted proteins | sample KBSK5502metaG_FD_65468 | JGI IMG/M metagenome (GOLD analysis project Ga0070707, IMG submission 65468) | Corn, switchgrass and miscanthus rhizosphere microbial communities from Kellogg Biological Station, Michigan, USA - KBS K5-50-2 metaG | ecosystem: Host-associated > Plants > Roots >... | reverse complement strand
ACCAGGATCTTCTCGCACGGGCGCTGGCCACCGTCGGGGACGCGTGCCAGGGCCTGGGCGATGTCGAACAGGCCGACGCTGCGTACCGCGATGCATTGGATCAGGCTCGCGCCGCCGGCGGACGCGCACTGCGGCAGGTGCTTCTACAGCAGGGAGCGACTCTGCGCAGCAGGGGTGACCTTGTCGCGTCCGCCACGGCGTTCGAGGAGGCCGCCCGCATCGTCGATCGGTGAGAAGCGCGGCGACAGATAGTCGTCGCCGGCTTGTCTCAGGCTCCCGTCATGGGGTCAGTCCATCCATCGCCGTCCGAGCGCCGAGGCATCGGAATCGCGCACGTACCCGCACGGAGAGTCGAACTCCGGTTGCCACCTTGAAAGGGTGGAGTCCTGACCGCTAGACGATGCGGGCCCGGGGCGGCATCGTAGCCGGGCTGCTCTGACTGGCCCGGCTGAGGCCGCCGATATACTCGCGACGTTCGCGCCGCCAGCGGCGCCGCTCGGGCAGCAGGATGGCAGGGAGCCGATGCCAACTCGCGAGATCGTGGGCAAGTCGGTGGCCTTCGGCCTCATCGCCGCCGCCTGCATCGGCGGCGGGCTGCTCGTCCTCTATGGGCCGCACGCCTACAACGACTACCTGAACATCCCCCTGGCCATCGTCCTCTTCGGGCTCGGGCTGGGCGTGGCCGGGGTGGGGGCGCTGATCGTCGCCGGCATCGTCATCGACGCGCGCATCCGCGAGCGGGAAGCGCGCATCCACATCGCCCCGCGGCCGGGGCCGCTGGCGGTGCCGCCGGCGTGGGGCATGGCCGACGTGGGGCGACCCGGCGCGCGGGAGGTGGGCGACGGCGCCGCCGAGCGCGGCGGGGGTGGCGCCCGAGTGATGAGCGTGGCCCTCTCCAATCTCGACGCCCCGCTGGTGATCATCTTCCTGCTGATCTGGACGGTGGGCTTCTGCATCTGGCTGGCCCCACGCTGACCACCGCGCCGGCGCGGCTCCTCATGGGCGGCGGGCGACCCGTCGCGTGAGCGGGCCGAGAGTCCGATTCGCCCCGTCCCCCACCGGTGCGCTGCACATCGGCTCGCTGCGCACCGCGCTGTTCAACTGGCTGACGGCGCGCGGTGGCGGGGGCGCCTTCGTGCTGCGCATCGAGGACACCGACCAGGGTCGCTACGTCCCCGGCAGCGAGGCGCAGATCACCGAGTCACTGCGCTGGCTGGGGCTGAACTGGGACGAGGGACCGGGCGTCGGTGGCCCCCACGAGCCCTACGTGCAGTCGCTGCGCACCGATCTGTACCGCGACGCGGGCGCGCGGCTGGAGAGCGTCGGCTGGGCCTACTGGTGCACCTGCACGCCGGAGCGGCTGGCGGCGATGCGCGCCGAGCAGCGGGCCGCAGGGCAGCCCAGCCGCTACGACCGGCGCTGCCGGGTCCGCGCCGTCGAGGTGGCCGCCGAGCGGGCCGCGGGCGCGGCGTCGGTGCTCCGGCAGCGAATCCCCGAGAGGACGCTCGCCTGGGTCGACCGCATCCGCGGCCACGTCGAGTTCGCGGGGGCCGACCTCGACGACCAGGTGCTCCTCAAGGCCGACGGCTTTCCCACCTACCACCTCGCCAACGTCGTCGACGACCACCTCATGGAGATCACCGACGTCATCCGCGCCGAGGAGTGGATCCCCTCGACCCCCAAGCACCTGGCGCTCTACGCCGCGCTCGGCTGGGAGCCGCCGCGCTTCGCCCATGTGCCCGTGGTGCTCGGCGAGGACAAGCTCAAGCTCAGCAAGCGCCGCGGGGCTCGCGGCGTGCTCGAGTACCGCGACCTCGGCTACCTCCCCGCCGCGCTGACCAACGCCATGGCGCTGCTGGGCTGGGCATCGGGGACCGAGGAGGAGGTGTTCACCCTCGACGAGCTGTGCACCCGCTTCGAGCTCGACCGGGTGCACCAGGCGCCGGCGATCTTCGACGCGCGCCGGCTGGAGGCGCTCAACGGGCTGCACATCCGCCGCCTCTCGCCGCCCGAGCTGGGCGAGGCGCTGGCGCCCTGTCTGCCCGGCGTCGATGCCGAGCAACGGCAGGCGCTGGTGCCGCTGGTCCAGGAGCGGTTGCGCACCCTGGCGGAGGCGCCCGACCTGGTGGCGCCGCTGGTCGGCGAGGCTCCCTGGGCGGCGGACGTCGAGTGGCCACCTCGCCGGGTGGACGCCGCCACCACCGCTGCGCTGCTCGACGCCACCCTCGCCGAGGTCGAGGCCGGCGGGCTCGAGGATCCCGACGCCATGCGCCTGCGCCTGACCGCGCTGCTGGAGGAACGCGGAGTGAAGGCGCGCGAGGGCTTCCGCGTGCTCTACGTCGCCATCCTGGGGCGCAACGCGGGCGTGCCCGCCTTCGCGGCGATGGGCTTCATCGGGGCGCAGCGAACCACCCACCGGCTGCGGACCGCGCGCGAGCTGCTGACGGCCGGCGCCGGTGGCGGCGCAGGCTGAGGCGTGAGCGAGACCAGCGCCGCCAACGGGCGCCTCGCCGTAGTCACCGGCGCCAGCAGCGGCATCGGCGCGGCGACTGTGCGCCGTCTCCGCGCCGCCGGGTTCCACGTCGTCGCCGGCGCCCGGCGCGAGGATCGGCTGCGCGACCTGGCGGCGCAGACCGGGGCGCACTGGCGCCGCCTCGACGTCAGCGATGCGCAGAGCGTCGGCGACTTCGTCGCCGCCCTCGACGAATGTGCCGTCCTCGTCAACAACGCGGGCGGGGCGCTGGGGATGGAGCGCGTCGAGGAGGCCGACGACGAGCACTACGCGCGCATGTACGAGATCAACGTTCTCGGCCTGGTGCGCATGACCCGGGGGCTGCTGCCGCTGCTCATCGCCTCGGGCGACGGCCACATCGTCAACGTGGGCTCGATCGCCGGCTTCGAGGTCTACCCCGGCGGCGCCGGCTACACGTCGGTCAAGCACGCGGTGCGTGCCGTCACGGGCACGCTGCGCCTCGAGCTGCTGGGCAAGCCGGTGCGGGTGACCGAGGTCGACCCCGGGCTGGTGGAGACGGAGTTCAGCCGGGTGCGCTTTGCCGACGACGCCGCGCGCGCTCAGGCCGTCTACTCGGGGATGACACCGCTGACCGGCGACGACGTCGCCGAGTGCATCGCCTGGGCGGTGACGCGGCCGCCGCACGTCAACGTCGACGTCATCGTCGTCCGGCCCCGTGACCAGGCCAGCGCCACCCAGGTGCACCGCCGGCACTGAGGGCGCTCACGCCGCTCCCGCCGTGCCGAATCGCCTGAGGTTGACTTCCGGCGACCGGGTCGCGACAGTTACGCACCGCATGAATGCCACCTTCCCGATCGTCCTGCGCGCGCCCGACGGTTCCACCGTCCGCATCGACCGTTTTCCCGTCACCCTGGGGCGTTCCCACCCGGGGTCGCCGGTGCAGCCCGACTGCGACCTCTCTCCCTTCGACACCGAGGCGCGGGTCTCGCGTCAGCATGCCCGCATCGAGTGGCGGGACGGACGCCTCTACGTCACCGACCTGGGTTCGACCAACGGCACCCAGCTCAACGGCCGCCCGGTGCCACCGCACCAGCCGATCGAGATCGGCCCGCGGGGAACGGTCACCATGGGCGCGTTGCCCATCGCCGTCGAGGTCGAGGGCGTGGCGATGGGGGCGGCGGCCGGCCCGCCGCCGATGGCCGCACCGCTGCCGCCGGGTGCCGGCGCACCGCCGCGACCGGGCATGGGTGCTCCTCCCCCGCCGGGGATGGGGCCTCCGCCGCCGGGGATGGGCGCACCGCCGCCGGGCATGCCAGGCATGGGCGCCCCGCCACCGCCGGGTATGGGCGCACCGCCGCCGTTCCCCGGAATCGGGGTGCCCGGCATGCCGCCGCCGCCACTGGGCGGACCGCCACCGCGGATGGGCCCGCTCCCGGGGATGGGCCCGCCGCCCGGCATGGGCGCACCGCCGCCCCCGCCTCCGGGCATGGGTCCGCCTCCGCCGCCTCCAGGCATGGGCGCACCGCCGGGGCCACCGCCATCGCCGATGGGGGCGCCGCCACCGCCGTTTGCCGGACCGGTGCCGCCGCTGATGCCGCCGCCCCCTGGAGCCGGTGGCCCACCTGGGCCGCCGCCGATGGGGCCGTTCCCACCTCCGCTCGGCGGGCCGCCGCCGCTCGTACCGCCGCCGCCACCACGCCTGGAACCGTCGGCCGGCCCCGTGCCGCCGCTGCTCCGCCCCGGCGAGCCGCCGGAGATTGCCGAGGGTGAGCCGGCCAAGCCGGACGCAGGCGCCGAAGCCGCCGAGGCGGCGGCGCCACCGTTCCTCGAGCCTTTCCGCGGACCTGCTCCGGTCTTCCCCCCGACCCGCGAGGCGCCCGCCGAACCGGCGGCCGGTGACGGCGACCGTGAGCTAGCCGCTCCCCCTGTCGGGGAGGAGGTGCCCGCGGCAGCCGGAGGTGACGGCGCCAAGCCCAGCGCCACCGCAGCCGGGGATGAGCTCGAGAAGGCTGCCGAAGAGGAAGCCGGCGCTGCCCGCAGCGCCCCTGCCGCGGCCGGCGAGGCCGAGGCCGAGGCGGAGGTGGGGGCCGAGGCCGAAGAGATCGAGAAGATCGGCGAGGCCGAGGAAGTCCCCGCGGAGAAGGGGGAGGTCGAGGCCGGGCTCGGCCCTGTCCCGGCGTCCTTTGCGCCTCCGGTTCCACCGCTGGCCCTACCCCCGCTGCCGTCCCGCGAGGCGGCCGCCCGTACCGGCGGCGATGCAGCGCCGTCGTTAGCCCCGGCGGCTGCCGCTGCCGAGTGGGACGTCGACAGCCTGGTCGACGCCCTCTTCGACAGCGAGGTCAGCGAGATCAACGTCGAGGTGGGCCGGACGCCGCTGCTGCGCACTGCCGGGGCGTGGAAGCCCGCCGGTGACCGCGAGCTCGGCGGCGCCGACTGGGCGGCGTTCTGGCGAGCCTTCTGCGCCCGCACCGGCACCGACCCGGCGTCCTCCGGGTATGTCACCCGGCTGGTCGACGGCTCGGTGACCGTCGAGGCGCTGCTGCCCCCGGTCGCCGTCGAGCCGTCGTTCATGGCCCGTCGGCGGCCGCCGGCACTCACCCTCGATGGCATGCTGGCCCAGGGCCTGGTCGACACCCCGGGCTTGGCGGAGGTGCGCGACGCCATCGTCGCCCACGCCGGGATCCTGGTCGCCGGCGAGCCTCGCGAGGGCCTCACCGCCGTCCTCGAGGCCCTCGTCGATGCGCTGCCACCGGGCGAGCGCGTGGCCTTGGTCGAACTCCGCCCCCAGGTGCGCGTCAAGGTGCCCTCGGTGCTGCGCATGCGGTCACCCGAGGGCCAGGGCGAGCAGGCGGTCACGGTGGCGATGACCACCTCGCCGGAATGGATGGTGATCGACGATGCCCTGCCCGAGGCGGCCGGAGTGGCCGCCTGGCGTCACGGCGCCGGCGGGCCGGCGGCGATCGTCGCGGCCCGCACCGCCGATGCCTCAGGCTGGCGCGAGCGCGCCGCCGGAACCATCACCGGCCTGGCCGGCGGCCCCGGCGAAGCCCGCGGGGCAGTGCGCAACGCCTTCCCGGTGACCGTCCAGGTGAGCCCCGCGGAGGGTGGCTTCCGCGTCCGCTCTGTCGATCGGGTCTGACCGCTCCGCCGCTGCCCCGTCGACGGGCGACGACGGCGGAGCCGGTCAGCCGGACCGACTCGGCCCGGCGCGCTCGGCGGTGAGCCGCAGCAGCACCCGCTGCTCGCCCGTCATCGCCGCCCGGTACTCGTCCCAGTCGGGGTGCTCGCCGGCGACCTGGCGGTAGTAGCCGACCAGCGGCTCCATGGCGTCGGGGAGGCTGAGAACCTCCACCCGGCCTTCGATGGTCGCCCACGGGTTGGCGAAGAAACTGTCAGGGATGACGCAGATCGCCGCCCGGGGGTCGCGGCGCAGGTTGTGGGTCTTGATCGCGGTCTCGCGGCTGCTCACCACCAGGCGGCGCTCGTCGTCGACGGCCACCATCACCGGCGACATCTGCACGCCACCGTCACGTCGATGCGTCGCCAGCACCGCACGATGGTTGCTGCGCGCCAGCTGGATGGCCTCGTCGACGTTCATGGGAGCATCCTCCGCGCCCCGCCGGCCGTCGTGCCGCGACGGCGCCGCGGCGAGCGCACCTGTCTACCTTGACGCAGCGGCGGGGCTGCCTGCAGACGGCGCTCGCAGGGTGCTAGTGCAGGTGGGGCTCGACGGCGACGCCGACGACGGCGGCTATGGCCAGCCAGGCGCCCGTCCGCGCTCGGCTTCGCCGGCCCAGGCCGGTGGCGGCGAGGGCGAACAGCAGCGCGGCGACCGCGAGCAGACCAAGCTCGACACCGGTGCGCCGGCTGCGCACCGCTCCGAACACCACCGCGGCGATGGCGAGTGCGGCGGCGGCGATGAGGTTGTCGCGCACGCGGTGATGTCGCACGGCGGCGAGAATACGGCGACGCCGGCTCCCGTGGTGGCCGGCTCAGCGGGTGGGAGTGGCTGGCAATTCCGATCTGCGGCGCGCGGGAGAGGGCCGCGCGCCGACGACGAGCCCGTGGAGCAGTCGCTGCGCCGAGGCGGTCACCTCGTCGACGGCGCCGTCGAAGACCTGCTGGTTGGCCGCCGAGGGTGCCCGGTAGCCGCTGAGCTTGCGCACGAACTGCAGCGCGGCAGCGCGGACGTCCGCCTCAGTGGCGGCGGGCTGAGCGCCGCGCAGCGTCTTGATGCTCCGGCACATGCCCTCAGGGTAGCGAAGCTGCGGTGCGGACCGCGTGGCAGCTAGGGGCGCGCCGACGACCCGTTCTGTGTGCGTCGCCGGCGGTCGCCACGAGCGTGGCGGGGATCACCACTGATGGTGAAGTGGAAGGTGGCGCCGATGCCCGGTGTCCCTTCGGCCCACACCCGGCCGTCGTGACGCTCGACGATGCGATGCACGATGGCCAGGCCTGCCCCCGTCCCCGGGAATTCGTTCTGCCCATGGAGGCGGCGGAACAGCCCGAAGAGCTGGGAGGCGTACTCCATATCGAAGCCGACACCGTTGTCACGCACGAAGTATTCAGCCTGGCCAGCCGCACTCTGCTGCGCGCCGACGTGAATGACGGCGCGCTCTCGGCGCTCGGTGAACTTCACCGCATTGCCGATGAGGTTCGCATAGATCTGCTCGAGCAGCCGCGGGTCGAGCCAGCACGGGGGCATCTCGTCGATGCTGATGTCGATGACGCGCGCGCCGGCGTCCTGCCGAAGTCGCTCGGCAACCGACTTCGCAACGGCGGTGGTGTCGGCCCACTGCCGGTGCAGCGGCTGCCTACCCAGACGCGAGAAGTCGAGGAGAGCGTCGATGAGGCGCGTCATGTGCTGAGAGTTGCGGACGATCGCGGCCAGATGCCCGCGACCCTCGTCAGAGAGCTTCGCCGCCTCACCCTCGGTCAGCGCGAGGGAGAAGCCGTCGATGGCGCGCACCGGGGCCCGAAGGTCGTGCGAGACCGTGTAGGTGAAGGCCTCGAGCTCCTGGTTCATCAGCTCCAGCTGCCGGGTGCGCTCGCGGGTGCCCTCCTCCAACTGCCGCCTCGTGCTTGTCGCCGCGGCGAGGACCATGACGGTGACACTGAACGCCGCGGTGAACACCTGCAGGTCGATGAGGCTGTCGTTGAGGTCTCCGCTGGCGAATGGGCCGGTGCCGTGGACCGTGCCCGAGATGGCCAGCAGCGACACAGTGCAGGTCACCGCCGTGGCGCCCCGCTGCATGAAGCGCACCGCCGCACAGATAGCCACGGGGAACATCAGATAGGGATAGTGCGCGCGCCCCAGGAACACTGCACCCGCGACGGCCGCGGTCACCGCCATCAGCGATGCAGCTTCCAGCCCGCGGCGGATGCTGACGCGCGAGGGCATGCGCATCAGCAGCCGGATCACCTCGAAGAGCGCCGGGGTGAAGACGACGATGCCGATGCCGTCGCCGATCCACCATGTCCGCCACACGGTGCTCAGTGTCGAGGCGGGCGCGACGCCGCCGAGCCACAGCGTCGTCATTCCCACGGTTGCGGCGATCACCGGGCTGATAGCGCCGCCGAGGACCGTGAGCATCATCACGTCCGCGATGCGGCCGAGGTCGCGGCGGAAGCCGGCGCGCCGCAGCAGCTCGGCGGCGACGACGTACTCGCCGGTGTTTCCCGCGGCGATCGCCGCCGAGACCAGCACCGAGAGGCCGGTGGTGATATTGGCGAGAAACGCCGCGACGGTCAGGGCCGGCCACTGCCTGCGGCCGAGCAGGAGCAGCGCGCCCACCGCGATTCCCGACGGAGGCCAGACGGGAGTGACGTTGGTGTGCTCGAACTGCAGGAGCAGCCCGATGCGCGCCGTTGCGTAGTAGAGCGCGCCGACGGCGAGCAGCGTCACCGCGTCGCGGAGGTCGACCACGGGGCGGCGCAACGCGGCGCGGCGGACGAGCAGGGCGGCGCCCGAGAGGGTGAGGGGTTTCAACGTCAGCGCTCCGCAGCCCGGAGGCGGCAGACGCCCAAGCTGCTGTAGGTGCAGCCGGCGATGCTACCGCACAATGCTCGTACGCTCCCGTCAGTGCCAAGGTTCTGCGGGCGATGACTGTTCGCTACCGCAGCGCACAACGCAGCGATGCAGCGTGTTTCGCGGCTTCTGGACGTCGCCGGGCAGGCTGCCTACGCCTGCCGATCACGACGCGCCCGACGCCTGGCTGGGGCGCGCCGGCCTGGCCGGGTGAGCAGAGACCTGCCGCACGCTCACGCGCGTGATGCGGCGCGCCCGCGACGCGGCGCGACGGCTCCGTCGCCGCGACGCCACGGGGGCGCCCCTGGCGGCGCGCACCATGTGCGGCGGGCGGAGGTGGGCTCCGCAGTGTGCGGACGCGGTACACGATGCGACGAAGCCGGCTGCTTTTCAGCCTGGGACTCTGGGCGCTGGTCGTCTGCGCAATGGTCACCTTCCTCGGCACCGGAGCGGCTGGGGAGCGCACCACCAAGGTCACCAACGACATCGTCGAGCTCCTGGCCGCCCTTGCCGGGGCGTCGGGATCGCCGCGGCGCGCCAGCGAGGTCGGGGGCGGGCCGCCTGGGCGCTGCTCGCCGCCTCGGCAGCGTCGTGGAGCGTGGGGCAGGTGGCCTGGTCGTGGTATGAGATCGTCCTCTGCCAGGAGGTTCCCTTCCCGTCTCTCGCCGACGTTGGCCACCTGGGCGCCATCCCCGCAGGCATCGCCGGCCTGCTCTGCCTGCCGGGCGCAGCTGGCCGGCTGGGCGCGCGGGTTCGGACCGCCCTCGACGGGCTGGTGATCGGCGCGGCGCGCAGGGCGACGAAGGTCTGCTGATTCTGGCACCGGCCAGTCGTCGCTGAGTCAGCTGCGCACCTTCCCTGTCGACGCCATCAAGATCGACACCATCTTCGTGCGCGAGCTCGAATCCGACGGGCCGGAGGCGGCGCTGACGCGCGCCATCGTCGCCCTGGGGCAGAGCCTCGGCCTGGAGACGATCGCCGAGGGAGTGGAGAGGACCGAACAGCTCGAGATCCTGCGCGCCACCGGGTGCCCGCTGGCTCAGGGCTACCTCTTCGCCCGGCCGCTTCCCGTCTGGGACGTGGAGCGGCTGCTCACCGCGCCGTCTCCGGTCCTGGCCGGTCATCGCGCGGCTGCTGCACACGACGATTCACCTCGCCACAGCGAACCAGTAGGGGCCCCGACCCCCGCTGCCTAGAACCCGGCCGGCTGGCCCCAGTGGGCTCACACCGTTCTCCAAGCAGACTCCCAGGATCGCCCGCGAAGATAGGGGCGTGACCGAGGCGCTCACCCGCATCCTCGTCGTCGACGACGAGCGCGCCATCACCGACCTCGTGGCCATGGCGCTGAAGTACGAGGGCTTCGCCGTGCAGGCGGTGGGCAGCGCGCGCGAGGCGCGCCAGGCGGTGATGGACTTCCGACCGGCGCTGATCATCCTCGACGTCGGACTCCCCGACCAGGACGGCTTCTCACTGGTCCAGCGCCTCCTCGGCGACGGCCTCAAGGTGCCGGTGATCTTCCTCACCGCCCGCGACGCCACCGAGGAGAAGGTGCGCGGTCTCACCGTCGGTGGCGACGACTACGTCACCAAGCCTTTCAGCATCGAGGAGCTGGTCGCGCGCATCCGCGTGGTGCTGCGCCGCCACCAGCCGGCGACCGCCACCTCGAGCAGCCGCCTCGCCCTCGCCGACCTCGAGCTCGACGACGAGACCCACGAGGTGCTGCGCGCCGGCGAGTCCGTGGAGCTGACGCGCACCGAGTTCCGCCTGCTCCGCTACCTGCTGATGAACGCGGGACGAGTGCTGACGCGCGCGCAGATCCTCGATCACGTCTGGAGCTACGACTTCGGCGGCGACGCCAGCGTGCTGGAGACGTACATCAGCTACCTGCGCCGCAAGGTCGACCGCCGCGATCCGCCGCTGATCCACACGGTGCGCGGGGTCGGCTATGTGATGCGCGTGCCGCGGACCGCCTGATGACCTCATGTCGCTGCGCCTCCGCCTGCTGCTGACCCTCGCTCCGCTGTTCATCGTGGGGCTGGTGGCGGCGGACATCGGCACACACACTGCGCTGCAGTCGTTCCTGATCTCGCGCGTCGACGACCAGCTGCGTTCTGGTCATCGCAGCGTGGAACTGGCACTGGAGGGGCGCAGCTTCGGGGGCGGTGGCCCCGGGGGCTCGCCGATCTCTCTTCCCGCCGGCACCTACGGCGAGCTGCTCACCCCCGACGGCGCGCCCGTCGCCGCGCAGAGCTTCAGCGGACCGTTCGGCTACAGCGACCCGTCGACGTATCCCGTCCTCCCCACCACGTTGCCGCCGAGGACCTCGCAGTCGCCGGCGTTCCTCACCGTCGACGGCACCGGCACCGTCAGTCACTACCGCGCTTACGTCGAGACCGCCGACAACGGTGACACTCTGGTCGTCGCCGTCCCGCTCGACGACGTCGACTCGACGCTGAACCGGCTGCTGCTCATCGAGATGGGCATCACCGGCGGCGTCACCCTCATCGTGCTCGTCGCCATCTGGTTCGTGGTGCGACGCGGGCTGCGCCCGCTGGAGCGCATGGGACGGACGGCGCGGTCGATCGTCGCCAGCGACCTGAGCAAGCGAGTGACGCCGGCGACAGAGAAGACCGAGGTCGGCCGCCTCGGCCTCGCCCTCAACACCATGCTCGCTCAGCTCGAGGAGGCCTTCGCCGAACGCGCTCTCAACGAGCAGCGCCTGCGTCATTTCGTCTCCGACGCGTCGCATGAGCTGCGCACCCCACTGACCTCGGTGCGCGGCTACGCAGAGCTGCTGCGTCGCAACCCGCAGATGGAGCGCGAAGACATCGTTCTCGCCATGCAGCGCGTCGAGGGCGAGACGCAACGCATGGGTGTGCTCGTCGACGACCTCCTCCTGCTCGCCCGACTCGACCAGGGGCGGCCGCTGGAGCGTTCTCCCGTCGACCTCGAGGCCCTGGTGACCGATGCGTGTGCCGATGCGCGCGCCGCCGACGGCGGGCGGGCGATCACCTCACGCGTCGCGGCTCCGCTGGTCGTCGTCGGCGACGAGATGCGGCTGCGGCAGGCGCTCGGCAACCTGCTGCGCAACGCGCTGGTGCACACCCCGGGGGGCTCGCCGGTCGAGGTCGAGCTTCGCCCCGAGGATGGGCGCGCCGTCATCGAGGTCGTCGACCACGGCCCGGGCATCCCGCCGGGTCAGTCCGACCGCATCTTCGAGCGCTTCCACCGCGCCGACCCCGGCCGCAGCCGCGACCAGGGTGGCAGTGGACTGGGCCTGAGCATCGCCGCCGCCGTGGTCGCCGCACACGGCGGTCGGGTCAGCGTGCGCCCGACGCAGGGGGGCGGCGCCACCTTCGCCATCGACCTGCCGACCGCCAACGGCGACACGCCGCCGGCAGCGATGGACTCTCAGGAAATTCTGAGCAGACCTGAGGGCTCGGCTGAGGATCCGCTGCGATCCTGGGGCTCGGTCACCTCGCCTCCGGACCCGACCAGGCGGGGGCGAGGTGACCTCCAGACCGACACCATCCAGGAGACATCAGCGTGAACGACGAGCCCGAGGACACCTGGACACCCGCCCCGGCACCGGTGCCGCCTGAGCAGACCGCGTCGCCGCGGCGCGGGCTGCTGCGACGGCGCAGCGCCGCGGTGGCGACGGCGACGGGCCTGGCGGTGGGCGGCATGGTCGGCGGCTACATCATCTCCAACGCGGCGAGCAACGCCTCCAGTCCCAGCCCCGCGGCGAGCCCTGGCAGCGCGACCACCAACCCGCTGGGACACCCGGGTGGATTCCGCGGGCCCGGCGGCGACGCCGCCCGCACCCAGGACGAGCAGGACATCGCCACCGCCATCGGCATCAGCGTCAGCCAGCTGCAGAGCGAGCTGAGCAGCGGCAAGACCATCGCCCAGGTGGCGACGGCGCACGGGGTCGCCGTCAGCAAAGTGATCGACGCCCTGGTGGTCGCGGAGAACAAGGAAGTCGACGCGGCGCTGGCTGCCGGCAGCATCACGCAGGGGCAGGCCGATCAGCTCAAGGCGCAGCAGAAGCAGCGCATCACCGACCTGGTCAACGGGACCGGGCGCGGCTTCGGCGGGCCCCACGGGGGCCCGGGAGGCGCCCAGGGTGAGGACGCGCAGGTGGTGGCCACCGCCATCGGCATCACCGTCACGCAGCTGCAGACCGACCTGAGCGGCGGCAAGACCATCGCCCAGGTGGCGACCGCGCACAACGTCGCCGTCAGCACGGTGATCAGCGCCTGGGCCGCCTCGGAGAACCAGGAGATCGACGCCCGCGTCGCCAGCGGGCAGCTCACCCAGGCGCAGGCGGACCAGATGAAGTCGATGACGCAGCAGCGCATCACCGATGTGGTCAACGGGACTTTCTCCCGCGGTCCGTGGGGCGGCCCGGGCGGGCGCGCTCCCGCGGGCTCGTCGTCGGGCTCCGGCACCCCGGCGACAGACGCCTCCGCCTGACCCGACTCCGGGCGGCGACCCGGGGCGGCACGTCCGTGAGTGGACGGGTCGCCCCTCCTTTCGTCTTTCGCGGCTTGTCACGTGCAGCCGCAGGTGGTGGATTTCTCAGCGATCTCTGAGCAATCAACCAGGAGGCTCATAGCGGCGACCGGCATCCTCGAACCATGACGGGAATGAACCTGCTGGCCGGCCCCGACCCGCGGATGGGCTCGGAGAGCGCCGCCGAGCACCTGACGAGGCTGGGACCGCTGCCGGCTGCGCACCCGGGCTTGATCGACACCCTGGAGCGCAGCGGCCTGCGCGGCCGCGGAGGGGCTGCCTTCCCGGTGGCGACGAAGTGGCGCACGGTCCGCAGCAGACGCGATCAACGGCCCGTGGTGCTGGTCAACGGTGCGGAGGGCGAGCCGCTGAGCCGCAAGGATCGCACCCTGATGGAGAGCCGTCCGCACCTGGTCCTCGACGGCGCCTCCCTGGCGGCGCGAGCCGTTGGCGCCGACGCGGTGGTCATCGTCGTGGGGGCGGAGCACGGTGGCGCCGTCATCGGCATGCGGCGCGCGCTGGCGGAGCGCGCCGCGGCGGAGCAACAGCACACGCGCATCGTCACGGCGCCGGTGCGCTACGTCACCGGTGAGGAGACGGCCGCCGTCCACTTCATCAACGACGGCATCGCCCTGCCGACGGCGAC
>Ga0070707_100004112_pt1 | contig 13663 bp, 16 predicted proteins | sample KBSK5502metaG_FD_65468 | JGI IMG/M metagenome (GOLD analysis project Ga0070707, IMG submission 65468) | Corn, switchgrass and miscanthus rhizosphere microbial communities from Kellogg Biological Station, Michigan, USA - KBS K5-50-2 metaG | ecosystem: Host-associated > Plants > Roots >... | reverse complement strand
GGCCTGAGCCTTCTCCATCACGAAGGCCTGTACATCGGCGGTCCCGATGTCGCACAGACGCCTGTCACCAAAATACGGGAGCAGATGTTTGTGCAATAGCACTGCGTGGCTTTCGGCGGTAGAAGGCTTGAATGCAGGCAAGACTTTCGGCTTCCAGTGCTCCTTGACGAACTGCCCGAATGTGACCACAGCCTGTGGCTTGTGTGAGCCTTGGTTCAGGCTGCGGAGTTTATCGTCGACGAGCGCCTGGGCTGCTCGGCGGGTAGGCACGTCCCGTACTTCGGCAACGAACTCGTTGCGTAGGACCCGGCCAACAGCTCCATTTGGGAGCACGACCGGCTCTACCCAGCGAGCCCGCCATACCTGCCGATGCTTGCCTGTCTTGTACAAATGGCCCCTTTGGTACCTCTTGCGGCGAACCACGTTGGTTGCCTCCTTTCGTGGTTCGCCCGGTACTTGCCGCTGAGGGCGGAGTCTATGGGATCGCTTGGTCACATTCAACTCTTCAGTTTCCGGCTTTCGATATAGGCCACGAGATCTTGTTCACGAAACCGCAGGTAGCGGCCTATTTTCACGAAGGGGATGCGATCCTGAGTTCTGCGGCGGGTATGCTGATAGAGCCAGGACAGTTTCACACGCAGGATTTCAGCGGCCTCTTCCGGCGTCAGCAAGTGCTCGATTGCTTGGTTGTTGTCCATATGTTTCAGACGGTTTTGACTGGAAGCCGAAGCAGGGCGCGCCGCGCACGAGATACGGGTACGTTGAGCGCCTGGGCAATCTGCCGTAGGGATCGACCTTCCGCGCGCAACTTCGAGACGGCCTCTGCATCCACCGCAGCGCGCGGGCGTCCGATGCGTTTGCCCATGGCCCGAGCATGGGCCATCCCAGCTCGAACTCTCTCCGCAATCAGATCCCTCTCGAACTGGGCAACCGCTCCCACGATGTGAAATAGGAGCTGCCCTACTGAGGTGGTGGTATCGATGCCTTCGGTTAGGCTGATGAAATCAATCCCAAGTGCATTGAACTCATCCAAACTCTCGATCAGGTGTTTCAAAGAACGAGCGAACCGGTCGAACTTCCAGACCAAAACCACATCGAACGAGCGCTTGCGCGCATCCCTCATCAAAGTATCGAGCTGGGGCCGATGCCTTTGCGTTCCGCTGACTCCCGTATCGGTGTACTCGGAGTAGCGGGCGAAGCGCTTGCTGGCGTATCGGCGCAGGTCTTCGAGCTGGACTTCGCAGTTTTGGTCCAGGGTGCTGACCCGGGCATACACCGCAGCGACTTTGCGGGGTGGTTGTTCCATTACTTAGTCCTTGACAGGTTCCATCCTTCGCTTCAGTCGTCGCATGGACTCGCGCCCGTTATAAAAAATCCGGGCCGAGCAGAAACTGCAGTTGATGAAGGGCCTGTGGGTCTTCGTGAGGAAGACCGCCACCTCATGCTTGCAGATGGGGCAGTCAGTAATACCGATCTGCCGAAGAGCTGGTTGAAGGATGACCTCTTCAGTCTTATCCTCGATGGGAGGCTCTGGCGGTTCTCGTCCAAGCGCCCGGTCCAGCCAGCTCTGTTTAGGTTTCTTTTTCATTGGCAGGTCGGCCTCTTCGTTTAGAGATCTATAGACGGAGCTTATTATCCGGCTGGTCTCCGCTAGGGATCCGACTGAGCGGAAACGCGAAATCATGACTCACGGCAAGACCGGGAATTGAGGGTTGGATTATGCGGAGGATGCGCAAGAGACGGGCGAAATCCACGGAGGGGAAATCGTCCGCCTTCTTGACAGGCCCCTCCCGCAACAGCTCCTTGTCGCTGAAGGAAAGGGTTCGAAGCCTTGAGAGACGGGTTGAGGCCCTGGAACTTGGCCTGGGAGTCAACGCCTTCCCTGAGGAGATTCAAAAGAAGCCTGGACCCCATCCGAAGATTCCCGATGAGGACCTCTGGAGATACCGCGACGCGCTAGTAGATTCGCTGGAACTATATTGGCCGGATCTAGGCCCGAAGCTCCTGAGCGCCTCAGGACCGGAAGAAATCATAGCTGCATTGGGACTAGCCTGGCAGTCTCAGGAAGGTTGAGCCATAGGGATGGGACCCTTACCGCTGCCGCCTAAGATATTCGAGTCGCGCTCGGCCTCGCTCCGTTAGACGGTAGGTCAGCCGGCCGCGCCACGTTCTTCCCCGTTCCAACAGGCCTTGGCGCGCGAGCCGGAGTAAATAGCTGTAGACGGAACGTCGATCAAGCGACAAACGCAGCTGCATCCGCAATTCATCCGGTCTAAGGAATCCGCTCGTTTGCGCGAATGCCTTCAAGACTTCGTATTTTGTCATTTCGTCGTCCGTGTCCTGAAAAATTATACCTACTTTCCGAGTGGTCTGCGCCTGCTAGCGTATGATACGGCTCCCAGGCAGGTGCATTTGCAAATTGCAGGTTTCATTTGAAAATTCCTGTGCCGCTTAATTTCTTTCCGTTGTTTGCGCTTAGGGTTTGCAAGATTCCTGCTCGTACGCGATGTGATTTGCAAAAGCCTCAAGAAGGGAAGCTTTTCGGCTCACTTGTCCGATAAGCCGACTATACGGACAAATGACCGCCGACGGTCGAAGGAGGAGCCGCAAGGCGCTGGGGTAGTTTCCGAGTGCGCGACCATCCGCCCGGAATATGCCGGGCGCGAACGCCACTTCTACGTGTGGCGCGTTTTTCATTCCCAAGCGCATTAGCTATGCGAAGGACTGCTGTCAATAGCGGTCCGATGCCGAGACGCCACCTCGCCTGGGGGTCAAGTGTGCCCCGTGCGCACTTCAGCTCCCGCACTAGGGTACCTCCTTTCCTGAGTCTGCCTGGCTGTTTAGACTGTTGGCATGCGCCCCGCATTTCTATTCCTTCTCCTGTCCGTTACCACATTACGGGTACAGGTCGCTCATTATACAGTGAAGTTGACACCGGACCTCGATCACCATCTCCTGCGTGGCGAAGAGACAATCGAATTCGATCACGACCCTGGGAATGTCGAGTGGCAAAAGCAGCCGGGTTTAGAGATTTCTAGCATGAGTTCCGCTGACGGTGAAGCGACGCTAGCAGATGAGGTCGTGAATGTCCGTTTGCGTAGCAGCGGCAAACATCAATTGCACTTCGAATACACGGCTGCTCCACATCGCGGTATCAAATGGTTCGCAGACCAGGCTGGATTCGATACAGCTTTCTATTGTGAAGCGTGGATGGTATGTGACAACGCTCCGGCGCAAAGAGCCACGCTGACTCTTGAAATAGTTCTTCCCGCGTCGAGTGGGTTGAGAGCGGTCGGTCCGGGGCGACTCAAGAAGGAGTGGCGAGACAAAGAGGGCGAACACTTCGTCTTTGAGCAAAGCGAGCCTGTTCAGACATATCTGTTCAGTTTCGGAGTCGCTAAGCTGAATCGTTCCGTGAATGGAAAATTTGTTCTTTATGCGCTCGATACCGGTGCACACAGAGTTGCCTTTGCGAAGACTGCGGATGCTTATGCATTCCTGCGCAGCAAAGCAGGCGTGGACCTCGCCGACAGCCAGTACACTCAGGCTTTCATGCCACAACCCATACAGCAGGAGGCGGCTGGGCTCGCCCTACTGCCGGCCGATTATCTCTCTGATCTTGAACAGGGCCAGGTCGTGGACATGACACACGAACTAGCGCACCAGTGGTGGGGCGTGTTGGTCGGAATCCATTCATGGTCGGACTTCTGGCTCAACGAAGGCATGGCAGATTTCATGACGTACGCTTACCTGGAGCAGCGCAAAGGCAAGGCGGCATACGATCAGGAGATCGTAGCAACGAAGGAACGTATGGACAGGCTGCGTGCGCAGGGACAGGACCGCCCCTTGCACTGGGAAGGTTGGAAAGATGCCCATGGGGCGCTCGGCCGGATTCCCTATGTGAAAGGCGCGTTGTTCGTCGACCGATTGAGGACGGAACTTGGCGAGGAGAAGTTTTGGCGCGGAATTTCGCTCTACACCTCGCGAAATGCGGGCCGCTTGGTGGATTCGCAAGACTTCGAGCGCGCCATGGAAGAGGCCAGCGGTCGTGATCTCAAGGCCCTGTTCGATCAGGCGGTTTATCACTGAAATGGTTTTGAAGTTTAGGTTACTGAGTTTGTTGGTTCTGGGCATCGCGGCGGCTATTGCGTTGGCGGCCTCCTCCCAGCAGCCAGTCGACGGGTTCATTGCGCGGAACTACACGGATTCGAAGGGCGCGACCATGCCTTACCGGTTATTCATCCCGCGTGCTTACGACGCAAGCCAATCGTATCCGCTGATTGTTTACCTGCATGGTGGGGTAGGAAACGGAAGCGACAACTTGAAGCAGATTTCCGAAGGGAATATCAACGGCTCACACGTGTGGACGAGCAAGAATGCACAGAGCCGGCACCCTGTCTTTGTCCTTGCTCCGCAGGCGCCCGATGGCGCGACATGGGGCGGCCCGGAAGCTTCGGAGTTGTCAGCGGCAGCTCAAACGATGCTGGAGATCACCGAATCTCTGCAGCGCGAGTTCAATATCGACAAAGCGCGGCTCTACCTGACTGGTCAGTCGCTCGGTGGATTTGGAACTTGGGACGTCATCATCCGCCGCCCGAACCTATTCGCCGCGGCTGTGCCTCTTTGTGGCAGTGGGATCGTGAATCAGTCTCCCTTTCGAAGGGTATATTCTTCCGCTGAGTTCGAGAGAGTAAAAAACATGCCAATCTGGGTCTTTCAAGGCGCCGACGATAGGGACGTTCCCGCCGACGGTCCTCGCAAGACGGTAGCTACTCTGCGAGAGATCGGGAGCAAGGTCAGGTACACCGAGTACGCAGGTGTTGGTCATCGGGTTTGGGAGCACGCATACCTCGAACCGGGACTGATCGACTGGTTGTTCGCGCAACGCACATCCCGATAGGCTCGCGAATCGCTGTATTCCTCGGAGCTGCGCCGCGTGACGACGTGCTGGAGCCAAGGAATTACTAGGGAATCAGATTTCTTATCGCCGAGCCATCTTTTGCATCATGTACAGCAGCAGCCGGTGGTCGCCTTCGCCCACGCGGCCCAGCAGCCGCCGGAACTTGCTGAGAAAACGAGCGTCCTTGCCTGACCTGCCCCAGGCAATGTCGTCCGAAGTCTTGCTCTTGGGCAAGTTGGGAAGCTTGGGCGGCGCTTCGCCGTCGTAGAACAATCGATATAGAGGAACCTCCAGCGCACGGGCCATTTTCTCTAGCGTCTCGATAGCCGGAACGGTGTGGCCGTTCTCGACGCGTGAGATGTAGCAGCGGAGAAGCCCGGTGCGCTTCTCGATATCCCCCTGGGAAAACTTCTTTTCTTCGCGCAGAGCGCGCAAACGGTTGCCGATAATCATGTGTTGGCCTCTCCTTGTAGTGAATTTGCCCTGACCGAGGATCGCGCGAAGGCTATTTGAATCGCCAAGACTTTGTCAACAGACGGAATGCCCTAGGACACTGGGAAGTAGGGGAGGGGCTTACTGTAGATTCTGGCCAGGTGCTGCAGCTCGACGAAATCGACTCGCCGCTCACCCGAGTCGCACTTTGAGAGGGGTCAAAAAGGTCTTAGGCGTATGTACCGTCAACGGTCAACTACTAGTTCGCTGTATTTCTTTATCCAGACCCCGGACGAGGCGCGACAGAAAGAGAAACCGTGAGCGGTTCTGGCGCCCCAACCGGCCATCTACTTTGGAAAAATCAAATCGCTGCTGCTCAAGCCCAGAAAGGACTAGCTATAGGGCCTTCAAGGCTGATTCTATCGGTTCGAAAAGGAATGATTCCGACACAGCTTGATTCCCGCTGCTGACAGGAAAATCAGGCCGGAGCGTGCGTTGACTTGCCTCCGGGCGCGGCCTAAGATGACCGACCAAGCGAGGATTCGTTCCTCATGATTGGGCGAACTATCTCGCACTATCGCATCCTGGGAAAGCTTGGTGGCGGCGGCATGGGCGTGGTGTACAAGGCCGAGGACCTGAACCTGGGCCGCCACGTTGCTTTGAAATTCCTGCCTGAGGAGTTGTCGAAGGATCGGCTGGCGTTGGAGCGTTTCCAACGTGAAGCTCGGGCCGCCTCCGCCTTGAACCATCCCAACATCTGTACCATCCACGAAATCGGGCAACAGGACGGCCAATATTTCATCGTCATGGAGTTTCTGGAAGGGCAGACACTGAAGCACCAGATTGTCGGCAAGTTATTGGATATCGAGCATCTGCTGGAGTTGGGCATCCAGATCGCTGATGCGCTCGACACGGCCCACGCGAAGGGGATCATCCATCGGGACATCAAGCCGGCGAACATTTTCGTCACGAATCGTGGCCAGGCCAAGGTCCTGGATTTCGGGCTGGCCAAGCTCCTGCCCCAGCCACGACGCGTGGGAGAAGCCGTCGGAGTCTCAGCTCTACCGACTGCGGTGACGGCCGAGGAACATCTAACGAGCCCTGGTGTGGCTCTGGGTACGGTCGCTTATATGTCGCCGGAGCAGGTGCGCGGAGAGGAACTCGACGCCCGTACCGATCTGTTTTCCTTGGGCGCGGTGCTATACGAGATGGCCACCGGGCGTCTGGCGTTCTCTGGCAACACCTCTGGGGTCCTCTTCGACGCGATCCTGAACCGGACGCCGACACCTCCTGGGCGTGTGAACCCGGATTTGCCGCCGCAAGTGGAACAGATCGTCGACAAGGCGCTGGAGAAGGATCGCAAGCTGCGCTACCAGAGCGCCGCTGAGATCCGTACGGACCTGCAACGCCTGAAACGCGATACAGATTCCGCCCGCGTTGGCGCGGTGAGCGTGGTTGCCGCAACGCACGCTCAGCCGTGGTGGCGCGGCAAGGCGGCACTGGTGGCTGGCGGACTGTTGCTGGCAGCACTGCTGACGCTGGTGACGTGGCTCACTTTGTTCCGGGGACGGGGCGAGGCAATTGATTCGGTCGCGGTACTACCTTTCGTCAACGTGAGCGCAGACCCGAACACGGAGTACTTGAGCGACGGGATCACCGAAAGCCTGATCAACAGCCTTTCACGCCTCCCGGAGCTCAAGGTGATCTCGCGCAACTCTGTCTTCCGCTACAAAGGCCAGTCGGTGAACCCGCAGGCGGCGGCGCGCGACTTGGGCGTGCGCGCCGTGTTGACGGGCCGCGTGACGCAGCGCGGCGACAGCCTCACTGTCAGCGCCGAGCTGGTGGACACGCGCGACGACCGTCAACTCTGGGGCGAGCAGTACAACCGCAAAATGGCCGATCTGTTCTCGGTGCAGACCGACATCTCGCGCGAAATCTCCGAGAAGCTCCGCCTGCGCTTGACCGGCGAAGAAAAGTCCCGCCTCGCCAGTGCCCGTGCGGTGAATCCCGAGGCCTACCAGCTTTATCTCAAGGGTCGTTACGCCTTCAACAGACGTGGCGCAGAATCGCTCAAGAGGGCCGTCCAGTATTTCGAGCAAGCCATCGTGCTGGACCCCAACTACGCCCAGGCCTACGTTGGGCTGGCCAACACCTACGGCGTTATCAGCAGCTACCAGGGAGGCTTACCGCCCAAGGAGTCTCTCCCGAAGGCCAAAACCGCCGCGCTGAAGGCCCTAGAACTGGATGGAACGCTGGCTGAGGCGCACAGTTCAGTGGCACTGGTGAATTCACAATATGACTGGGACTGGGCAAGTGCCGAAAGAGAGTATAAGCGCGCCCTTGAGCTGAACCCCAGCTACGTGGATGGGCGCTATTTCTATGCCTACATATACCTGTCCCCAATGGGGCGGCACGAGGAGGCCATCGCCCAGATGAAGCAAGCCCTGGAAACAGACCCGCTTTCGCTCATTGTCAATGCAAACTTGGGAGGGATTTACTACTGGGCGCGCCGGTATGACGAGGCTATCGCACAGTGCCGCAGGACGCTCGAGATTGACGCTGATTTCGTGGTGACACACGCGAGGCTGCTAGAGATTTACGAGCAGAAAGGGATGTATGAGCAGGCTATTGCAGAGCATCAAAGACTCGATGAGGAGAGTCGGCGGGAGGCGCCCCTGCTCGAGAACGCCTATCGAGCGGGAGGTGGCCGGGGCTACTGGCAGAAGTCGCTGGAGTTGATGATGGATCGAGCCAAGCGCGAATACATCGCGCCGACTGCCCTCGCAAGGATTTATGCGCGATTGGGCGACGAGACGCGAGCTCTCGAGTGGCTAGAGAAAGCCTATCGGGAACGGGATATATTCTTAGGCAATCTGAAAGTGAACCCAGACTATGATTCACTGCGCTCGGACCCGCGCTTCCAAGACCTGCAACACCGGGTCGGCCTCCCACCGTAGGCGCAAGTGTCGCAAAACGTTGTGCTTCTAACTCGCATTGCTCTGTTAACTCATGTTGGTATTATTCAAGCACTTGGCCGGGCGTGCGACGAAGGGGTTTCTGGCACAGATTCCCTGAAGCGCTTTTGGGCAGTGGTCCCGAAGACCGACGGCAGCCTTAGCACACGGATTTAGCCGCGCGGCAATGGGGCTTGCGCCAAAGTTTACGCATCATCTAACGGTCAAAGAGCGGTGGCAGTTTCTCCTTCAGAACAGAGAAAGCTGGACCTTCTTTGCCCACGGGGGTCACTGTGGAATAGGTCATCATCGTTATGATGTCCTTATCTTCCACGACGCCTGGCGTGGAAACATGGAATAGGACGGCCACTACCCTCGGATGAAGGTCAAGTCGAGCCCAATGGCGCTCGTTGGCAAACATCATTTTCTGAAGCTGGTCCCCTAAGCGCTCTTTCGAGCTCTCGGTAGCTGCTTGAAATATTTTGGTGCCAGGATTGAAGATTCTGCTCACCGAAATGGCGATGATTCCCATCGCCGCTGCTCCTTCATTCGCGTCAAGCTTCGCTCTGAGTTGACCGGCGGCATTGCGCACGTTGGGACGAATACTCTCTTCCCGAAATGGCCTCTTACATTCAACAAAGAATAGGAGTCCGTTCAATCGCAAAGTTAAGTCAGGCTCACCCACAATGACATCGGCACCTCGGAGTCGCAATTGAGCCGCAAGCGCCAGTTCAAACATCACGTTGCGAGCGTCAGCGTTTTTTGTTGTCTCCTCCTCCGGGCGAAGCGGACCCGATAGGGCACGCTCAAGTTTTGGCCTCACCCGTTCCGGTCGCTCGTGTTGAAAGGCCTGGAAAATATCGTGAAACTCCAGTGCTTCAGTGAGGCCAAAATAGAAATCTCCAACGTTGCCAATTTTGGTGGGTTCTCTAGTGGCACGGAACTTCCGGTAGCCCTCCTCAGCCCTCTGCACGATTTCGAGTGCTTGGTGAATTCTGTCTCTCTTGGGCTGGATACCCAGCTTGTCGAGCCAAGGGTCTAACTCTGCGAGAGTTGTCAAGATTTCTCGGTACCGGACGGTGATCATCGACAGTGATTCTAGCGCGGCGGGGGTTGACGTTCGAGCACCCTAAGGACTTGTTCGTTAGGTGTGCAGAAAAGGCTTCCGGAAGAAACCTGCTAAGTCACTGATGCATCTTGCTGGCGTACCGCCTTTTGCCCTGTGCAAGAACCACATGGTTTCGACACGCCAAACAGCCAGTTTCCGAGAATCCCGTTTGTCAGGCCGCGGAAGCTAAAAGGCCCCAAACCGGCATCTAACTTCCTTGATGGAGAAAAACCGGGGGGGACAATGCTAAACAAGGCTGCGAAAATCGCCTTCTTAGTTCTCATCCCACTTTTTGCTTCCGCAACGCCAAAGAGGAAAGAGACCATCAAGCTCCAAGTCATCTCATCAAAAACAAAAATCCATGGCTCATCCTCGCGCAACGTTTTCAGTTACACCGACGTAATGTTCGCGTTGGTCAACGGAAAGAAGCTGGTGTATGCCTGCAATCAGCGAGGGGACGAATGCCCTTTGATGGAGTCTGGGAAAACCTATACCGCCGACCGAGTGGGGGACGTTATCTCCATTTCGATGAGTTCTCCAGAGAACAAGAAGCCTTTTTCAGTCAAATATAAGCAGGTCGGAAGTTGGTGATATCACGCTGAATCGAAGCCAAAGAATGCTGAAGTTCTGGCCAGTATCTTGTGGAGCTTATCAGATCGCCCCAGTGGAGTCCACGGGCACCTCAATTAAGGCCGCAAATTTCTCAGTGTGGGGCGTATGTAGCAGCATCGGCTTGCGAATGGAACTTGCTAGCGGCCTTTCAGTCCTAGGCTTAGGACTTCACGGGTCCGGATGGAATCCAAATCCAGCTTCAGGATGTCAGCTACGTGGCGGGTCGGGCTACCTTGGCGACGTGTGCCTTGACATCCATGTATGCCGTTCGGCGTCGCTTGTCGGGAAGGATTTCCTTTCGAATCGACGAAGAGAAATTGTGGAAAGATTTAGGAAAGATAACGACCGAATAAGGTACGTTTGCGTACGCTCAGGTGCGGCTAAGTACCGAGCGAACCAACAACATATAGATCTGGTGCTGGTCTCCGGAACCAGAGGTCAGTGAGCACTCCACAATCCCGCATGACACCCCGAGAGATGTTGCCCACAATACTCGATGTACGGCTGCTAATTCTTTGGGATTGAGGCCATTAGATGGTGAACCAGCCAGCGGCCGTATGTCATACGTTTCTGGGCAAGCCAGAAAGCGCGCTGAGCGTAGTCATCTCGCAGAAAAGCCAAGCAGCTGCCGTTGCGCTTCCCACTCAACCGGCAAGTGGGTTCGAAAGTTCTCGAGTGTCATTTTGACGGGCTGCCGGCCATCCAAAATACTCTCCACGATATCGGGGGCCAGGAAAGCACATTGAAAGATGCGGCTCACGTACCGCTCGTCCAGGCCGGTTGCGTTTGCGATTGACCGGCCGCCAGTTAGTTCGCCTCGAACAATTCGGCCGTACCAACTGTGCGCACGCGCAACAACTTTGATCAGCGACGGCACGAGGTGGACGGGAATCTCTCCAGCCGAGTTCGCAGGAAGCACCAATCGCACTTCTCCGCCGCAGCGTTTGAGGCGTGCCTTTACCTTGAGGCTCAGGAAACCATTGTGCAGGTTAGCTCTGGGGGACGTGGGCGAGCGGCCGGCGTCGAGGAGCGCGCTCCGCAGCGTTTGCTTATCAAGGAGTACGTCGACGTTTGCGGTATGGACAACGATGCGTGAGATCAAGCTACGAATAAATGGCCGCGTTTCAGCGGCTGCAGCAGAAGCTAATCGCTTCGACCATTCTTGTGCGGCGGCGAGGATGCTTTGAGTGGCCGCCGCATTTCTTCCTTGCAGAGCCACCGTATCGACCACCTCGTGGGGCGATCCCAAGAACGATCGCAGCTTGGAGCAAACCAGACTCTCAATTTCCCCAGCGGGGATTCGAACAGGACCTCGGTGACAACTACCAGGATTCTTGATAGCAGCTTGGGAGACGTAGTACCGATACCGTTTGCCATTCTTGACCGCATGGGCAGGGGTGAACCGGTTGCCGCGCTCGTCGTAAACGAGACCTACGAGCAGGCTTGGCATAGCCGCCCGCAAGCCGTTCTGGTGGGCGTGGTTGTTAGTTCGCAACTGTGCCTGCACTCGCTCCCAAAGTTCACGGGGGACGATCCCTTCGTGTTCGCCGGGATAGACCTGCCCTCGATGCTCGATTTCTCCCAGGTAGATCCGGTTCTGGAGGATGTTGTAAAGTGCACCGCGAGAATAGGAAGCGCCGCCCGTCTTGCGCCCTGTTTGGCTGATCCTTTCCTTGCTCCTGATGCCCTTACGTTCTAGATAGATCTTGAGCTTGGATACGCAACCGAGCTTAAGGTATTGGCGGTAGATCTCGCGCACACGTTCTGCTTCGGTGGCATTGACCATGAGTTTGCGGCTTCTCACGACATAGCCGAGTGGCACAGTGCCACCCATCCACATGCCCTTGCGCTTGGAGGCGGCGATCTTGTCGCGGATGCGTTCGCCCGTGACCTCTCGCTCAAACTGGGCAAAGGAGAGCAACACATTCAAGGTTAGCCGTCCCATGGAGGTAGTGGTGTTGAATTGTTGTGTGACGGAGACGAAGCTGACCTGGTGTGCGTCGAAAATTTCGATGATCTTCGCAAAATCAGCGAGCGAGCGGGTGAGCCGGTCAACCTTGTAGACGACAACCGCGTCGATCTTTCGCGCCTGGACATCTTCGATTAGGCGCCTAAGTGCTGGGCGGTCCATGGTGGCGCCGGAATATCCGCCGTCATCATAGAGAGTGTTAAGGGCACGCCAGCCCTCGTGCTTCTGACTGCTAATGAGTGCCCGGCAAGCTTCACGTTGGGCATCGAGCGAGTTGAAGGATTGCTCCAGTCCTTCTTCGGAGGACTTGCGGGTATAGATCGCACAGCGGGTGCGCGGTTTAGCTTCGCTGCGCATCCATGTGCTCCCTGGCGTGACTGCCTCTGAGGCCGAAAAAAAGCGGTCCAGACCAACGCGTCCCGGTGATCAATCGAGCGACTTGGGAGAGACTTGAATAGCGTTTGCCTGCGTACTCGTAGCCGTTCTCAAGGACGGTTACGCGATGGGACTGGCCGCGCCAATCCCGAATCAGGCGGGTCCCCGGTTTGATACGCGGCGCGCCTGAAAGTTCAGCATTCGGATTCGTCTCGAATTTGCGAGCAAGGTCGCTAAGTCGCTTACGCGTTGCCGGGCTGAGCCCGCCGTAAGCCTGTTCTTGAATCCTGTAGGCGAGAATGCGAATTATTAACCCTCGCCGCACTTGACGCGGCGGGGCTTGTTTGAAAAGCTCCTTCCAGAGGGCATGCAATTGTGAATTGCCCATCTTCGGCAATACTGCAAGGCGGTCTTTCACATTTTCGGGCATTTCCGGCCGCCATGGCGGTCAGGACAGTGACGCTCTGTGAGGCCGGAACAGTCAAGTCTAAACAGGAGATAGAAATGGCCAAACGTGGCAGGCCGAAGAAGGACGGATTGGAGGAGTTCTTTGTCATAACTCTTGTGCTCGACGCATATCACCAAGCCAGACGTGCGGGGGAGGGACTAAAACACTCTTCTGCAGTCAGGGAGACGGTCGCAAAGGTGCGCGCATGCTTTCCGGACGTACCTGGTTTCCCGCCGGTGCACATCTCCGAGACGACGGTAAAGCGGATTCTGGCGCACTATCAACCTCGAGGTTTTCCTGACGCGTTTATCGTATCCGGGATTGGCGACGCTGAACTCCGGCAAGATCTCGCGATTTATCAGGCACTTGCGGATCAAGCAGAACCACTAGGATATCCAGAAGTGTTAGGAAAAGCGCTGAGGGAAGTCGCGGAGGTAGCGGCGAAAATGAAAGTGGGCTTTAGCTTTGGATGCGGCCCGCGACCCGACTATCCGCGACACAACGCCCGTTCCAGCTAGGCCGCTCTCCCAAGGCAAACAATCCCACCGCGCCCATTTCCTGTTCCCCGCTGAATTTTTGGACCCGAAAACAGCTCCTCAATAACTCCAGGGTCCTTCATCCTGCTACGGAAGTTCTTCGGAGGACAACTATGGCTCCCATTCCATCTGCACAACGACAAACAAAGGCAACTCAAAACGGAGCGGCGCCGCGTAAGCTCTCGATCGTCTATCGCCCGATTGCAGACCTCAAACTAGATCCGTCCAACCCACGCGTCCATAGCCGTGGACAGATCCACCAACTTGCCCGCAGCATCAAGGCCTTCGGCTTCAACGTTCCCGTGTTGGTCGATGCCGGTTTGCAGGTG
>Ga0070707_100004111_pt1 | contig 13664 bp, 13 predicted proteins | sample KBSK5502metaG_FD_65468 | JGI IMG/M metagenome (GOLD analysis project Ga0070707, IMG submission 65468) | Corn, switchgrass and miscanthus rhizosphere microbial communities from Kellogg Biological Station, Michigan, USA - KBS K5-50-2 metaG | ecosystem: Host-associated > Plants > Roots >... | reverse complement strand
GCTCCCAGGGATCCCGTCACTGAGGTACTCGTTCTCGGGGTCGCGACTAAGGTTCTCGAAAGGAAACACTGCAAGCGAGCCAATGACCTTTGACAGTCGCTTTGGGCGGAGGGCACCTCTTTTCACTCTCGAAGTCTGTGACCTCCGCTTGCCGGCCGAGGATGAAGGACCAGCGGTTGATATGAGGACTGATTCCGCGTCTCCTTCCCGATCTCTCCGGCCGAAATCCGTATCTCGCTTCAGTTGTTGCAGGTCAGCAAGCATGTCGGCCGCGTGCTGGTAGCGCTGGCCTTTATCCTTATGCAGCGCCTTGTCGATGATTCTTTCAAGCCTCGGCGGGACATCGAGATTGATACTTCGCACCGAAACAGGCGGCCGCGTCAGAACAGCCTCGATAATCGTGCCGCCCGTGCCGCCGCCAAACGCCTTGCGCCCTGTCGCCATTTCATACAGCACGAGACCGAGCGAGAAGATGTCGGTGCGCGGGTCCAGATCGTCTCCTCGTATCTGCTCTGGTGACATGTAGGAGGGAGTGCCGCTTATGATTCCAACGATCGAATTGGAATCCGGCGATTCGCCGCCGAAATCTGGGTTCGCACTCGCGGGCCCTTTGAGAACAAGCTTTGCAAGGCCAAAATCGAGCACTTTCGCTTGTCCGCGCTTTGTCACGAAGATATTCGCGGGTTTGATATCGCGGTGAATGATTCCTTCGGCGTGCGCTGCATCCAGGGCTTCCGTTATCTGTGTCCCAAGTTTCAGTATTTCTTCGAGGGGAAGCGCCTTCCCATGAATGTGACTGCGCAGAGTTTCGCCGTCGATGAACTCCATGGCGATGAACGCCCGGCCGTCCTGCTCGCCGATGTCGTAGATCGTGCAAATGCCGGGATGGTTTAGAACGGACGCGGCTCGTGCCTCGCGTCGGAACCGCTCGAGCGCCTGCGGATCATGGGCTACATCTTCGGGCAGGAATTTGAGGGCGACGAAGCGTGCGAGGCGCGTGTCCTTAGCCTTATAGACGACACCCATGCCCCCAGCACCGATTTTTTCGACCATGAGGTAATGCGAGATGGTCTGGCCAATGAGAGAGCCGGACACCATGGTGCCGTCATGTTAGTTGGCGACCCCGAAGCAAGTCAACGAATAGCGTTTTGCCATCGCATCTCGAATTCAAGTCTGGCAAGTGATTGGTTAACGCTTCGTATCGGACGTGGTTTTCAGATTCCGGTAACGGTCTCAAGCGATTGACCTCGTACCAAGCGCCTACCTGATGTGCTTACCGGTCAATTTTTCCATGTTACCCCCTCCGAGTTGCCGCATTGCCAGAGAGTTGGAAGGAATACTTCCGCGAGCGGCCGGAAAAAGCGAATGTTTGAGCATTCGTCAAACCGCGCGAGGGCGTCGAATTAGTATTTGTCGAATCTCCGATTGTATTTGGGGCGCGGCTTGGTGTGGATATAAGAAGATACGTCGAACGCCTGCTGCGGCGTCAGCGACCCCGCACTCGTCGGCGGCATATTCCTGACCACAAAAGCGGCCATGTTTTCTATCCCATACATGCCAGCCCCATCGTTAAATGATTCCGGACCCCAGAGCGGAGGGACATTCGAGCCGACGCCGGTTCCCTCGGAGCCGTGGCACACGGCGCACTGCGCCGCGTATACCGCTCCTCCTCTCTGAGGGCTACCGCTCAGGGCTGGAAGTTTCACAAGGCCACGGCCGGAGGGCTCTGCGCCGCCATCATTCTGCCCGGATAGAGATTCGATGTAGGCGACCAGCGCCGTCATTTCTTTTCCGTTTTCTGGAAGCGGACGCCCATTTTCACTGCGGATAAAACATTCGTCGATACGATCTCTCAGAGAAATCATTCGTTTGGCGCGCTGGCTGAACTCGGGAAACAGCGGTGCGATTCCGGTCATGGGAGCGGCATACGGAGTGGTGCCGTCGTTTAGGTGACAACTGTTGCAAGCCAGACGAGCTCCAACGTAGAGCCTTGCCTCGTTCGGCGTGTCGTGGAAAATGCGCTTCCCGAGCGCAGCCAAGTCTTCACTAGATCGCCAGGCTGAAGCTGGTGACGACGCGGAATGCGGCAACTCGCCATTAGCGATCGTCGTGTCCCGATGGGCACGAATTATGGAGGCGACTCCGGTCGTCACCAGAGTTAAAACTGCGAAACCCGCAACAGCGTGCGAACGACGAAATATACTGGATGCTGCCAAAGTAGTTCTCTCAATCCCGCGCCTTTCTAGCCTCATTGAGGTGACCAAAACCGCACGCTTTGCAAACGGCATTGCCGGGGTCCCTCCTAATTACTTCCTATGAGTGTTGATGCTAAAGAATCGTTAAAGTGGTTTTGTTTTGCTCTATTTTGGAGGTGTTGATTTTAAAGGACGTTAGCAGAGAAACGTGTGCACCCATTTTCGGTTTAAAAAGCACGAGTGAACTCGCATTTGGCCTTTCGTATGGACAGGCTCGACTGACTGCCGGTGACTCCGACAATATGCGCCGGTGGGAACGAGAAGATGATATTAGCTTGATCGAACCTAAACTAAATGCTTATCGGCCAAATGAAACTAGGAATTTCATTTCTGACCCAGCCCTACAAAATGAATGTCTGCGCCCATCCATTCGCAAGCTTGCGGAAGCGGCCGGCGTAAGTGAAAGAGCCCGTGGGGGAAGCGACTGCAAAAATCTACGGGCTTAAAGCTTCAAAGCTTCTAGCCGCTCTGAAAATCCTGCGCCCCACTTTTTGATGGTTTCAAAGACACTCAAATCTTTGCTGTATGCGCTCGCTTATTTTGGAGTCTCGGGATACAAGAGTGGAAACCATTTCTCGACAACTTCCAGCGGAAACCCCAGCCGCACTTGCGATTTGGGTGTATCTGACACCAAGAGCTTCTTCGCCGTTAGGCGCGAAAGGGTGTCACGGGCCGTTCTTTCGCTGAATCCGGTAATCTGTTCGGCTTTGCCACGTTCGAATTCGCCAGATATCAAAGCTTCCCGCAAAAGAGCGAAACTTCCTTTCGGCAAACGTTTGGCGCGAACTTCTTCCTCGGTATAGCTTTCGATTCGGCTTAACAATTCGCGAGGTTTTAAGATCGAGTGCATGTATTTGACCTGGTCAACGCACGTGACCAGAAAAAAACGACAAAACTCAATCAGGGCGCGTTGAGAAAGCGCACCTCTTCCGTCCAGGGCGGAATGACGCGGTTGGTCTGCATCAGCAAGCAACGTTTTATAACTGACTACGTTGCGAGTAAGTCCCCGAGCGACTGACCATAAACTGTTACCCAATCCTAGTTTTTTCATCGATGCATGTGCCATTAGTCGGACTACTCGTCCGTTTCCATCGTAAAAAGGGTGAATCCACGCGAAGCGGTGATGAGCCGCAGCGGTGGCCACTATTTGGCGTACCTTTGAGAGGTGCCGGGGATCGTACGCTTGATCGAATCGAGCGAGAAAGCTTGGCAACGCGGTCGCGGCAGGTGGAAGGTGTCTTCCAACCTCAACTTCTCTATCCCTCAACATTCCAGGCACCAAACGAATCTTCCTATGCGAAACTGGGTCTTCGACCCAAAGCATATCTTCGGGTAGACGACTGCAAAACTCTCGATGAAGCCAGCGAGCATATGTGCTCGTGAGTGGATCGATGTTATCCGCGTTATCTACGCTCTCATCAACAGCCTTTTGAACCTCAATATGAGCTACGGCCTCTTTCTGAAGGTTTCGTCGTTCTGGTTGTGCAGAAAAGTCTTTGCGCAGAGCATCGTCGATCTCGCGAGGGTGAGTGTTGTGTCCTTCGATGAAATTTGAATAGTAACAATTCATCGAACGTACCAGGTTGCCAATCGAGCGTGTAAGGACTGGATTCAGTTGAGCAGCTAGCGAGTTAGCTGCTGAAATCAGATCAAATGCAATGTCATCCAAATCTTTCGACAACTCTTCGGGCAACATCGGTTCCATGTCTGAAATATCTGTGCTTGGAAGCGTCAATTCTGCCGATCTTTCTGACGATCTTTATGCCCTCCTAATGCTATTAAAATAAGCATCTTAAGTCAAATTATATGGACTTGTCCGTCTGTTTTGTGCCGATGTTCTTGCCGATCTTTGGATATACGTTACAAAACTTTCAGAACTCGTGCTTCGATCTGAACATTACCCGACACTCTTGCGATACACATGGGGGCCAGCACAACCTCTGTCGGTTGCGCTCTCAATCAGGCCCTCCGGGTATTTTTCTCATGGAACCGCTAGGTGGATTCACGACATCGGAAGCATGACAAACGAGATTTTTGTGAATCGCGAACAGTCCGAAAAAACGTCAGACCCTGAAGTTCTGACACAGACTGCGATCGATCGGGCAGGTTCGTTGACTTAGCTTAGGTCGCAACCTAATATGACCACGCTATGACAGTTTCCGACAGGCTCATCGGCCAGACTGTCTCCCACTACCGCATCATTGAGAAGTTGGGTGGCGGCGGGATGGGTGTCATCTATAAAGCTGAGGACACCGATCTGGGTCGATTCGTCGCGCTGAAATTCCTTCCCGATGATCTTGCGAAGCACCCGCAAGCCTTGGAACGTTTCCGGCGAGAGGCGCGCGCTGCGTCGGCGCTGAACCACCCAAATATCTGCACCATCTACGAAATCGGCGAGCATGACGGCAGGCGCTTCATCGCGATGGAGTGTCTCGATGGCAAGACGTTGAAGCACGCGATTGCGGGGCAGCCCATGGAACTGGAGCAACTGCTTAGCATTGCCATCGAAGTCGCCGACGCTTTGGATGCGGCGCACTCGAAAGGCATCGTTCACAGAGACATCAAGTCCGCGAATGTATTGGTCACTGAGCGTGGCCACCCTAAGATTCTGGATTTTGGTCTTGCCAAGATGAGCTCCGCAAAGTGCCCGCATGCCGATGAGGAAACATTGGCTACACAAGTAGACCCGGACCACCTGACGAGTCCGGGAAGTACTTTGGGAACGGTGGCGTACATGTCTCCGGAGCAGGCTCGAGGAGAAGAACTGGACGTGCGGACGGATTTGTTCTCGTTCGGCATTGTGCTGTACGAAATGGCTACGAGTACACTTCCCTTTCGTGGCGATACGTCCGCTGTTATTTTCGAGGCCATCCTCAACCGCCCACCAATTCCTCCAGTGCGCTTGAATCCAAAAGTCCCGCTAAAACTGGAAGAGATCATTCTTAAGGCGCTGGATAAAGATCGTGACCTGCGGTATCACTCGTCAGCTGACCTGCGAACGGACCTCAAGCGGCTGAAGCGGGAGATAGATTCTGGCCTTAGGGTGACGGTCGAGGCTTCAACAGCGTCTTCGGGCGAGCTCGCAGCTGCTTCGCTGTCTTCGAGCGCGACGTCTCGCGCTGCCGAACTCCCTACGCACCCTTGGTGGCGGGGCCGGCTGGCAGTGTTGCCTTTTGTGAACGGCGGTGTGGATCCAAACGAAGAGTACCTAGGCGACGGGATCACCGAGAGTCTCATTAACAGCCTATCGCAGTTGCCCAATCTGAAAGTGGTGTCGCGCGATTCAGCCTTTCGCTACAAGGGGCGAGACGCGGAAGCCGAAACCGTGGGGCGAGAACTCGGGGTTCGAGCCGTATTGAAGGGCAGGGTCACACAGAGAGGCGACAACCTGGCAATTAGTGCCGAACTCATAGATGCCACTGACAACAGCCACATCTGGGGACAGCAATACAGCCGGAAGCCAGCCGACATCTTCACGCTCCAGCAGAAGATCACGAAAGAAATTACCAAGGCTCTGCGCCTTCGTTTGACGGGCGAGGAAGAGAAGCGCCTAGCCAGAATCTACACGGTGAATCCCGAAGCCTACCAGAACTACCTAAAGGGCCGTTACTGGTGGAACAAAAGGACCGAAGATGGATTTGATAAGGCCATCGGATGCTTTCAACAGGCAATCGCCAGGGATCTCACTTATGCGCTGGCTTATTGTGGGCTGGCCGACTGTTACAGTCTGCGTGCAAATTACGGGTTCTGTTCCCCGACGGAGGGTTATTCGAGGGCCAACGAAGCGGCGCTCAAGGCGATGGAAATTGACCAAGCGCTCTCCGAAGCCCATGTCTCACTTGCGTTCGTCAAAGCGGATTACACATGGGAGTGGTCCGGCGCCGAGAAGGGATTCCAGCGTGCCATCGCACTAAACCCAAACCATGCGATTGCCCACCAATGGTACGGCTACGCCTTGTGGAAAACCGGGAAGTTTGAAGAATCGATTGCGGAGCACAACCGCGCCCTGGAACTCGATCCACTCTCGCTCGCCGTCAATAGGAATCTTGGACTTGCACTCTTGATCGCACGACATTACGATCCAGCGATTTCGCAACTTCGGAAAGCGTTGGAGATGGACCCGGGCTTCGTGCTGGCACGCGACTACCTTGGGATAGCCTACGCCAAGAAAGGCATGTACAAAGAGGCTGTAACGGAGTGCGAGAAGGCGGCGGCGATTGTTTCTGCTACCCCATACGCATTATCGGCACTCGGATACGTCTACGCGGTTTCCGGAAAAAAGGCCGAGGCACAAAACGTTCTCGATCGATTGAATGGGCTGTCGGAGCAAAGATATATCTCATCGAGATTTGCGGCCGGCGTGTGCGCGGGCCTCGGCGACAAAGACAAGACGTTCGACCTTTTGAGAGCGGCTTATGAGGACCGCTCTTTGCAAATCGGCCCCGGTATAATAGCGGACCCGACACTCGATTCAGTGCGATCAGAAGCCCGGTTTGGCGATCTGCTACGCCTAACGGGATTGAACAATAGTGACTAAAGAAATGCCAATAGCAAGTCCAGAGCCCACACTCGTCCCGGCCCTGGTCGAACGCGTACTCGCGAAGCTCGGCCTGCGCCAGCGACCGACACTTGATCTTATTGGTTTGAACCTCGTATATGAAGCCTTCTCCGGCAACGTCCCCTTTGACAACGTCCAAAAGCGAATCTGGTTCGCGGGCCCCCAAACCACACCGCTGCCCGGCGGAGACCCCAACGAGTTTTTCAACAACTGGCTGCAACATGGGACTGGCGGCACCTGCTGGCCGCTCAACGGAGCCATGTATACCCTTATGCACGCACTCGGCTTTCATGCTCGTCGTATCGTCGGTTCGGTAATCGTCGAGGGGTACCCTCAGGGCGCCAACCATGGTTCGGTTCTCGTAACGCTGGACGGTATCAGTTATCTAGTGGACGCCTGGATGGCATCGTTCAAGGTCCTTCCCTTGGTTCCCGGCAGACCTGCCTCAACCGGTGGAGGAATCCACGACATCCGCGCCGTGCCAACTGAGAACGGCTTCGAGATTATCTCTTACGTTGGCTTTAACCGAGCCCTTCCACTGCCGTTCCGCCCCGAACCCGAGCACGACCCAGTCGATCACTCTTTCTTCCTTGCTCGCGCCGACCGGACGAGAGCGGTCGGTTTCTTTAACGATGCCCTCTTCATCACCCGTCATTTCCGTGACTCGATCCTAACGATCGGAAGGAAGAGCAAATTCCGAGTCGCCGCGGACGGCACTCTCACCAAAACCGAAGTGGGCGAAGTCGAACGCAGAACGACGCTCATCGAGGAGTTCGGCCTCTCCGAGGAGATCGTGCAAGCACTTCCACACGACCTTGCCGGGGGCGTCGCACCTCCTGGACTATGATGGCTGGCTGCACCGAAGAGAAAATTCACGCCGCTCGGATCCATTTTTCGTCGTCGGCAAGTTCTCGTCGGGAAGTCAAGAAAAATACTTCGCTCGTGGCCGGATTTTTCCTTAAGTTCCAGGCCGCGTAATTGAGCAGGATCTGTCCGAGTCTTCCGCCCATGTGCTCGGTTTGCTGTGCATTGTGGCGCAGCGGTTTTGTTTTTCTCTCCCCAGCAGTTTTCATCGCGTATTCGCGACGAGGCCAGCCGTTCTGAAACTAACAAGCAGTCCGCTGATCAGGTGCTCACCATGGTTCTATCTGGGACTCGTGGCCCATAGCTATTTCGGGTTGTGCGAGGGGGACTAGGGTCGTGTGTGCGACTGTGTGCCCGAAGCATGCAACGCCTAACTTACCAGGAGACTCGCCCTCGAACCCGAGTGTCTCAAGAACCCGGCTAACCACCGCCAGGATGCATTTCCGTGGATGGAACGGATTGTCAGAAACACTCAAGCCGTTTGTGGTTTCAAATATTTGGAGTCGAAGCGCACTCCCTTCTTCCAGATGGTCAAAGTGATGGCGGCGATTTTGCGCGCCAGTGTCAGGCGTGCCATCTCCGGCTTGATGCCCTTGGTCACCAGGGCATCGTAAAATTCCTGGAACGGTCCGGGCTTGGCCGCGGCTACAGTCGCCGCGCTCTTGAATAGATTCTTCAGATCGTGATTGTGATTGCGATTCAGTCCGCGAATCGAAATCTGTCTCTTCGAGCGCTGCAACTTTCCATCGATGCTGTGGTGATCGGCACTGCTATGTGTTCGATCCCAAAACCGATGTAGGTCCATAGCTGTCGCTTGGTACGAAAACGATGTGGCGTCTGTAGCATCGCTATGATAAGTGCCGCTCGGATCGGGCCAATGAACGGGATCTGGCGTAACAATTTCCACGCCTCGTGCTTCTTGGCCTCGGTCAACAGCTCTTGCCGCACGTCCTTGCGCAGCAACCGCAACGCATCGAACTGCTGGTAGCAGAACTCCGCGCGGCGGCGCACTCCGGCTTCGGCGATTTTCGCCAGCCATTTCGCACGATAGCGCCACGCATAGACCTGCTTGCCAGTACAAGGAATCCCCGCAACCCCCGCCACCTGTAATCAGTGGTGTCCTCACTTGACGAGTACCTCATTTCAAACCGAGGCCCAATGCTGTTGGATGCTTTGGCTGATAGAGGCCAACAGTGGCTCCACCGGGAAGCCGCATCTGGGTAGTTGAGCCCCATCGTGCTTCTTGAACTTTGGAGAACCTAACACCCTTGTTCGCGAGTGACGCCATCTCGGCTTCCAGGCAGTCGCACATGAAATAGAGTTCGTGCGGACCATTATCAGCGGATGGGTGGAATGCGGCTTCTCCCGGCGGTAGCGCGAAGATCAGCCAACCATGTCCCGCATCCACGGATTTGAATCCGAGAACATCGCGGAAAAATATGCGGTCCGCTTCGGCGTCTTTACTGTAGACAATGACGTGAGCGCCAGAAATCATTTGTCCCTCCTAAGCAATGCACAGAACTCCTAGCAAGCCTGCTTGTTCAATGGAATCTCGTAAACTCAATCGAGGACAAGTTAGGACAATACCAAAACCTGACTGCCACTGACGCGACGTGAGCCGAAAAGAGGCCCAACTCCTGGTTAGAGTCGGATAGTCGGAAACTTGACTTTTCCGGTTTCCGCGTTTTAAAGCGCGGCGTTTATCGGGACTTGACGGCAGAAGGGGATTCATCACATCGTACGAAGCACAGGTTGTTGTCTAGAGCTTCTTGTGAGTAGTACATCGTCATGTTCTGCCCCGAATGCAGAGGCGAATACCGTCCTGGGTTTACCCGCTGCTACACCGTGGCGTGGCTTTAGTTCAGGAACTTCTGAATCGGACACGCGTGTGCGGAAGTGAAGCGTGACTGGATGTCCAGGCTTCCCACAATCAAGAATATGTACAGAGACGGCCCGCAAGACCGTTGACTGGTGGGCCTTATACAAGCGCCAAACTGGCACTTGGCCCTGGTCCTCCATCGCCATTCATTTCATGAATTGGGTTGTGGTTTTGTTTGGGGGAGGCGTTCTCATCTGGTGGACCGTCGAACACCAATTGTCGCGGTGGCAATTCTTAGGCGTCTTTTTGCTGGTATCGTTACCGTACGGCATTCTCAAGAACTGGGCAAAGAGAAAAGTGAAACTAAATCATCTACGAAATGGAAAGCGTCTGGCAAAACTACGAGACGAACAACAGACTATCTCTGCCCCTTAATACCAGTGCCGACTTTTCCGATTCCGCGTTAGATCAGGCATGAGGAAACTAGGCGCTAAGGTCTGTCGGCCATCCGCTTGAGACTGTCACTGATTCCCGTTAAGAGGATGACGATCTCGATGAGCGCCCATTCGATCGTTCTGGCGTGAATAGGAATCCTCGCTGAGGTCTGAATGTTCTTCTGTTCAAGTTGTTCCGACTGAAACTGCTTCAGATGTTCAATATCAATTGCCATCGGAATTAGCTCCTTCCACGCCCCAATTGTGGCCGAACTGAGGCCAAACGCAAAGAATAAGAGAGCATTGATTAGCCAACCAGGACGAGGGTTAGCCGGGCGAAAAATTTCAGACCATTCCCACGTCGTATCAATGCGGCTTGAATGTCTTCCCGGTTTCAAGCAGCGTCTTCAGGCGGGAAAGAATACGTGGCCATCCATCGGCGCAGGCAGCGTAAGTGGGGTCATCCTCGGCCCACTCGTCATGCGTCACAGTTACTTTGATGGCTTCGGTCTCGGGCACCAGTTCGATAGTTGCGCGTGACGCCTTATCATTTTGGCCCATTGCGAAGGTGTACTGATAGATTTTTGGCGGCTCGAACCGCAGGACCTTCCCTCGGACGTAGGTCATGGGCTTGCCATCGGCTCCCGCGCCCACCCATGCGAGCAAGCCACCAGGCTTAAAGTCCGCTTAAAGCTCAGCACCCGAGAAGATGATGCGGTTCGACTCCCGCGACACAAAGCCTTCCCACACCTTCTCCGGGGTGGCGGCAACGTAGAAGATATATTTCAGTGGTGCTTGATGGGCCATGATTGCTCCTGACTCTCCTGCGCCATCTTATATCCACAGGCAAAAACCCAACAAGGCAGTAGTACCATCGGTTCTGCCTGATTGCTCGCATTACCTGAGATTACAGAGCCCTTTGTCCGATTAGTGCCGAGTGGCCGACAAAGTCGGAATCTCGCCAAAGATAGTGTCCGCTTCCGCGACGATTCTTCCCGCAAGCGGACAACTGGGAGTCATCCCCGCTGTCGGCAAACCGCTAAAATGTAGGCAGCACAGGGAGTTAAAAGAGAGGAAGCTCGGAAGAATCGGAAGAATATGTGCTCTTACCTCACCGGAATTGAGGGGATGTGCCCATGCTAACGCTTTGGCAGGATTTGCGGTACGGGATTCGCATGCTGAAGAAGAATCCTGGGTTCACGGTCGTCGCGGTGTTGACGCTGGCCGTGGCCATTGGCTCAAACGCGGTGGTTTTTAGTGCATTGAATGGGTTGATCCTGCGCCCGTTGAATGTGCCTCACGCGGAGAACCTCTACCTTGCCCAGCGCGGACGCGACAAGTCCCTGAATCAGTCGTATCCCGATTATCTTGATTTGCGCGATCGCAACCGCAGCTTTGATGGCCTCGTGGCCTATAACATTTTTCAGGCGGGGCTGGACACCGGTAAAAATCCGTCCCGCGCCTGGGTCTATGAAGTGAGCTGGAACTACTTCGATGTATTAGAAATTCAGCCGTACCTCGGACGCGTCATCCACGCCTCCGATGAGCACGGCCCGAATAGCGCTCCGTACATCGTGCTCACCTACGCCTATTGGCATAGCCATTTTCAGGATGACCGCGGCGTGGTGGGCCGCTCTGTCCAACTCAACAAGCATCCTTTTACGATCGTCGGCGTGACGCCTCCCGGGTTCCGCGGTAGTGTTTTGATTTTCTCGCCTGATTTCTTTGTGCCGATCGTTAACCAGGAACAGGTGGACGGGACGAATCTCCTGAATGATCGCGGAAACCGTTGGCTCGGTTCGGTAATAGGACGTCTGAAGGCGGGCGTCACTCCTGCACAGGCTATCGCCGATCTGAACTCGATTGGTTCTTATCTGGAAAAGACGTATCCCAAAGAGGATGCCCAAATGAGCTTTACCTTGGCGCGTGAAGGTCTTCCTGGTGACGTCTTTGGCCGTGCGCTAGAGGCATTCCTTACCGGGCTGATGCTGCTGGCGGGGTTGATTCTCCTGGCTGCCTGCGCCAATCTGGGCAGCCTGTTTGCCGCGCGCGCCGCTGACCGCTCCCGGGAAGTTGCTCTGCGCCTCGCGCTGGGCGCGGGCCGCATACGCATTTTGCGACAACTATTTACCGAAGCTGTGATGATTTCGCTGATGGGAGGCGCTGCCGGACTTTGGGGCGGCGTAGTGCTGTTGCAGTGGCTCAGCGTGTGGCGGCCATTTCCGCAATATCCCGTAAATATGCCGGTGAATCCGGACGAAGCTGTTTATGCGATTGCTTTCCTGTTGAGTTTAGCGAGCGGGCTACTGTTTGGCGCGGTCCCGGTGAAGCAGGTACTTCGCGCGGATGCCTATCAGGTCATCAAGTCGGGAACAACCGGCACGGTGGGACGCCGGCTTACCGCCCGAGACCTATTGCTTGGCATGCAAGTTGCCATCTGCGCGGTGCTGGTCACTTCTTCAATCGTGGCCGTGCGTGGACTGGTACGCTCGCTGCACAGCGATTTCGGCTTCGAGCCGCGCAACGCCATACTGGTCGAAACAGATTTGGATATGGGCGGTTACCGAGGTGATGCCGTGCCGGCAATGCAAAAGCGCATGATCGACGCGATGACGGTGATTCCAGAAGTAACCGCCGCCGCTTTGGTCAGCGTTCCGCCACTACACCCGGCTTGCTGTAACGACTCGAATGTCTTCACCGACGAAGCCACAGATCTGAGGCCATCAATTGCCGCTGCTGATGCCGTCATGTTCAGCATCTCTCCCGAATACCTCCGCGCGGCCGGCACGGCTTTGTTGGCGGGCAGAGACTTCACGTGGCACGACGACAAAGATGCTCCGCGCGTGGCGGTGATCAACCGGGAGTTTGCCCGTAGGATTTTTGGCTCCGTAACCAACGCGATGGGCCGATACTATAAGTTGCATGACGGAAAACGCATCCAAGTGGTGGGCATCGTAGAAGACGGAAAATATTCTCCGAATCTCACGGACCTCCTGCCGCCAGCGATGTTTCTCCCCATCCTGCAATCTCCCTCCACTGAGACCTATGTGGTCGTGCGCTCGAGCGGCAAGCCCCAGCAACTCGCGGCGGCCATAAGAACCAAACTACGAGACCTTGACTCGGGGCTGCCTTCTTTCATCCAAACGTGGAACCAAGCAATGGACGGAGCTCTGTTTGCTTCGCGGATGGCAGCGCTCTCGCTGGGTGTGTTGGGCGTGATGGGCGCAATGTTGGCTGTAACCGGCATCTTTGGAATGGCTGCGTATTCGGTCAGCAAGCGGCTGAAGGAATTGGGGATTCGCATAGCACTCGGCGCGCAGCGCAAGGAAGTACTCAAGGCAGCATTGGGACGCGCCGTAAAATTGCTAACTTTTGGTTCCGCAGTCGGATTGTTCCTGGGAATTCTGGCGAGCCGGGTGCTCGCCTTCATCGTATATCAAGCAAGTTCCCGCGATCCTCTCGTGTTAGCTGGTGTTGTTCTCGCTATGGCGTTGCTCGGGTTACTGGCTACGTGGATTCCGGCGCAACGCGCCCTGTCGGTTGATCCTGCGATACTGCTCCACGAGGAGTGAATAGGCTTTACTGAAAGGCTTATCGTCGGACTAGGCTGCTAACTCGCGATAAGTCGCTTAGAATCGGACATGTGAGGATGCCCCGGGTTTAGTTGAAACTTGAGAACAAGAAGCAGCGGCTCTCGCCCGAACTCGGATAGAGTTCGGGTTGAGAATCCCTTT
>Ga0070707_100004110_pt1 | contig 13665 bp, 10 predicted proteins | sample KBSK5502metaG_FD_65468 | JGI IMG/M metagenome (GOLD analysis project Ga0070707, IMG submission 65468) | Corn, switchgrass and miscanthus rhizosphere microbial communities from Kellogg Biological Station, Michigan, USA - KBS K5-50-2 metaG | ecosystem: Host-associated > Plants > Roots >... | reverse complement strand
TGGCTGGCCGGGTACTGGCTGGCCGAACCGGCGTCGTGGCTGGCCGGGTACTGGCTGGCCGAACCGGCGTCGTGGCTGACCTCGATGATCGTGCGCGTTGCCTCGACATCGATGAACCGCGACCATGCCGCATGCCAGCCCGCCTCGGTCTCTGGCCACCACTCGATCGGCTGAAGATGCGCCAGGCCGGCCGGCCAGATCCCGTAGAAGCCGTTTCCGCGTCCGATCTCGAACCTCGCTCCGCGATGCGAGATGATCACTTGCTCGTGCACGGTTGCGGCTCCTCCGCTCAGCTCGATCCGTCCCCTGGCACATCGCTAGTGCTCAGGACGACGATCGTAGGGCGTCTACCTCCAAGCTGCCTGGAGGCAACCTCAAGCCTTCCTGATCCCGGCGCGGCAGCCGGCGCGGCCCGGCCCAGTCCCGCGAGCCCGGCCCAGTCCCGCGAGCCCGGCCCCCCCCCATGATCACGGACGATATTTGACGTGGGACGTGAAAAATAGTCCGTGATCACGGAATGAAGGCGACGGGGACGTCGGCGAATGCGGCGCGGAGTTCCTCGCCGAGCGCTTTGGCCTGGGGGTCGAGTCTGGTGCTCGCCGCGACGCCCCGGCCGAGCAGCCCGACGATCACGAAATTGAGCGCGAGCAGATTCGGGAGCCGGTAACGCTCGATCGGGCAGTCGGCGACCGGCGGCACGAGGCTGGCCAGCCGATCGGCAGTCAGGTAGCCGTCCAGCCAGGCGAACTCGGCCTGCGTGCGGACCCACACGCCGACGTTGGCGTTGCCGCCCTTGTCGCCAGATCTGGCGCCGGCGATGACACCGAGCGGAACTCGCCTGGTCGGCACGCCGGGGCCGGTCGGAGCGCCGGGAGCGGTCTGCACGCTCGAGTGGGTCGCTTGGGTCGGGCCGGCCGGGCCGGCCGGCCCGACCCCAACGGGAGCCGGCTCGGCGGGAGTCCGCCGCGACGGCGGGACTCGCGCGGGGCCAGTCCAGACCGGCTCGCCGCCAATCAGCACCCGCGTCTCGACGAGATCCGCGGGAACCATGGTCGGCCAGTACACCCCGTACATCGAGGCGTCGCCGGGCGGCGTGAGCGCGTAGAAGCCGGGGTAGCTAGCCAGCCCGGTCTCGACCACCGCCGCCGAGAACGCCCGGCCGACCTTTGCCTTGTCCTGGTCGAGAACGGTGATCCTCAGCAGCGCGGGATCCGCGCCGGCCAGTTCGACGTCCGCCGTCTCGAACGCGGCCTTGCCGCCTTCGACCCTGGCCCATATTGTCTCCTCGGCCAGCCCGGCCTTCGCGTCGACATCGAGGCCCTCGATTGCCAGGATCATCGAGTTCCGGTAGCCGCCTGCGTAGTTCAGCGCGACCTTCAGGTTGTCGGGCGGCGGCTCGCCGCGCACGCCGCTCAGCCGAACCCGGTCCGGCCCGGCCTGCTCGAGCCTGATCGTGTCGAACCGCGCGGTCACGTCCGGGTTCAGGTACCGCGGGCTCCCGATCTCGTACAGGAGCTGCGCGGTCACCGTTCCGACCGAGACGAGGCCGCCGGTGCCCGGATGCTTGGTGATCACGGCCGACCCGTCGGCCGCCAGCTCGGCGAGCGGGAATCCGGCCATGGCGAGGTCAGGCACCTCGCCGAAGAACGCGTAGTTGCCGCCCGTCGCCTGGCAGCCGCATTCGAGCACGTGGCCAGCGACCACGGCGCCGGCCAGCGCGTCCAGGTCATCGCCGGTCCAGCCAAACCGCCAGATTCCGGGCCCGACGACCAGCGCGGCGTCGGTGACCCGGCCGGTGATCACCACATCGGCCCCGGCCGAGAGCGCCCTGGCGATCGCCAGCCCGCCCAGGTAGGCGTGCGCGGTCAGCGGCGTGACTCCCGCATCCGCGAGAGCCTGGCCGGTGTCGGCGTTGGCGAGCCGGTGGCCGGCGTGGCTGAGGTCGGGCAGCCGGCCGAGCAGGTCGTCGCCCTCGACGTGCGCGACCACGGGCTCGAGCCCGGCCCGCCGCGCCAGCTCGGTGACGGCGGCGGCGCACCCGGCCGGATCGAGGCCACCGGCGTTCGAGACGATCTTGATGCCGCGTTCCAGGCAGGCCGGCAGTACCTGCTCGACCTGAGTCAGGAAGGTTCTGGCATACCCCGGCCGACCGGCCAGGACGGCCTTGCCGAGCAGCAGCATCGTCAGTTCAGCCAGCCAGTCGCCGGTGAGCACGTCGACGGGGCCGCCCTCGACCATCTCCCGTGCGGCCGACACGCGGTCGCCGTAGAACCCGCTGCAGTTCGCGATCCGCAGCGCGGGCGGCTGGGCGAGCGGGCCGGGGAGTAGGCCGCCAGGGACCGGGCCGGCCGGGTGCTGGCCGTTCGTCATCGGTCGGCCCCGCCAATCCGGCCGGATCTGCCCTCCGGCTCGGGCGGAACCCAAGCGGGATCGCGTTTGGCGGCGAAGGCGGCCATGCCCTCTCTCGCTTCGTCAGAGCCGAAGTACCGGCCCGAGAGCTCGGCCATCCTGTTGAGCCCGTCGGCGACGCTCTCGGAGCGGGCGTCCCGCAGCACGGCCTTTGTCCCGGCCAGCGCGCCAGGCGCGCCGCGCAGCAGCATCGACGCGTACCTGGCGACCTCGGCGTCGAGCCGCTCCATCGGTACCGCTCTGGTCAGCAGGCCGATCTCGGCCGCGCGCCCGGCGCCGAAGACCTCGCCGGTCAGGAAGTACTCCGCGGCCGCCCGCGACGGCATCCTGCGCAGGCACGGCACCGAGATCACTGCGGGAACCACGCCGATCCGCACCTCGGAGAACGCGAACGTGGCACGGTCAACGGCGATCGCGATGTCGGACGCGGCGACCAGGCCGATCCCGCCGGCCCTGGCGGCGCCGTTGACCCGGCAGATCACGGGTTTGGGGCTGTCCCAGAGCAGGCCAACGACGCCGGCCATCAGCGAGGTCGCGCCTGTCGGGTTGGTCCGCGCCTCCTTCAGGTCCGCCCCGGCGCAGAACACAGCGCCCGCGCCGGTCAGCACGACGACCCTGGCGGCCGGATCGCCGACCGCCTCGTCGAGCGCGGTCCGCAGCCCGCTCAGCAGCCCGGTCGACAGCGCGTTCGCGTTGCGGGGGGAGTCGAGCGTGATCGTCGTGATCCCGCCTTCCTTGCCGGTCCTCACCAGCGCAGTTCCGGCGCGATCGGTGTCAGTCATGGGCCGCTCCCTGCCGTGTCGTCTGCCGGGACCGAGTCGGCGGCGGGCGTCGGCCCGCCGGCCGTGACGACCGCGAGCACGTCGCCCGCATTGACCTGAGCGCCCGGGCCGACGCTCAGTTCGGCGAGCACGCCGCTCGCCGGGGCCGCGATCTCGTGCTCCATCTTCATCGCTTCCATGACCAGGACCAGCTGTCCGGTGACGACCATGTCGCCAGGCGCCACCGCGACCCTGGTCACGCTGCCGGGCATCGGCGCGATCAGCGATCCGGACTCGGCGCCGCGAAGCGGGGCGGGCAGCCGTTCGATCAGCCGAAGCCGAACAGACCCGAGTTCCGAGCCGACCCAGAGTTCCTCGCCCGCGCGCACGACTTCGAAGCGATACCGAACCCCGGCGACTTCGAGCGTGACAAGCTCGGGCGTCAACGCGGCGACGCTGATCTCGGCCAGGGCGCCGTCGGCCGCGTCGGCAACGAACGCGATTCCGGTCCTGGTCCAGTGATACGGCACGTCGATCCGGCCCAGCGGCCCTTGGAACGCTGTGACCTGCGGCTGGCTCGGCACGTTCCGCCAGCCGCCTGGTATCGATCCGAGCGTCTTCGCGTCGCGCCGGCTGCCCGCGGCCACGGCGGCGGCCGCCGCTGCCGCCGCGATCTGACAGGGCCGCTCGCCGGGCAGCAGGCCCGCGAGGTCGTAGCCGTCGAGCAGCGACGTGTCGGCCCGGCCTTCCAGGAACGCGGGGTCGCGCAGCACGGCGACCAGCAGGTCGCGGTTGGTCGCCGGGCCGGCAATGCGCGCGCGTGCAAGTCCGGCGGTCAGCCGCCTGACCGCCCGGTCGCGGTCCGGCGCCCAGGCGATCACCTTGGCCAGCATCGCGTCGTAGTGCGCGGAGACGACCGTACCCGGCTCGACCCCCGCGTCGATCCGCAGGTAAGGGCCGGACGGTCCGGGCGGGACGGGAAGCGCGGGCAGGCCGAACGCGGAGTCCGCGCCGGGGACCGCGAACGCGCGCAGTCGGCCGGCCGACGGCCGGAAACCGCTGGCCGGATCCTCGGCGTACAGCCGAGCCTCGATCGCGTGACCCGTCCTGGGCGGCGGACGCGCGGGCAGCGGCCAGCCTTCCGCGATCGCGAGCTGCAGCGCGACCAGGTCGAGGCCGTGCACGCACTCGGTGACGGGGTGCTCGACCTGCAGCCTCGTGTTGAACTCAAGGAAGTAGAACTCGCCGTCCCGACCGGGCCCAGCCGTGGCGACCAGGAACTCCACCGTGCCCGCGCTGACGTAGCCGACCGCGCGCGCCAGCCCGGCGGCGGCCGACAGCAGCCGCTCCCTGAGCCCGGCGCCGACCGCTGGAGACGGCGACTCCTCGATGACCTTGGCGTAGCGGCGCTGCACCGAGCAGTCCCGCTCGGTCAGCGCCCAGACGGTGCCCGCCTGGTCGGCGAGCACCTGCACCTCGACGTGCCTGGCGCCGGCCAGCAGCGGCTCGCAGAAGATGGTGCCGTCGCCGAAGGCGGCCCGGGCCTCACGGCTGGCCGACTCGATCGCCGTGGCCAGCTCGCCCGCCTCGTACACCGCCCGCATGCCGCGCCCGCCGCCCCCGGCCGATGCCTTGACCAGGACGGGGAAGTCGGTGACCGAGGCGGGATCAAGCTCGGGCAGGACAGGCACGCCGGCGGCGGAGGCCACCTTGCGCGCCCGGACCTTCAGCGCCATCGCCTCCATGGCCTCGGGCGGCGGACCCACCCAGTTCAGGCCCGCGGCGAGCACCTGCCTGGCGAATGCCGGGTCCTCGGCGAGGAACCCGTAGCCGGGATGCACCGCGTCGGCGCCGGCGGCAAGCGCGGCGGCGATGATCGCCGCGCCGTTCAGGTAGGTGTCCGCCGGGCTCGCGCCGGGCAGCCGCACCGCCAGGTCGGCCTCGGAGACGTGCGGCGACCCGGCGTCCGGGTCGGAGAACACCGCCGCGGTGCCGATCCCGGCCGCTCGGCAGCTCGCGAACACGCGACGGGCGATCTCGCCGCGATTTGCCACCAGCAAGGAGCTGATCACGCCGCGCCTCACATCCTGAAGATGCCATAACGGCTCGCCCCGGCCACTCCCGGCGAGCCGGCCGGCTCGGGTCCGGGGACGGACGGCGCGCCGTCGATCACCGACAGGCAGATGCCCAGGACGGATCTGGTATCGCGCGGATCGATCACGCCGTCGTCGTACAGCCGTCCGGAGAGCACGAGCGGGTGCGACTCCGACTCGATCTGCTCGGTGACCGCGGCCCGCATCGCCGCATCGGCCTCCTCGTCGTACGGTTCGCCACGCGCCGCCGCGGCCTGGCGGCTGACGATGGACAGCACGCCCGCGAGCTGCGCGGGACCCATCACCGCCGACTTGGCGCTCGGCCAGCTGAACAGGAACCGCGGGTCGTACGCGCGGCCGCACATGCCGTAGTTGCCCGCGCCGTAGGACGCGCCGAGCACGACGGTCAGGTGCGGCACGCGGCTGTTGGAGACCGCGTTGATCATCATCGCGCCGTGCTTGATGATCCCGGCCTGCTCGTAGCTCGCGCCGACCATGTAGCCGGTCGTGTTCTGCAGGAACACCAGGGGCACGCCGACCTGATTGGCGAGCTGGATGAACTGCGCCGCCTTTTGCGATTCCTCGCTGAACAAGATCCCGCGCGCATTGGCCAGTATCCCGATCGGGTAGCCGTGCAGTGCGGCCCACCCGGTCACCAGGCTCGTCCCGTACAGCGGCTTGAACTCGTCGAAGTCCGACCCGTCGACGATCCGCCCGATCACCTCGCGCGGGTCGAACGGCACCTTGAGGTCCTCGGGCACGATGCCGAGAACCTCGTCGGGGTCATGCAGGGGCTCGGCCGAGGTCAGGGTCGGCCCTTGCCCAGGCTTGCGCCAGTTCAGGCGCGCGACGATCGAGCGGCCGATCCGCAGCGCGTCGTGCTCGGTCTCGGCGAGGAAGTCGGCCAGCCCCGACTGCCGCGCGTGCATGCGACCACCGCCGAGCGACTCGTCGTCGGCCACCTCGCCGGTCGCCATCTTGAGCAGCGGCGGCCCGGCCAGGAACACCTTCGACCGCCCGTCGATCATGACCACGTAGTCGCTCATCCCGGGCAGGTACGCGCCGCCGGCCGTGGAGTTGCCGAAGACCAGCGCGATCGTCGGGATCCCGGCCGCCGACATCCTGGTCAGGTCGCGGAAGATCTGCCCGCCGGGGATGAAGATCTCCTTCTGGGTGGGCAGGTCGGCGCCGCCCGACTCGACGAGGTTGACCAGCGGCAGCCTGTTCTCGATCGCGATCTGCATCGACCGCAGCGCCTTGCGCAGCGACCAGGGGTTGGTCGATCCGCCGCGCACGGTCGGGTCGCTGCCGCTGATCAGGCACTCGGTGCCGGAGATCACGCCGATTCCGTTGACGCCGCTGCCGCCGACCGGGAACCCGGTGCCGTACCCGGCCAGCGCCGACAACTCGAGGAACGGCGAGTCGGGGTCGATCAGCAGCTCGACCCGCTCCCGGACCGTGAGCTTGCCGCGGTCGCGGTGCCGCTTGACGTACTTGGGCCCGCCGCCGGCCAGCGCCTTGGCGTGCTCGGCCGCCAGCTCGTCGAGTTTCGCCAGCATGGCCGCGCGCCGGCCCGCGTACTGGGCGCTCCCGGTGTCCAGCGCGCTGGCGAGAACAGTCACAAGCGGAACCTTATGACGCGCCGCGCGGCCCGCAGCAGGCGCGGTCGGACGGGCTGCGCCCTTGTCCACGCGGCTGGGTCAGGCTAGACCCGGACGATCGCCGCTCGCTCCAGGCGCGGGCATCCCGGCTCGTCGGTCAGTCGCTCCATGTCCTTCGTGTCGCTCGTAAGGACGACCACCGGCCGCGGCAGGGCCAGCGCGACCGCGGCACCTGCTTCAGGATCGTGGAGATCGCGCCGGGCGACGGTGCCGAAGGGGATAACGCGGCGGAAGCGGCCGGACGCGGCGTCGACGCCCAAGGGGAGGACTCCAGGAGGCGCACGCGACCCAGACGCTGGGCTACGTGACCGTGCTGAGCGGGCAGGTGACCCTGATCGCGGGCGGCGCGGACGTCACACTCGGCCCCGGCGACTCGGTCGTGCGGCAACCAGGCGTGCCGCACGACTTGCAGAACCGCTCGGCCGAGCGGTTCTGGTTGGCGTACTGCTCAGCGCGCGCTGACCGGCCGCCGGGACCCGAGGCCCAGCGCGTCCGAGGCGTGCCATGTCAGCGGGGCCGTACCGCGGCGCGATAGCGAGTCGAGCGCTCTCGCCCTGGTCAGGCCGGTTGGCGTCTGCTGGATGTGTCGTTGCCAGCTGTCCCGGTCGGCCGTCCAGGCACGCAGGTACTCGTGGCATCTAGCGGGGGTGATGAGCGCCAGCCTGCCGAGCGCACCCTTCAGCGCGGCTATCCTGCGCGCCTTCTCGGCCGCATCGAGTGGCTGGTCGGCGACCAGGCGCAACACCCGGGTGACGAACCGCTTCCTGGTCCCGAGATAGCCGGCCCAGTGCCCCAGGTCGGCATCGGCGACGGCCCTGCCCTGGTCGAGCAGCCAGTAGATGCCCTCGGCCAGCACGTCGCCGAACTCCTCGGCTCTGGCCCGGTCCGGGTTCCTGAACGGGTCGTATGGCTGCTGGGTGACCCGGCCCGCGGTCGCGACCGGCTGCAGGCCCGTCTTCGGTTCCAGCAGGTAGAACCAGTCATCGTTATAGACATCAGGGAAAAACGAGTGGTTGCGCCCGACCTCGACAGCGAGCGCTCCGCCGCCGATGAACGCCTGCTGCTCGCCGCCTGCGTCGCGGAAGGCGTGGCACACGACAGAGTTGTCGGGGAACCCTTCGATGGTCAGGCCCACCGCGCAGTGGGTGTCGAGCAGGCCGGCCGCGCGGCGCATGTCGCCCGGGTCCAGGTCGGTGATGTCGTCATCGATGAAGATCACCCGGGACCAGTCGAGCATCCGGCTCAGGACAAGTGCGATGTTGCGCTTGGGGCTCAGGTCGCTGCGCCGGGCGAAGATCGTCCCGGTCAGCTGCCCGGAGGTCTCGAGTTCCGGCAAGCGGAGCCTGGCTGGCTCGGGTATGTCGATGGCCATCAGGTCGACGCCCGCGGCCAGCCGCTCGGCCGCCTCGCGCGCGCTCGTCCACCGGCCGCTGTGCAAGGTCACGAGCGGGCAGTCCAGCGAGCGGGCAAGGTGCGCCGCACGGGTCAGGTGGGCCGGCGGGCGGGCGGTAGGCACGATGATGGCGTCGACGGCCGACGACGGCGGAGGGGGATCGTCGAGCGCCCACAGCAGGTTCCGGTGCGACCCGTGGTGCTCGGGAGCCTCAGCGGCCGTCGTCATCGCTTCCCGGCCCTTCGTCATTGGACCTCGACCACTCAAAGAGGCGATAGTCGGCGATCGTCCAGTCAGGAGTCAGCGCCGCCCCGTTCTCGACCTGGACGCGGGTCAAGATGCAGAACGAGTCGCTGTCGCCGAAGCGCGAACGCAGGTACTCGGTGTTGCGGTCGCGGAACCTCGCGTCGGTGAGCGCCCTGACCGCGCCGTAGGTGCCGCTCCCGTACATGCCATTGCAGAGGGTGACGGTTCGCTTGCGGTTGAACGGGTTCGTCGCGCGGGCAAACAGGGCGACGTCCTCGCGGAGCAGATTGCGATCCCCCGACCGCTCGAGGCGTGGGCGGTGCTGGATCGCGCGGCCGTTCTCCTCGACCTCGAAGTACTGCCCGTCCGGCGAACTCCAGTCGGCTATCTGGCGGACCGGGAGCCGGAGCCGGCTGATGATCGAGCGGGTGGCGATGTTCCAGTCGGTGCCGCCGAGCACCACGAGGTGCGGCGTGTACGCGTCGGGCGGCAGCTGACTCGATGTTCTGAAGTCGACCTGATTCGTCGGATTGCTCGCGCGCAGATGGCCGTGCAGCTCGACCAGCGCGTCAAGATCCGAGTAGGAGTACAGCGCCACGTAGTCCGGGTCCTGGGGATCGGAGTAGGGCATTCGCCTGAGCATCTCGTCAGGCACCTGCGCGCAGACGATCACGATCGAGTTGCCGTCGGCGAACCGCCAGTGCCCTGAGCTGAGCGACTCGGCGATCAGGGCGGCCTGGCCGGTCTCGATCGGGGTCGTCTGCGCCATGGCGTTGTTGCGCAGCCTGGTCAGCTCGCGCTTGAGCTCGTCCATGACTCGCCATTCGTCGGCGGTGAGATCGGTGACCTTCAGCAGGCGGAGCGTCCCCCCTTCCAGCGAGCGCCGCGTCGCGAACAGGGTGGCGTACGCCTCGATCCGCTGATAGGGCGGAATCTTGGGGTTGGTCAGCGACTCCCACGACGAGATCAGCGGGACGCTCAGCGGCCGGTTTCCGCCCAGCGCCCTGGCGAGTCGCGGCTGCGTAATCTTCATCTCCGGCCAGCGATCTTCCCTAAGCGCGCGCAGACGCCTGGCAAGAAGCTGCCGTGGTTCAAGATTGTCCACTCAGATCCTCGGTTCATCTGAAGTTCAGGAATCCAGGTAAACATCTCCATACCACGATGAAGGCACGGTGAAACTCCAGCTAGATGTGTTTCGTCCAACCTGACGGAAGCCGCGCAAATGACGTCCGTTACCGCGAACTGGCTGTTCAGTAAGGGTTGATGAGCGGCTCAAGGGTATACCAAACTTGATGACACGAACTGAAGAATGCGCAAGACGCGCAGAGGGTCAGCTGAAGTTCAGTGAAGGAGGCAAATTATGAGACGGGCCAGGCCCACGATCTCGAGGGCGCCCCCGGCTCAGCCATCGGCCGCCATGCCGGCCGATGGCCAGGCGGGCACCCCCGCGCCAACGGGGGTGCCCGTGAAGAAATCCCGGCGCTTCACACACAGGGAACTTCGATGACAACGATAACGCCTCATCTGGTTGAGGCAATCTGGCACGCCAGATTCCGCGCGACCGCCGCCTCGGCGGCGCCCGCGGCCGATCTCCTGGCTCACGCGGCCGACGGATTCTTCGTGGTCCTGATGGTCGCGGTGTTCATCGTCATGAGCGCCGTGGCGCGGATGACCCGCCGCGTCGCCGCGCTGCTGTCTGACCTGCTGCAGGCCGCCGCCGCGGTAACGTCGGCCGTGTTCGCGATCGCCGTCGCGATCGCGATATTCGCCGTGCTGCTGCTGCGCGGCTGAGGTGTGCTCCCAACTCACGCCAGGACCTGGGCCGAGTTGGAGCACCCTGGCTGAGCCGATCAGCGGACGATCGCGTCAAGCTGGTCGATCGCCCAGTCCAGATCGTCCTGACTGACCATCAGCGGCGGGGCCAGCCTGATCGTGCTGCCGTGTGTGTCCTTCGCGAGCACGCCGGCCTCCATCAGCCGCTCGGAGACCTGCCGGCCGGTGAAGGCGGTGAACTCGACGCCGGCCCACAGCCCGCGTCCGCGCACCTCGCGCACCGCGCTGGCAGGCAGCGCGCTCAGCCGGTCGTGCATGTGCGCGCCGAGCTTGGCGGACCGCTCCTGGTACTCGCCTGTGCCCAGCATCGCGATGACCTCGCGCGCGATCGCGCAGCCGAGCGGGTTGCCGCCGAATGTCGAGCCGTGCTGGCCGGGCTTGAACACGCCGAGCACCCGGGCCGAGGAGACCGCGGCGGACACCGGGACGATGCCGCCGCCGAGCGCCTTGCCGAGCACGTACATGTCCGGCACCACGTCATCGTGCTCGCAGGCGAAGGTCGTCCCGGTCCGCCCGAGGCCGGACTGGATCTCGTCGGCGATCATCAGGGCGCCCCACCGCGTGCACAGCTCGCGGACCGCGGGGAGGAAACCGGCCGGCGGGACGATGACGCCGGCCTCGCCCTGAATCGGCTCGACCAGGACGCCGACCACCCGGTCATCCATCGCGCCGGCGAGGGCTTCCGCATCCCCGTAGGGGACGACGCGGAACCCCGGCGTGTACGGCCCGTAGGATCCCTTCGCGTCCTGGTCGGTCGAGAAGCTGACGATCGTCGTGGTTCGGCCGTGGAAGTTCCCCTCGAAGGCGATGATCACCGCCTGGTCCGCGGGGACGCCCTTGATCTCGTAACCCCACTTGCGCGCGGTCTTGATCGCCGTCTCCACCGCCTCGGCGCCGGTGTTCATCGGCAGCACCATCTCCATGCCGGCGAGCGCGGCGAGCTCGGCGCAGAACGGGCCGAACTGGTCGTGCTCGAATGCCCGGCTGACCAGGGTCACCCGCTCGAGCTGCTGCTGCGCGGCCGCGACCAGGCGCGGGTGCCTGTGGCCGAAGTTGAGCGCCGAGTACGCGGCAAGCAAGTCCAGGTAGCGCCGCCCGCTCACGTCGGTGACCCAGGCGCCCTCGGCGCTGGCGATCACGACGGCCAGCGGGTGGTAGTTGTGCGCGCTGTGCGCGGCAGCCTGAGCGCTGAGCTGCTCAGCCGTCAGATGATCGGCCCGCACCGGTTCCTCCCGCCTCTCGCAGTTCCAGGGTGCAGCACTTGGGGCCGCCGCCTGCCTTCTTGAACTCGGACATGTCGACGGGCACGACGTTGAAGCCGGCCGCCCTGATCTCGCCAGCCAGTTCCTCCGCCTGCCCGGGCATGACGACGTTGCGGCCGTCGCTGAGCCCGTTGAGGCCGAGCGCCTCGGCATCGGCCGCCTTGGCCTCGATGAGCGCGCCGAACCTGGCTGCCAGCGCTGCCTGCCCGGCCTCGTCGAACGCAGGCGGGTAGTAGGCCGCCGTGTTCTTGTCGAGCACGATCAGCGCGGTGTCCACGTGATAGAAGCGCGGATCGGTCAGCCTGAGGCTGATCACCGGCAGGCCGAATACCGCCTCGGCCTGCTCGCTGGCGGCCCGTTCTGTACGGAACCCGTAACCGGCGATGATCATCTGGCCGGCGAGCACGATGTCGCCCTCGCCCTCATTCACGTGCTCTGGCTCGATCACCCGGTACCCGCCGCGGCGGAACCAGTCCATGTAGGCGGCGCCTTCCGGGCGCCGCTGCGGATGCTTGAACCTGGCGCCGAGCACGGTGCCGCCGATCACGGTGGCGCCGTTGGCGGCGAACACCATGTCGGGGAGGCCGGGCACCGCGTCGATGATCTGCACGGCGTGGCCCAGGCCGATGTAGGTCGCCCTGAGCTGTTCCCATTGCCGCTTCGCGAGCGGCAGGTCCACCGGCTCGCCGGGATTCATCCACGGGTTGATCGCGTACTCCACCGTGAAGTACTCCGGCGGGCACATCAGAAATGTCTTGCGTTTCATGGATTTCATGGATTTCCCGGCACGTGGTGATTCGCGATGGATCTGGTCCATCGGCGTCATGGAGCCTCCAGATGACAGATGATCACCACGAGCCTAGAAGCACGCTGGTCAAATGCACCCGGGCGCGTCATGCGCGTGAGCGGCGATTCGTTGCGCAGATCGGCCGCCGGCAGTCGATTCCTTGCGCGGCGACCCGAGGCCAGCTCGCGTCCCGCGTCCCGCGCGCCCTCGCCGGTCGGCTGGACCAACACAAACGGCGCTGGCGGCCAGCAGCGCGCCCCGTGCCGGGCTAGCGCATGGTGGCGAGGCGGGCGGCCGCGGCGGCGATCCGCTCGTCGGTCGCGGTGACAGCCACCCGAATGTGGCCGATGCCAGCCGGGCCGTAGAACTCACCGGGCGAGACGAGGATGCCGAGCTCGCTCAGTACCCGCACCGACTCCCAGCAGTCGTAGCCGGGGCGCGCCGCCCATAGGTACAGCCCGGCCTGCGAGTGCGAGACGGCCCAGCCGGCCTGCTCGAGCGCAGGACGCAGGACGCCGCGCCGGGACGCGTACCTGGCGCGCTGCTCGTCGGCGTGAGCGTCGTCGCCGAGCGCCGCCGTCACCGCGGCCTGGACCGGCGCGGGAACGATCATCCCGGCGTGCCTGCGCACCTCGAGCAGCGCGGCGACCAGCGCGGGATCTCCGGCCACGAAACCGGCCCGGTACCCGGCGAGGTTGGACCGCTTGGACAGCGAGAAGACCGCGAGCAGTCCGTCATGGGAGGCCCCGCACACCTGCCGGTGCAGGACCGACACCGGAGTCGCGTCGAAGCCGAGGTCGAGGTAGCACTCGTCGGACGCCAGCACCGCTTGACTGGTCCTTGCCCAGCTCACGAGCTCGCCCATCCTGGCCGGGGGCAGCACCCGGCCCGTCGGGTTGGACGGCGAGTTGAGCCAGGCCAGCCTCACCGGCACGCCGTCGATCCGCTCGGGTTCGTCGGTCGCCACCGTCTGCGCCCCGGCCAGCCTGGCGCCGATGTCGTAGGAGGGATAGGCCAGCTCAGGGAAGCTGACCGCGTCGCCAGGGCCGCTACCCAGCAGCGTCGGCAGCCAGGCGACGAGTTCCTTCGTGCCGATCACCGGCAGCACGTCATCCGGGCTCACCGTGACCCCGTGCCGGCGCGCCAGCCATCCGGCGGCGGCAGCCCGCAGCGCCTGGGTGCCCCTGGTCAGCGGGTAGCCGGGCGAGTCAGCCGCCGCC
>Ga0070707_100004104_pt1 | contig 13679 bp, 15 predicted proteins | sample KBSK5502metaG_FD_65468 | JGI IMG/M metagenome (GOLD analysis project Ga0070707, IMG submission 65468) | Corn, switchgrass and miscanthus rhizosphere microbial communities from Kellogg Biological Station, Michigan, USA - KBS K5-50-2 metaG | ecosystem: Host-associated > Plants > Roots >... | reverse complement strand
CACCGGCCCGGTGCCGCAGGTACTTCTCCAGATCGGTCAGCGGGCAGGTGAAGCCGGCGAACTCGACCAGCGCCCCGTACACCAGCGCCGGAAGGTGCGCCCAGATGACCCGCTGCCAGCGCCAGGCAAGGAAAACGCCCCCCACAACGAAGCTGACGAACAGCAGGTGCACGACAACCACGAGATCAGCGGCGACGCGGTACCACATCATGTCACCATCCGGCCGGCGGACCAGTTCCCAGCATAGGCGCGTCGCGCGCACCAGGTCAGGGAGGCAGCAGGGCTGCTCGTCGGCAGCCCCTCTGCCTTATTGGTGCTGCGATGTCAGCCTTGTTGGCCGACGAGGTCGCTGATCGCCGCACGGTGGCTGGTGTCGCAGGTGTTGGCGAGGCAGCCGAGATGCCAGCCGTAATGGATTGTTGCCAGCATCGAGTAGTGGCTGCAGGCGACATTGGAGATGGTCCGTGGACTGTTCGAGTGCGAGATCGTGAGTGTCACGAACTGGCCCCCGTCTCCCCTTGCCTTGGGTCCACACGGCGCAACAAACCCTCTGTACCTTTTGCCTATATTTCGCCCGAGATAAGGCAACCGGCTTGTGCGCCGCAGCCAGCGACCGCCGTCTCCGGGCCCGGAGGCATGATGGTTTGCATGACCGAGGATCTGCCGCCCAGGGCAACCGATATCTTCCGGCATCTCCGTGATCTCCGCTCCGGGTCGTATGAGAGCGCTGTGCAGTGGCCGGACCGGGTGCGGGTCTTCCGCCAGGCGGTGAGCCTGCTTGATCCGGTGGTGCGGCGGATCCTCGAGCTGGCGAATGCGGCATTCCTGCGCGGCAGCGGCACGATCAACCACCGGGCGGGGGAGGATCGCGATGGCGGCGCCTACGCACACTGGGAGCTGTCCTGGCCTGATCAGCGGCACGCCACCGCCCGCCACGGCGGGCGGGTGGAACCGATCCAGGTGATCGCGGTGTTCGGGCGCGGTAACACCCACCCGCATCTGCGTGGCGCGGCCGCCGGGATGTGGCCCTGCCAGGTGACCGACGCAGCCGACGCCGAACGCCAGGAACCGATCGTGCGGGCGATCGTCGAATGCGAGCTACACGAGCGGATCTTCCAGGGCTCCTGGCGGGTTGTCCCGGCATTCACCGGCCACGACGCTAACCCAGCCGCCTGCTCATAACGAGCCTTACACGCGCGTCAAGCTCATGATCCAGCATGGTCTGCGATCAACGATCTCCCGGTTCGGTCGGCGAGCAATGCTTGAAACCTGTGGATCTGCAGGGAAGGGCGAGAGGAAGGGGTGTACCTTCCCGGTGATCGAGTCGTAGAGGTCTCAAGCAAAGGCTGGCGCTGGAACGCCGGCTGGGCTGGCAACTCAAGGTCCTGGGACATCTCAACCGCGCGCTCGACAGGATTGTCGCTGATCTGCCGGCCAGTCCCGGGATGCGGCAGCTGTCAATGAGCCTCGGACCAAGGCGAGCCGTTCTTCGAATCGGCGACCGGCGAGATCGCGGCGCAGCACGACAAGAGCCTGCCGCAGCCAAGCGTCGGGGGCCAACGTTCGTCTCGACCAAGCCGTCAGCCAGCACATCGGTTCGATGCCATTCCTATAGCTCGCCGTCCCCGGCAAGCCTGACGGCAGCAGCGACGGCGCATTCATCGAGCGGAGCAGCCGGGCCGCGAGCCTCGCGTATGGGTTGCGGACCTGCTCGTATTCATTTTTGGAGCAGCCACTGGTTGACAAACGCGAGCCTGAACTTGGGCAACGTAAAGACAGGGAAGGGATCAATCACGTCACGTGGCAGTCGGCGAAGCGGCCCGAGTTCTTCCTGCGAGCACACCGCACGCGATGCTGCTGGACTCCTACTACGTCCGGCTCAAGCGCGGAGCCGCCGACCTGCCCGGGTTCGACAGCCGGCTCCGCCCGCTGCACCCGCTCGGCACCGACGACCTGGGCGTCGACGCCGGCGCCGTGCAGCGCGGGATCAGGCCGCAGGCCACCGGCTGGTGGGCGCTGGCCTGGCTGGCCGCGCTGGCCGGGCTGGCGGTGATCGGGCAGGCCGCCGCCCGGCAGTTCGTCGTCGATGCCGATGACCGCCCGGCCCTGTCCGCGCTCGGCTTGCGGGTCAGGCAGTTCGTGGCGCTCGGCCTGGTGCGCGCCGCGGTCATCGGAACGGCCGGCGCCGCAGGCGCGGTCGGCCTCGCCGCGTCGCTCTCCCCGCTCACGCCGGTCGGCGAAGCCAGGCTGGCGATCAGCGGGCCCGGGGCGGTAGTGGTCGACCCGCTCGTCGCCGTGATCGGCGCTCTGGCCACCCTGGCGAGCGTCGTGGCGCTGTCTGCCTGGCCAGCGGTGCACAGCGCCCGGCTGCTCGGCCACGATCCTGCGCCGCGGCCGCTGCCGGCCGCGGTGGTCAGGGCCGCGGCCAGGGGCGGCGCGCCGCCGGCCGCCGTCATCGGCATCAGGTACGCGCTCGAGCGAGGGCGCGGCCGCGAGCCGGTCCCGGTAGGAACCGCGCTGCTCGGCAGCGTGCTGGCGCTCGCCGCGCTGTGCGGGACGGCCGTCTTCGGCGCCAGCCTGGCCCACCTGGTCTCCACGCCCGCGCCGTACGGCGACCCCTTCCAGGCGCAGTTCGCCAACGAGGGAATCGGGAACGGCGCGGCGATCACCCGCACGCTGCTGCCCAGCCTGCGCCGCGATCCCGCGATCCTGCAGATCACGCAGGCCACGGTGGCCGAGATCGACGTCAACGGCGGCCATGTCCGGGCGGTCGTGTTCGGCCGGGTCCGCGGCCCGGCCCTGATCTCCACAGTCGACGGGCGGCAGCCGCGCGGCGACCGGGAGATCATGCTCGGCACGGCGACGATGCACAGCGTCGGAGCGCAGCCCGGCGGCCTGGTCCGGGTCACCGTCGCCGAGCCGCTGACCGGAGCCAGGCACGCGGCCACGTTCCGGGTGACCGGCCGCGCCGCGTTTCCGCCCAGCTTCGGCACCGGCGGGCTCGGCACCGGGGCCGCCCTGACCATGGCCGGGCTCACGGCGCACACTGCCCGCCGGGCGCCCGCCACGTCGTGTGCGCGGGCAGGGCAGCCCAGGAGGCCAGCTACGCGGTGCTCGTGGCGGCTCCGGCCGGGCCGGCGCCGCTGCGTTGGCCCGGTACACCCACAGGTACCCGCGGTTCGTGGCCCCCCGAGACCAGCCGGTCGAGTTGGTGAACTTCGGGGAGTAGGTGAACTTCGCGCTGCTGTTCGGCGGGCTGCTCGCGCTGTTCGGGGCGGCGACCATGGTGCACCTGCTCCTGGTCAGCGTGACCCGCAGGCGCACTGAGGCCGGCCTGCTGAAGATGCTCGGATTCCTCCGGCGGCAGGTCGCCGCGGTGGTCGGCTGGCAGGCGGCCGCGGTCGCGCTGGTCGGGACCCTGGCCGGCGTGCCGCTCGGCATCGCGGCCGGCAAGGTCGCCTGGCGGGTGTTCGCCACCAACTTCGGCGTCGTGCCGGTCTCGGTGGTGCAGGCCGGATCGCTAACCGCGCTCGCCGCCGCGGCTCTGGCGGTCGCGGTCACCATCGCGGTGCCGCCTGCCCTGATCGCTGCGCGGTCCCGCCCGGCCGAGTTGCTGAGGAGGGAGTGACCGGCGAGCGCCACGGCCGCCGACTCCTTGGTCCCGCAGTCGCGGACGGTTTCCAGACCCAGCATCATTCCGAGACCGCGCACATCGCCGATGAGGGCGTGACGCTGTTGGAGTTCGCAGCAGCTTCTCCTCACGCTCTCGCTCAGTGCTGCCGCCCCCTGGCCGCGACCGGCGGCAAGGCTTCGCCTTAGCCTGGAGGAATCTGATCTTCGGGCGCTCCAATGCAGGAGTGGGCCAGGCACGAGGAGAAGCTGCTGCGAACCGCTAAGTCAGTGCATCAGCCGCCCGCCTCGCGCGCCCAGCTCAACTCCCCTGGGCTCGGGCGGTCCAGCCGACACGGTGCTGCTGCCGCACGTGCAGCCGGCAGCCGCGCAGCCACCGCGACGGGAGCTAGCCCGCTGAATCAGGAAAAGGCAGGCAAGGGAGAACGGTGTTGTGGAGCGCGCTTATCCAGAGAGGGCGCCGCCCGCCAGAGTACGTAGTCGTCCTGAGGGCCGCCCAGGAACTGCGGGCCAGGAACGCCCGCATCCAGATATTTCTGGCGGGGCAGCCAGTGCCGCGAAACCGCGACCCGCAGACCAGGCTGAGCGCCAGGTCGAAGACCGCGAAGCCGAGCCCTGACCACGACCAGGCGGCCGCTCACCGCCCGGTCGTCCCCTCGGCGATCCCGCCGGGCGCCGACGCGCAATGTACGTCGCGCGGGTTCGGCTGGAGCGATTCCGCGGTTTCGCCGAGCAGGTGATCCTGCCGGGCAGGCATGCGGTAGTCGCGCCACGGCCTCGAGCCGCTGCCGTCATTGGACCCGACCGGGATCGACTGGATCATCTCCAGCGGCGAGTCCCAGCCCGGCCACCGGGCCGTCGACCTGGACCGGATTCGCGACCTGCGGGACGGGCGCGCAGCTCGGGCATCGCGTTCTTCTTCAAGCTTCGCTGGACCAGGTGCAGCTGACCGGCTGGCATAAGTTCGATGCGGTGCTCAGCTGTGGCCGCTGAGGCGGTCTCGGTCGCCCCACGAGCTGGGTTGCTCGGCCGTCCCCCGGTCGAGCAACCACTGCCCAGCGGCCGCGAGTTCGGCAGCTGCCTCCAGCGGAGAGTGATGCCGGGAGGGCGGCCGTTCCTCGATGAGGTGCATCCCGCAGTCACGACGCGCGTCGCAGCGGACCGAGATCTCTGCGCTGACTTCCCACGGCGGGCCTCCGGCTGTCCGGAACTGGGGACCGAGGATGCCGGAGTTGAGTTCGGCGATGAAGCTGACCTGGCTGGTTTCGGCAGAGCCGAAAAGGTCCGTCACGCCGTTTGGGAAGCGGTGAAACTCGAGGCCGCTGCCGGTCCAGCTTGGGGTAACGCCGAGGTCAGCGGCAAGCCGCCGCAAACGCGCATCACCTGCACGCAAGGCCTCCAGCACCCGGGAAGGGTCATCGAGCTTCGGAAATACCCAGCGCGGATCGCCGTCGGCCAGCGCAATTGTCTCTACCACGGGGTCAAGTCTGGTCGAAGCAGACCGCGCGGCCAATTCCGGCTGGCGCCGGGACAGCCGGGAGGCGGTCATGAGCACCACGACGCGCATCGAGTGGAGCGAGGTCACCTGGAACCCGACGACGGGGTGTGACCGCGGCATGTCGCTGCTGTTGCCAGCATCTCGGTCAGGTGGAGGCGATGGCGTAGACCACCTCAGGGCGCCAGTGGATCGCACCATCGGCTTCCCGGCAGGCCTCGATCGCCGCGACCGCTGCTGCCTGGTAGGTCGCCAGCGCCCGGTTGTCCATGCGCTCCAGCGCTCGGCGCTCCCCGTGAGTCCACTGCTCGGCCCACCACGCCTCAGCGTCCGCGTGGACGACGTCCAATCGCTCAACCTCGATGCTGACCGTGACGGCGCCGGCCGAGCGCAGCAGGCCCTCCAGCTTGGCACGGCCAAGGCGACCGCCGCCGAGTGGCTCGGGCGGCGGAGCGAGCCGGCCAAGCAGTTCATCCTTCCAGGCCCAGCACTGGTCCAGGTCGCCGAAGTCGGAGACCGCCAGCCGCCCGCCTGGCCGCAGCAGCTTCCGCAAGCTGCGGAGCGCCTCCGCTTGGTCGGGCATCAGATAGATAGCGGACGCCACGCACACCACGTCGAACGATGCGGGCTGCAGGCCGGGTTGCTCGGCGTCCATCACCGCGACCGCCGCCCGGCCCTGTCCGAGGACCCGCAGCCGGCGTGCCGCCTGGGCGGCCATCGGTTCGGCCAGGTCGATGCCGAGCACCCGGCCGTCTGGGCGGGCCCGCCGGGCGGCCTCGAGCGCGGCGATGCCAGTGCCGCACGCCACGTCGAGCACCCGCATCCCCGGGCGCACGCCGGCGCGTGCCACCAGCCTTGTGGCGATCTCCTGCAAGAACCCGGCCTGGTCATACCTGCTGGCGACCCGGCCGAACAGGCCCGCAACCACCTGCTTCGTTGGATGCACGGCGGCTCCCTGGCCGTGACAACGCTGCGCCCAGCCTATTTTCTCCGGCCGAAGAGCAAGCAGACCGATGCCGGCGTGGGAGGTGGACAGTGAGCACGGTCGATTTGTGGAACGGCTCGCTGGCGGCAGCCAGGCGTGATTGAGTCGCTGCCGTTCGGTCAGTCAGCTTCGCGCAACGCCCGGAGCAGCTGACACGGCCGGTGTACCAGGAATCAGAGGTGAGGATTGTGTCAGACAAGATCGCGAGACGTGCTCGCTGGATCCTCGGCTCAATAACGGGGGCAGCGCTGATAGCCGGCGCAGTCCGCCTCAGAGCCCGCCGCAGCTCCGGCCAGCCGGACGTACCAGCCGACGTCGGCTTCATGCGCGCCTTGCACGCGGCGCTGCGCCGCGATCTGTTCCGGCTGCGCGATGCGGTGACGCAACTCGACAACTCCACGGCAGCGCCACCCACCGTACTGGCGGGCTGGGACGCCTTCCGCGCTCAGCTCGACAACCACCACTCAGCCGAGGACGACGAGCTGTGGCCGATGCTGCGGCGGGAGCTCTCCGATCCCGGCGACCTGGCTGCGGTCGACGCCATGGTCGAGGAGCACCGGCATATCCCGCCCGCCCTCGCGGACGTCGACGCCGCGCTGCGCGGCACAGGCGAGCTGACGGCACCCGTCGAGCACCTGTCGGCTATCGTGCTAGATCACCTGGCGCACGAGGAACGCGAGGTGCTTCCCCTCATCGAGCAGCACCTGACCCGAGCGCAGTGGCGCGCGTTCCTGCACACCGAACGGGCCCGGCGCTCGCCACGGGAACGACCCGAGTTCCTGACCTGGATCCTCGACAACGCCGGCCCGCAGGACACGGCGGCGGTCCTGACCGAGATGCCGCCGCCGGCCCGGCTGATCTACCGCGGAGTGCTTCAGCCCCGATATGACGCACAGCGCCGGTGGCAGATTCCCAGTCCGCCCGCGAAAACCTGAATGTGGCCACGAGAAGGCTGGTCCGCGGGCACGCGGGCGACGACTATGTCGCGCTCGCAGGTCGTCCTTTCGGCCAGGCCAGGCCGCGTGGGCAGGCTGCGGCGGCTGGCGGGCCATGCCAGCGTCGGCCATCACCAGGCGGACGGTGTGGTCCAGCGTCCATGTCGCCGGGATGACCTGCTCGATCCGCCGGGCAGCGGGGCCAAGACCATCCTGTCGACCGCCCCGCGCTGATCACGGACCGCCATGGGGATTTTTCAGGTCGAAGTGGCTAGCTTTCGCTGACGACGAACGCCTGCCAATGCTGGGAGTTGTCCGTGTAGACCCCGCCGGCGCTGCAGTTGCCTGCGGCACCGCACGAAACCGAATTGACCTGCGCGTGCCAGCCCTTGTTGAGGGTGGCGGTGCCGGGCACTTCGATCGCGGTGTGCCAGGTGCCGTTCACCTCGCTGACCACGAACGCCTGCCAGTGACCGTAATAGTCGATGTAGAAGCCACCGGCGCCGCAATTGCCCGCTGACGCGCACGACATAGAAAGGACCCGGGTGTCCCCGTCCTTGTTGAGGGTGGCGGTGCCGGGCACTTCGATCGCGGTGTGCCAGGTGCCGTTCACCTCGCTGACCACGAATGCCTGAATGTGGAGGGCGCCGTCCCGGTAATATCCGCCGGCGCTGCAGTTACCTGCCGACGCGCACGACACCGAATTGATTCCCGTGTACCCGCCGTTGTTGAGGGTGGCGGTGCCGGGCACCTCGATCGCGGTGTGCCAGGTGCCGTTCACCTCGCTGACCACGAATCCCTGCCAATGTCCGGAGCCGTCCAGGTAGTGCCCGCCGGCACTGCAGTTACCTGCTGACGCGCACGACATCGATGTGGCCCACGCGTTCCCGTCCTTGTTGAGGGTGGCGGTGCCGGGCACCTCGATGGCGGTGTGCCAGGTGCCGTTCACCTCATTAACCACGAACGCCTGCAGGGCTCCGGATCTTTGGGCGTAGTACCCGCTGGCGCTGCAGTTGCCCGCCGACCCGCATGACACCGAACTGACCTGGGCGTCCACGCCCGTGCTGAGGGTGGCGAGCCCGGGCACCTTGGTGGCGGTGTGCCAGGTGCCGTTCACCTCATTAACCACGAACGCGTAATGGCGCCAGACATTGTCTTTGACGTACCCGTAGAACCCGCCCGCGCTGCAGTTGCCCGCCGACGCGCACGACACCGAAAGGACCTGCGCTTGACCGATCTGGCTGGTGACGGCGGTGCCGGGCACCTGCAAAGCGGTGTGCCAGGTGCCGTTCACCTTGCTGACCACGAACGCCTGCCCGCGCTCCTTGCTGTCCTCGTAGGACCCGCCGGCGCTGCAGTTGCCCGCCGAGGCGCACGATATCGAACTGACCGCCGCACCGCCGCCCTGGTTGAGGGTGGCGGTGCCAGGCACCTCGATCGCGGTGTGCCAGCTGCCGTTCACCTTGCTGACCACGAATGCCTGCTGCAGCAGGGGACCGTTCTTATAGAACCCGCCCGCGCTGCAGTTGCCAGCCGACGCGCACGACACCGAATTGACCTGCGCGGCCCGCCCTTGTTGAGGCTGGCGGTGCCGGGGACCTCCTGCGCGGTACCCCAGGTTCCTCCCACGGCGGTGGTGCCGGGGTTAGTAAGCGTGCGCGTTGTGGCTGATGCCCCGCCGGCCCCGGCAAGCGCTACCGGTACACCACAGGCCACGGTGATCACCATGGCGGCCCGCAGTACGGCTGTCACTATAAACCCCTCCCCGTGGCCCCGCGCCGAGGCGCAAAGCAGGCAAGCCACGATCGGCGCAGATCATCGAGACTGAACGGTACCAGCGCGGGACGGACGATCTGCTGAGCACCGGGGAAGACGCGGGCGCCTGTCCCGGCAGCAGGCCGAGCGGTCCGCCGCAGGCGCCACGTGAACCAGACCGGGTAACTATTCACCACGCGGATCGGGACACCCATCGGGCCAGATCGGAGGATCTGACCCGTATTTCGTGATGGTAACGAGCCCTTTCAGGTGGCGACGAGGACGCGCTTGCGCAGCAGCGGGAAGCCGGCCCGGCTGGACATCTGTTGGCCGCGGGTGGTGCCGCTGTGGTTCGGGGCGTGGGGCGCGAGACGGCCCGGCTGGAGCTTTGACCGTGTCGTACTTCTTCGCGACCAGTGTCCGGTGCCAGGCCGGGAGTGTCGCGGGAGTCACGAGGAAGGCCTCGCTGCAGCGCCTGCGAGGTATGAGCTATGCCAGCGCGGCGAACCAGGTCCTGCCGGCCGGCTCGCACCAGGTCCCGCCGGCGTGCCGGCGCAGCAGCGCGTTCTCATGCCGGAGCCCCAGCAGCTCAGCATCCTTCGCCAGGTCGCTGCGGAATACCAGAACGGCAAGGTCCAGCGGGCGGGTTGTGGCGTTCCCTGACCAGTGGGTTCGGCCGGCGGCCGTGGTCTGACCTGGCAAGAACCGCCGACGAGGCATGATGGCCGGGAATTGACGCATCCGCTGCCCTTGTCCCAGCCGAGCTGGTATTGATCGGCCCATCCGATCGCGCGAAGGAGCCACGCCCCGGCAGACGCTCGCGACGCCGATCTGGCAGCGGCATCCGCCCGAAACCGATCGCAGAGCTTGCCGGCTCGCCGGCGCCCGCAGAGGGGCGTAGCCGCCTGATTCGGTGCCGCAGGCCAGCCTCTAGCACGTCCGGCCGGGCCCTAAAGGGCATTCTGTTCGGTCGCATAGCCGGTAGCTCGGCTGACGTCTGCGGTCCCGGTCCGGGAGGAGCTGCTTCAGTCGGCCTGGGCAAGCCCCGCTATGGAAGGACGCCGGCTGCGGCGTCGGCTATGGCAGTGGTGTTGGCGGCGGTCCATTGCACCTGGGCGAGTACATCGGTTCCGGCCTGGCCCGCCTGGATCCGCCTGGCGATCATCTGCAAGCCGCGGCCGTAGAGGAAGACAGGTAGCGCTCGGGCCGCGGACGCGGGGAAGGGGATCGTGCTGGCGTATCCACGGACGAACCCCCCGAGCCTGGTCAGGTCCAGGCAGCCGGCGTCCTGATGGGGCCGGCCGCTGCGCCACAGCCCGTAGGCGATGTCGGCCAGCGGCACCTCGACATGGGCGCGCTGGAAGTCGATGACGCCGACCGGCGTGGGCGGGATGCCATCAGCGATGACGTTGTGATTGGTGAAGTCCCCGTGGATGATCAGCCGTTCGGCCGCACTATGGGCAAAGTCTTCCAGGTCGGCGGCCAGTCGCCCGGCAAGGCGGCGGATCACGGCGGCCTGTTCAGGGTCTGGGCACGCTGCGTCGAGTTGCCCGGACCGCAGGATGGCGGGGACACTGGCCAGAGGGATCACGTCGCCGCGCTCGCCGGTCACGCCTATCCGCCGGGCGGCGCAGTGGTAGCGGGCCAGGAGGGCGCCGATCTGCTCCATTGACGGCTCGGCGGCCCAGCCGACCTCGTGGCCGGGGATAAAGGAGACCAGTTCCCACAGCCGGCCGCCCGCGACCGTCCACGACTGGCCGCCGAAAGCCGGGAGCGGGCGCGGCGACGGGAAGCCGACACCCGCCAGCTCGGCCAGGAAGGCGTGCAGCCAGGCCACGTCATCCAGCCGGCCAGCGCGGGAGACTGCGCCCGCCGGAACGTGCCCGCCCCGGAGCACGCCACGAGTCCCCCGCCAGTCAGCCAGCCACGCGCGTTCTTCCCTGACCGCGATGAACCCCGGCACAATGGTCAGGCCGGCGTCCCGCAACAGCCGCCACGGGATCCTGCTGCCGCCCACACCCCGAGCCTTCCATCAGAACAACTCATCTGGCAGCCGAGAGCGGGACGGTGCGCGCTGATCGGCCGCACCCGACCCGCGGCACGGTGCGCCAGTCCCCGCTTCGCACGCTGGTGATCCGCACTGCACCGAACGGGCCGATCCGGGTTCGCTGTCCGCCGGGGCTTGTCCTGATGCGTGGCAACGACAGCTTCGGTCCGCGCGGATCGCTCCCCCCAACCGGAGGAGTACGCAGGCACCATCCATCGCGTCGTTCGCAGGCTTGCGTAGTCTTGGGTGTCGTGCTGGATCGCCTGAGTTTGCCGTCATTGCCCAGGTTGCCGGGAGAGCGCGTCGTCCTGCGAGCGCACCTGGAATCGGATGTTGATGACCGGCTGCGCCATCCCATCGAACCCGAGGAAGAGGACGGCTATGGCTCGTCGTGGCGGCGGGAGTGGGATGGCCGCCGGTATCACACTCGCGAGCATCTGACCCGTGACCACGGGGCTCTTGATCCCAGCGTCTACACCTGGGCGGTCGAGCACGACAGGCACTGCATCGGCAGCGCCCGGCCCCGCGTCGATCCTGGCCAGCACTGCGCGACCTACTCGGTGGGCTTGTTTGTCGTCGGCCTACGCGGCCGCGGGCTGGGCCGCGAGCTAACCGGCATGGTTCTGCACGGCACGCCGCCAGTTCTGCGCGTGGAGGTAACCGCCCTCCCTCGCCGGGAACAGCAGGTCATCAGGCTCTCGGCCTGCAGCCCGGGACTCGACGACCGGACGGACCATTTCCGTCAGCGAGACGAGACGCGACCGACCGCTCTTGGTGGTCGCCCGTTCGATGACCGCGCCGGCCGGATGAGCGGGATGCTGATCAGGAGCAGCGGAATGGCGTGCAGGACCGGGTAGTACAGGTCGCCGGGCGAGACGATCAGAAGAACCGCCGGCCAGGCGACGTTCCAGACTACTGTCGTCCGCCCGACCCAGGCCGGCACCAGCCGACTGGCCAGGATCGCCGCACCAAGGAGTGCCTCTGCCCCGAACAGCAGCAGCACCGCACCGGCGACCAGGGGAAACGGCGCCAGCCCGTCGAAGTTGACCGCCTCCATGACGAACGCGGCGCTGGCGGCCATGGGGAAAGCGATGGCCGCCAGCCGTCCGAGGATCGCCGCGCCAGCTTCGCCCAGGGCCGACTCGAGCACCGCGGTACCCAGCGCAGCGACGACGTAGGAGCCCATGATCAGCGCCCGCTCCCAGGTGTGGTAAGCCGGGGTCTCGACGACCCAGCCGCGGGCGGTGCCGACGCTGTACATGACGACGCCGCCCAGGTTGAGGACGAACGCGAAGACCAACAGCAGGCCGCTCACCTGGCGGGGCGGGGAGAGCCGCATGGCGCATTCCTTCGCTCTCCGGTAGCCGCGTCCGTGGCTGCCGCTGCGCGGCGGCGCTGTCATCGTTGCGTTCCCAGTACGGCACTCATGTGGCGGGCGTACCGGCGGCGCCCCGCCAGATGCCAGATGAGCCGCACAGGCAGCGGCAGCTTGCGAAGGAATGCGGCGGCCTCCCCGGCGGTGGCGACGTCGAGCATGTGGCCTACGGCGAGGAGCTTCGCGTCGTTGGTGAAGCCAGCGAACGCCGCGTCACCAAACTGCTGCCACTCCGGGGCGCTGACATGGATCCGGGCCAGCGGCAGGATGTGCGCCTCCTCCTCGTCCAGGTGAGGGTCGGGGGCATCGCCGAGCCCGCGAAGACCGTCGGCCAGCTCGGGTCCTCCGGGCGCTGAACGCCATCGCGAGAAGAGACGGCGAATCGCAGCGATGTGCAGGGCGACCGCCTCCTGCTGGTCGGACATGCGGGCAACCAGCAGCGCATCGGGTTCGGCCCGTTCGGCCAGTCGCGGCCAGAGGTCGGTGTCTTCGGCCGCGCGGTGGTGATGGAGACCGTTGAGAAGGAACTCGGCATGCGCGGCCACGGCACGGGCCCTGGCGGTGTCTCCGGACGGCACTCGGTCCGCGACATCGGCGAGCACGGCGAAGCCCCGCCGGAAGATGCGATGGATGACGACCATCTTGTGGGTGTCTGGCCGGTCATCGACTGAGTAACTGGTCATCGGAGCCTCCAGTCGCACCGACACACCGGAGAGATAATTCAGGTATACCTGTTATTCAGGTAACCTTAACAGTGTGGCTGGGCGAAGGCAAGACGCGGACGACACGCAGCGGCTGAACACGGTCGCGATGCTTGGTCGCGCCTACAGCCTGTTCGGATTCCAGATCGTCGACGGCGTGGTCGGGGCCGGGTTCCCGCAGAAGCCGTCGCACTCGGCCGTCTTCGCGCAAATCACCCCCGAGGGGTCACGCCTGACCGAGCTGGCCCGCGGCGCGAACATGACGCCGCAAGCCATGGGAGAGCTCGTCGACGAACTGGAAGACTTGGGATACGTCATCCGCCGCCCCGACCCCACCGATCGGCGGGCCAAGCTCATCGTGCTCACCAAGAAGGGGCACGCATGCATCGCCGCGGGCATGGCCACCATCGACGGAATCGAAGCCCGCATCACCCAGGCCCTGGGCGAACCCGGCCACCGGGAACTGCGCCGCCTGCTCCAGCGACTCCTCGACACAAGCTGAGCCTCCAGCCCGAACCGGACCGTGTCCCTGGACGGACCAGGGAAACAGAGGCGCATCACGCAACGGCGGCCCGCGGTGGCCCCGTCGGCTCATAGCCGGCCGGACGCAGCGGCAACCAGCAAGATTGCGATCTAGGAGGGTCGGGGACTGGCGCGGTTTCCGCTGATCACGGCTCGTTTCCAGTCCCCGCCCGTCAAACCGTGCATGCGGTTCTCCCGCACACGGCTTACCGACGTTCTTCACCGGCGGTGTTC
>Ga0070707_100004101_pt1 | contig 13683 bp, 12 predicted proteins | sample KBSK5502metaG_FD_65468 | JGI IMG/M metagenome (GOLD analysis project Ga0070707, IMG submission 65468) | Corn, switchgrass and miscanthus rhizosphere microbial communities from Kellogg Biological Station, Michigan, USA - KBS K5-50-2 metaG | ecosystem: Host-associated > Plants > Roots >... | reverse complement strand
TGACGTGGGTGTGCCTGCGTCGTAAGCACTACCGGGCAACTTACCCGATGGCCGCGCTCTGTGTCCAGTTCGCCCGGCCGGGCTGACGGGCCGCCTCCGGCCTGGTTAGGCCGGAGGCGGCAGGGTAGGCCGCCGGTTAATGCGCTCGATGCAAGCGGGAGGAGCAATGACGCAGACGTATGCACTAGACCAGGACACGGCGGCCAAGCTGGCCGGGCTCGCTCAGCAGCTGCGCGTGGACTCGGTCCGCAGCAGCTCAGTGGCGGGCTCCGGGCATCCCACCTCGTCGCTCTCGGCCGCTGACCTAATGGCGGTCCTGCTATCGAGGTACCTGCGCTATGACTTCGCCGACCCCCAGGCGCCAGGCAACGACCATCTGATCTTTTCCAAGGGACACGCCTCGCCGCTGCTGTACGCGATGCTCAAGGCCGCCGGCGCGATTACCGACGACGAGCTGCTGACCTTCCGCAGGCTCGGCAGCAGGCTGGAGGGCCATCCGACGCCGCGCCTGCCGTGGGTCGACGTCGCGACGGGAGCGCTGGGCCAGGGCCTGCCGATCGGGGTTGGCCTGGCGCTGACCGGAAAGCAGCTCGACCGGCTGAACTACCACGTGTGGGTGCTTTGCGGTGACAGCGAGATGGCCGAAGGCTCGATGTGGGAGGCGATCGAGCAGGCGGCCTTCAGCGGGCTGGACAACCTGACGGCGATCATCGACGTCAACAGGCTCGGACAGCGCGGCCCAACCAGGCACGGCTGGGACACGAGCGCCTACGCGCAGCGGCTGGCCGCCTTCGGCTGGAACGCGATCGAGATTGATGGCCACGACATCGCAGCCATTGACCGGGCCTACGCGCAGGCCAGGGTGACGCTCAGGCAGCCGACCGCGATCGTCGCGCGGACCAGGAAGGGCCGCGGCGTGTCTGCCGTCGAAGACGCGGAAGGCATGCACGGCAAGCCCGTGCCGGACGCTAACGAGGCGATCAGGGAGCTCGGCGGCCCGCGCGACGAGAGAGTTCAGGTCCGGCCACCCGAGTCCGATCAGCGACCGCACGTCTTCGCCTCGGGCGAGCTGCGGCTGCCGGAATATCAGCCGGGTGACAAGGTTGCCACCCGGACGGCCTTCGGCCAGGCGCTCGCTGCTGTCGGTACGGCCAGATCTGAGGTCGTGGTCCTAGACGGGGAGGTCGCCGACTCGACAAGGACGGAATTCTTCGCTCGCGCGCATCCCGACCGATTCTTCGAGTTCTACATCGCCGAGCAGCAGATGATCGCCGCCGCTGTCGGCATGCAGGTGCGGGGCTGGGCGCCGTTCGCCGCCACGTTCGCCGCGTTCATGTCCCGCGCGCTGGACTTCATCAGAATGGCCGCGATCAGCCGTGCCAGCATCCGGCTCGCTGGCTCGCACGCGGGAGTCTCGATCGGCCAGGACGGCCCGTCTCAGATGGGGCTGGAGGACGTGGCGGCGCTCCGTGCGATCTATGGCAGCACAGTCCTGTACCCGTGCGACGCCAACCAGACAGCAGCGCTGACCGCTAGGATGGCCGACCTGGCCGGGATCAGCTATCTGCGGACCACCCGGGGTGACATGCCGGTCATCTACCGGCCGGGGGAAGAGTTCCCCGTCGGCGGCAGCAGGGTGCTCAGGTCATCAGAGATAGACCAGGTCACCATTATCGCGGCTGGCATCACCGTGCACGAGGCGCTGGCCGCCGCTGACCGGCTCGCTGGCGACGGCATCGCGGCACGAGTAATTGACGCCTACTCTGTCAAGCCCATTGACAAGGCCACCATCCTGCAGGCGGCCGTCGATACCGGACATCTCATGACAGTGGAAGATCACTGGCCGCAGGGCGGTCTGGGCGATGCCGTGCTCGAGACGCTGGCGGTGCCTGACGGTCCGCTGCCTGCCGTCGTGAAGTTGGCAGTCAGGGACATGCCGGCATCAGCGACGCCCGCCGAGCAGTTGCACGCCGCCGGCATCGACGCCGCGGCGATCGTCGCCGGGGTGTCCGAGCTCGCAGGCCGGTGAGCCAGACTCGGCTGGCCGGCTTTCCTGCCTGATCCGCACGTGCAGCCTGGTCACCGTGCCGGTTGCTGCCTCCTGCGGACGAGTCATGCGTGGGCCGTCGTAGCATGTCCGTGATACGGCATCGGTGCCGTGACGTGCCCCGGCGTCGATGAGTCCTGTCCGGCGTAGGCCGGCCTGATCCGTTGGGGGTATAGCGTGCCGGAGTTCGAGCTCTCATCCGAGCATCGCGATGGCACGGCCATCATCACTCTCATCGGTGACCTTGACATCGTCACGAGCCGTCAGCTCGATGACACTCTCGCCGACTCGCGCCGGACAGTGGAGCGGGTCGTCCTCGACCTTTCGGCCGTTGATTTCATGGACACGAGCTCGCTCGCCGTGATCGTGAGTCACTGGAAGGGCCTAGTCGCGGCCGGCGGGTCACTGGCGCTCGCGGGGGCCAGGTTCCAGTACACGAGAACGCTGTGGATTACCGGCCTTGCCGACCGGATTCCGATGTACGACACGGTGGACGTTGCTATCGCCGGTCAGCAGGCCGCGCCTGACGCGGCGGGCTGAACCCGGCGCGTGACCTATTGCTGGTCGCGCTCAGGGGTCTGGTCCGGCTCGAGTACGCGGTCTCTCAGGTAGCTGAGCGCGTGCGCGAGCAGCCGCGAGACATGCATCTGCGATATGCCGAGCTGGTCACCGATGTCGGACTGGGTCATGTTGCCGTAGAAGCGCATCATCAGCAGGCGCTGCTCCCGGTCGGGCAGCTCGCCCAGATGCCCCCAGACCGCCTCCATGTCCAGTGCCGTCTCCAGCCGCGGGTCATCGCCGCCAAGAAGGTCCTCAACCGTGCCTGCGTCGGCGCCCTCGGATAGCGGCGCGCTGAGCGAGGAAGCCTGAAACGCGAGTTCGGCGCGCTGCGCGTCGAGCAGTTCGGTCCCGCTTACCCCGAGGCACTCGGCGAGCTCGGCGTCCGTCGGGGTTCTCGACAGCCGCTGGGCCAGTTCGCTCCTGGCTTTCCTGATCTCGAGCCGCAGCTCTTGCGCGGACCTGCGCACGTGCACGTGCCAGCGCTTGTCACGGAAATGACGCTTGATCTCGCCTGTGATGCACGGGGCGGCATAGGCCGCGAGACTCTTGCCGATACCGGCATCGAAGTTGTTGATGGCCTTCAGCAGCCCGACATAGCCGACCTGCATGAGCTCTTCCTCCGGCTCCGGACTGTCGCGGTAACGCAGCACGCACGAGCGCACGAGGGCCTGATACCGGCTGACCAGCTGCTCGCAGGCAACATCACGAGCTTGGTTGCCATGCGGTTCGGACTGGATTGTCTTCAGCAGCTCATCGTCGGCTCGGCCACCAGGATCGGATAGCCGCCGCGACGTCGGACTGGCTGAGGGCGAGACCACGGTTCGTTACCTCCATCGATAGGTCAGCAGTAGCCATGCCCCACCTGCGCGATTCAAACAGCCGATGCTGCCCTCGGCTCCGAGCTAACCGGTCCGATACTGCTCGGCAGCTGCGGCGCGGAACTCAAGCCCGCGTCCGGGGCTAGCGTCCCGTCGGACTCGGCACCTTCGGTCGGAATCACGTAGCTCGCCGCGGTCACGGACTCAACAAGCGGCTCTGACGTTCCCATCGCTGACTCCAGCCTCACTCGTTCCGGCGCACCGTAACGGCTAGCCGTCCTACCTGGCCAGCCGGTCGCCAAACGCTCAGAAGTTCCGCGGCCTGGATGTGTAAGGGCGTGATCAGGGGTAGCGGACCTCGGGCGCGGGGCATGTTTGGTGCACCGGCTGCGGGACAGTCAGGCGACCGAGAACGAGGAGGATCACGGTGGCACGGATCGCATCAGAGGCAATCGTTGAGCGGCTCGCCGACTGGGGCGTGGACACCGTCTTCGGCATTCCGGGAGACGGCATCAACGGCATCATGGAGGGCCTGCGGCGGCATCAGGACAGGGTGCGGTTCTTCCTGGTGCACCACGAGGAAGCCGCGGCCTTCATGGCCACCGGGTACGCGAAGGCAACCGGCAAGATCGGCGTCTGCCTGGCCACGTCGGGCCCTGGCGGCATTCATCTGCTGAACGGGCTGTATGACGCCAAGCTCGATCACCATCCGGTTCTGGCCATCACCGGGATGCAGGAGACGTCCGTGCTCGGCACCGGGTACCAGCAGGAGGTGAACCTGGACAAGCTCTACGCCGACGTCGCCGAGTACGACCAGACGATCTACAACCCCGCCCAGCTGCCGAGCGTGGTCGACAACGCCATCCGGACGGCATACGCCCGCCGCGGGGTCGCGCACATCACCGTGCCCAACGACATCCAGGTCGCGGATGCCGATGCCGACCCGTGGCAGCATGTGGCACCCGCCAGGCCGCCGCACACAGCGCCCGTCATGCTGCCGGCTCCCGGGCGTCCCGAGGATCAGGACCTTCGAGCGATCGCGAGCCTGATCGAGGACGGCAGGAAGATCGCGCTCCTGGTCGGGGCCGGAGCCCTGCACGCGCGCGATGAGGTGCTTGAGCTCGCCGAGGTGCTCGCGGCCCCGGTGGTGAAGACCCTGTCCGGCAAAGCCGTCATCCCCGACGACTCGCCGTTCACCACGGGCGGCATCGGCCTGCTCGGCACCCGGCCGAGCGAGGAGCTGATGGAGGACATCGACACGCTCTTCATGATCGGGACGAACTTCCCCTACACCAAGCACTTGCCGGAGCCCGGCAAGGTCAGGGTCGCGCAGATTGAGGCCGACCCCGTCAGGGCGGGGTCGAGGGTGCCGACAGACCTCCCTGTCGTCGGTGATGTCAAGCTGGCGCTGCAGGGCCTGCTTCCCCTGCTCAAGCCGCGCACCGACAGGTCGTTCCTGGAGTCAGCCGCCAAGGCCATGGCGAGATGGCGCGAGCAGATGAGGGCGCTGGAGGACCCCATCAGGGACCCGATCGCGCCGCAGTACGTCGTCGGCGTGCTCGACCAGCTTGCGGCCGGCGACGCGATCATGACCTGCGACAGCGGCACGATCGCCACCTGGGCTGCCAGGCACTGGACGATCAGGGGCGGCAGGCAGTTCTACTTGTCGGGCAACCTGGCCAGCATGGCGCCCGGCCTGCCGTATGCGATCGGAATCCAGCACGCCCACCCCGGCAGGCAGGTCATCGGATATGTCGGCGACGGCGGCTTCGCAATGCTGATGGCCGAGTTCCTGACCGCCGTCCAGCACGGGCTGCCCATCAAGATCATCATCAACAACAACAACTCGCTGGGCCAGATCCTGTGGGAGCAGATGGTGCTGGGGTTCCCCGAGCATGGCGTGCGCTACCCGCCGCCGGCCGCCGACTACTCGGCGTTCGCGCGGGCCAACGGCGGCCTCGGGATCAAGGTGGAGCACCCGACGGACGTGCAGGGCGCGCTCAGCCAGGCACTGGCTCATGACGGGCCAGCCCTGGTGGACGTCAACGTCAACCCGGACGAGCCGCCGCTGCCGGGCAAGGTTGAGTACAAGCAGGCGGTCAAGTTCGCTGAGGCCTTCCTGCGGGGCCAGCCGCGCAAGGCCACGATCGCGAGCACGCTGTTCAAGGACAAGATCGAGCAGCTGAAGGCCTGACGGAGCCGGCGATGTCGCAGCGGCAGGCCAGGCCCACCGGGCACACCGGGGATACCGGGGGCACCGGGGGCACCGGGGGCGCCGGGGGCGCCATCACGGTCGGCGGGCGCGTCATCAGGCTGACCAACGCGTCGAAGGTCCTGTTCGACAACGGCGTCACCAAGGGCGAGCTGGTCGAGTATTACCTGGCTGCGGCCGAGGCGATGGTGCCGCTCATGCGGGACCGCCCGGTGGTCATGATGCGCTATCCGGACGGCATCGATGGCCAGCGTATTGTTCAGAAAAATGCCCCCGGGTATTTCCCTGACTGGATCAGCCGCGCGGAGGTGCCCAGGCGCGACGGCGGAACGGTCTGCCATGTCGTGTGCAACGACGCGGCCACGCTCGCCTACCTGGCCAACCAGGCCTGCATCGAGCCGCATGTCTTCCTGTCAAGGGCGGCCAGCGTCGAGTGCGCGCAGGAGATCGTGTTCGACCTCGACCCACCGGCGGAGCCGGACTCTGCCCGCCAGTTTGACGCCGTCCGCCGCGGCGCGCTCCGGGTGCGCGACCTGCTCGAAGCCGGGCTGGGCCTGACGACATTCGTCAAGACCACCGGCGGTCACGGGCTGCATGTGCATCTGCCGTTGGACGGCAAGGCAGGCTTCGATGCGGCCCGCGACTTCGCGCGGGGAGTTGCCGCCGCCCTGGTGGCCAGGCATCCTGACGATTTCACCACGAGCCAGCGCGTTGCCGGCCGTAGCGGCCGGATCTATCTGGACATCATGCGCAACGCGTACGCGCAGACCGTCGTCGTGGCGCACGCCGTGCGCGGCCGGCCAGGTGCGCCCGTCGCGACGCCGGTCAGCTGGGCCGAGGTGGAAGAAAGCGGGCTGACCCCGGAGCGCTTCACGCTGCGCACGGGCCCGGCAAGGCTGGCCCAGATCCGCGCGGGGTCCGATCCGTGGGCAGACTTCGGGCGCCGCCGATACGGCGTCGCTGCGGCGCAGCGCAAGCTGGCCGCGGTCACGACGGGCTGATCCGGCCACGCTGGCGCGGTGTGCGTTTTAACGGCCGCGCCTCGCCAGGACGATCGCGCTGAGGAGGGCAGCTCCCGCGATTCCCGCCGTCACCGGACCCGCATGCTGCGATATCCACAGTTGCAGCGACCGGTCGTGGGAGCGGGCTGAGAACTCGCCGCGAACCCGTAGTCCTCGCCGGGCGGCCCGTCGGCCGGCTGCCACAGGTTATCCGGCCGGCCGGCGCTAGCTGGCTGGTCAGTTTGCTGGGAGTCGTAACCAGTCCTGGCGAGGTACCTGTCCAGGAGGCCAGGGGCGATCCGGTTCGCGATCAGGGTGGCCGCGGTGGTGCCGCCTACCCAGTACATCCGCCTGCGCGGATGATTGGCAGCGTAAGCGATGGCCCGCGCGGCCAACTCGGGCTGATAGATGGGCGGGACAGGCTGCGGCTGCCTGGGCAGCCTCGACCGGACCCAGGAGAACTGGGGCGTGTTCACCGCCGGCAGCTGCACTACCGTCACGTGCACGTTCGAGCCCTCATGCAGCAGCTCGCAGCGGAGCGATGAGGTAAAGCCAACAATCCCGTGCTTGGCACCGCAGTACGCCGACTGCAGCGGGATGCTCCGCTCCGCGAGCGCCGAGCCCACCTGGACGATCGCGCCGTGATCACGCGGCCGCATTCTGGCCAGCGCCACCATCGTCCCGTATGCGAAGCCGAGGTGAGTGACCTCGGTGACCCGCCGGAACTCGTCGGGGCTGATCTCGCCGAAGGGCGCGAAGACCGAGCTGAAGCCGACGTTGATCCAGATGTCGATCGGCCCCAGCTCGGCTTCGATCCGCGCAGCAGCCGCATCGAGCTGCGCGTAGTCGGCCATATCAGCGCTGATCGGCAGCGCTGTCCCGGCTGCCGCGGTGATTTCCTCAGCCGCGGCGGCGAGGCCTTCGGTGCCGCGGGCGAGCAGCCCGACATTGTCGCCGCGGCGGCCGAATAGCCGGGCGGTGGCGCGGCCGATGCCCGCGCTGGCGCCATTGATAACGACGGTCTGAGTCATGACAGGCGGCTACCCGGCAGCGGCAGCGGCAAACGGCGCGCGTCGCGTCCCGAGCGTGTGCGTCAGCTGCGCGGTGCCGCAGCCCTTCGTTCACGCCGCCATGCTCGAATGCGCCGTCCGGCTTGCCACGCCTGCGAGCGTCGGCGCCGCATAGGGACCGAAGGCCCGGGTAGGTCGGCTGCGTGGATCCGGCTGGGCATCGCCGGCCGGGCGATGGGCTGCGAGGCGCAGACGCGGGAGTGATAGGTCATGCCAAGAGGATCGAGTCCGAAGCGAGAGCGGCAGTACGAGCACATCAAGGACAGCGCGCGGCGGCGCGGCGCAAGCCCAGGCCGGGCAACCGAGATCGCGGCCCGCACCGTCAACAAGGAGCGGGCCAGGACGGGCGAGTCGAAGACGGCAAGCAGGTCGTCGAAGAAGGACATCTCCTCTTCCCGCCGGGGCGGGCTTCGCTCGCACAGCGGATCCGCCGGCCCGACCTACGACCAGCTCTATAACGAGGCACGCCAGCGCGGCGTCAAGGGCCGGTCACGGATGAACAAGTCCCAGCTGGCCCGCGCTCTGGGGCGCTGACCGAAAGCTCAATGAAGTGGGCGTTTACCCGCCTGGGCCGTTATAGGGCTCGACCACGGGGTACGCAACGAATTTGCGGGCACATCGGATCGGACGAGGAAGGGATACAGATAGGCATGGCAACGACCAAGCAGATGCAGGCCGCCAGGAGCAATGTGAAGAAGGCGCAGCGGGCCGCATCGAGCAAGAAGACGATCGCGCACATGCCGGCCAAGACCAAGACAGCGCTCGGAAAGCAGGGAGCTGCCGTGGCACAGCGCAAGCGGACCGGCGCCAGTGCTCCGAAGACGCGCGCCGAACTCTATGAGATGGCCAAGCGGCGGGATCTTCCAGGGCGGTCGAAGATGGGCCGCGACGAGCTCGCCAAGAAGCTCGGCGTGCGCTGATCCAGTAACCTGGCCGCCAGTCCAGGCGGTCAGGGTCGGCAGGGCCCGGCACTCCGCCGGGCCTTGGCGTGATCGTGGGCTCCTTTCGGCGGAGACGACTGAGCGGGGTCCACGATCCGAAAGCAGTTCATGAACGCACGGATCTTGGCCAGGTGCGGCCGCGGGTGCGAAGGTTGGGGTTGTGGCCAGGAGCGGCGAGCAGCTTGGGCGGTACCGGGCCAAGCGTGATTTCAGCCGGACCCCCGAACCGGCCGGCGCCCCCGGCGCCCCCGAGGGCTCCGGGGCGCCCGGAGCGTCCTCGGAGCCCGATCGGCAGGACGGTCAGCGCCGATTCGTGGTGCAGCGGCACCGCGCCCGCCGCCTCCACTACGATCTGCGCTTCGAGATCGACGGGGTGCTCGTGAGCTGGGCCGTCCCGAATGGTCCCACGCTTGATCCCGCCGTGAAGCGGCTGGCCGTGCACGTCGAGGACCATCCGATCGAGTACCTCGAGTTCGAGGGTGTGATCCCGGCGGGGGAGTATGGCGGCGGCGACGTTATCGTCTGGGATCTCGGCACCTGGGAACCGCACGCGACCGACGACCCCGCCGCCGCCGTCGCGGACGGGGAGCTGCATGTTGACCTGGCGGGCCAGAAGCTGCGCGGTCGCATGATCCTGGTGCGCAGCGGCGGAAGCCGCGGCCGGGCCCGCGGCGGCCCAGCGGATCACGCGAGCAACGAATCTGAGCAGTGGCTCCTCCTGCATAAGGACGACGCCGATGCGGTCAGGGGCTGGAATCCGGAGGACCATCCGAGGTCTGTCCTCAGCGGCCGGACCAACGACGAGGTCCGCGCGGACCCCGACCGGCTCTGGCGATCCGACCTCCCGCCAGCCCAGGCTTCGATCGCGCTGCGTCCGCCCGCCGTGCCAGGCGCGAGCGAAGCCGAGCTTGCTGCGCTTGACGAGATGGGCAACAACGGCACCTGGGACGTCTTCGGCCGCGCCCTCCGCCTGACCAACCTGGGCAAGGAACTCTTCCCTGGCCGGCCGGACACGCCAGCGCCAGTGACCAAGCGGGAGCTGATCGGCTATGCGGCCAGGATCGCGCCCGTAATCCTGCCCTACCTGGCTGGCCGCCCGCTCAACATGCACCGATTCCCCGGCGGCGCGGCAGGGTCCGGCTTCTGGCACAAGCAGCTTCCCGACCACGCGCCGGACTGGATTCCGCGCTGGGACAATCCGGAGGCAGAACGCGGCAAGACCACGACCTACCTGGTGGTCGACGAGCCCGCGGCGTTGGTCTGGGCCGCGAACTTCGGCGCGATCGAATGGCACGCGTGGACGGCAAAGGCGGCTGATCCGCACAGCCCGACCTACGCGCTGATCGACATCGACCCAGGTCCAGCGACCTCATGGCAGGACATACTCGTGCTGGCCAGGCTGCACAGGACCGCGCTTGGGCACCTCAACCTGCGCGCTCGCGCGAAGGTGACCGGGCGGCGCGGCATCCAGATCTGGATACCGGTCGCGCCAGGGCTGAGCTACGAGGACACTCGCGGCTGGGTCGAGCAGTTGTCCAAAACGATCGGCGCCGTGGTGCCCGACCTAGTGAGCTGGAAATGGGATGTCAAGAAGCGCGGTGGCCTAGCCAGGCTGGACTACACCCAGAACGTCAGCAACAAGACCCTGGTCGCCCCCTACAGCCCGCGCGCCGCGCCGGGCGCTCCTGTCTCTGCGCCGATTTCCTGGGAAGAACTCGACGACCCGTCGCTCCGGCCCGATGGCTTCACCATCAGGACGGAGCTCGACCGGGTGTCGCAGCGGGGCGACCTCTTCTGGCCGGTGCTGAACGACGACCAGCAGCTTCCACCGCTGGAGTAGCGCCAGCCGCCAGAATGAGCTAGCCCCGGCGCCGGGAGAGATAGCCGGAAATGCCCTGGTCGGCAGAGCTCGCGATAAACGCCCCGCGCACGGTCACGAGGATCTCGTCGGCATGATCGAGGCACGCCCACATCGAATTGCCCGATGCGTCCGCGAGCTTGACCCGGGCCTTCTGCCTGCACCGCTTCCCGTCGATGTCGCGGACCTGGCAGACGGCGCTCGCCCGGCCGCGACCCGCGACGACGGCTGCCGCCTCCTTCAGCAATGAGAAATGCGGCGACGCGTCCTCATCGGCCTGGGGCGAGGGCGGCTGCGAGGCAGACCGTTCCCGCTGGCCGAGCAGGATGGTGTTGCCATCGGGATCAAGGACCTTGGCCTCGCCGCCGAGTGCATGCGGGGGGTAGCCCATGTGAAGCACGTCGACGCCACTGGCCCGGACAACCTGGATGGCGGCGCCGACATCGTCGACGTGGAAATAGAACAGCAGCGGCAGGGGGGGCAGCTCAAGCGGCGGCGTTGTCGAGGCCAGCAGAATCATGTGGCTGCCACGCTGCACCGCTGACCACGCTGAGGTCGCGGCCTGACCACTCGAGTGCTCGCGAAAGCCGAGCAGCCCGTAGAAGCGGCGAGACACGCCGATGTCCCGCACGTAAGTCGCGGCGACCATCTCTTGGACGGCTGGTGCCATTGGGACAAGATACTCGCGTTGGCCGTCCATCGCAGTTCAGCTCGACGCCTGCGGTCACACCCAGCATCGAACACGAGTTTGAATTGCCGCTATTCTGGGATCATGACGGGCGCTTTCCAGGCATCACTCTTCGACTCGGAGCAGGATTTCGGGCTTGGTGAGCTTGACCGGTCGGTCCGGATCAGCCTGGCCCACGGCGCATGGCTGGACGTCGTGCCCGGCTGGCTGCGGGGCGCGGACGCGCTCTTCGAGCGCCTGGCCAGCACGGTGCCCTGGCGGGCCGAGCGGCGGCGGATGTACGACCAAGTCGTCTCGGTGCCGCGGTTGCTCTGCCACTACGACGCGGACCAGCCACTTCCTGATCCTGCGCTGGCAGAGGCGCGCAGCGTCCTGGACCGGCATTACCACCCGGAGGTTGGTGAAGCCCTCGCCACCGTAGGGTTGTGCCTGTACCGGGACGGGCGGGACAGCGTTGCCTGGCATGGCGACAACTCAGGCCGACGGGTACGGGAGACCATCGTGGCGATCGTCTCGCTCGGCAACCCCCGAGCTTTCCTGCTGCGCCCGCGCCATGGCGGTGGCCAGACGCTGCGGTACCTGGTGGGCCACGGAGACCTGCTGGTCATGGGCGGCACCAGCCAGCGCACCTGGGAGCATGCGGTCCCGAAGACGGCCAGGCCGACCGGGCCGCGGATCAGCGTTCAGTTCCGGCCGGCCGGCATCCGCTGATGGGCAGTCTGATGATCAGGCCCTAGCTCAGCCTGACCAGAGCGTGTCGAGGGCTGCGTCAATCTGGGTTGTGAGCGGTCCGGAGCACTGGATCACCGGCGGGGGAGGGCTGGCCTCAATCGCATCGCAGGCCGCCATGGCGGCACCGTCAAGGAACCTGGTGACCTGGCCAAGGCTATGCCGGTCATCGCGCGCGAGCCGGTGGTGGTGTAGGCGCAGCGGCGCGTACAGGTACAACTGATCGCGGGCACGGGTGACCGCGACGTAGAACAGGCGCCGCTCCTCCTCCAGGCCGGCCGGAGTGGTCAGTGCCATGTCGCTCGGCACGGCGCCGTCGATCAGATGCGGCAGGTGAACCACGGGCCATTCCAGGCCCTTGGCTGAGTGGATGGTGGAAATGACCAGGTAGTCCTCGTCTAGCCGCGGTGGCCCGGCCAGGTCGGAGGCCGACACGGGCGGATCGAGCGCGAGCTCGACGAGGGCGTCGTGCAGCGACGGTCGGCTGGCCGCTGCGTCGGTCAGCCGCTGCAGGTCCGCGATCCTGGCAACCGCGTCGGCGTACCTGGCGCGGAGCGGGCGGTCGATGGCCGCGAGTACGGCCGTCGCCTGCTCGGCGGTGCCGGCCAGGAGGGCCGCATCGGCCAGGCGGTGCAGCGTCGCGGCCAGTGCTTCCCGCGACCGCGCGGGCGCTGCGGCGACCGCCTCGTTCCTGCGGTCCAGCGGCGCTGGTTCGGTCAGGCCCAGCGCGTTGCTGATCCGCCTGGCATGGACCGGCCCGATGCCGTCGTGCAGCCGGAGCACGCGGAACCAGGCGATGTCGTCGGCTGGGTTCGTGATCACCCGTAGTGCGGCAAGGAAGTCGCGGACATGGGCCGCCTCGGTAAACCGCAAGCCGCCGAACTTCATGTACGGGATGCCGCGAGCTGACAGCTCGACCTCGAGCACGTCGCTGTGGTGCGCGGAACGGACGAGCACGGCCTGATCGCGCAGGTCCATGCCGGACTCGCGGGCCTCGAGCACGCGGGCGCAAATCTGTCTGGCCTGGGTCGCCTCGTCGTAGCACCGCACCAGCGCCGGCTGAGGGCCCGACGTGCGGCTGGCGGCCAGCTGGAGTTCCAGGCCTGGCGATTGCGGCCGGATCACGTTAGCCAGCCTGAGCACGCCCGGCCGGCTCCGGTAGTTCCTCGACAGCCGGACCACGGTCAGGCCAGGGAAGTCGGCGTGCAGCCTCCGAAGATGCCCGGGGTCCGCGCCGCGGAAGCCGTAGATGGACTGAGCATCATCGCCGACGCAGGTCAGTCCGGCCCCCTCGGGGCGCAGCAGCCGGACGATGTCGGCTTGGACGGCGTTGACGTCCTGGTACTCATCGACAAGCACGGCGTCGAACATGCCGCGCAGCACAGGGCCCGCCGCGCTGTCGGCCAATGCGGCACGCCAGAGCAGCAGCAGGTCATCGAAGTCGACCAGGCCGTGGCCGCGCTTGTGCGCGACGTACGCCTGGAACATCTCCGAGAGCTGGCTGGTGAAGCTGGTACACCAGGGGAAGCCCGCGCGGACAACCTCGGCCACCGGCCGCTGGGTGTTCACGCACCTGGTGTAGATGTCAGCGCAAGCCGCTGCCCGGGGGGTGCGGCGCTCGGTGCTGATCAGGCCGTGGTTGCCGCGGAGCACGTCGAACAGGTCCGTCACGTCACCCGGGTCGATGACCGTGAACTGCGGCGGCAGTGAGAACGCTTCGGCGTGCTGGCGGATGATCCGGTGCGCGATGGCGTGGAA
>Ga0070707_100004100_pt1 | contig 13683 bp, 10 predicted proteins | sample KBSK5502metaG_FD_65468 | JGI IMG/M metagenome (GOLD analysis project Ga0070707, IMG submission 65468) | Corn, switchgrass and miscanthus rhizosphere microbial communities from Kellogg Biological Station, Michigan, USA - KBS K5-50-2 metaG | ecosystem: Host-associated > Plants > Roots >... | reverse complement strand
CGTCCTCGACGCTCCAGCCGGGCTTCAGCGGCGCCACCATCGTGACCGGGTTGACCCGCCTGCCTTCCGGCAGCGGGCACTGGTCGACGATGCGCGCCTTGTCGAGATGGATGTGCGACTCGACCAGCCCGGCGCACACCAGCCGCCCGCAGGAATCGTAACTCTCGCCCTCCGCCGTGAGATTAGGCCCGATCGAGGCGATCCGGCCGCCTTCGACGGCGATGTCGAGCAGACCCTCGTCGAGCCGGCTGACAATACGGGCGTTTCTGATCACGAGGTCCATGGCTTCAGCGATGCCTATCCGGTTGACACCCAAACCACTCAATATTGAGATGATCCCGACAGAGAAAGAAGGCTGATGACACCAGTCGGCGTCGTCATCGAAACAGCGCGGTTGCGCATCCGATCCTACCGCGATGACGATCTTGCCGACCTCGTCGCGTTGGCCGGAAATTGGGAAATCGCTCGCTGGGTCGGCACCATACCGCATCCCTACACTGAAGCCGATGGGCGCGAGTGGATCGCTCGCGTGCAGGAGAACCACGCGACCGGGCGACCGCGCCGCTTTGCTATCGCGTTGAAGAAAACCGATCGCCTGATCGGTGGCATCGGCCTCGACGGCAGCACCGGCGACGGCAGCGAAGAGCCCGCGCTCGGGTATTGGCTGGGTCAACCTTATTGGGGCGACGGATATGCCCGTGAAGCGGCCGCTTCCGTCATCGATTACGGGTTCCGGACCCTCGGTCTCCAAACGATCCGGGCGTATACCGACCCTGGCAACACGGCATCGCAAAAGGTTCTGCTCCACTGCGGCTTGAAATGCGTCGGCGACATTGAATTGACTGCACCGACCCACCATGGGGCACGGTCCGCGCCCCTGTTCCGCATCGTGCAGCGGGTCCCATGAGGGGCTCGCCTCCATGAGCGATATCAGCCCATTCCTTGACGCCAACCGGCGCAACTGGGACGAGCGGGTGCCGATCCACCGCCGCGACCGCAACGGCTTTTACGCGATCGAGCGCTTTCTCCGGGAGGGGAAGCCGCTGCATGCGCTCGAGATCGGCGAGCTCGGCGATGTCGCCGGCAAGCGGGTGATCCACCTGCAATGCCATTTCGGGCTCGATACGCTGGCCCTCGCCCGCCAGGGCGCGATCGTCACCGGGCTTGATTTCTCGCCGGCGGCGATCGAGGAGGCGCGGCGGCTGGCCGCCACAACGGGGCTCCCGGCGCAATTCGTCTGCGCCGATGTCTACGACGCGCGCCGTGCCGTCACCGGGCATTTCGATATCGCTTATGTGACCTGGGGCACGATCTGCTGGCTGCCGGATCTGACGCGATGGGCGCAGACCATCGCGGCGTTGCTCGAACCCGGCGGCTTCCTCTATTTCGCCGACGCGCATCCCAACATGCTGATCCTCGAAGAGCGCGACGGCCGGCTCGTCCCCGAATTTGCCATCGACACGCCGGCCGACCGGCCGCTCGTCTTCGATGAGGCACAGACCTACACCGGCGATCCGACGCCGCTGACGGCGAGCCGGACCTACCAGTGGGTCCATTCGCTGTCGCGGATCGTCACTTCGCTGATCGATGCCGGGCTCACCCTCGACTTCCTGCACGAGCACGCCACCTTGCCGTGGCCGCCCTTTCCGATGTGCGTCCCGGCCGAAGGCGGCATGTACCGCCTGCCCGATCACATCCCCGCGTTTCCGCTGTCGGTTTCGCTCCGTGCCCGCAAGTGATGTGTCTTCACTCGATCGTCTCGTTGGCGCGGGCCAGCAGGTTTGGCGTTATGTCCAGCCCGAGCGTCTTCGCGGTCTTGAGGTTGATGACGAATTCGAGCTTTGTCGGCTGCTCGACCGGCAGATCGCCGGGTTTCGCCCCCTTGAAGATCTTATCGATGAGGCCCGCCGCCCGAAAATACAGATCGGGATAGCTCGGCCCATAGCACAAGAGTCCCCCGACATCGACAAACTCGCGCGCCGGGTAGGCGGTCGGCAATTTGTGCTTGGCGGCAAGCTCGACAATCATTTTCGCATTCGCTTGAGTCAGCGCGTCGATGCCAACCGACAGCGCGTCGAGCGGATCCTTGGCGATCCGGGCAAATGCGCCGGTAATGTCCTGCACGGTACGGATATCGAAAAGCTCGGCAGAGACCCCGAGCACTTTTGCGGCCGCCTGGTTGGCCTCCCATTGCGGCGGCGACACCGGATTGTTCATGTTTTGCATAAACCCGATTCGCGCGATCGAAGGCCGCGCCTCTTTCAACAGCTCGACCCGCTTGCCGGCCAGCTCCGTCACATACGCGCTGAGGCCGGTGACATTGCCGCCGGGGCGAGCCAGGCTCGCGACAACGCCGGCGCCGAGCGGCTCGCCGATCGCCGCCATGACGATCGGGATCATTTCCGTCGTGGCCTTGGCCGCTTTGGCGGCGGGCGTTCCTCTGGTGACGATCAGGTCGACCGGCAGGTGAACCAGCTCCGTCGCGAGATCGAGAAACCGCTCGGCCCGCCCGTCGGCCGAACGGTATTCGATGCGCAGATTCTGTCCTTCGACATAACCGCGCTCGCGAAGACCGCGCAACAGCGCGTCCATGTTGTCACGGTTGCGGTCGGCCGAGACCGTCTCGAGGATGCCGATGCGATAAACCCGGCCCGCCTGAGCACGAGCCCCGTTTCCCGTAGGGCCGACGATCGCCGCAGCGCCGATCAGCGATACGAAACGCCGGCGGTCTGGACGGATATCCATGACCGCCGTTGTTTCACGCGCTCACATCGGAACCGGCGTTCAGGCGTAGATCTTCACCAGCTCGGCATGGGCCGATTTGACGGCCTCTTCCGGGGCCATGCCCTGCACCGCCTTCGCGTACATATCGGAAATGATGTACTTCGAGATGACCTCGGCGGCCTTGCGGCCGGCGGGTCCGGCATAGCCCGCGAAGTGCCCGCTTTCCGCCGCCTTGCGGAACGGCAGCATGACCGGGTCTTCCTTCCACAGCGCGTGGTTCTCCCACAGCTTGGTGGGGCCAACCGAGAAGCCCTGCTGCGTCACCCACCATTGCTCGTAGATCTTCTCGGTGTGGAACCAGCGCAGGAAGTCCTTCGCCGCCTTCTGCTGCTTGCCGTAAGCCATGACCATGTCGGCGAACGGCACGTGCCAGCTGAACTGGCCGGCCGGACCCTTGGGCAGCGGCGTATGAAAGATGTCGTCTTTCATCGGCTTGCCGTCCTGCGTCTGATACGTATCCGGCTTCTTCTTGGCTTCGATATAGATTGATGCGCCGTTGTTGGTGGCAGCGATGGTGCCGGACAGAAAGGCTCGATTGTTGCCGGAATCGTCCCACGCCAGACCACCCTCGTCGAGGGAGTCCTTCCACAGCGCCACCGCGAATTTCACCGACTCGATCGTCTCCTTGCTGCCGAGCACGACGGTCTTGCCGTCGGCTTCGACCTCCTTGCCGCCCCACGACCAGAGATACGGGTACCAGAAGGCGTTCGCGTCGCCAAAGGCATGCGCCACGGTCTGCCCGAGCGGATGCCCCTTGGCCTTCAGCTTCTTGCCGGCCTCGCGCCACTCCTCCCAGGTCTGCGGATATTTTTCGGCGTCGTAACCGATCTCCTTCCACCACGAGGCGCGGTTGGCGATCTGCAACCCGACGATCGTGTTCGGAACGCCAAGCCATTTCTTGCCGTCATAGGCGATCGCCTTTGCGGTTTCGTAATAGCCGCCCTGTGCCTTGCCGATCTCCTCGGCGATATCGCTGACGTCGACGACGCTGTCGCTGTAGAGCTGCGCCCAGTTGTTGATCGCGCTGATGATGTCGGGGCCCGACCCGGACGAGACGGCGGAGGTGACGCGCGCCTGGATCGTCAGCCCGTCGACGCCTTCGAGATTGATCTTGATGCCGAGATCCTTCTGGGCCAGCTCGTTGATCTTGCCCCGGATCGTCTGGTCCGAGACCGGCACATAGTCGGAGCCCCTGACCCAGTGCAATGTCGTGCCCTGGGCGAAGGCCGGCGCCCGGCCCGATGCCAGGATCGCCGCGAGCCCGCCGGTCGTCGCCGATACCGCTCCGGCGCCGGACAACTGCAATACGCGGCGGCGAGTCAATTGTGTCATGGCAATTCTCCCTGAGTTTTATCGTTCACGCGTAGATCTTCACCAGCTCGTCATGCGCCCACTTCACGGCTTCTTCCGCCGCCATGCCCTGGATCGCCTTGGCGTACATGTCGACGATGATGTATTTGGTGATGACCTCGGCCGCCTTGCGGTTGGGTGCCCCGCCATAGCCGGCGAGCCGTCCGCCGGCCGGCACGTCCTTGAAGGGGGTCAGCACCGGATCGGCGTTCCACACCGGGTCGCCTTCCCACACCTTGGTGGCGCCGTCGGTGTAGCCCTGCTGCGAGGTGAACCACTCGCCGAACACCTCTTTCGAATGGATCCAGCGCAGGAAGTCCTTGGCCGGCTTCTGGTTCTGCGAATATTTCATCAGCATGTCGGTGAACGGGCCGGGCAGGTTGAACTGACCGCCCGGCCCGCCCGGTATCTTGGCGTGAAGGATGTCGTCCTTCATCGACTTGCCGTCTTGTGTCTGATACGCGTCGGGCTTGCGCTTGGCTTCGATGTAGATCGAGGCGCCGTTGTTGGTGGCGCTGATGCTGCCCGACAGAAAGGCGCGGTTGTTGCTGGTGTCGTCCCAGGCCAGCCCGCCCTCATCCATTGTCTCCTTCCACAAGGGGACGGCGAATTTGACCGATTCGACCGTTTCCTTGCTGTTCAGCACGACGGTCTTGCCGTCGGCCTCGACCTCCTTGCCGCCCCACGACCACAGGTACGGGTACCACCAGCCCGGCGCGTCGCCGAACGTGTGCCCCGCTGTCTGGCCATAGGGATGCCCGGCCTTCTTCAGCTTCTGGCCGGCGGTGCGGTATTCGTCCCAGTTCGCTGGGAACTTGCCGTCGAAACCGACTTCGGCAAGCCAGGATTTGCGGTAGGCGACGAGCCCGCCGCCGATGCACCAGGGCACGCCGATCCATTTGCCCCCGACCGTCGCGACCTGCCGCGAGATGTCGTAATAGCCGCCCTGGTCCTTGCCGATCTCCTCGGCGACGTCGGCCGCATCGGCAAGGCTGTCGGCATAAAGCTGCGGCCAATTGCCGATCGCCATGATGATGTCCGGCCCGGTGCCGGACTGGATCGACGAGGTGATCCGCGCCTGCAGATCGTTGGCGTTGATCGTCTCCAGATTGAGCTTCATGCCGAGCGCCTTCTGGCACTCTTGCGTGATCTTGCCTTTCAGCAGCTGATCGGAGGTCGGCACGAAATCGGCCCAGCGCAGCCAATGCACCGCCGTACCCTGCGCGTAGGCCGGCGCCCGCCCGCTCGCCAGGATCGCCGCGAGACCGCCTGTGCTGGCCGCGAGCGCGCCGGCGCCCGACAGTTGCACAAACCGGCGGCGATCGATGCGGCTCATCGGCGTTTCTCCCCTCGGGCGCGATTGGCATATTCTTGCCCCGATCCTAGGCTAGCGCCACAGGATCAGACAAGCCGCTCCGCGGCGTCACAACCAAAAGCGCGGGTCGGGTGTTGCCGGGCCGCTGCAGCGTCGAGTTGACGAGGTGGACATGGAGATCCGCGATGCCGTGGCCGCTGACGCAGCGGCGGCCTGCGAGGTCATCCGCCGCTCGATCATCGAGTTGTGCGTCGCCGATCATCGCCACGAGCCCGTGATCCTCGAGCGCTGGCTCGCCAACAAGACGCCCGAAAACGTCGCGTCGTGGATCGCGCAGACCGGCAATTCGGTACTGGTTGCCGTCGAGGGTGGAGTGATCCTCGCGGTCGGCGCGGTCACCGACGGGGGTGAGATCACACTGAACTATGTCTCGCCGGACGCCCGCTTCCGCGGGGTCAGCCGCGCCATGCTTCGCGCTCTTGAAGCTCGTGCGATCGAGCGGGGTAATTCGCGCTGCACGCTCCTCAGTACCGAAACGGCACGACGTTTCTACCTGGGCGCCGGCTATGCCGAAGATGGGCCGCCACAGCGCAAATTCGGCACCCCCAGCTACCCGATGTCGAAGCGGCTGGCTGCGGCCCGATTGGAGCGGGTCGTCGGCGAATTGCCGACTGGCTTCGAGACATTGCGAGCGGAAGCGCGGGCCGAGGGCCATCGGAACCTCGATCGCCTCGCCGCCGACTGGGCATCCGGCGCCATTCGGTTCGAACGGCCCGGCGAAGCGCTGCTCGTCGCCTATGTCGGCGACGGACTCGCCGGTGTCGGAGGTCTCACCGTTGACCCCGCCGCCACCGAGGCGCTTCGGATGCGCCGGTTTTATGTCCGAAAGCAGTTTCGCAGGTGCGGGATCGGGCGGCGCCTCGCCGGCGCCTTATTGGAACGGGCGGTCGAAGGCGACCGTCCAGTGACGGTCAATGCCGCGACCGGAAGCGTGACCTTCTGGGAAGCGCTGGGGTTCGTCCCGGACGAGCGCGACGGCCACACGCATAAACGCAGGCCCGGGTGATGGACTGCGTGGGCGTCCCGTCAGACCGCGGCTTCGGTCTCGCTGTCGAAGAAATGCAGGCGTTGCGGATTGACCGCGAGCTGCAGCTTGTCGTGCACCTTCGCGGTGGCGGTCGGGTCGACCGACGCGACCATCGTCACCGGGCCGACCGCGACATCGAGCAGGATCTCGGAACCGAGCCGCTCGACGACTTCGACCACCGCGCCGATGTTCAGGTCGGCGGGATCGGAATCGCGGGCAACGCGCATATCCTCGGGACGGATGCCGAGCGTGACCTCCTTGCCGGCATGGCCGCCGACGCGGTTGCTCATATGCGCCGGCACCTTGAGCCGGATGCCGTCGCCCTCGGCCCAGATCCCGCCATTCTCGCCGGTGATCCGGACATTCGCGAAATTCATCGCCGGCGAGCCGATAAAGCCGGCGACAAAGCGGTTGGCCGGCTCATTGTACAGCTCCATCGGATCGCCGACCTGCTGCACCCAGCCGTCGCGCATCACGACGACGCGGTCGCCCAAGGTCATCGCCTCGACCTGGTCGTGCGTCACATAGATCGCGGTGGTGCCGAGGCGCTGGTGCAATTTCTTCAGCTCGACCCGCATCTGCACCCGCAATTTGGCGTCGAGGTTGGAGAGCGGCTCGTCGAACAGGAAGACCTGCGGGTGGCGGACGATCGCGCGGCCCAACGCGACCCGCTGGCGCTGGCCGCCCGACAGCTGGCGCGGCTTCCGCAGCAGATAATCGTGGATGCCGAGGATTTCGGCTGCCTCGCGTACCCGCTTCTGGATCTCGGCCTTGTCGAATTTCCGCATTTTGAGGCCAAAGGCCATGTTGTCGTAGACGCTCATATGCGGATAGAGCGCGTAATTCTGGAACACCATCGCGATGTCGCGGTCCATCGGCGCTAAATCGTTGACGATTTTCTCGTCGATCAGGATGCTGCCGGAGGTGATGCTTTCGAGACCCGCCACCATGCGCAAAGTCGTCGTCTTGCCGCACCCCGAAGGCCCCACCAGCACGAGGAATTCCTTGTCGCGGATGTCGAGGTTCACGTCCTTGACCGCGTGAACCTCGTCGAACTTCTTGTTCAAGCTGCGGATAGCGACGCGGGCCATGCGCTTACCCCTTGACCGACCCGGTGATGCCGGAGACGTAGTGCTCGACAAAGAACGAATAGACGAAGGCGACCGGTATCGAGCCCAGCAGCGCGCCCGCCATCAGCTCGCCCCAATAGAACACGTCGCCGCGCACCAGCTCCGAGGTGACGCCGACCGGCACGGTCTTCTGTTCCGGGGAGGACAGGAATACCAGCGCGTAGATGAACTCGTTCCAGGACAGTGTGAAGGCAAAGATCCCGGCCGACAGGATGCCGGGAATGGCGATCGGAAAGATGATGTAGGCCATCGCCTTCCAGCGCGGCGCGCCATCAATGCGGGCGCACTCCTCCAGCTCCTTCGGGATGGATTTGAAATAGCCCATCATCAGCCAGGTGCAGAACGGGATCAGAAAGGTCGGATAGGTCAGGATCAGCGCCCAGGGCGAGTCGCCGAGATGGAAGTTGCGGATGATGTCGGCGAGCGGAATGAACAAGAGCGTCTGCGGCACCAGATAGGTGATGAAAATGCCGGTGCCGATGCTGCCGGCGAACGGGAATTTAAGCCGCGACAGCGCGTAGCCGGCGAACAGCCCGCAGATCAGCGAGATCACGGTCGAGACCGTGGCGATCAGCATCGTGTTCATCATCCACGTGCTGAACAGCGTCTCGGTCAGCAGATCCGTGACGTGTTGCAGGGTCGGGCGGAGCGTCCAGAACGGAGTGTAGTTGGCCGCGTTCCACGGCCGGTACAGCTCGTTGTCCGGCCGCACCGAGGTCACGATCATCCAGTAGAACGGGAACAGCAATCCGACGATGAACAGGGTCAGCGGGATGTGAAAAAAGACCCAGCGTCGCCACCTTGCTCCTTCGATCATGGCTCAGACGGTCTCCACCCGGCGAATGTAGACAAGCTGGATAATCACGACCAGCAGCAGCACCGGAAAGATCGCCAGCGATACCGCCGCGCCCTCGGACAAGAGCCCGGTCCCGACGCCGATCTGGTAGGCGTAAGTCGCGAACAGATGGGTGTGGTTGGCCGGGCCGCCGCCGGTCAGCACATAGACCAGCTGGAAATCGGCGAAGGTCTGGATCACCGAGAACAGCACGACCACCATCGTCACCGGCAACAGCAGCGGCCAGGTCACGTGGCGGAAGCGCTGCCAGGCACGGGCGCCGTCGATCGCCGCGGCCTCGTGCAGTTCGGGGCTGATCGTCTGCAGCCCGGCGAGCAGGCTGATGGCGTAAAACGGCACGCCGCGCCAGACATTGACGACCATGACGGAGATGATCGCGAGATCGGGATCGCCGAGCCAATTGATCCGGCCGGTGATCAGGCCGAGGTGAAACAGCAGCCAGTTGATCACGCTGAAGGTCGGGTCGAACATCCACTTCCAGGCGAAGGTCGACAACACGGTCGGGATGATGAACGGCAGCAGGATAAAGGCGCGGACAAACGCCTTGCCGTGAAAATGGCGGTTCAGCAGCAAGGCCAGCCACAGGCCGAGCACCAGTTTGAAGATCGTCGTGACGAAGGTGTAGAGAAAGGTGTTGTAGACCGCGACGCGGAAGATGTCGTCGTGCCACAGCTTCTCGAAATTGGCGAAGCCGACAAAGCTGCCCGGTATGCCGACCTTGGTGTCGGTGACCGCCAGCAACACGCCCTTGACGAAGGGATAGGCGATGAAGAGCCCGAGCAGCACGATCGTCGGCATCAGCAGCACGGAGGCCAGCCAGCGCTCGTCCTCGAGCAGCCGGGTGATCGGGCCGCGCGGCGGTGTGCCCGCATAGGCGCGTGGGGTTACAGCTTCGAAGGTTGCCATGCTGCTGCCCTTTCCTGCCCGCTCCCGAGGTCAGGCGTAGATTTTGCTGAGCTCGCCATGAGCCCACTTCACGGCCTCTTCCGGCGCCATGCCCTGAATCGCCTTGGCGTACATGTCGGTGATCACATATTTGGTGACGCCCTCGGCCGCGGCGCGGCCCGATGGGCCGGCATGCCCGGCATAGCGGTTCGAGATTTCTCCGACGGTCTTGAACGGCAGCATGATCGGGTCGGCGCTCCACACCGGATCCTTCTCCCAATCCTTGGTGGGGCCGGTGCAAAAGCCCTGCTGCGAGGTGAACCACTCGCCAAAGATCGGCTTGGAGCTGGCCCAGCGAAGAACGTCCTTAGCCGCCTTCTGGTTCTTCGAATAGCCCATGACCATGTGGGTGAACGGCGTCGGGTAGATGAACTGGCCGGCCGGACCCTTCGGCAGCCGCGTGTGGAAGATGTCGTCCTTCATGGGCTTGCCCTTGTCGGTCTGGTACGAGTCGGGCTTGCGCTTGGACTCGATATAAATCGAGGCGCCGTTATTGGTCGAGCTGATCGTCCCGGCGAGGAAGGCGCGGTTGTTGCTCGAATCGTCCCAGGAAAGCCCGCCCTCGTCGCAGCACTCCTTCCAGAAGGCGACCGCGTATTTGACCGACTCGATCGTCTCCTTGCTGTTGAGGGCGACGGTCTTTTTGTCGTCGGCGACTTCCCGGCCGCCAAACGACCACAGGAACGGATACCAGAAGGACGGCGCGTCGCCGAAAGTGTGCCCGGCGGTCTGGCCGAAGGGGTGCCCCGCGGCTTTCAGCTTTTTGCCGGCGGCGCGGTAGTCGTCCCAGGTATCCGGGAACTTGTCCTCGGGATAGCCGGCCTCGGCGAACCAGGATTTGCGGTTGGTGAGCAGGCCGGCGACGATCGTCCACGGCACGCCGAGCCATTTCTTGCCGTCATGGGCGACGATCTTGAACAGGTCCCAATGGCCGCCCTGCGCCTTGCCGATCTCCTCGGTCACGTCGCTGACGTCGACGACGCTGTCGGCGTAAAGCTGCGGCCAATTGCTGAGCCCCAGGATGATGTCCGGCCCTGTGCCCGACTGCACCGAGGAGGTAATCCGCGCCTGGATGTCGTTCGCGTTGATGCCCTCGATGTTGAGCTTGATGCCGAGATCCTTCTCGCATTGCGGGGCGATCTTGGTCTTCAGCAGCTGGTCGGAGGCGGGAACAAAATCGTTCCAGCGCAGCCAATGGAGGGTCGTCTGCTGGGCGTAGGCCGGCGCTTGCCCTGTCGCCAGGATGCCCGCGATCCCGCCGGTCTGCGCCGCCGCGACGCCGGCGCCGGAGCTTTGCAGAAATCGACGACGGGTCACCCGAGGCATAAGGTTCCTCCCAAACTCTTGGCCGGTACCGCCGAATCGCGGCGCTTTACGCCCCGCCCGCCGATCTTTAGAGGCAAGCGGCACACAGCACAAGAGGGCCAGGGGTGGTAGCCGGTTTCGGCTCACGGAACCCGGGCATTGCGTCAAAACATCCCTGGGCTAACCCCGGGGGCGGGTTTACCGTCGCAGTCAGTGCAATTAAAAGGTCAGGCACGCGCTCGGTGGGGAGCGGTTTCGAGGGGGATCAACCGGAAATTACCCGCGTACAATTCCGGATAACCAAAAGAGCGATTGCTAATGAATGACGCGATGCCGCTACCCGCTCCGATGCTGAGAGAAGTGCCACGGTTCGAGGCAAAGGCACGGTTCGCGGCGCAACGGCGACCGCTCGTGCTCGTGCTTGGCATGCATCGGAGCGGCACCTCACTGTGCTCGCACGTGCTGAGTGCGTTGGGTGTCGACATGACCGACAAGGTGGCGGGCCCCGGTTCTCAGACACTCTCATCGGACAACGCGAGGGGACATTGGGAGCGTTGGGAGATCGTCGATTTCCACGACCGCATATTTGGGCTGTTCAATCAAGGGTATTACAGCCCCCTTCACGATTTCGAACTGCCGGTTGCCTGGTGGGCGGATCCGCAGGTCGTGAAGACCCGGCGCGAGATGGTCACCTTTCTCGAAAAACGGATGGGCCCGGAGCTGTTCGGCTTCAAGGATCCACGCTCTGTGCGGTTGATGCCACTCTGGCACCAAATAACCAAGGAGCTGAAGCTTACCCCAAAGATTATTTATTGCCTCCGCAATCCGGCGCAGGTTGCCCGTTCGCTGCACGCTCGCGATCGGCTCAGCCTTGATCTCGGCGAATACCGCTGGTTCTCTTACAACATGGACTTCTTTCGTTTTACGAAGGGAGCCGAGATTTGTACCATCGAATACGAGTCTTGGTTCGAGGACTACAGAATTAATTTAGACAAGCTGCGGACCTTTTTGGAATTAACCGGGGGTCAACCGGAATTCGATCTGGATTTGGCAGTTTCTGAGATCGTGGACAACGCATTACGTCACGATAATCGCCACCTCGCAGCAGCGCGCCAACCTCTGATCCGCACGGTGTACAAGTCGGCGCGCCGGGCGGATCAAGACACCGCAGCGCGCACTCAAATCCACGACATTGCCATCCAATTCCTGACTTTTCAGCAGCTGCAGCGAGCGCTTCGTCAAGAGTTCGAGCAAGCAAGTTCATTGGCTGCCCGGGTCCCGGTGCTCGATCAACGGGTCGCGGTGTTGGAGGCGTCTCTTAGCGAACGTGAGGCGCAACTAGGGGCAATGACCGCGCAGGCGCAGGAGAATGCGAGCCGGGCGAGTGACGCACTGGCTGCCTTGGAACGTCAGAGGGCAATGAACGGCGAGCTCATCGAGCGGGGGAGCGTACTCGAAGCCGAACTCGCTGAGCAGAAGACCGCGGCGGAGGGCATGCGCGCCGAGATGGCCAGGATGGGCGACGCGCTCGGTGCCGCTGAGATACGCGTTCTGGAACTGGAGCGCATCCACGGCCAAGTCGCCGATCTGCGGGAAGCGGTCGCTCAGGTCGAGCGGGAAGCAGAAGAGCAAAGGGCTTCGGAGGCGGCAGTACGGAACGACATCGCCAATGCCCTCCAAGCGGCTCGGCGGCAGGTCGCTATGCTGCAGTCCGAGCTCGGTCATGCCCGTGAAGCAGGGCGGGCCGCACTCCGGGCGCTGGCGCCGAACAGCCTCGGCGAGCGTCATCGCGAGCCGCGGCTAGGATGGCGCCAGGCGCTCCGGCGGGTCGTCGGCTTTGCTGCACTGAATCGGCCGTGAGCAGGGGGTGCCGTTTCGCCGTTAGGAAGCCTGGTCCGTTTTGGTCCTTGGAATTGTTCCACCGCTGCAACGCAATGAGCTTCACTGAGTAGGGCTTATGCTTTTTGGTCGCAAGCGCCACGAACCGTCTGTCATCACCCGCGCGGACCGCGCCCGGGAAGCGGGCCAATGGCAACTCGCGGCGGGTCTCTATCGCGTGGCCCTCGACCGCAAACCTCGAAATCCGCCGATTTGGGTCCAGTATGGCCATGCGTTGAAGGAATGCGGTAGCCCGGCTGAAGCCGAGATGGCTTATCGCACCGCGATCGGCTATCGGCCGAAAGACGCCGATGCGCAACTGCAGCTGGGGCATGTGCTGAAGCTCCAAGGCAGAACCGCGGAGGCTAGGGACGCGTACCGACACGCCCTGGCGCTCGATAGCTCTTTCGCCGAGGCCGCGCGTGAACTAAGCCAGCTGGATCAGAGCGAAGAGCGGATGAGGGAACCGCGGGCGAGGAGTTCCGCAACCCCGCCATCGAGTAACACGCTTCCGATAGCGGCGATCCCCGAACCAGCGGCGCAAAGCAAGCTCAAATCCAGGAAAGGCAGTTTCATCAGCCGTGCCGACCGCGCGCGAGATGCGCGGCAATGGCCAATCGCCGCCGAACTTTACCGCAAGGCCCTCGACCGCAACCCGCACAACCCGCCGATCTGGATACAATACGGGCATGCGCTGAAGGAATCCGGCGACCTTGCGGAGGCAGAGAGCGCCTATCGCGCCGCAATGGCCCGCGACGCTGGGGCGGCGGAGCCGTTTCTGCAATTGGGCCATGTATTGAAGATGCGTGGTCGGTGCGAGGAGGCGCAAGCCGCCTATCTGCGGGCCTTTGCCCTTCAGCCTTCGATGTCCGAGCCGTTGTCCGAGCTTGGGAATCTCGGCTGGCCTGAGGCGCAGGTGGCGGAGCTACGCCAAATCGCGGAATTTGCTGATGTGGCAGCGCCAACGGAAGCGGACCCTGTAGGTCAGGCCGATTTCCGTTGGACGAAACAGACCGCGGTTGAGTGGAACCCG
>Ga0070707_100004099_pt1 | contig 13683 bp, 12 predicted proteins | sample KBSK5502metaG_FD_65468 | JGI IMG/M metagenome (GOLD analysis project Ga0070707, IMG submission 65468) | Corn, switchgrass and miscanthus rhizosphere microbial communities from Kellogg Biological Station, Michigan, USA - KBS K5-50-2 metaG | ecosystem: Host-associated > Plants > Roots >... | reverse complement strand
GCGGCCAGATGCCCGTCTCGACCGCGAGGTGGCCGAGCTCCTGGCTGTACTGCGGGTGGTAGTCCCATCCCTTGGGGCACGGGTCGAGGGTGTGCACGAACGTAGGCCCGCCGAGCTCGAGGGCCTTGCGGATCTTGTTCATGAGGTCGACCGCGTACGCCGCGCACCCGGCCGCGATGTAGCGCGACTCGGGGTGACCCGCGGCGAGCATGCCGGGGACGTTCTTCTTCCAGCGCGTGTGCATGAGGCGCTTCTTCTCGCCCGTGGGCGAGAAGGTCGTCACGGCGCCGTACGGCGTCATCGACGACAGCTGGATGTCCGTGTTCGCGTACGACTCGTTGTCGTACAGGAGGATGAGGCAGTTGTAGTCCTTGTGCGTGAGCGTGGCTGAGATCGCGCCGAGGCCCATGTCGGCCCCACCGCCGTCACCGCAGAACGCGATGACGTTGATCTTCTCGTTCTTGAGCTTGCCCTTGCGCATCAGGACCTTGAGGCCCGCCGCCGTGCCAAGCGCGGCCGAGCCGGAGGCGCCGAGCTGCGTGTGCATCCAGGGCACGACCCAGGGGGTCGTGTAGTACGTCGTGTTCGCGACGTACATGCAGCCCGTCGACCCGAGCACGATCGTTCGCGGACCCGAGGCTTTCACCATGTGCCGCATCACGAGGGCCGACTCGCAGCCCTGGCAGGTGCGGTGTCCGGAGACGAAGAGCTCTTCGTACGGGACGTCCTTGACGCCCTTGATCTGCGGGAGCGCTGTTTCGACTGCCATTACTCGCGTACTCCGATCCAGTGGCACACGTCGCCGGCTGAGAGGCCGGCCTTCGCTGCCGCTTCGGTCTTCTCGAAGATCTCGGTCGCCATGGGCTGCTCGATCTCGCGGCCGCCGAGTCCCGCGACGAAGCCGACGATCGTCGGGCGCTTCGTCTGCGAGTACAGCGCGGAGCGGATCTCGTTGTAGAGGACGCCGCCGTAGTACGGCGATCCGAACGAGTAGTCGCGGTCGATGACGCCGACCGCCTTGAAGCGGGTGAGGGACCGCACGAGCTCCTCCGTCGGGAACGGGCGGAACCACTTGAGACGGACGAGGCCGATCTTGTGGCCCTCCTTGCGCAGACGACGGATCGCGACCTTCATCGGCAGCGACAGCGTGCCCTGGCCGATGACCACGACCTCGGCGTCGTCGGTCATGAACTCGTCGAGGAACGGGCTCTCGCCACCGCGGCCGAAGATGCGCTTGAAGTCGGCGTGTGCCTCGGCGATGACGGTGAGCGCCTGCCGCATGGCGTTGTCGTTCTGGCGGCGGATCTCCATGAGCCAGTCCTGGTCGACCTGCGGCGCGATCGTGATCGGGTTGTCCGGATGCAGCAGGCGGTCGCCCAGGTCGAACTTCGGCAGGTACTGGTTCACTGCCGCCTGGGTCGGGATCTTCACGATGTGCTGCGAGTGAGTGAGGAACGCGCCATCGAGCCCGATCGCGATCGGCAGCGAGACGCGCTTGTCCTCTGCGACGCGCCAGGCCATGAGCGCGAGGTCGAGCGCCTCCTGGGCCGTTTCCGCCCAGGGGAGGAGCCAACCCAGGTCGCGCACGGCGAGCGAGTCGTTGTGCTCGGTGCCGAACGCACCCGGGTCGTCAAGGGCGCGGTTGCCGCAGATCGCGACGACCGGCAGACGAAGGCCGGCGGTGACCGCGATCGCCTCGAACGCGTAGAACCAGCCGACGCCCGACGAGCCAACGAACACGCGCGAGCCGACCGCGCAGGCGTGCTTCACGATCTCGAACTGGCTGTGCTCGCCGTCGGCGACGATGTACTCGACGTCCATCTTGCCGTTCGCGATGAGCTTCGCCGCGGCCTGCATGACGCCGTCGTACGGGCGGATCGGATACGCGGCCATGACGTCGACGTCGGCGAGCCGGATGGCCTCGGCGATGGCCTCGCAGCCGGTCGCCAGGACCTCGGTCTCGACCTCGCTGGTCTCTTTTTCCTTGACCTCGACCGCCATTACTCGTCACCCCCTGCGGCCGCCGCGGCCTTCGGGTCGGCCGGGACGCCGCTCATCTGCTCGAACCACTGGTTGTATGCGGGACGGTCCTTCTTCCAGTCCTGCCACTTGTCCTTGTTGTCGGTGAACTTCAGCTCGTCGACCATGACGATGCAGTCCTTCACCGGGCAGACCTGCGCGCAGATGCCGCAGCCGATGCACGCCTCGTACACGACCTCGTAGTGCCCCTCGGGCGTCACCTCGAAGCACTCGTCCGGGCAGTCGAGCCAGCACATCGTGCACTTGATGCACGTGTCGAAGTTCACGACCGGTCGGAGCGTGCGTGCGGTGTACTTCTTGTACTGCGGGTTGCGTTCCCCTGGTTTGCGCGCGTCGATCACGATGCCGGGTCGCATCTTCGTCCAGCCGGGCTTCGTGAACTGGAGCTTCTCGTGCGTCGAGGTGCCCTCGCCCGTGCTCACCGAGCGGAGAAGCGTCTTGTCGTAGCCGAACTGCACCGAGTCCGCGGCGCTCTTGTCCTTCGCGAGCTCCACCGCGGCGGCCTTCGCGTTCTCGAGCGAGAGCCACTGCGGTGCGATCTTCGCGATGGCGCCGAGCACGCGGTAGTCGGTGTGGTCGTCCTTGTAGACCCAGAGGCCCGCGAACGACGCCGCGCCGGGGATGATCCCCAGCGTGTACGGACGCTCGGCGGCGTCGATCTGCTTCACGACCTCATCGGGCGTCTTCTCGGAGGTGATGAGGAGCGTGCCGCCCTCGCGCACCGGCTTCCAGAGCGGCTGCCGGCCGTACCAGGCCCAGGACTCCACGCCCTTCGCGAGCGTGTCATCGACCGCGATGGAGATGTCAACGACGGCGGGCTCGTACTTCGCCATCGAGGCCTCGAGCTCGATCTCGTTGGCGGCGACCACCGCGAACTGCTTCGCCGGCACGCCGTTGCGCTCCGGCGAGTCGCCGTACCGCGCGAACGCCGTGCCGGTGTGTCCGTCCTTGCGCGCCGCGAGGACCACCGAGCGGCAGATCCGCTGCGCGAGCGTCTTCTGGAAGATGCCGCGATAGACGACCTCGATGCTGATAGAGCCCTCAGCCACTAGTTCCTCCCAAAAGCTTCAGGATGCCTTCGCCGACGGCGCGGATGTGATCGGCCGAGGCCGCGCTCGCCGCGCCGGAATCACGGCGAACGAGCGCGTCGAGGATGCGTTTGTGAGCGTCGATCGATGCATGCGCGCGCTGGTTCGTCTGGGCCCACGACTCGCGCGAGGTGCGCAGCACGTCCCAGATCACCGAGAGCATCGTGGTGAGAAGATCGTTGTGCGCCGCGTCGCCGATGACCTGGTGGAAGCGCGTGTCCTCTTCGATGTACGGCTCGCCGGCCGCGACCTTGCGCTCCTGCTCCGCCAGGATCTGGCGCAGCTCCGCGAGCTGCTCCTCGCCGATGCGCTCCGCGGCGAGCGCCGCGAGCGCGGGCTCGACGACGCCGCGGACCTCGATCACGTCGCGCACCGAGTGCCCGCGTGCGATGAGGCTTTGGAGCGGCTTCATGAGGTCGTCGGGGCTGACCTGACGGACGAATGTGCCGCCGCCCGGTCGGGTTTCGACCACACCGAGGAGCTCCAGCGTGCGCAGGGCCTCGCGGACGGAGGCGCGCGAGACCTGGAACTGCTCCGCGAGCGCTCGCTCGGGCGGGAGCTGGTCACCGGGTCGCAGCTCGCCACGCTCGAGCAGCTTCTCGATCTGCTCGACGATGCCCTGGTAGAGCTTGCTGCGGCGGATCGGCTCGATGACGGCCAAGCACCCCTCCGGTTCGGTTGTCAGGTGGTCAGACCGGAGAAGTTATGCCTTTAGCGCACGGGCGTCAAGCAGGAACTACGCGGCTTCGACGTGGCCCGCCATGAGCAGGCCCAGGCGCTCCTCGGTGCCCTCGGTCGCGCTCAGCGTCGCGACGATGCGGCCCTCGAACATCACCGCGATGCGGTCGGAGAGCGCGCGGATCTCGTCGAGCTCGCTGGAGACGAGCAGGATCGCGCAGCCGCGCGCGCGTTGCTCGAGCAGGCGCTCGTGGACGTACTCGGTGGAGCCGATGTCGAGCCCGCGCGTCGGCTGGCTCACCACGATGAGCTTCGGCGACTCGGAGAGCTCGCGCCCGAGCACGACTTTCTGCTGGTTGCCGCCCGAGAGCGTGCCGACGATCGCGCGCGCGTTCGGCGGCCGGACGTCGAACTCCGTCGCGAGACGCTGCCCGTCGCGCGCGATCACCTCGCGTTCGAGGATGCCCCGGCGTGCGTACGGCGCGCGATCCTGCCTGCCGAGGATGAAGTTGTCGGCGACCGTGAACGGCAACACCAGGCCCTCAGCGCGTCGATCCTCCGGAACGTAGGCGACGCCGCGCTCGCGCGTGCGCCGCGGATCGTCGTGCGCGATGTCGACGCCGTTCACCGTGATCGTGCCGCCGGTGACCGGACGCAGACCGAGGATGCACTGCGCGAGCTCGCTCTGGCCGTTGCCGCCGACGCCGGCGATCCCGAGGACCTCGCCCTCACGGACCACCAGGTCAACGCCCTTCAGCGCCGGCGCGCCGCGATCCGACTTCGCCTCGAGCCGCGAGATCTGCAGCATCGGCATCGCCGTGCCGGTCGCGGCGCGCGCGCGAATGTCCTTCAGCTCGCGTCCCACCATCGCGACGGCGATCGCGCGCGCGGTCGTCTCCTTCGTGACGAGCTCGCCGGCGTTCTTGCCGCCGCGCAGGACGGTGATGCGGTCGGTGACCGCGAGAACCTCGCGCAGCTTGTGCGTGATGAGGATGAGCGTCTTGCCCTCGTCGCGGAGCGTGCGCACGATCGCGAACAGCTCGTCGACCTCCTGCGGCGTGAGCACCGCGGTCGGCTCGTCGAAGATGAGCAGCTCCGACCCGCGGTACAGGACCTTGAGGATCTCGACCCGCTGCTGGATACCGAGAGGCAGATCCTCGATACGCGCCGAGGGCTCGGCCTCGATGCCGAAGCGCTTCTCGAGATCGCGCACTCGTGCCTCGAGAGGACGCGGATCGAGGACCGGGCCACCGCGTTCGTCACCGAGCACGACGTTCTCGGCGACGGTGAGCGGCGGCACGAGCATGAAGTGCTGGTGGATCATGCCGATGCCGCGCGCGATCGCGTCGCGCGGCCCGGTGATGCGCGCGTCCTCGCCGCGGATGCGGATCGTGCCCGCGTCCGCGTGATAGAGGCCGTACAGGATGTTCATCAGCGTCGTCTTGCCGGCGCCGTTCTCGCCGACCAGCGCATGGATCTCGCCCTCGTTCACGGTGAGGTCGACGCGGTCGAGGGCCTGCAGATCGCCGAAGCGCTTGCTGATGCCACGCATCTCGAGGAGGACCGCCATCCCTAGTGGCCCTCCTTCTCGTACGGGATGCCGTCGGCCGCCGGCGGGCGCGAGCGGCCGACGAAACCGGCGACGGCGAAGATCGTGAGGAGGTAGGGGATGGTGGAGAGCAGCTGCACCGGGAAGCGGAAGTCGCCGATCGACGCGCCCTGCAGCGATACCGAGAGCGCGTCGCCGTAGCCGAAGAGGAGCGCGGCGATCAAAGCGCCGACGGGCGTCCAGCGGCCGAAGATCATCGCCGCGAGGCCGATGAAGCCTTTGCCGTTCGTCATGCCGTCGGTGAACGAGCCCGATACACCGAGCGACAGGTAGACGCCCCCCAGGGCCGCGAGCGCGCCGGACGCGAGCACGGCCCAGTAGCGCGTCATGCGGACGTCGATGCCGACGGTGTCCGCCGCGCGCGGATGCTCGCCGACGGCGCGGAGCCGCAGCCCCGGCACGGTGCGGAAGAGATAGAGCTGGAGCAGCACGACGAGCACGACCGTGACCCAGACGGCGACGTTCTGGCGAGCGAGCGCCTCGCCGACGAGCGGGATGCCGGCGATCGGAAGCGAAAGGTCGGGTATCAGCGGCAAGTCGGCGGGGGTACCGGTAGTTCCGTACAGCTCGTAGTCGAGGTAGGACGTGAGGCCGAGCGCCAGGATGTTGAGTGCCATGCCGCTCACGATCTGGTCAGCGCGGAACGTGATGGATGCCAGCGCGTGCAGCGCCGCGAGCGCGGCGCCGGCGGCCAGCGCGGCGACGAGCGCCAGCGGAAGGCTGCCCGTCTTGTCCGCGACGAGGATGCCGAAGAACGCGCCGACGAGCATGCAGCCCTCGAGCGCGATGTTGACGACGCCGGAGCGCTCGGTGATCACCCCGCCGAGGCCCGCGAGCGCGATAGGCGTCGCGAGGCGCAGCGTCGCGGCCAGCACCCCGGCTCCGAGCAGCACTTCCACTACGCGAGCGCCTCCGCCGGAGTGCCGCGACGATCAGCGATGGCGCGAACGATCGCCTCGGCGGCGATGACGAAGAGCACGATCGCCTCGACGACTTCGACGAGATGCGAGGAGATGCTCGCGTTCGACTGCATGATCGTTCCGCCGCGCGCGAACGCCGCGAACAGCAGTCCGGCGAGCGCAACGCCCACTGGCGAGTTCTTGCCGAGCAGCGCCACCGCGATCGCGTCGAACCCGAACCCCGCGGAGAAGCCGTCGAACACGCGGTGGAACACGCCGCTCACCTGGATCATCCCTGCGAGGCCCGCGAATCCACCCGCGATCGCCATCACCAGGACCATGCGCCGCTTCGGGTCGATGCCCGCCTGCGCGGCCGCGCGCGCACCGAGTCCGACGGCGCGCAGCTCGTAACCCAGGGACGTGCGCCACAGGAGGAACCAGAAGACGACGACCGCGACGATGGCGAGGAGGATGCCGGCGTGCAGGCGCGACAACGGCACGATCTCATTCGGGATGACGATGGGGAGGATCGCTCCGGCGCCGATCGGAGCCGATGCCGGCGTCCCGAGCGCGTTCGGCGCCGACATGGGGCCGTTCTGCAGCAACCAGTGCATGACGAAGACGACGATGTAGTTCTGCATGATCGTCGTGATCACTTCGTTCACGCCGCGCGTCGCCTTGAGGTAACCGGCGATCGCCCCGTAGCCGGCACCGGCGAGAACGCCGGCCGCGAGCGTCAATGGCAGGAGCAGGATCCCGGGAAGGTCGGCGAACCGCGCGCCGACGGCGCCGGCGGCGAGGGCGCCGACGAGCAGCTGCCCCTGCGCGCCGATGTTGAAGAGGCCGGTGCGGAACGCGACGGCGACCGAGAGGCCCGCGAGCGTCAAGGGCACGGCGATGACGAGCGTCTCGCTGATGTCGTAGGGCGATCCGAATGCGCCGAGGAGCAGCGCCGCGTACGCATCGATCGGGTTGTGGCCGCTGATGAGGACGAAGACCGCCCCGAGCGCGAGCGAGATGAGGACGGAGACGACGGGGACCGCCGGGCCCTGGGCCCACTGTGCGGTCGGTTGACGCACCGACGGGGCCGCTTGCGGCCCCGTCGGTGATGTCTGCGTCGCGCCGGTCAAATTACTTGACCTGCACGGTGTCCTTGGGCTTGATCTTGCCGCTCTTGATGTCGGCGAGCGCCTGGTCCGCGGCGGACTTCGCCGACGCGGGGACGACCGCGTCGAGCTTGCCGTAGCCGACGCCGTCGTTGGAGGCGCTGAAGAAGTTGTCGCCCGACTTGTACGTCTTGTCGGTGACCGCCTTGATCGTGTCGTAGACGGCCTTGTTCACGCGCTTGAGGGCGCTGGTGATGACCGTCCCGGGCGCGACGTCGGCCTGGTCCGCGTCCACGCCGATCGCGTACACGCCCTTCTCCTTGGCCGCGGCGATGTAGCCGAGACCGCTACCGCCGGCGACCTGGAACAGGATGTCGCAGTTCTTGCTGATGTGGTTGAGACCGACTTCCTTGCCCTTGGCCTGGTCGACGAAATCGTTGCTGTAGCCGTTCAGGATGGTGGTCGACGGGCTCACCGTCTTCACCGCGTCCTGGTATCCCGCGATGTAGCGGTCGACCGGTGGGATCGGGATCCCGCCCATCGAGCAGACCGTGTTGTGCGTCGCCTTGCCGACCTTGTCCTTCGCCATGGTGGCGGCGATGACGCCGACGAGGTAGCCCGCCTCCTGCTCCTTGAAGAACAGGTTCGCGACGTTGGGCAGGTTCTCGCTGTCGCCCTTGTCGTTCGCCGGGGCGCCATCGATGATGGCGAACTTCACGTCGGGGAACTGCTTTGCGACCTTCCAGGTCGCGTTCGTCATCAGGAAGCCGACCGCGATCACCAGGTCGTACTTCTGCTGCGCGAACGTGGTGAGATTCGGGACGTAGTCCTCCTGCTTCTTCGACTCGATGACCGAGGTCTGGACCTTGAGGTCCTTCTCGGCGTCGAGCCGGCCGGTGTTGGCGAGCGAGTTGAAGCTCTTGTCGTTGAGACCTCCGACGTCGGTGACGAGGCCGACCTTGATCGTCGCGCCACCTCCGCCGCCGGTCCCGCCGCCGCCGCACGCGGCGACCACGAATGTCGAGATGAGCGCGAACGCGAGAACACGCTTCATGGGTGAATGCCCTCCCTACGTGACGCCCCGCGGAAGCAGCTTCGGCGTCGCGCGGATTCTAGGTGAGGATGGAAAACAGGACGTAGCCGATGAAGACGACGTAGAGGCTGCCACCGAGCATGAGCGAGGACAGCGGCAGCGCGTTGTCCTTCGCGCGCAGCCGCAGCTGCAGCCAGATCAGAAGACCCGACAGCAGCGCGAACACCGCCGTGATCGTCCCGTACTGCCCGAGCTCCCATGGGGTGAGGAGCACACCGATGGTCACCGGGATCGTCGACTGGAAGACCATCGCACCGGCAACGTTGCCCAGGGCGATCACGTCCTTGCTGTCGCGGGTCCAGATCAAGCTGTTCGCGGCCTCCGGCAGCTCGGTCGCGAGCGGCGCGAGGATGAGCGACACCAGGAGCGTGTTGAGACTCATCGCGTGCGAGAAGTCCTCGACGAAGGTCGCGAAGAACTTCGCCCCCACGATGATCGCCCCGAACGAGATGAGCACCTGCGCGAGCACGAGCCAGAGGTCCGGCCGTCGCGGCGCGACCGCCAGACCGGCGCGCTTCAGGTAGGTCGCGAACGTGAGCTCGTCGAATGCCTCGGCCTCCTCGCGCTCCTCCTCGGTGTCCGCGGGCGTGGCCTTTGGCGTCCGCAGCACGAGATACAGGTAGACGAAGTAGGCCGGCAGGAAGATCCACCCGACGTAGCCCTTGAGGAAGTGCAGCTCCCGCGGCAGGAGCGCGAGCGCCAGCGCGATCGTGTACATAACGAGGAAGAAGGACATGTCGCGCGAGGCGTGGGCGGCGTCCACGTGGAGCGTCGTGCGCCCGCGGCGCCCGCGCAGCACGTACGCGGTGACACCGATGAGCAGCATCACCAGCGTGCCGAGCATGAATGGCGCGCCGAGGATCGCGCCGACGCCGATCTCGTCCGCGTCGGCGCTGTTCGTGAACAGGATGGCGATCACCGGGATCATCGTCTCCGGGGTCGCAGTACCGAGCGCGGCGAGGATGCTGCCGGTCGCTCCGTGCGAGAGGTCGAGCTTGATCCCGAGCCACTCGATGCCGTTGGTGAAGACCTCGGCCCCCAGCAGGATCAGCACGAACGCGCCGACGATGAGGACCGCGTCGAGCGGCGTCATGCTTTCATACTCCGCTCATGGACTGGCTCACACCTCTGGTGGCGATCGTCGTCATCAATCTCGTGCTGAGCGGGGACAACGCGGTCGTCATCGGTCTGGCGGCCCACCGGCTGCCGCCGACGCAGCGCCGCACGGCGATCGTGCTGGGAGGCACGGGCGCGGTCGTGCTGCGTCTCGTCCTCACCGCGGTCGCGGCGCTCCTCCTTCTGGTGCCCGGTCTCCGTCAGGTCGGCGGGGCGCTGCTGCTGCTGATCGCGTTCCGCCTCCTCAAGGTCGAGGAGGAGAGCGAGGAAGGCGTGAAGCAGGCGGTGACCTTCCGCGACGCGATCATCACGATCCTGGTCGCCGATCTGATCATGAGCCTCGACAACATCCTTGGCGTCGCCGCGGTCGCCAACGGCAACATCCCGCTGCTGGTGATCGGCCTCGCGCTCAGCATGGCGATCGTGATGTTCGGCGGCGGCATCATCGCCGAGCTCATGGATCGGCTCGAGTGGCTGACGTACCTCGGCGCGGCCGCGATCGCCTGGACGGGCGCCGAGATGGGCCTGTACGACGCGGCGGGCGGGCCGATCGTCGCGCTCCCTGAGGCCGCGCTCGGCGGCCTCGCCACGATCGCGACCGTCGTGACGCTCGCGCTCGCGCACTACTTCCACCGTCATCGACCACGCGTCCGTGCGGCGAAGGCGGCGCGCCGCTAGTCCGCCGCGTGGGCGGCCGCAGGGCGCTGCCCGCGCGCGCGCGCGATCGCGGGACGCACGAACGGCAGAAGCAGGATGACGACCGCGAGCGCGATCATCACCGTCGCCAGTCCGCTTGAGAAGAAGAAGCCGATGTTCCCCCCGCCGGCGATGAGCGTCTTGCGCAGCTCGCGCTCGGTCGAGTCGCCGAGGACGAGCGCCACCACCAGCGGCGCGAGCGGGTACTTCATCTTGCGCAGCCAGTACCCGACGAGTCCGAAGAGGATCGTGAACGACACGTCCAACATCGAGTTGTTCAGCGAGTACGAGCCGATGATGGAGATGACGACGATGAAGGGCGTGATGATCGCGTAGGGGACGCGCATGATCGCGGCCAGGAGCGGGACCGCGAGCAGGCAGATGACGAACGTGAGGAAGTGCCCAACGTAGATGCTCGCGATGAGCCCCCATACGAAGTCGCTGTGCTCGGTGAAGAGGAGCGGTCCAGGCTGTAGGCCCCACACGAACAGCCCTGCCATCATGACGGCGGACGTCGGCGATCCCGGGACGCCGAGCGTGACCATCGGCACGAGCGACGCGACGCCCGCGGCGTCGGCGGTCGCCTGCGGGCCCATGATCCCGCTGATCTCACCCTTGCCGAAGTCCTCCTTGTTCTTCGAGTACTGGCGCGCGAGCCCGTAGCCCAGGAACGAAGCGGCGGTCGCACCGTGACCGGGGAGAACGCCGAAGAGGAAACCGATCACCGAGTTCGAGATGACGAGGAACCAGCGTTGCCGCAGCGCCGCGAACGCCTCGAGGAGGTCCTTGAAACCGAGCTTCGCGCTGATCTTCTCCATGTAGCCGATGCCCTGCTCCTCGGCCGACGCAAGGATCTCGCCGATACCGAAGAGGCCGATCGTGACCGGCACGAAGCCGATGCCGGCCAGGAGGTTGATCTGCAGTCCACGGAGCGTCTCGTTGTCGGTGCCGCTCAAGGGGATGAGCCGCGCCTGTCCGGTGATCGTGTCGAAGCCGACCGCTGCCAGGAGCAGTCCCAGCGCGAGCATCGCGAGGGCCTTCAGCGGCGACTCGGCGCCGAGGCCGACGAGCGTCGCGAACGAGAGCACGAAGACCGCGAACAGCTCGGGCGGGCCGAAGAAGAGCGCCCGGTCCGCGATCTCCTTGGCGAAGAGCGTGAACAGAACCGTGGCGATGAAGGCGCCGACGAACGACGAGAGGAATGAAGAGGTCAGGGCGAGCCCGGGCTTGCCTTTGCGCTTCGCGAGCGGGAACCCGTCGAAGAGGAGGACGACCGACCACGGCTCCCCCGGGATGTTGAAGAGGATCGACGTGATGACGCCGCCGAAGAGCGCGCCCCAGTAGATGCCCGCGAGAAGGATGATGGCGGTGGTCGAGTTCGCTCCGGCGATATCGCCGCGTGCGATGACGACGCTGATCGGCAGGAGTATCGCGACGCCACTCGTGCCGCCCAGCCCTGGGAGCACGCCGATCACCAGACCGAGCGTCACGCCTACGAGGAGGAACGCGAGGTTGATCGGTTGGAGCGCGGTGCCGAAACCGCCGGCGAGGAGGCCGAAGACCTCCATCTAGAACGGGATCCCGGGGTAGAAGACGCTCTTCGGCAGGAGCAGCTTGAAGCCGACCTCGAACATGAGATAGATCGCGAGCGGCGTGAGCACGCCGCTAGCGAGCGTCCAGTACCACCGGTAGCGGCCGAGGTACGCCGCGAAGAGGCCCATGTAGAGAGCGGTCGCGAGATAGAAGCCGAGCCAGGTGAACGAGAGCGCGTAGGCGACCATCGGTATGACCAGGTTGAGGACCGCGGCTACAGAGCTCCGGCTCTCGAAGATGCCTTCCTTCGGCTGAGGCAGGGTGAGCGCCCGGAAGCCTGAGATGGCCGCGGCGATGCCCATCACGGCGGCGGTCCAGAAGGGATACCAGCTCGCGCCGACGTCGCCCTTCGCCGTTCCCTCGACCGGCGCGAACGCGGCACGCGAGTCGAACATGGCGGCGGCGGCGATCAGGACGATCGCCGCCGCCGTTCCTACCTGGTAGGGCCGCACCGAGCCGCTATGAGACCCACTTGAACTTCGTTGCGATGTCCTGGTGCAGCTGCTGGTACTTGCTCAGGAACTGACGGAACTCGACGCCGCTCTTGAAGTCGGGTTGGAGCGCGTTGTCGTCCATGAACTTCTTCCACTCAGCCGAGTCGTACACCTTCTTGAAGACGTCGACCCAGAAGGCCTGCTGCGCCGGCGTGAGGCCGGGAGCCGCCACGATCGCACGCATGATGTAGTAGTCGTCGATCGCGATGCCCTGCGACTTGCAGGTCGCGAGTCCGCTGTAAATGCCCGTCTTCGGGCTGTCCGGCGTGAACGAGCAGAGCGGACGCATCTTCTTGCTCGCGCCCTGGTAGAAGGGGAGACCCTCGCTCGGGTTGTTCACCGAGGCCTCGACGCCACCCTGGTGGCCCGCGACCGCGGCGGCGACCGTCGCGCCCGATGTCTGCGGGACGTACGTGAACGGCTTCGTCTTCATGAGGTCCTCGATGCGCCGGAAGAGCGCCTCGTCCTCCTGCTTCGAGCCCGTGCCCGCGACAGTGATCGACTTGTCCTGCGCCGCCTTGATGAAGTCACCGGCGTTCTTGTACGGGCTGTCGTCGTTTACCCAGAGGAAGAACGGGTCGAGCGCGAGGTTCGCGATCGGAGTGAAGTCGGTCGCCTTGTAGGGAAGCTTCTGCGTGATGATCGTGGTGAAGAACGAATTGAGGGTGATCATGATGTAGTGCATGTCACCCTTCTTCTCGAAGACGTATGTGAACGCGACCGCGCCGGAGCCACCCTCCTTGTTCACCGGCTGCACCGGCTGCGGCGAGAACTTGTTCTTCTCGATGACGCCCTGCATGAAGCGCGCGTAGATGTCCGAGCCGCCGCCGGGCGCGGTGCTGATCACGAACTCCACCGGCTTCGTCGGCTCCTGGACCTTCCCCGCTGACGGCTCCCCGCTGGGCGGTGCGCTCGTGGTCGTTCCACCGCCGCCTCCGCAGGCCGTGCCGATCACGGCCGCCGCGCCAAGCAACGCGAGGAGTCGTCTACCGGACTGCAACATCGGATGCACCTCCATGGACCTGTACGCGGTGGGCACGCGGAAGGCTCAAGTCGTGGTCTGACCGCGCATCGTAGCGGCCCGAGAGGCCGCCGCAAGGGCGCGAAGGCCGAGCGCGGATGTCACAATGCAAGAACAAGGTCGGCACGGGGCGTGCGGTCGGCCGGTCAAGGGTCGCCTGGCGCGACCGGCAAGGAGCGGAGCTGATGGTCCAGGAGCTCAGCCGTCCCGCGACTCTCCCCCGAGGGGCGGCTCCCGACACGGCGTGGGC
>Ga0070707_100004098_pt1 | contig 13683 bp, 10 predicted proteins | sample KBSK5502metaG_FD_65468 | JGI IMG/M metagenome (GOLD analysis project Ga0070707, IMG submission 65468) | Corn, switchgrass and miscanthus rhizosphere microbial communities from Kellogg Biological Station, Michigan, USA - KBS K5-50-2 metaG | ecosystem: Host-associated > Plants > Roots >... | reverse complement strand
CTGGCCGGTGGCCGTTCGTCGACGCGCCGTTCTCGGCCATCGATCGTCCTCCCGATCGTTGTGCGCTCGTAGTTGGCTTCGCAGACAAGCCTAGCGCGTGTCCGCGCTGCAGTCCGCTATCCTGCGCCATCGGAAGGGTGGGCAACGGGAGGCTACGTGGCAGACTCGAGCGCGCCCCCGAAAAGGACCCTTCGCCGCGGCCTGATCGGGCTGGTCGGGATCGCGATCGCAGCCCTCGGGCTCCTCGTGGCCTCGCAGATCGGGACGCTGTTTCCGGGCGGCGCGGCAGCGGCGACCAGCCCCTCCGTCCCGTCCCCGTCGCCTGCCCCGTCGCCGACGCTCGTCGCGGTGGAACCATCCCCTTCGGCCGTTGCGCCGACGGAGCCGCCGCCGACCGGCCCGCCCCCGCCGTCTCTCGTTGCAGCGCCCCTCACGGGCATGCTCGTCACGCCGGACGCGGCGGCCCGCCACGTCATCGCCGTCATGGTCGACGACCTGTCGCCCGCGCGACCCCAGTCCGGATTCAACAGCGCGTCGATCGTCTGGCACGCGCCGGCCGAGGGCGGGATCCCGCGCTACATGATGCTGTTCCAGGACACCATCCCGGGCGGGGTCGGGCCGGTTCGGAGCTCGCGTGAGTACTACGTCGAGTGGGCGGCCGAGTGGCGGGCGATGTACGTGCATGCCGGCGGCTCGCCGCAGGCCCTGAGAACCCTTGCCTCGAAAGGCCACGGGCAATGGGTCTACAACACGGACGAGTTCCGCTGGGGCAGCCCCTACTTCTGGCGCGTGAGCTTTCGCTTCGCGCCGCACAACCTGTACACCGACGGGAAGCACCTCCGCGCGATCGCGAGGCGCGTCGGCGCGGCCGACAAGCCGATCCAGCCGGCCTGGCTGTTCGGCCCCGATGCCGATCGGCTGGACCGGCCGCGGGGCGGCAGCATCCGGGTCGACTATCCGACCGAGATCATCACCTACCGCTATGACGCGACGACCAACACATACCTCCGGTACATCAACAACTCGAAGAAGCCGCAGCGCGACCGAGTCGGCGGACAGGTCGTTGCCCCCAAGAATGTCGTCATCCTGCGCATGAGCTTCGGGCCGCTCAACGACGGCCACCCGCAGAAGCACCGGCTCGAGGCGAAGGACGTCGGCAAGGGCGTGGCCTACATCGCGACCAACGGCTTCACGATCAAGGGCCAGTGGCGGAAGGCGTCACCGACGGCGCCGACGAAGCTGTTCGACCAGGACGGCAACCCGGTCACGCTGACTGCCGGCCAGACCTTCGTGCAGGTGATCGCGCTGAACTACTCGTTCTCGATCAAGGCGGGCCGGCCCCCGTTCTGGATCCCGCCACCGCACCGGAACGACATCTAGGCGGGGCGGGGCGGACCGCGGCGCCGCACGCCGCGGTGAATCTCAGCTCGGCTCGCGGACGCCAACCTCCGCGTAGACGCGCCGCGTGTCCCACGCCACATCGGACCACGAGCGCGTGGTCACTCCCTGGCGATTCCGCGCCGCCTCGACCAGCCGGCCGTGGACCCGCTCATCCGCCCAGGCGGTGCGCAGCGCCTCAGCGAGGCGCGGCGGATCGCGCGGCTCCACGAGGATGCCGGCGCCGCCGACGACTTCGGGCAGCGCGCCGACGGTGGTCGCGACCACGGGCACGCCGGCGGCGAGCGCGTCGAGTGCCGCCAGGCCGGCGGCGTCGCTGATCGCGGGCATGACCACGGCGCGAGATTCGCGGACCAGCGGGGCAAGGCGCTCCGGCGGCAGGGCCGGTGCGTAAACGAGCGCGTCACCACCACCGAGCCGGTTCGCCGCGCGGGCCAGGGCCGCTCGATCGTCGGGGGTCGCGCCGACGATGAGGACCTGCGGCGGCCAGGCGCTGGCCACGCGCAGGCCGCGTGGTCGCGGTCGGGCGCCGAGGACCGCAAGGGCGCGCAGCAGCGTCGCCACGTCGTGGCGGGCGTCGAACCGGCCGAAATACACGAGGAACCGGTCCGCCAGCCCGAGCCGAGCCCGGTCCTCGGCGACGGCTGCCGCGGCCTCGTCGTCAGACGCCCCGCCCGCCGCGACGAACGCGGGGTGCGGCGCGAGCGGCACCACCCGGACCCGGTTCGGGCGCAGCCGCAAGAGGCGGCGCGCGAGGGTCGCGACGGCCTCCGTGCCGACAAGCACCGCGGCGGCATCGCGCACGAGCTGCGCCCGCAGCCGTTGGCCGAAGCGTGATGCGGGCGTGCGTTGGAACGCGTCGGGCAGCTCCCACGGCGCGAGGTCCAGCAGCGTCACGATGATCGGGATGCGCGACAGGATCGGCGGCGCGCCCGCGACCGCGTGGTACACGGCGCCTGCGGCGCCACCGCGATCGGACCGCCAGGCGGCACCGACCGAGGCGCCACGGAGCAGGAACGGGTCGATGGTCAGCGCGCCGCTCCGGAGCAGGCGCGTGGGCGGGAGCAGCCGGCGGCCGACGACGTCGAGGCCGGTGAACGCCGGCGTCGGATCGGGGAGGTCGGACTGCAACAGGAACGCGAAGGATTCGCCGGGCAGGGGATCCGCGTCATACGCGCCGAGCAGGCCGTCCAGGTAGCGCGCCGTCGCCGGGGCGCGCGCCGCATCCTGGATCGGTCGCGCGTCGAGGACGACGCGCAAGCCCGGCGGCCGATCCCCCGACGCCGCCGCGCGGGTCACGCGCCCGGTCGTCGCAGTCGTCGCCTGCGGATCTCGTCCCAGCGCAGTCGAAGCACCACGATGAGCGCCTCGACGATGATGCGCCGCGACATCTTCGAGCGGCCGGCGAGGCGGTCCCGGAAGGTGATCGGCACCTCGACGACGCGCGCTCCGGCGCGGCTGGCGCGGTGGGTCATCTCGATCTGGAAGACGTAGCCCCCGGCGTGAATGCCGTCGAACGGGATCGCCGCGAGGGTGGGGCCGCGCCAGGCCTTGAACCCGCCGGTCAGGTCATTCGCCTTGAGGCCCAGGACGATCCGCGCGAACAGGCTGCCGCCGCGCGAGACGATCCGGCGCCCGATGCCCCAGTCAAGCACCCGGCCACCCTTCACGTAACGGCTGCCGATGACGAGGTCGGCGCGATCCTCGACGATCGGCGCGACCAGGGACGGCAGGACCGCGGGGTCGTGCGACCAGTCCGCGTCCATCTGGATCAGTGAGGTCGCGCCGCCGTCGAGGGCGACTCGGAAGCCGTCGAGGTACGCCCGGCCGAGGCCCTCCTTGCCGGCACGATGGCGGACCCGGATCCGCGGCTCGTCACGGGCCAGCTGCTCGGCCAGCTCGCCCGTCCCATCGGGCGAGTTGTCATCGACCACGAGGAGCGTCGCGGCCGGCAGCATCTCCAGGATCGCCGCGGCGATACCCGGCAGGTTCTCCGCCTCTTCGTAGGTGGGCAGGACCACCCAGGTGCCCGTGTCCTGCGCCGGCGCGTCGGTCATGGCGTCGGAGTGTACGGGCGCGACGCGGCGACCCCGGCGGCGGGGGTCACCGCAGGATCTCCAACGCGTCGAGATCCACGCGGGGATGACCCGCGGAGCCGACGACGACGAGCTTCAGGGTGTGCGTCCCCGGTCGAGCCCAGGCCCGGCTCCAGGCCACGTATCGGAAGCCGAGCGAGCTGGCGTGCGTGTCGATGGTCGCGACGAGGCTGCCGTCGAGGTAGACCTTGACCGCGCCCCGATCGGGGCCGCGCGTGGTCACGAAGGCGATTCCCCGCCCGGTGAAGGTGTATTTCGCCGCGCCACCCGGCGTGGTGGAGAAGCGGTCGAGGCTCGCCGAGTAGTGGATGCTCTCGCCCGTGCGCCAGTCCCCGCCGTACCCGATCGCGGGCGACGTCTCCTGCAGGAGCGAAGCCCGGACCGTGGTGCCGGCGATCCAGCCACCGACATTGCCGGCGCGGTCGCGCGGGCGAACCTCGAACCGATAGCCATGACCCGGCACCAGCGAGACGCCGAGCGTGGCAGCGGTCAGGCCGGCGGCCAGGTCGGTGAAGGGGCCGCCGTCGAGGCTGCGGCGCACGTCGTAGCTCGCGATCCCCGCCCCGCCAACGTCCTGCGCTGACCAGGTCAGGCTCGCGGCAAGCTGCGCCGTTGCCGAGATCGAGCCGATGCTGACGCCACCCCGGAGCGTGACCCTGGGCGCGCCGGCGGACGGCGCGGTCCGATCGATGACGACCGTTGGCGCGGTGACCTTCGCCTCGGGCCCCCAGTTGGAGACCGCGTCGATGACCGCGCCCGCTCGGATGGAGACGGCCAGCTTGCCGGCGCTGCAGCCGGTCACGGTGAATGACCACGTCGCGCCGGTACCCCGGGGCGTGCCAAAGGCGCACCCGGTCGCCGTACCGGAGCGGCTCAGGTCGTCGCGGGCGAGGTACCTGACGGGCCCGCCGAAAGTGACCGAATAGGTGATCGCCTTCGCCCGCGTCGGCGAGGCCGGCGAGGTCACGATCGACACGACGGTCGTCGGCGCGGCCCTGCCGATGACGACGCCCCAGCGGGCGAGCTGCGCCGCGCTCACCGGGCTGGCCGACGCAGCGCTGTACGTGGTGGATCCGGCGGTGCCCTGCAGCTGGACCACGTACGTCCCGGAGGCAACGCGCGACCCGGCGATGCGGCCATCCCAGTCGAAGGTGTGACCGCCCGCTGTCCGCCGGCTGGCGCCGAGCGGCACCGCACCCACGAACCTGCCGTCGCTGCGATAGACGCGCACGGCGAGGCTGTCGAAGGCGCGGTGGTTGGTCCACGCGATGCGCAACCGGTCGTTGATCCCGTCACCGTTCGGCGTGAGCACCCGACGCCCGCCGTCGTTCAGCCGCAGGCCGGTGATGCCGGCGTCGATCCGCGTCCGGTACACCGGGCTGCGCGGCGCGACATTGGTCACGCCCGTGCCGGCCACGGCGACCCAGCCACCGATCTGCAGCGTGTCGACCGGGCCCCACTGCCGGATCGGGGCCGCGACCTGGTACCAGGCCAAGCCGTCTGCCCTGACCGGGCCGCCGATCACCCGGAGGGCGTCGCCCCGGTCGAACCTGGTCATCACCGCGGCGTCGGTCGAGGGCGCCTCGCGGAGGCGGAGGCCATCGGCGAGCACTGTCGCAAACCCGCCGACGGTGATGGAACGCGGCGCTCCCGACGACCCCAGCGGCAGCGACCGCCAGGCCGAGACGTTCCCGTGCACGTCCGTGGCCCGGACGCGGAAGGCGTAGCTCCTGCCGTTCGTGCCCAGGTAGATCGCACTGGATGCGGTCGTCGCCGTGAGCCACGAGGTCCAGCGGCCACCGTCCACGGAAACCTGCACGTCGTAGCCGCGGATCGCGCTCTCGTCATAGGCGGTCCAGGCGACCCGGAAGCCCTCGTCACGCGACCGCTGCGGGAGCGTGACGATGCCGGCCACCGGTGCCGTCCGGTCGGACAGGAACTTCGCGGCGAGACCCGCCCGGAGCTCGCCATGGCCGCCATCGAAACCGAGCGCCCAGATCCCGACGCCACGCAGCGAGGCGCGGTTGACCAGGTCATAGCGCAGCTTGAGCGACGCGGCATCGTCGACGTACAGCTCGCGCCATGACATCACGCAGCCGGCCCCCGCCGTGCACGTCTCCTTGTGGTAGGCAGTCCAGGGCGACGCCTCGACGGCATCCCAGCGCCGCCCGAAGGTGCCGAGCAGGCTGACCGCCTGGGAGTATGTCGGTTCAGCCACCCTGCCGTACCTGGCGCCCGAGATGTTCTTCGCGTGCGGGTCGTCGCTCGGCGTCGACCACGCCCGGCCGTACCACGGCACGCCCAGGATCAGCTTCGACGGCGAGACCTGGGCGGTGAACGCCTTGATCGTGTCGTTGAGGTCGTACTCGGGCCCGGTGAGGGGCGCGATCGAGCCGGCGGTGCTCGCCGTGGCGGTCCGGTAGTCGTAGCCCATGATGAACACCGCGTCTGCGCCGCCCGGCGCCGTTGCCGCGGCGATCGGCTGGTTGTCGAGGGTGCCCATCGCGTCGAACGTGAGCTGGTAGCCCGGGGCGATCGCGTTGAGCTCGGCGCGGATCGACCGAACGAGCTTCGTGAACTCGTCCCCGTAGCCCGCGCCGATCGGCTCGAAGTCCAGGTTGACGCCATCCGCGCCCCGGTCGCGAACGGCCGCCGCGACCTGCCGGGCCAGGGTCGCCCGGGCGGCGGCACTGCCCAGCAATGCGGCCTGCGTCGCGGCCCCGCCGGTGCTCCAGGCGAAGCACGTCACGGTCAGGACCACACGCGTCTGGTGCTGGTGGGCGGCATTGATGACCGAGCTCATCCTGGTGCTGGTCCAACCTGCCCAGCCGGTGGTCGCGCTGCCATCGGGGTTGTGCTTCAGCAGCTTGCCGTTGCCGGTGCAGCCGACGCTGAAATACGCGACGGTCGACAGCGTGCGCCAGTCCAGCACCGTGCTGCTCGCACCGAGCTCCCAGTACGGCAGGAAACCGAAGACTTCGCGACGCAGGCCGTTCGCGCCGACGCGAGCGGCAGCGAGCCCGTCCGCGCTCGGCGTGATCGTCGCCTGGGCCAGGACGGCCCCAGCCGATGCGAGCTGCGACGCAGCCGTCGTCGATTCGCTGGCGCCGCGTTCGCCCTGGAAATGCCACGGCTCGGCAGCGTCCTCGGGCGTGCCCGTCGCCCACGCGCGGCTGTCCGGAGCATCGCGCATCTGGCGGCCCGTCGCGAGCCCGGCAGGCAGGGCGCGCGACGCTCCTCCGTCGACGACCCAGTCGTCGTCGGTCCGGGGCACGAACGGGACGCTCACCAGGCCGCCGGGCTCGAAGTCGATGACGTCGCCGGCGTGCTCCTCGGCCTGGCGATAGTGGGCGGAGCCTGCCAATGCTCCATTCGTTGTGGCGGGGTCGGCTGCGGCTGCGCTCCCACCATCGCCAGCGGCAACGGGCAGCGGCGCCAGCAGCAGGAGGGCAAGGGCGAGCGCCAGCGCGATGCGAGGGCTGCGGTCCGGGCGCGGTCCGGGCTCGCCCACGTTCCTCCTCGATCCGTCGGCCCTCGGGGCGCATGCGCGACGCGGCGCACGCCTGGCCGGAGGCTGCCGACGCTACGCGCGCGTTCGCGAGGCGGACAGCCGTACGGAAGTACCGAGAAGGGTGGTACCGGGCGGTCCGGTGCGGTCTGGTGGAGTCGGCCTCTAGCGGCGTGGCGCCGGCGCATCCGAGGCGCACGGCTGGTCGGAGTCGGGCAGCGTGCCGCCCTTGGTCGGGTCGCACGGCACCCCGGTTTCGATCGGACCGGTGATGCCGCCCTCGTAGTCGGTGATCACGAGCAGGAACTCGAGCCGGTCGAGCGGCGCAGCCGGCTCGAGAAACACGGTCTGGACGACTTCGTTGGGGTCGCGCGTCACGTCGACGACGCGGCCGATCAGCAGGCCCTTCGGGTACGGCGAGCGAATGCCGCCCTCGAGCTCGATCCCGGCCGTGAACACCTCCTCGCCGATGGTCACCTCCGCCGCGGCGTCGACGTCCTGCATGACCAGCGCGCCGCCCAGCTGGCCGATCACCTTGCCCGTGGCCGCGCTGCTGAGGAGCTGCCCGATGACCGTCGAGGTCGCATCGCTGATGAGCACCACGTGGGCGAACGACGGCCCGACGTCGGTGATCCGCCCGACCAGCGCGCCACCGGCGCCGATCACGACCATGCCCGCGGACACACCGTCGTCGGACCCTCGGTCGATCACGATCGCCCGGCGCGCCTCGCTGGACTCGCGCGCGATGACCGAAACCGCGAGCGTCTGGTACTGGAGGCCGCTGCGCAGCTGCAGCAGTCCCGTCAGCTGCTCGTTCTCGCGCTGCAGCTCCGCGGCTGACCGGCTCTCCGCCTCGAGACGGTCGTTCTCCTGGCGCAGCTCCGCGTTCTCCTGGCGCAGGCGGTCGATCTCGGCGATCGTGGTGGCGATCGAGGCCACGTCGCGGGCGACGCTGCCGACCGCGACCTGGACAGGCTTGAACGCGAAGGCGACGCCGTTCTGCACGTCCCGCACGAGCGGGTTCGAGGAGACCGTGACGAGGATCAGCGACGTGCCGAGCAGCGCGGCGTAGGCGATCACGCGTCGCCGGAATGCCTTGTTCGCGAGGATCGCCGTCACGGCGTGATGCCCTAGCGCAGCGGCCGGGAGTAGGTCTCGGTCACCAGGACGCGGTTCATGCCGCTGAGATCCTGGAGGACCTCACCGGTGCCCCGGACCACGCATGTCAGGGGATCGTCGGCGACGTGCACGGGCATCTGCGTCGCCTCGGCGACGCGCTTGTCCAGCCCGGCAAGGAGCGCGCCGCCGCCGGCGAGGACGATGCCCTGGTCCATGATGTCCGCGACGAGCTCGGGGGGCGTCTCCTCGATCGTGTCGCGGATCGTGTCCACGATCTGCTGCACGGACGGCTCGATCGCCTCGCGGATCTGGTCGGCGCCAACCTCGACGCTCCGCGGCAACCCGGTCAGCAGGTCCCGGCCGCGCAGGTTCACCCTGCCCGCGTCCCACTCCCCCGGCGCCGCCGAGCCGATCGCGATCTTGATGTCCTCGGCGGTGCGCTCACCGAGATACAGGTTGTACTCGCGCCGGGCGAAGTTGACGATGTCGACGTCCATCTCGTCGCCGCCGATCCGGATCGACCGGCTGACGACGATGCCACCGAGGCTGATCACGGCCACCTCGGTGGTGCCGCCGCCGATGTCGACGATGAGGCTGCCCGAGGGCTCGCTCACCGGCAGCCCGGCGCCGATCGCGGCCGCCATCGGCTCCTCGATGAGGCGCGCCCAGCGGGCCCCGGAGTTGAGCGCCGCGTCGAGCACGGCTCGCTTCTCGACTTCGGTCACGCCCGACGGGATGCCCACGATCATGCGCGGCCGCGGCAGCAGCCCGATGCGATCGTGCACCTTGTCGACGAAGTACCGGATCATCTGCTCGGTCACGTCGAAGTCGCTGATCACGCCGTCGCGCAGCGGGCGGATGGCGATGATGTTCGCGGGCGTCCGGCCGACCATCCGCTTCGCCTCGGCCCCGATCGCCAGGACCCGCTTCGTGCGCGCCTCGATTGCCACGACCGACGGCTCGCTGATCACGATGCCGCGGTCCTTGACGTGCACGAGGGTGTTGGCCGTCCCGAGGTCGATCCCGATGTCGCGGGAGAACAGGCCGAGGATGCGGTCGAGCATTCGGAAGGGCAGCCCCCTCTGGGTCGGATCGGGCGAGTTCCGCCGTGCGGACGTGCGACCGCGCGAGTCGTGCGCGGGAAACGGCAGTATAGCCCCGGCCCTTCGATCGCCAGGCGGCCCGGTTGTCTACGGCGTGGGCAGAGCGTACCGCTCGACGGTTCCAGCGCCGAAGTTCGCGACCCACAGGGATCCGAACGCCTCGGCGACCCGACCAGGCAGGGTGTCCGGCGGGAACCCGGCGTACAGCGCCATGCTCGGTGTCCCGGAGAGCGTCACCCGGGCGACTGCCCCGCCAAGGTACCGAACCCAGCCAGCACTTCCGTCCACGTTGCCCGCCACGACCGCATTCTCGTCGGGATGCCCAATTCCGTACAGGGACCCATGGAAGGTCCCGTTGGCGGGCGGCGGCACGTTCCGCGACACGGACATCGCCGCGGGATCGAAGATCGCGAGGCCCCCGTCGCTCGTTGGAACCCATGGCGCGCCTGCCACGACTTGCATGCCCGCACCGATGCCGGCGCCCGTTCCACGACCGGCGATGGCGCCTGACTTCGCGTCGAGCTTGCAGATCGCGCCGTCGGCCGCGGCGAACCAGACGAACCCACCGGCCGCGGCTGCGCCGGCCACGGGGCACGGCTCGGCGAGTGACAGCAAGGTGGCCTTGGACGTCGCGCCGTCAACCCGCACAAGGCTCCCGGCGGTCAGCAACCAAGCGGCGTCATCCCCGACCCAGAACGTATCGCCGTCCTGCCCGCCGGGCACCGTGGCGACAATAGTGGCGGTCGCGGGATCGATCCCGACCACCTCACCCGCGGTCTGGTGGAACGTCCACAGCTTGCCACCGGCAAGTCCCAGACCGTTCGCGAAGCCCTCGCCGAGCTCGACTGTTGCCGTAACGGCATTCGTCGCAGGGTCGACTCGGCGAACGGCGGGATGCTGGTGGTCGAGGACCCAGATTGCGTCGGACGCGACGACTACAGCGATTGTCCCGCTGAGATTCGACACCGTCGCCTGAAGCGTGAGCACGGGCAACTCATTCGTGATTGCTGCCGACGGCGTCGGTGGCGGCGTCGCTGCGTCGGGGCTCGCACTGCAAGCGCAGACGGAAATGACAACCCCCGCAACGAGCACCGCTGATGACCAACGCATCCGGTTCCTCCCTACGGCGTCGTCGCGGCGATCAGACCTGGGCTCCCGCCATCGGTACTTCATCCGATTCATGTGATCGCCGCATTACGTCTCGACATCTTTACCGCATCGGGAAGACGACGGCGCGCCTACGCAGCCGGCGGTGGTCGGTTGCCGACGCGATCGAAGGCGACCCCGCGGTCGCGCAGCGAGACATACGCGTCGTGGCCGATCACGAGGTGGTCGAGGATGTCGATGTCGAGGAGGCGACCCGCCGCGAGGGCCTCGGCGGTGAGGTGCAGGTCGTCCGGCGACGGCGTGGGATCGCCCGACGGGTGGTTGTGGACGAGGATCACGCCGGCCGCGTCGAGGCGGACGGCATCACGGAACAGCTCGCCCACGCGGACGAGCGAGGCGCTGACGTTGCCCTGATACGCGGTCACCACGCGCAGCACCGCGTTTTTCGTGTTGAGAATCACGACCCGCAGCTCCTCGCGCTCGAGCCGGCCCATCTGGAGCACGAGCCGGTCGGCGACATCGCGTGGCGAGCGGATGGACCAACGGCCCGCCGGCCAATCTGCGAGCAGGCGCCGGCCGAGCTCGAACGCGGCCTGGAGCTGCGCCGCCCGCGCGGAACCGATGCCTGGCACGGTCTCCAGCTCCGGGGTGCTCGCCCGGGCCAGGCCGGTGAGGCCGTCGAACCGGGCGATCGCGTCGGCAGCGACGTCGACCGCTGAGCGCCCTGCGGTCCCCGAGCCCCAGAGCAGCCCGATCAGCTCGGCCGCCGTCAGCCCCGCCGCTCCGCGCAACGCCAGGCGTTCGCGTGGCCGCTCGCTCGACGGCAGCTCGCGGATCCGGCGACCGCGCGCCACCGCCAGGGCGAACGGGATCGGTCCATCCGTGTCGGTCATGGCCGGCCCTCGCTGCGTGTCGGCGCCCTCGGGCCCGGACGACGGGAGCCCGCCGATTCCCCCCGCCATCCGGACCCGAGGACGATCCGGAGGCTACCGAGGGGCGCCCACCTGCCGGTCATCGGCGCCTCACCCCCGGCTCACCGTGATCCGGTCAGGCTCGCGCGGCGGCCTCGGCGAGGACGATGAGGATTCCGTTGAACCCGGCGTGCAGGCCGATCGGACCCCAGATCGAACCGGTCCGGACGAACAGCCAGCCGAGCGCAAACGCGACCGGGATGCGGACCACGCCGGCAACGAGCGCGACCCGCACCGTCTCGGCGAACGTGTCGCCAGAGACGAACAGGACATGGGCGAGCACGAACACGATGGACGACCGCACGATCGCACCGCGGACGCCGACGAGCTGGCGCCACGCCGTCAGCGCGAAGCCCCGGAAGAGCGTTTCTTCCGCGACCGGTGCGACGACCGCACCGGCGAGCAGGTGGAGCACCAGCCCGGAAGCCGTGCCCGTCGGCGGCAGCGGGCTCGGTGGCGCCACGCCGGCGAGATTCACGGCAACCGCGACGATGACCGAGGTGACGAGGATGAGCGGCCCCGCGAACACGGCACCGCCCCATAGGCCCCGGATCGCCGTCGCGCGGTTCCCGACCCAGCCCATCTCGGACCAACGCAGGACGCCGGGCCCGACGACCGTCAGCCGGACGACACCCAGAAACACCCCGGCCTGGAGCACCACCGCAAACAGGTCGCCCAGCTCGACCGGGATCCGGTCGGCGACCGGCAGCAGCGCGACGCCCACGAGGAAGCCGAGGAGCCGCGACACGGCGATGATCGCGAGAAGCACCAGCAGGGGCGACGGGCCCGCGTAGGCCGCCCCGGCCGCGCGGCGCTCGATCGTCTGCGACCCGGCGAGCAGCACCAGCCCGATGGACAGCCCGAACAGCGAAGCCAGGGAGAGGGCCACGCCGGCCAGGCCCGAGACACCGAACGCGACGGTGCCGATGAGGCCAATTCCGACGATCGTCGCGAGCCAGCCGACCACGAACAGGGCCGGTGCCCGGCGGCCCTCGACCGTGAAGGTCGTCAGCCCGAGGTAGCGATGGCTGGGCGCGCCGGCAGGTGCCGGTCCGTCGGGTGCTGGGTCAGGCGCGGGAGGCGACGGGTCCTCCGGGTCGGAGGCTTCGGTCAACGCTCCGCGACTTGATCGGAGGTGCGGCGCGTGGCGCGGACGGATGCCCGGACGCGCTCGCTCACCGACTCGAGCTCACCGGCAGGCAGTGCCTCACGCGTCGGGAGGCTCACGATCGGGGCCGATCCGGCGGCGAGCTGGTCGTGGCGCTCGAACTCGCGGCCGCACCATGCGCACAGCGTCCAGTCGAGCCCGACGAGCCGCGTGCAGTTCGGGCAGACCCGGTTGAGCCGGGTTCGGCAGGTCGGACAGATGATCCAGGCGGAATCGACTCGCCGATCACAGGTCGGGCAGTGCGGGATCGCCTCGATCTCGGCGAGCATCGCCTCCTCGGCAAGGTTCCGTTCGTAGACCTCGCCGATCCGCTCCTGGGGCCGGATGATCCGGTAGGTGAACACCGCGAGCGGGAAGAGGAGCGGCGTGAAGATGATCACGAAGGCGGCCGCGAGGTACGGCGCGATCGGGTTGTCGCTGCGGGACTGCATGTCCCGGAAGGCCCAGTAGGAGGCCGCGAGCCAGAGCAGGATCCAGTAGATGGCTGCGAGCTTGATCCCGAGCTGGATGACGGGGTTGTCGAAGACCGAGCCGATTGCGTCGCCGATGGCGGTGAAGATCTGGTCCATGCGGCGAGCCGGCGCCTCCGTCGTGTGAGCCTTCGTCGCAGGTGGGGGGCGACGACCGGCGGGCAGTGTAACAGGGGCCGATTCGGGCCCAGCGTGTCGCTTCCGACGCCCGAAGCATCGTCTGCGTGACGGACGGGCGCTCGATCGCTCGATCGAGCGGGTCGGGTCAGCCCGCGGCAGCTTCCCCCGCCGCCGGCGATTCGTCGGCGGCACTGGCGGCGGCTGGCGCAAGTCCGCGCCGGGGCGTCGCCTCGATCGTCCATGCGGTCGCTCGCCATGCGAGCGCGGCGCCAAGGACGGCGAGGGCGAGCACCCACGTGGTCACGAGCAGGAGCAGCGCCGCCGCGAGGCTCACATCGTTCACGCCGCCGAACAGGTAGCCGCGAACGTGCTCGGCCGCCCGGCCGACGACAACGAGGAGCAGGAGGACGACCGCCACGACCACTGCGTCGGTCACCACGAAGGTGGCGACGCCGCGTCGGCGGACGAGGTCGCGGATCGCGCCACGGATCGCCTGGCCGGCTGTCTCGCCCTCTGCGGCCCGTCGGGCAGCGAGACCCCCGATCGCCTCTCCGAGGATCCAGGCGAGCCCGGCGACCACGATCGCGTCGGGCGCCCGGGACAGCACGCGCAGGGCGATCGGG
>Ga0070707_100004095_pt1 | contig 13687 bp, 11 predicted proteins | sample KBSK5502metaG_FD_65468 | JGI IMG/M metagenome (GOLD analysis project Ga0070707, IMG submission 65468) | Corn, switchgrass and miscanthus rhizosphere microbial communities from Kellogg Biological Station, Michigan, USA - KBS K5-50-2 metaG | ecosystem: Host-associated > Plants > Roots >... | reverse complement strand
GAATTACTGGGCCTTATCTTCTCCTCGGCATTGACCGGTCTGATGGCCGGCTACCTTGTCCTGTCCCCTATCTCCGATCGGGTCGGTCACCGCCGGATGTTACTCGCCAGCACGTTTACATTCGCGCTTTTTACGCTGACGACTGCCTTCGCCGGCAGTTCCACTGGAATTATCGCTCTGCGATTCCTCGCAGGAGTGGGACTCGGAGCGGCCATCCCGAGCGCTGTCGCGCTGACGACCGAATCTGCGCCGCAACGCCTGCGCGCGACGTTCGTGCTTGGGATCTATTGCGGCTTTTCGCTCGGTTTCATCGCGGCCGGTGTCGTGGCCACGGTTCTGCTTCCTGTTTATGGATGGCGCTCCATACTCTGGGTTGGAGCCGCGGCGCCGCTCACTCTGGCAGTGCTTCTGTTGAGATACTTGCCTGAGTCTCTCGATGTTGTGACGGTGGAGCAGGCCGCGGTCGCAACTCGGCATAGCGCCGTGACCGATATCTTCCGGTCGGGACGTGGAGCCGCCACCCTGCTGCTATGGGCGGTCTTCATCATCAACCTCGCAGAGTTTTACGCCCTGCAGAGTTGGCTGCCGACCATATTAACCAATCTCCATTACTCGATGTCGACCGTCGCACTGGCCACCAGTCTGACGACCGCCGGCGGCATTGCCGCGGCCTTCGTCGTCGGACCGGCGATGGACCGGCTGAGTCCTTACGGCTCATTGAGCATCGTCTATCTCGGAGCCGTCGTTTGCCTGGCACTCCTGGGGGCTGCTCTGACCCATGCCGGATGGATGCTTTTTACCGCAGCGTTCTTCGCCGGTTTCTGCGTGAGTGGCGGGCAGAAGAGCGTGATTGCGCTCGCGGCATGCTTCTATCCTGCTGCGGTCCGATCGACCGGCGTGGGATGGGCTCTCGGAATCGGCCGCATCGGTGGGGTTGCAGGTCCATGGCTGTTCGGGATGATGCTTGGTTTGAATGTCACCCCGGCGAACGCCTTCTATATTGGAGCGATACCCATGCTGCTGGCGGCCGCAGCAGTCATGTTGTTGCGGCCGTCATCAGTCGACGCGACGTTGCGATTTACTCAAACAGTTCGGGGAAGTAGAACGTGACCACTTTGTTCGTTTGAGAACAGGCGATCATGATCTCTTTGGCTTTCGGAATAATGGCGATTCCGGCGTTCTGTCTTCCTCCTCCGATCAACTCTTTGACTGGGATCTTCCAGCGAGGTGCAACGTCGCCGTTGTCCATGACGCTCCAGACGGCCCAGTCGTCTCGTGAATTGGTGAGGATCCAACCCTTTTCTGCATAGACCGCAATCTGGCCACCTCCGAATCCGCCGGTCCTGGGTCCCTTGATCACGCGAAGCGGCTTCGTATTTCCGCTGGCTTCGCGATCAAAGATCAGGAGAGCGCCACCGCTTTTCACCACAAGCAGGTTGTGGATCGGATCAACAGCCGATTGTGGAGTTGCGGAATTGATGAGCGTATCCGGGCCCGCGAGAACTCGCTTCGGCGCGACGTCGCCGTCGGCAAGGCGGTCGAACACGTAAACACCTTGAACGCTGCCGGTACCGCCGCCTCGGAGGCCGTTGCCGACAGGCAAAAAGATTTCGTTGTGTTCAGGATCTGGCGTGACCGTATTGAGCGCGCCGGTATCGGCTCCTAAAATCTTCGTCTTCGGTCCCTGGATGACACGAATCGGCGGTTGCTCTCCGTTCACGTCTCCGCGGAAAGTCAGAATGGCCTGTGTCAGCGGGCTGTTCACAACAATTTCATCGTGAATCGGATCATACCCAAAACCGTGCATGGTCCTGCTCAGCTTTGTGCGATGGCCTTCGATCGTTCTTACCGGCGGTTCATTCAACTTCGCCTCCCGGGCGAAGCCCGCAATCTGCGGATGGGTCACTCAGTTCGGCACCCATATCTGATCTCGCCGCGAGTCATACGCGAGCGCCTCCACTTTTCCGAACTTCAAAGAGACTTTGCCCTCGGGCGCGCTGCGTATGGTGCGTATCGGCGCGACGTTTCCGTTCGCGTTGAGGGAATACACAAAAGCGGAAGCGTTCCCAAAATCGGCAACCCATAGTTCCTTGTGCTTGCTGTCCACAAACACGCCGGAAGGATTCATCAGGTGGGTCTTGTCTCCTCTGATGATTCGGGTCGGCGCGACATTGCCCTTGTCGGTTTCCTTGAATACGAGTATCGAATGGCCGATGTCATTGGCGACGTACAGATCGCCGTTGTCGGGATCAAGAGACATCTGCGCGGGCCAGTTCAATTGTGTCAGGGAACCCTGAATCACGCGCAGCGGAGCGGTATCGCCGGACGCCCCCAGTGGATATACGGTGATCGACGGATCTTCAAATCTGCCGGTCCCGGCAATTGTGGAGTCACTGATGTGGCCCCAGTTGGTCACGACCATGAGCTTGTTTTTCTGATCCAGGACGAGACCGTGAACATCGGACAAGCGAGTGCTCTCTCCCTGCAGGCTACGCAACGGTTTCTCATTCGCGGAAGCTCCCTTGCGATAAACCGCCACTTGAGGAGGATGCTGAACGCCAACGTAAAGTTCCTGCTTCTCTTCATCAACTGCGAGTGCGAAGCCCCGATGAGGAGTCTTCAGAACGCGCGCCGGCTTGATATTCCCATTCGCGTCGCGAGGAAAGACGACAACCTCATCTCCGGTATCCGTTTCGATGGAATAGATGTCACCGTTCTTCGGATCGATATAGATCCCGTTGTTGTATTGGATCTCGGTTTCCGGCCCCTGAATGACCCGCTTCGGTTGCGTGAACGGAACCCCTGAAGGTGTATTGTCGAGCCGGTTGAATATCCGAAGGGCCCAGTTGTTCTGGTCCATGAGGACCACTTCGTCGAAATTCAGATCCACAGCGACCGAGCTGTAAATCGGATCCTGATCCCGAATCGTGCGTATCGGCGGACGTTTGATCAAACTTGTCTGACCGGAATCCTGCGAAGCCGCATATACCGGCGCTTCACCAAACGTGTCGAAGAGATTGGCCTGTTCCGGCAACGCATCGTATCCGGGTTCGCAATAACCTCCAGACGCAGGCAACTCCTCAACCGAGACCAACTGCGGGCCGCCGCGTGGTCTTTCTATAAAGGAAAAGGTCAGGATCCCGGCAATAACTACACCCACTGCAGCAAGTGGACGCATAAGCCTCCTTCGCAATTCTGTGGAGCGGAAACAGCTTTCGCCGAGTTAATACCAACTTCGAATGGGAGTCAACTAATGAGCGGCAGCGGCGGAATATCTGGGAATCTCCGCCACCCGTCTCGTTGCAAGCGAATCCACGAATTGCCGATGCCACTCTTCGAGGATGAGCAGAGGCCACAGCAACAAGTGATGGTCGGCGCGTCCGGTAATATGTTCGTTCAGCAGGCGGCGAATAACTCCCGGCTCGAAGTAGTTCCGTTCTTCAGCTCGCCGATCCAACAACAGAGCCTGGGCGTAGGACCCGAGTTCACCGCGGAACATGGCAGCAAGCGGGACGGGAAATCCCATCTTCGGACGTCGGAGTATTTCCTTCGGAACAATTCCCGCGGTTGCCCGCCGAAGGACATACTTGGTTTGGCCGAACCGAAGTTTGTAGCGGGAAGGAATGGTCGCTGCATATTCCACCAGCCGGTAATCGAGGAAGGGAACGCGCAGCTCAATCGACGCGGCCATACTCATGCGATCCGCTTTCAAGAGGATGTCGTTTGGCAGCCAACCTTTCATATCGTGATACAACATTTTCGTCAAAACGTCCGAAGAAGCGTTCTTTCGGTAGATGTCCTTCAATGGCTCCACCGAGTCGACGCCGCCCAGACTTTCACGGAAGGTGGGACTGTAAAGGCCGTCGCGCCGCCGCAGATCAAACAAATCGACGTTCAGATAGCGCCTTTCCAGCGGCAAACCGGACAGGTATGTGTATTTACCGATCTTGGCCGAGGGCCAGAATCTTTCCAGCAAAGGGTTCAGCATGCGGTTCCGGATAACCGCAGGGATCCGGCGATAGCGTTCAATTAATGTCATGTAGAAATAAATCGGATATCCGGCGAACAATTCGTCAGCCCCTTCTCCGGAAAGGAGAACCTTCACATAACGGCTTGCGAGGTCCGAAATAAAAAAGAGCGGGATGCCCGACGCTTCCGTGACCGGCTCATCCATGTGATAGATGAATCGCGGGAAGAAACCGACGAAGGCACGCGTATCGAGAATCATGTCGTGATGCTCGGTTCCGAACTTCTCCGCCACCCGCCGGGCATAATCGAGTTCGTTGTACTCCTTACCTGCATCAAAGCCGATGGAAAACGTTTTTGTTCGTGCAGTCGTCCGCGAAACAAGAGCGGTAACGGTGGTGGAATCGATCCCTCCGCTCAAGAGCACGCCGGCAGGCACATCGGAACGCAGGCGCAGCCGGATGGAGTCCTTGAGCAGGTCCAGCACGCGTTCGCCATGTTCCTGCACGGATATGTCTTCCCGTGGTTCGAACTTCACATCCCAATAACGTCGAACAGCGATATGGCCACGCTGCCAGGTCAGCGTGTGACCGGCGGGGAGATGGTGAATATTTGAGAAGAGAGTCGGTGCTGTCAGTACGTATCCATACGTCAGGAATTGATCCAGTGCGGTTGGACTGATTTCAGTTGAAACCTTCGGGTGCTGCAGAAGTGATTTGATTTCGGAACTGAAAATGAAAGTTTCCTTCTGGACGGTATAGTAAAGCGGTTTGACGCCCAGCCGGTCGCGGGCGAGGAACAACTTTCGTTGGTTCCGATCCCATATTGCAAAAGCGAACATGCCATTCAGGAATTCAACGCAATCTTCGCCGAAGCGATCATAGAGATTTAAAAGCACTTCGGTATCGGATCTTGTCGAAAACTGATATCGCCCCGCCAGATGGTCACGCCGCAACTCGACGTAGTTGTAAATTTCACCGTTGAAGACGATGACGAGAGAAGCATCGTTCGTTTTCATCGGCTGATGACTCGCAGACGTCACATCAAGAATAGACAGACGGCGAGCGCCCAGACCGATGGGACCGTCAATGTATGAACCGGCATCGTCCGGCCCGCGATGATTCAAAACATCGCGCATTCGTTCGAGGACTGTTCGGCTGATGGGTTCTTGACTCTCGTGGTTGGCAATTCCGCAAATTCCGCACACCGTGTGGACCTCACTATTCTCGGTTCAAGATTCTCAGGTCTCAGGTCAAGATTCTCAGGTCAAGCTCGTTCGAGTCACCGAGTCACGTATAGCGACAACATCGTGTTCTTCGGACGTCCCTGACCGAACAGCTAAGCCCCCTACTGGTGCCCGCCCGGTTTTATCCGGATTAAATCGCTAAATCAATTTTCGTTTCAACTTCCCCGTGTGGAAGGAATGTACATCAGCCTTCGTATCGGGTCAATCCGAAGGTGGTGGCTTTTGACGGGAATTCCCATCAACAATTTTGGAGGTTGAATCTTCCAAAAGCGTAGGGCTCGGATGACAACAAATGTCTGCGTCGAAAGAAGCAATTTTCTTTTTCATTGACCCCAAACACTTCTCTTGCCCTGACTTCTCGACAGAGAGCTGACCTTGGACCGTTAAAAAAAATTCGGGTCGGAAGGTGACAGTAAAGAGGCATGCGGCGTGCTTGTCGGTCGGCGCATCCAGGAAAGATCAAGATTTAGAAGTGAGAGGTTGATGGTGGTCTATCTATTCGAGGTCTATCTGCTCGTAGCATCTGCCGTAGGAGTCGTCGCTCTGGCATTGTGGTTGAGTTCCTATCTGGCGCTCCTCGGGATAGCGGTCACTACTCGATTTCTGAGGGTTCGACCGCCCAGGACGGCCGGAGATTTTCGGAAACTGGCGGAACTTCGACTCCGGCACTGAAGCTATCCGAACGGATAGGCAGAGATAGTGCCGCCCAGGTTTTCAGGCCAATGATGGCTCACAATCGGTCGACGGTGGTGGTCCTCTATGGAACAGCAGGTAAATCCCGTCTGCGGCAACCGGAGCACTCGGGGCATGACACTCATCGAAAGTGTAACGGCCCTGACCATAACGGCAATTCTCACCAGCGTGCTGCTTACGCTCGGGACGTCACTTCTGGATACGCAGCGCGCCCGTTCGACCGAGAGTGATCTGTCGGCCATTTACAATGCAATCGTCGGTGATCCGAAACTGAATACTTTCGGTTATCTCGGCGATGTCGGCGATTATCCCTCCAGTCTCGCGGATCTTATTTCTCCAAACCCGGTACCGCCTGGCTGGAACGGCCCATATCTGTGGGATGCGCGCCTCGAGGCGAACGTCCTGTACGACGCCTTCGGCGGACCGATCGAGTATTTCCAGCCCAGCCCCGACGCCCTGCCTCAATATCGAACGGACCAGCTTGCTCTGATCAGCCGCGGCCCGGACAGGAGTTCCACGAATGCTGCAGCCGACCCAAATCAGGGTTCGATGTTTTCAGGAATTCTTCCGTCGGATCCGGCATACCTGTCGGGTTCGGGGAATGGGGACAATATCGCGTGGCCTCATTTCACGGACAACGTGAAGTTACTGGACTATCCGAGTCTCGGACGGCTCAGCGTCAACGTGTTGAGTTTCGACGACGCCATGAGTTCGTGGGTGCCGGCATGCCCGAATTACTATGACGTCGTCGTCATCTCCGTGCCGCGGAACCTCAACGAAGCGTATGTGAATTACAACCCGGGCGGCGCTTCCTTCGATCTGTTGCAGGGTCTTTATGTGGTCAAGGTTTTCGTTTCGGGTTCGACAACAGCGATCTGGCAGGAACAGACCGCGATCCGGCCAGGCGATTCGATCAGCCGGAATATTTCATTGCCAGGTTTGAACAGCAGTATTTCCGCAACCGCACAACTCAAATTTTTCAATGGTCTCACGGACACGTTGCAGTTTTATCAGGGGCCGACGAGTCTGGGTACCATCGCCGGCGGCTCGAACAACGATATGGCTCCATTTTCAGCGAATCGTTGTTCGCGGATCATCGTTCGGAATATGACAACCAGTTTGCTGGCTGACGCCTACATTCAGCCATACACGCCTTCCCCGATTAAAAAACGCTACAACACGAATGCAACGTGCAACATGACGTTCGCGAATGAAACCTACAGCACGGTCGCCATCTATTCAGACAACCTGCTGATCGGCACGATAGGCAAAAGGGGAAACAAGCGGGTCAAGTCCTTTACGGTTCGTCAGGGTGACGAATTGACTTTCAAGGATCAAGGGAACTCGCCTATTACCAGCGGCACCGTCGGAGCATCGTATTCAATCGTATGTCCAGCAACTACAGCTCAATTTTAGATGCGAGGACTGCGAGGACTCCGGCGTCCGGCGTGTCGATCCTCGAAATTTGTGCAGGGATGTTCATCCTGGGGATGATCGGCGGGGTGTTTATGCCCCTGGGGTTTAACCTGATCGCTACGCAACGGGCGAATCGAGCGCTCGATGAGTTGCGGACAATACACACAGGTATTGTCGGCGACCCCAGGGCCAACACATTCGGCTATCTTGGCGATGTCGGTGAATACCCTTCGAAACTTCTCGATCTGATTTCTCCATCTCCGATTCCGCCCGGGTGGAACGGTCCCTACGTTACAGGATTACGGTCGATGGAAAACGGCGTTCTCTACGATGCGTACGGAGGGGCTATCGAGTACTTCCGGCCCGACCCTCCGGCTGTGCCTGCCGCCGAGGTGGACCAACTCGGGCTGATCAGCAAGGGGCCCGATCGCGAATCGACGAACGCTTCATCGACTCCCAATCAAAGCGCGACCTTTACCGGCGTCGTGCCTTCCGATTCATCCTATGGAAATGCGATCAGCAATAACGACAACGTGGTGTATCCGAAGTTCACGGACTCGCCGGGACTCGCCCGGTATCAGAGCCTGGGCCAGGTCGTTTTTAACATTCGCAATTTCGACGAGAATGACGGCGTTCAGGCATTCGTGCCGGCGTGCCCGCAATTGTATGAGATTCAGATTTCTTCCGTTCCGCGCGGGAGCAACGAAGCGTACCTCATCTACAGCTCCGGCGGTGCGATTGTGGACTTACTTCAGGGGCAGTATCTGGTGAAGGTCCTGATATCGGGATCCCACGCTCCCGTGTGGGAGGAAGAGATGACAGTCAGGCCGAGTGTTGCGATGGCTCGCGATCCATCATTCCCAGGGGTGAACAGCAGCCTGTTTCCAACCGTCACTCTGACGGTCGTGAACAACCACGGATCAACAGTCGTGGTGTATGAGTACGGCACTCCCATACTCGGCGGCATACTCTCCGGCAGCACCTCCACACGCACAGTGCATGCGTGCTCCCGCATTTCCGTTAAAGACGCGATTACAAGTGAAACCATTGACACATTCATCATGCCTTATACGGCATACACGAAACGGTACGCCGCAGGCGCACCTGCCATGGCGAACTTGACTGTGACGAATGACGGACCGAACAACGCCGTGACTGTTTACGACGACGGCCGGCTCACCGGTGTTGTCGGACGGAGAGGGAACCAGCGCGTTAAAGTCTTTTCGTTAGCCGTAGGCGATACGATTACCGTGAAAAATGAAAACAATACGTTGCTTGATACGTTTTCACTCGCAAGTGCTACAACGAAGAACTATTGATCGGTCGCACGGCTTTGCGTTTCTGATGTTAGCGATCGTCGCATTCCTTGCGGCCGCCGCCGGTCTCACTGCAGTGGCCAGTTTCGTGATCACCAAAGACCAGCGACGGACGGAAGCATCGGAGCTTGCCGATATCTATCGTGCCATCACAGGCGATCCATCGAAGGATCAGTTTGGATATTTAGGCGACGTCGGTGATTACCCACACACACTGGCGGATCTTCTCAGTGCGCCGAAAGGCGCCTCAGGCTGGCACGGTCCGTACGTTTCGGATGCCCTGCTCAGTGGGGTTTCATTCTACGATCCGTTCGGTACGCCGATCGATTACTTCCTCAAACTTGCTCCGGGCTCGCCGGATAAGCTGGCCCTCATCAGCAAGGGTCCGGACCACGCGTCGAGCAATGCGGCTTCAAACCCGAACGATTCAACTCAGTTTACTTCTCCGTATCCAAGCGACGGCGCGAGCTATCTCAGCGCCGCTGGAAATACCGATAACATCCCTTATCCGGACTTCTCGACGACAGTTGCCGCTCTGAATTATGAAAACGCGGGGAGTCTCAAATACAACATCGTCAACAAAGACACAAACGTTCTCGTCAACAGCGTTGTGGATGCGTGCCCGCTCCTTTATAACCTCGTCGTGACCTCACACACTCGTGGAGCTGCAGACACGATCACGTTGGGATACAGTGCAGGCTTGACAAATAGCGTTGTGCAGGGCCTTTACGATGTGTCCGTCACTTCACCGCTCATTCAGGGCGCGTTTTTTTCCGAGACCGTGGCCATCCATCCAGGACAAATAACCACGCGCACTCTGAGAGCGGGCGACGTGGATTCCAGTTTCACGCCTTTGTTCACCTTGTTCGTGACAAACAACACCGCGGGCCCCATTACCATTAAGCGATCCGGCGTCGTGGTGGGTATCGTTCTGGCCGGCGTCCAGAATCAGAACATGGGACCGGTGGCGGTGTGCGGGAATATGACCGCCGAAGACGGATCGGGGACACTCGACAGTTGGGTGATGCCCTGGGGAACAAACTCTAAGCGCGTCATCGGCAGCAGCTATCACACACTCACGTTGACGAATCTGGGAGCCAGCGCGGCCCGAAGGCAATTGAGGGTTCTTCGTGACGGAATCCTTCTGGGAACGGTGTATCAGCGCAAATCTGTCGCTTTCCCGAATGTTCCCGACGGCGCCACAATCACCATCAACGACCAGACCGATGCCATGGTCGCTACAGCCACGATGGGTGGAAGCGATCTTTCGCTGAGTTACTAGCGCCCCGTGCCGAGGTAAGACCGGAAGCTCCCGCACTCCCGGATGATCTGTGGGAGCGTTTCAATGGCAGAAACTTGTCAAACACCAGCGAGAAGAGGTAATTCGCTTTCCCGTATTTCTTATCCTTGTAATAACCGCCGGCAGCGAGATCCATGAATCGATATTTCGGACTGTCGTCTTCCGTGAAATTGTCTTTGTACTGCTCAAAATATTTCTGCGCACGCGCATACTGGCCGCTGTAGTACATCAGGCGCATCACCTGGAACCGGTAACGCCTGGCAAAGACTATTGGATGCTTCCGCATAGGGAGAGTCGTCCCTATCTTACAAGAAAGTCATTCCGCGAAAGTTTTCGTTCGAGTTGACGATAAGACAGGCAGGAGGGAGTGATGTCTGCACCCGTTATGTTTAAAGATCTGCCGGCCACGTTTCCGGAGGAAGGCAAGTACAGGAAGCCGTCGGTCGTCAGTTCTTTGATCTTTCATGGGTTTCTGATTCTGAGCCTTGTGGTTATCCCGCTGCTGATACCACAGGCACTGCCGAAACGGGAGCTGTTCGTCACCATGGTGGCGCCGCTGCCACCGCCACCGGCGCCCCCAAGGCCGCCTGCCGTACAGCCGGTGGCCATTCAGCGTAAAACGGATTCCGTGACCCGGCCTGTGATGACAGAGGCTTTGGTCGCCCCCACAGTCGTTCCAAAGGTTGTGGTTCCGATCATTGATCCACCCGCCGCTCCCGTTGTCAGCGGCGTACCCGGCGGATTGCCCGGTGGGGTTAGGGGCGGCGTCCTGGGAGGGGTGCTGTCGGCAAATGCTGCTGTCGCTCCACCGTCGCTTGCACCGCCACCTCCTCCGCCGCCACCGCCGCCGGTCGCGGCAGTGACGCCAACAGGACCGATGCGTGTTGGAGGAATGGTCAAAGAACCCCGAGCAATCAAGATGGTGCCTCCCGTGTATCCGCCACTCGCGGTCCGGGCGCATGTGAGTGGAATCGTCGTACTCGAGGCGACTCTCACCACGGACGGTGTTGTGAGCGAGATTCGCGTCGTCTCCGGACATCCGCTGCTGACCGACGCCGCAATCCATTGCGTCAAGCAATGGCGATACGAGCCGACGCTTCTCAATGGAACTCCCGTAGCGGTGATCCTCACTGCGAGAGTCCATTTCGACAAGGCGCCGATTTCCTAGGCTGACGTCACACGTAGGATATACGCTCCGTACAAATGTGGCTTCGTACAAAACTGCATCAAAACCGCAGCCGCAAACGCACATAAATCCCCATAAAATCCGGGTTCGGCGTTGACAAACACTCTTATCCGTCGAAAATCCTCCTACAGCCGGAGCAAGCGCCGGCACACGGATGTGCACATGGCAAAGCGGGTAACAGCATGTATGGCGCATTAGTCAGTTCTGCGCATCACCTCGTCAGGCAGCCCACCCCTCTGAATGGCATCCTGTGGGTATTGGCGCGCGCCATCCGGTCCGATCTGAATAACAGAGCCGGGCATTACCTTCACCTCGAGAACTGGGTTCGGGGTATTCCCGGTGAGGTTGGGTTCGAAATCCGGCGATGGGTGCTCGGACGCTATTTCAAGAAGTACGGGGCGGGCCTGCGTCTGTTCCCGGGCGTCCGGCTATTCGGAGTCGATCAACTGGCTGTCGGCAAGAACTGCTGGATCGGCCTTGACAATGTGATCCAGGCGAATGGCGGAGTGGACATTGGCGACAACGTGCTGCTCGGGCCCGGCGTGAAGATCTGGTCTGTGAATCACGTCTACTCGGACCCGCATCGAACAATCGTCGATCAGGGGTTTGATCAGAAGCGGGTCGTGATCGGCAGCAATGTGTGGATCGGAGCGAACGTGTTCATTATGCCGGGCGCGCGCATTTCAGACGGCGTCGTGATTTCCGCCGGATCAGTGGTCGGCTCCAAACTCATCGAGCCTTACGCGGTCGTGGCCGGGAATCCGGCGCGGAAGATCGGTTCGCGCTTGCCCGGCGCGGAAAGCAGCCGTTTTGCGCCGGACGCTGCCGTTCAGAAACTGCTGACGGTGTAAATGGCCACAGCCGGAGTATGTCGTGAACCGCAGCGGCCGGCGAGCGGCGCCCTCGAGCGCACACTTGTACGAGCCATCGCCTGGACAGGCGCGGCGATGGGGGCGGCTCAATTCCTGAGCTGGGCCACAACCATCTATGTTGCCCGCACCCTTTCTCCCGGCGATTACGGCTTGTTCGCAATGGCGGCCGTGTACCTTGGCCTGGTTTCTATCGTCAGCGAATTCGGAATCGGTTCTGCGGTGATTGTCCTCCGCGAGTTGGAAGGAGCGGCGCTCGCAGAACTCAACACGATGTCGGTCATAGTGGGCTTTTTCTGTTTCACGGTCTCCTTCGCGCTTGCCCGGCCCCTGGGCGTGTTTTTTTCATCGAGCAGGTTGGCGCTGGTTGTCGTCGTCATGAGTCTGGCTTTCATAATTGCTTCTTTCGGAGTTGTCCCGGAGTCTCTGCTGCAGCGCCAGCTGCGCTTCAAACTTCTTGCGCATGTGGACGGGTTGAAGGCGGTGCTGCAAGCGATCGCGACGACGATTGCTGCCGTAGCAGGAATGCGCTACTGGAGCCTTGTGGTGGGTCACCTGGTTGCGACGCTGGCGGGAACTGTCCTTGTGCTGGCCTTTCAACGATACCGTTTCGCCTGGCCGCACCCACGCGCGTTGAAGCCGGCCCTGAAGCTGAGCCGTGATGTCCTTGTGACGCGAGTCGGCTGGTACCTGCATTCGAACTCCGACTTCCTCATTGCCGGAAAAGTCCTCGGCGAGACGCCGCTCGGCGTTTATCGCCTGGCCTGGTCCATTTCGAACATCCCGGTGGACAAAATCACGGCGATGGTCGTGCGCACTTCACAGGCGTTCTTTTCGACGGCGCAGGAGGACTATGCCGCGTTGCGGCGATACCTTCTGGGTTTGACCGAAGGGCTCGCCCTGCTGACGCTGCCCACCAGCGTCGGACTCGTGCTCGTGGCCGATCCCCTCGTGGCGCTTGTTCTGGGGCCGAGGTGGGCGGGGGTTGTGTTGCCTCTGCAACTTCTGGCGTTGTATGCCGCCGTTCGATCCCTGACTCCGCTGATTCCGCCGATCCTTAACGTGACCGGTAATTCGGCGTTTCTGGCACGGAATACGGTCTGGGTCAGCATCGTTTTACCAATCGGCTTTTACCTGAGTTCGCGCTGGGGAGCGCCGGGAATTGCGGGGGCCTGGGCGATCATGTATCCGGCCAGTGTGATTCCATTCTATCGGCGAGCTTTCCGTCAGATCGAGCTTTCGTTCCGCGAGTACTTGAACGCGCTGTCAACCGCCATTCAGGGCTCCATTGTCCTCACGGCAGCCGTCCTTGCTGTGAACTACAATCTGCCTGGCGGAGTCCCGTTAATCGTTCAACTCGGGCTGTTGACGGCGACGGGTGTCGCCGCTTACGCCGGTTTCATTCTCCTCTTCCACTACGATCGAGTTCGCGTCTTCAAACAAACCATCAACCTGTTACGAACTCCGGGGGCTGCGCAGTAAGTATGTGCGGAATTGCCGGCATCCTGAATTTCCGCGGAGAAGCGTTAGCGCCGCAACTGCTGGGCAAGATGCTGGACTTGATGAAGCACAGGGGCCCCGACTCCACCGGCATTCGCAACAGCGTGCCCGATGAATCGATGGGCCTGGGGCATGTGCGGCTGAGCATCATCGATGTGGACGGCGGGCATCAACCCATGTCGAAGGAAGACGGCT
>Ga0070707_100004094_pt1 | contig 13688 bp, 16 predicted proteins | sample KBSK5502metaG_FD_65468 | JGI IMG/M metagenome (GOLD analysis project Ga0070707, IMG submission 65468) | Corn, switchgrass and miscanthus rhizosphere microbial communities from Kellogg Biological Station, Michigan, USA - KBS K5-50-2 metaG | ecosystem: Host-associated > Plants > Roots >... | reverse complement strand
TGGGGCGAAACTTTCCGACGATGACCTTGCGGCTTCTCGAGTGCGTCAGCACCGTCGCGCTCACGCGGGCGCCGGGAACGGTCGGAGTGCCCGCCGTGACCTGCGCGCCATCCACGACCATCAACACCCGCCCGAACGTGATCGCCGATCCGCTGGCGTCGGGCAGGCGATCGACTTCGACGACCTGCCCCGGTTCAACGCGCAGTTGCTTTCCCTGAGTTTCGATCACCGCGTACATGATGGGTCACCCCTGCTGTGGCTCACGAAATGTTAGCATGGGACCACAGGGGTGTCAACGACCTCCGGCGTGCGTGGCGTGCGTGCCCTCACGCCGGAACGCAATCCGCCGCGCCGCGGACCGGCCCGCCCACCATGAGCGGAGCCGCCCAAGGACGCCCCGGGAGCGCGAGGTGACGGCCGACGCGGTGGCGCGGGCCTCCGCCTCCCCATCGTCCTCCTCCGGCCCGTCGATCTCGCCGTGCACCGGCTCGAGCCAGACGAGCGCGCCGCCCCTGCCGTTTTGCGTGGCCGCGGCTTCCTGCTCGGCCGCCTCGACCGAATCGCTGGCGAGCACGCTCACCCGCTCGAGGTGCACGCCCGGGCGGGCACGGACGAGAATCGTCTTTCCGGACTCTCTGGCGACCGCGTCGGTCCAATGGGCGTCCTCGGCGAGCACCGCGGCGACTTCCGGATGCACCTGCGCGACGAGGCACCGTCCCCGAGACGTTTGCGCGAGGCGGCCGATCTCCCTCCGCACGCGCACCGCCACGCTTTGCGGCGACAACACACGGCCGCGACCTTCGCAGTAGGGACAGGGAATCCGCATGATCTCATCCAGGTTCTGGTAGACGCGCTTCCGGGTGAGCTCGACCAGCCCCAGCCCCGTGAGATCGACGATGTGCGTCTTGGTCCGGTCCGCCGTCACCGCCTCCTGCAGCGCTGCGACGACACGGCGACGGTGCTTGTCGGACTCCATATCGATGAAATCCACGAGGATCATTCCACCGATGTCCCGGAGCCGGACCTGCCGCGCCACCTCCTCGGCCGCCTCGAGGTTCGTCCGAAGAATGGTACTGGGTTGATCGGTTTTTCCGACATACTTGCCCGTATTGACATCGATCACCGTGGCGGCTTCCGCCCGGTCGAACACCAGATAGCCGCCGCTGCGGAGCCAGACCTTCCGGTGCAGGGCCCGTTCAATCTCGCGTTCCACCCCGAAGGATTCGAACAACGGCCGGGCGCCGTTGTGCAGCTCGAGACGGTCGAGCATGGCTTTCGGAAAGGGGGCCAGCAACTCTCGGATTCGCTCGAGCTCCGGGCCGGAGTCGACGATGAACCGGTCCACCTCGCCGGTAAACAGATCCCGCACGACGCGGCCCACCAGGCCCAGATCCTGGTAGAGCAACGCGGGAGCCCGCGCGGCACGCGCCCGCTCCGTCACCCCTTCCCAGAGTTGGACCAGGTAGCGCACGTCGTCGGCGAGATCCCGCTCGCCGACCCCGTCGGCCGCCGTTCGCACGATGAGGCCCATGCGCTCTCCCCGACCGGCCCGGGGAGGCCGGAGCCGCTCCGCGAGGCCCCGGAGCCGCCGGCGCTCGTGTTCGTCGTCGATCCGCCGGCTCACCCCGACCCCGTTCACGGTAGGCATCAGGACGATATAGTGTCCCGGCAGGGCGACGTATGTGGTCGCACGCGCGCCCTTGCTGCCGCGCGGCTCTTTGGTGACCTGCAGGAGGATCTCTTGACCCACGCGCAACCGCTCGGCGATGCGGCCCCGGCCGATGGGATCCTCCAATTCCTCCCCGCCGATCCGTTCCGACCGGATGTCGGCGAGTGGGAGGAACGCGTTGCGCTCCAGGCCCACGTCGACGAACGCCGCTTCCATCCCCGGAAGGACACTGGCGACCCGGCCTTTGTAGATGTTGCCCGCAAGCGGCTCGCCCCGCTCGACCATGATCCCGGAGAGCACCCCGTCGTCGAGCACGGCGACGCGGACCTCGAACGGGTCCACATTGGCTAAGATCTCTCTGCCCATTCTCGCGTCACTCCTCAAGCCGTTCCGGCCCTCGCATCGAACGGATCAACCGCGCAGGGGCCGGGGAGGCGTCAAATCCAATCCCCACTCGTTGGTGGCGCATGCCGATGCTCAAGAGCAGCGCCGTCGCCCACACCATCGCCATGAGCGCGCTCCCGCCGTAGCTGATGAACGGCAGAGGGATGCCGGTGATCGGCATGATCCCGACGGTCATCCCCACGTTGACGAAGACGTGGAAGGAGACCATGGACACAATCCCCACCGCCGCAAGCGCGCCGAACCGATCGCGGGCCACCGCGGCGATGCGGAGACCCCGGTAGACCCATAGCAGAAAGAGGCCCAGGAGCACCACGGACCCGACGAATCCGAGCTCTTCGCCGATGACCGAGAAGATGAAATCGGTGTGGTGCTCGGGAACGAAGCGCAGGACGCCCTGGGTTCCCGCGAACAGCCCCTTGCCCCATTCCAGGCCGCTTCCCACCGCGATCTTCGACTGAATGATCCCGTACCCGGAGCCGAGCGGATCCAAGCTGGGGTGCACGAACGCGAGGAGCCGGCGCCGCTGATATTCCTTCAGGAACCGCCAGAGGATCGGGACCAGGACCACCCCGGCGGCCCCCAGTGTGGCGAGATCCCGCCGGCGTGCGCCGCCGGCGTAGAGCATCCCGATGAAAATCGCCCCGTAGACCAGCGCCGTTCCGAGATCCGGCTGCCTAAAGATCAGCAGCATCGGGATCGCGACATGGCCAAGGAAGGGGCCGAGATCCCAGACCGATTGATACGGGCCCGGGCGGTCCGTGAGGTGTTTGGCGAGCGTGATAATGATCACGAACTTGGCGATCTCGGACGGTTGAAACTGTCCGAGCGGGCCGATGGAGATCCAGCGCTGCGCGCCGAGGCTCGACCGCCCGATGTGCGGCACCAGGACCGCAGCGAGCAACAACGCGTTCACGATGTAGAGGATGCGCGCGCTCGACGCGAACGCGCGATAATCGACCGCCAGGATCATCCCCCCGACGACCAAGCCCACGGCCAGGTGCAACGCCTGGCTGCGGAGGTAGAGAAACGGTCGAGCGGAGACGTGGGTGCTGCTGTAGACCATGACGAGACCGAATCCGATCAGCCCGAGCGTCGACAGCAGCAGGAGGATGTCGACGTTCCTGAACAGCCGGGCCGGCCCGCCCGGCTGCGGAAGCGGAGGCCCCGCGAGCGCGCTCACGGATGCGGCGCCGGCCGGATGTCGAAGGCCACCTGAAGCACCCGCTGGACGATGGGCGCCGCGAACTCGGCGCCGAAGCCCACGTTTTCGACGAGGGCGACGACGACCAGCCGCGGAGAGTCCGTGGGGGCGTATCCGGCAAACCACGCGTGCGGCTTCCCGTGCGGGTTCTCCGCGGTTCCCGTCTTGCCGGCGACCGCAAGTCCGGGGATTTGAATCGATGCCGCGGTGCCGCGTGTGACCACCGCCGCGAGCCCCGTCCGGAGCACCGCGAGCGTCTGCGGCCTCAGGCGCACTTCCCCGGTCGCGGGGGGCGCCACGCGCCGCACCACCTGTCCCTGAGGGGTGGTGATCTGCGTGACGAGATGCGGGGTGACGAGGCGGCCTCCGTTTGCGACGGCGGCGATCAGTCGCGCGACTTGAATCGGCGTGGCGAGCGTGAATCCCTGGCCGACCGCGCTATTGAGGGTGTCGCCAGCATACCACGACTCCTTCCACACCCGGGCTTTCCATGACGGATCGGGAATGACGCCGCCGCTCTCCTGGACCAGGTCGACCCCCGTGGTCTGTCCCAGCCCGTACATCCGCGCGAACTTCGCCAAATTGTCGGGACCCACGGGACGCGCCAGCGTCCAAAACACCACGTTGCACGATTGGGCGATCCCTTCGAGGAAGTTGATGTTCCCGTGGGCTTCGTGGTCGTGGAAGATATGGCCGCCGAGATTGTAGAATCCGGGACAGTAGAATCGAGTATCGGTGTTGACCAGCCCGAGCTCCAACGCCGCGGTGGCGGTGACGATCTTGAACACCGATCCCATCGGGTACCCGCCTTGGGTCGCGCGGTCGAGGAGCGGCTGGAGCGGATCCCGCAGCAGCCGGGTCCACGCCGTTGTCGTGATCCCGGTCGCGAAGAGATTGGGGTCGAACGCAGGATGGCTGGCGAGCGCCACGATCGTCCCGTCGTTCGGATCCATCGCCACCACGGCCCCCACGCGGGAGCCGAGCGCGTCCTCGGCCGCCTTTTGCACGTCCAGGTCGATCCCGAGATTCAACGTGTCCCCGCTGGTGGGCGGGATCTTCGCGATCACACGCAGCGGCCGGCCTTGGGCATCGACCTCGGCCTGGATCTGTCCGTGGCGCCCCTTCACATAGCGGTCATAGATCCGCTCGATGCCATCCTTGCCGATCAATTCCCCGGCTTCGTATCCCTGCGTGCGCAGGGCCGAAAGATCGCGATCGTTAATCTCCCCGAGGTAGCCGAGGAGATGCGCGGCGAGGGGGCCGTAGAGGTAATCCCGGACCGGCTCCACCTGCACGAGCACGCCGGGGAGGTCCATACGGTCTTCTTCGAGCGCGGCGATGGCTTCCTTGGGGACGTCGCGCCGCAGCCGGACCGGCTCGAACGGCCGGTCCCCGGCCGCGTCGAGCTTGGCGACGATCTCGGATGCCGGCATGCCGAGCTTGCGGGCCACCTCGGGGATCACCTGCTCGGGATGCCGCAATTCCGTTGGAAGAATGGACACGGTGAACGCCGGGCGGTTGAGGGTGAGGGGGCGGCCACGACGATCCTTGATCAGCCCCCGCGGGGGCGCGACGCTGGTGATGCGAAGCCGGTTCTCTTCGGCTAGGCGGAGGAAGTACTCGCCCTGAACGATCTGGATCTGCCAGAGCCGGACCGCCAGCACCAAAAACAAGCCGGCGATGACCGCCAGCAGCACGGTGAGGCGGCGCTCAAAAACCTCACGCGCCATCGAGGCCGATCCTCCCAGGGGGGGCAGGCGGGCGGACCGAAAGGTGAGCCTTATCGGGATGCTTCACGAAACCGAACGAGCGCCCCGTCCAGATAGCGGAATCCAAGAAAGATTGGGATAGCAATGATGGCATTATAGCATGCGGCCGCGACGACCACGCGCGCGACCTCGGGAATCGGCCCTTGCAACAGGCCGACGAGATGCGCCGCCAACGCCCATACCCCCACGCGCAAGCCGCTGAGCGCGAAGGCCCCCGCGAGCGGAAGCCAGGTGCTTTCTATATATATGAAGCGCTCCCCGAGCCCGGCGGCAAACCCCACGCACATGTTGGCCAACATCGCCAGGCCCAGCGGGACGCCGGTGGTGATGTCTTGGAGCAATCCGACCCCTGCTCCCACGAGGGCTCCCTCCTCGGACCCGTGGAGGAGCCCGACGGTCATCACGAAGATCAGCAGTGGATCTGGAACGGCTCCGGCGATCGACGCCCGCGCGAGCCAGGTCATCTCGAACCCGAGCCCCGCCACGACAAGGGGGAGATACACCAGGTATCTAATCACCGGGCCGCCTGCGATCCCCCACCGACTAGGATCAGCATCTCCTCGAGGTGGTTGAGGTCCGCTCCTGGCCGCACGAGCGCCTCCTGGAACAAGTCGCCCTCGGTCCGCGAGACCCCCACGACCGTGCCCACGGGCAGGCCGCGGGGGTAGATCTCCCCGAGCCCCGCGGTGACCACTTGATCTCCCGGAAGGATCTCCGCGTCGCGGGACAGGTACTTGACGTGGAGGACCGGCTGACCCTGCCCTTCCGCCACGCCGGCATCCCGCGAGCGCCCGACGAGCACGCCGGCCGCGCTTCGGGGATCCAGGATCAGGAGCACCCTCGCCCAGGCACCGAAGGTCTCGATCACGCGGCCCACAAGGCCATCGCTCGTGATCACAGGGTCGTTGCGGCGAACGCCGTCCGCCGCGCCCCGATCCACGAGCAGGGTGTTGAACCAGTGGCTGGGATCCCGGCCGATGACGCGGGCCGCGATCGTGTGGTAGGGCTGCTCCTTGATCCCGACGAGGCTACGGAGGCGCGCAACTTCCAGCGCCGCTTCGTGGAGTCGGGCGTTTTCCTCCCGCAACCGGGCGACCTCGGTGGTGAGGCGCGCGTTCTCCGTCCGGAGGCGACCGATCTCCATCACGAAGGCCACCTCCCGGTCCACCACGTCGCTGATCCGCGACAGGCCGGTCGCGAGCGGCGCGACCGCCGCCTGTACGGCCACGCCGATCCAACCGACGCGGCGCTTGTCGGGAGACCGCACCTGGTCGGTGAGCACACCGAGGGCAAGAATGCACAACGCCGCGAAGACCACAAACCGCCGGCGGCGGACAACCGCATCAAGGAACACAGCGACCTCTAGGACTTTTTGCTCGTAATGAGCACCTTCTTCAAGGTCTCGATCTCCTCGAGCGCCCGCCCGGTCCCCAACACCACGCTGCTCAGCGGATCATCCGTGAGCGTCACCGGCATCCCCGTTTCCTCGGCGAGGAGCCGGTCGAGACCCCGCAGCAACGATCCGCCACCGGCCATCACGATCCCGCGATCGACGATATCAGCGGACAGCTCCGGCGGCGTGCGCTCCAGGGTCATTTTCACCGCCTCCACGATGCCGGCGATCGGCTCGGCCATCGCCTCGCGAATCTCGGTGCTGGTCATCCGCACGGTTCGCGGCAACCCCGACACCAGGTCGCGGCCGCGCACCTCGATCGTCTGCTCTTCCCGCTGCGGGAATGCGGAGCCGACCGCGATCTTGATATCCTCCGAGGTGCGTTCGCCGATCAGAAGGTTGTACGCCTTCCGCGCATACTGAATGATCGCTTCGTCCATTTCGTCTCCGGCGATGCGAAGGCTGCGCGCGGTCACAATCCCGCCGAGCGCGATGACGGCGACTTCCGTGGTGCCTCCACCGATGTCCACGACCATACTTCCTACGGGTTCCGAGACCGGCAGGCCGGCCCCGATCGCGGCGGCCATCGGTTGCTCGATCAAGTACGCTTCGCGGGCGCCGGCCTGCAACGTCGCATCGATGACGGCGCGCTTTTCAACCTCGGTCACCCCGCTGGGAATCCCGACGACCACCCGCGGTCGGAGGAACGTCCGGCCCCGCAGGCCGTTTCGAATGAAGTACGTTAACATCGAGGCCGTCGTGTCGAAGTCGGCGATCACCCCGTCCCGCAACGGCCGGGTCGCGACGATATCCCCGGGTGTCCGGCCGATCATCTTCTTCGCCTCGTTGCCTACGGCCAGGATTTCCCCGCCATCTACCCGCTTGGCCACGACCGACGGCTCGCGCAGGACGATGCCCTCCCGCCGAACGTACACCAGCGTGTTGGCGGTCCCGAGATCCACGCCCATATCCCGAGTGAACCGGCTCAACAACCCATTGAAAATCATCCGTCCACGCTCCTCTCCTCCTCTCGCGCCCCGTCAAACCGTACGCCCCGCTCTCGGAGACTGACGAAGCGGCGGTCTCCAATGATGATGTGGTCAATGATAGGAATACCCATTAACCCCCCGGCCCGGCCAAGCCGAGCGGTGACCGCCAGGTCCGCCTGGCTGGGCGTCGGATCCCCCGAGGGGTGGTTATGGACCAGGATCACGCCGGCGGCGCCGTGCCGGACCGCCGCCTTGAACACCTCGCGGGGGTGGACGGGAGCGCTGGCCAGCCCTCCCCGGAAGACCTCGATCCGTTCCAGGACCTCGTTTTTCGTATTCAACAGCAGAACCCAGAAGCGCTCGGTGTCCTGGAATCGGAGATCGGGCGCAACGAGCGCGGCGGCGTCAGCCGGGGCTCGTACAGCGGGCCGGACCCGGGCCGGCAGAGTCACGAGGCGGCGCCCGAGTTCGAACGCCGCGAGAAGATGGAGGGCCTTCACCTCCCCCACTCCCGGGGTCCGGCGCAACTCTTGCGCGCTCGCCCCCGCGAGCCGGTCCAAGCTCCCGTGCCCGCACAACAGATCGGTGGCCACCTGAAGGGCGCTTCGCGTGCGTGCTCCCGTTCGCAGGAGCACGGCGAGGAGTTCGGCGCTGCTGAGCGCGGCGGGTCCCTCCGCGAGCATCCGCTCGCGAGGCCGGAGCTCCGCCGGAAGATCCTTCATCCGAGGCGGCCGGCCGGGGGCGGGCGCCTTGGGGTCCCGTTCGCGTGCGGGACACACCGGGAGGTTCCTCCAGGGGCGGGCCGAGTGCCTCAAGGGTGAGACAAGCACACGAAGGGGGGTGAAACCGGCGCCGCCCGCGGGTGCGCCGCCCCCACCCCCACATCCAGCCACGCCCAATCTACAACATGCGAAACACGTAGGCCGCCACGAGTATACCAAGGAGCACTGCGAGGTTCAACCGAAGGGTGAATCCCAGCGTCAGCGTGAGGACGTGCAGATCGATGGTGACCGGGGGAGCCAGACCCACCGTCAGGGAACGACCCAGCCACGACAGGTACGTGAACTGACCGACGGCGTTCGCCAGGACGCTCCCCAGCATCGCCCCCGCGATGACGATGATCACGAGGATCCACCACGGGTTGCGGCCTCGCTTCGGGATCTTGGCCACCCATCACCCCCCTAGGATGGGCGCGGCGGGCAGGAACGGGCCGCTACCGGTGTAGGTGGCCGGCAAGCAAAAAGGGCGGCCTCTCGCCGCCCCTTCGTATGCCCTCGGGTCGCGCTTTTCGAGGCAGCCTGAATCGATCAGCTCTTCTCTCCGCTGCCCTTTTCCGGGGCTGCGCCCTTTGGCTCTTCCGGCTTTGTCGCGTCGCGAAACTCTCGCATCGCCTTACCAACGGCCCCGCCCAGACCCGCCAGGCGACTCGGTCCGAACAGCAGGATGACAATCGCGAGGACGATGATGAGTTCCCAGAACTTCGGCCCCATGCCGCACCTCCGGCCCTGTCCGGACCCATTATACACTGGAGCGATCTGGGACGCCACCAAGTTCCAGGCCTAGCGGCTGCGAATGGTCACAAACTCCACCAGGGCCGCCAGGCTGTCCCGGGCCGGAGAGCGGCGGAGCCGGCCAAGGCTCGCGGCAGCGCGCTCGGCACGGGCCTTCGCCACGCCTAAGGCATGCGCGATCGCGCCACAGCGGGAGAGGATCTCCCCCACTTCTTCAGCTGGGCCGGGGGGACCATCTTCCCGTTTCGAGCCTCCCCCCGGGCCCGGGTTGGGGAGCCCGGCGCCGTCAATCAGCTCCCTGAGGCGCCGGCGATCGGGGGCGGGCGCGGTCGCGAGCGCGAAGATGATGGGGAGCGTCACCTTGCCCGTCTGGATGTCGCTCCCGATGGGTTTGCCCACCTGGTCGGGGGTCGCGGTAAGATCGAGCGCGTCGTCGGTAATCTGAAACGCCATGCCCCACTCGAGACCGAACTCAGAAAGCGCCGCCGCTTCGCGGTCGTGGGCACCCGCGGTGATGGCCCCGCACCGGCAGGCGGCGCTGAAGAGTTGGGCCGTTTTGCCTTCGATGATATCGAAGTAGATCGCCTCGTCGGTATGGGGGGTGTTGCCGTGCTTGATCTGCTTGATCTCGGCCTGACTCATCTTCACGGTCGCGCCCGCCACGGCCGCGGCGAGGTCGGGGCTGTGGAGACGCGCGAGCATATGAAACGCCTTGCTGAACAGATAGTCACCCAACAACACCGCGACCTGGTTCCCCCAGATCGCGTTGACCGACGCTTGCCCGCGTCGCACGGCGGCCGCATCGATCACGTCGTCGTGGATGAGCGACGCGACGTGGATTAACTCTACGGCGCCGGCGACGTCCATCCGCGCCCCGCTTCCCCCTCCGCACGCCCGGGCGCTCAGGCAGACCAGGGCCGGCCGCACAAGTTTCCCTCTCGTATGCAGGACGTGCGCGACTAGCTGGCCGATAAAGGGATCGTCGGCTGAGAGTTCATCGTGCAGCAATCGACTCACAACGTCGAGGTCCTCCCGGACGGGGTCGTAGATCCGGGCGAGGTCCATGACGCGGTCGACGGGCCTATGCCTCCGCGACCAAGCCGAAGAGGGCGACAAAGAAGACGAGGCCGAGGAACAACAACCAAAAAATCATGTATCGCCAGAAGACGGCGGTCGCGCTGGGGCCCGCGGTCGGCGGCCCGGGGGCGCGCTGCGCCATCTAGGATCCCCCCTGCCCCGGGGGTGCGCCCGATGGTGTCTCGCCGGCGCCCCCCTCAGTAGGACCCGGTCTGCTCGGCCCGCCGGGGCTAGGCGCGCCTGTCGCAGCCGGGGTCGCCGGGGCGGCGGGGGCCTTCCGCGCAGGCGCCGGCGGTGGAGGGGCAGGCAACTTCGCCACGCGGTCGCTGAACTCCCGGACCGCCGCCACGAACTCCGCCTGTTCGTGTAGACCATAAAAAATTGTGCCGACACGATCGGGCTGAATCTTCTGACGCTCCAACCGCCGCCGCATCTGGACTACGCGGTCCGCGATCAGGTTGTTGCCGAGACGGTTAAAACAATCGCCCAACGGACACCCGCACACGAACGCGCCGTCGGCACCGTTTTTGAGCGCGTACTCCAGCCACGAGGGACGGATGAACCCGGAGCACGGCACCTTAATGAGGGTGACGGAGGGGAGATCGCGCATCGTGCCGTCCTCGCGCACCAGTCCCTCGCTGCTCACGGCCCAATCGCACAGAAATCCCACGATGCGGGGGCGGCGATCCGGGGACGGCTTCACGTCCGACATGCGTCCAGCACCTTCCCTTGGATGTCCTCTTCGAGATACCCGGGGAGCTCCAGCGCCTCAAAGGGGCACGCCCCGATGCAGATCCCGCATTCCACGCACCGGGATTCCAGGACGATCGCGAGCTCCTTCCTGGCCTGGGCGGCCCTGGTCACCCCGGGGTGAGGGCTTGGGACCATCACGATGGCATTGTACGGGCAGTCGAAATAGCAGAGCTCGCATCCCGTGCAATTCGCATCGACCACCTGGGCGATCCCCGAGTCCCGGATGCCCATCGCCGCGGGTGTCTCGGGGAGCTGATAGGGAATGTAGAGCCCGTACACGACGATCACGACGGCCAGGACCACGAGCCAGGCCGGTGTGACGTATTTCAGGGCCACATAGGGGAGAAGAAAGAACCAGTCCACGGCCAAGCGGTCCGGAGCCGCTCCGGTCGAGGCGAGGGGTTGGCTCGCGGCCGGGATCAACGCGGACAAGAGGAACACCGCCCCGAGCGAGAACAGCGTCCACACGGCGGGCGGCCAGACCTTGGGGTGGCGGACGCGGACGTAGTGCCACCACAGCATCACGTAGAGCGCGGTTGCGGGGCCCACGTGGAGGAACAGCATCCGCGGCAGCAGGAGGTTGGTCGTCCCCGTCCCGCCGAAGAGGGCGGACCGGAGCGCGCCGCCGACGATCGGAATCGCGGCGAGCGTGTTCCCCGTCATCGCCACCAGCAGTTGGGCGCGCTGGTCCCATACGAGCATGTACCCGTTCACCCCGATGAACCCCGCAAACACCAGCAGCATCATGCCGCTGATCCAGGGCTCGTCCCTGCTGAACCGGAACCGTTCCGTGAACCAGTTCCGGAAGAAGTGCAGCAGGATGGCGATGATGAACCCGTCGGCGGCGTACCGGTGAATCCCGCGAATGATCTGTCCGTACGGCACGCCGTTGAGGCCGAACGGCACCGCGCCGGTGATGTACTGCACCGACGTGTACGCGTCGTTGAACGACGGCACGTAGTACAGGAAGAGAAAGATCCCGGACAGCACGAGGACCGTCAGGAAGAGGTTGGACAGCCCGCCCGTATAGTAGAGCGGATTGAAGTCCGCCGGATAGATCCGGTTGATCCAGACATCGAGGCTCAACGTCCATCGGAGGAGGCGGTCGAGCAGGCGCTTATACACCGGTCAGCCCCCCCTTGCGCAGAAGGAGGAGGATGAACGAATACGCGATCAGCACGACCCCGATGAACCCGCCGGTCCACAACCGGTGGTTGGTCAGCTCCCCCCAAAACATGCCGATCACGCTGACCAGGCTCACCAGCGCGAGCAGCGCGATCCAGCCGCCGTAGGGCACGGACTCTTCCTGCATGCCCTACCCCCTCCCTCTTCCCGGTGCGACCGCGGGCGGCCGGTCCCCCAGCGGCCCTCGCCGGAGTCCGGGGCGGGACGCGGCGACGCGCCGCGCCAGGACCCATTCGTAGACCCCAATCGGCCGGCGAACCCGTCCGGCTGCGCGGTCGACCTCGTAGAGGAGGAACCCTAACCACAATCCGACGGCGAGCAGTCCGCATCCGAGCACGGCCACGTGGACGGCATGCTCCATTCCCGGCGCCGTGCGCCACGTCCGCCAGGCGGTGAGGAACTCGCTCAGGCCCAAGGTCGCCATTCCCAGGAGCACATAGAAGAGCCCTTTGCGGAAGACCATGCTACGACGCCGCCGCGGTCGCCCTCGGAGCGGGCGGCGCGGGACGGGCCGGCGGGGTTTGCGCCTGGCGCGCCTTCCGCCGGCGATAGGCGATCTCCCACATGAAGGCCCAGACCATCACCACGGCCGTGACCGCCATGATGATCGGCGGATCGCGGCTGATCACGGCGATGTTCAGCATGATGAGGGCCGTGAACGCGATGAAATACACGAGGGCCAGCATCCCCACCGTGAAGAAGAGGGGGCGTTCCAGGGGCCGCGTCTCCTTGGTCCGATCGAGGAACGGCACCAGCATCCCGTACCCGATCAACAACGCCGGTGCGATCCCCGCCCACAGCGGCGGCATGTACTTCACCAGCTGGTACAGCGCAAGGAAGTACCAGTCCGACAGGATCGGCAGCGGAGTCCGGTTGGGGTTCGCCCAGCGGCCCATGTCCGTCAGCCGCTCGAAGCTCAGCCACCCCAGGAATGCCAGGACCAGCACGATCACAAAGGGGGACAGGTTGAGCCGCCTCCGGCGCGTGCGGTAGAAGAACACCTCGGCGAGGATCACGAACACCACCGAGATGCCGAAGTGGATCGCGTAGAACCGGGTGATGGTGGCCTGGCCGACGGCCGGCCCTCCCAGGAAGATGTACGTGATCGCGTGGCCCAGCCCCGTGTTACCGAGCAGGGGGATTTCGTCGTAGTAGGTCGGCACGGTGAGCACCGTCTTGGCCGCCCAGAACGCCCGCTGGTTCCAGATCAGCAGATAGCCGGTGATCCCCGAGATCATCCCCAGCACCAGGGACGCGAACAGGATCATCCAGGACAGCTCTCCCGGCTTCTTGTACTCGCCGGCGAAGTACATCCGGTAGATGCGGAGGGTGATGCAGATGATGAGCATGTCCGCCGCGTACTTGTGCATCCCCCGCATGAGCCATCCGAAGGGGATATCGTAAGTAATGTGTTCGATCGATCGGTACGCGCCCGTCGTCGTCGGGATATACCATAGCATCAGGATGACGCCGGAGACAATCACGACCATCCAGGAGAGCCACACCAAGCCCCCCAGGATGTACAGCGGGTTGCCCTGCTTCGCGGTCTTGGTCTCATCGAAGAGATCCAGGTGTTGCTTCCGGTCCTGGAGCCATTCCTTGAGATTTGCGAGCATCGCGTCCACCTAGGCGATCCCCCCGAGTTCGGCGCCGGTGACGACGATGTCCTCGCCGCGGATCTCGAATTCGAAGTAGCGGGCGCCCCGCGGGGCGGGCCCGGAGATGACGTTCCCCGG
>Ga0070707_100004092_pt1 | contig 13688 bp, 12 predicted proteins | sample KBSK5502metaG_FD_65468 | JGI IMG/M metagenome (GOLD analysis project Ga0070707, IMG submission 65468) | Corn, switchgrass and miscanthus rhizosphere microbial communities from Kellogg Biological Station, Michigan, USA - KBS K5-50-2 metaG | ecosystem: Host-associated > Plants > Roots >... | reverse complement strand
TTTCGGGCGTCCGGTCATCCGCCGTCGACTCCTCGCCCGCCTGAGATCGTGCGCTACGGGGCGCGGTTCGCCGGCGATGAGCACCAGGACGCCGCGGAATGACCGACCTGCCGCCATCCTATCCCGGCCAGAAGAAGCTCGGCCTCGTCATCGATCTCGATATCTGCGTCGGCTGCCATGCCTGCGCCACCGCCTGCAAGGAGTGGAACACCGGCGGACACATGGCGCCATTGCCCGATTTCAACGCCTATGGCGACGATGCCTGGGGGGTGTGGTTCAACCGCATCCATTCCTTCGAGGAGGGCGACGGGGACGGCGCCCGCACGGTTCACTTCCCGAAATCCTGCCTGCATTGCGACGAGCCGGCCTGCGTCACGGTGTGTCCGACCGGCGCCTCGTACAAGCGCGCCGAGGACGGCATCGTGCTGGTCAATGAGAGCCTGTGCATCGGCTGCAAGCTTTGCTCCTGGGCCTGCCCTTACGGGGCGCGCGAGTTCGATGCCGATGCCGGCGTCATGAAGAAATGCACGCTGTGCATCGACCGCATCTACAACGCCAACCTCGCCCCCGAAGAGCGCCAGCCGGCCTGTGTCATGGTATGCCCGACCAAGGCGCGTTTTTTCGGTGATCTCGGCGACCCCAACTCGGCGGTCTCCGAGCTGGTCGCGACGCGCGGCGGCGCCGACCTGATGCCCGAGCTCGGCTATCGCCCGGTGAACAAATACCTGCCGCCGCGCCGCGGGCGAATGCGCGCCGAGGATCGCGCACCGGCGCCGCTGACCGCTCTGGTCGCCGAAGCGCAACGCGAGAGCGATGCCGCCCACCCGCTGCTGCGCTGGGTCGATCGACTGCTGTCGCGCTAGGCCATCGATGCATCCGGCTCTGTCGATCGTCTTCTTCACGACCGCGTCTGGTGCGGGGTTCGCGCTGCTGCTGTTGCTCGGTCTCGCCGTACCGCTGGGACTGCTCCCCGAAAGCAGCGGATTCGGCTTCCTTGCCTTAGCAACCGCCTTCGTGCTGACGGCGGCCGGGCTCGTCTCCTCGGCATTCCATCTCGGCCATCCCGAGCGGGCGTGGCGCGCCTTTTCGCAATGGCGCTCCTCTTGGCTGTCGCGCGAGGGAGTCATGTCGGTCGTGACCCTCGTACCCGCCGCGATCTTCGCGATCGGCTGGATCTTCTTCGGTGTGACCGACGGGGTGATCGGGCTGTTTGGCGTGCTGGCCGCGATCTGCGCGGCGGTGACGATCGCCTGCACCGGCATGATCTATGCGTCGCTGAAGCCGATCCACCAATGGCACAACCGCTGGGTCGTGCCGAACTATTTCACCCTCGGTCTGATGGCCGGGTTTCTGCTGCTCGATCTGCTGATCCGCTTTTGGACGGTGCGGCCGGTCTGGACGCCGCTGCTGGCGCTCCTCACCGTGTTGGCCGCGTGGTGGACCAAGGAGGCCTATTGGCGCTTCATCGACACCACCTCCGCCCCGAGCACGGTCGCCGGCGCCACCGCCCTCGGCAGCCGCGGCCGCGTTCGCATGCTTGAATCGCCGCACACCCAGGACAACTACCTGCTGCAGGAGATGGGTTTCCGCATCGCGCGCAAGCACAAGACGAGGCTGCGGCTGATCGCCCGGATTGCCGGGTTTGTGTTGCCCGCCTTACTGAGCCTGATTGCGCTGCTCGGTTCCGGCATGACCGCCGCTATCGCCGCGGCGCTCGCGGTGCTGAGCGCGGCGCTCGGTCTCGTCGTCGAGCGCTGGCTGTTCTTCGCCGAGGCAAAGCACACCGTGACGCTTTATTACGGGGCCGATGCCGTCTGAACCGGCGCCGGGTCGGGCGGGTCCGGTCGGGGCGTCGCTGACGAACGTGCGCCGGTCTGCCGGCCCGGTCAGCCGCGCCCTGTCGCTCTTAGGCCGCGCGGCAAAGATCGTCGGCATCAACCTGTTGCTGATCGTGCTGCTGCTGATCCCGGTGGAATTATGGTTCGGACGCTGGCTCGACGGGCCCGGTGCGGTCAGCATGCTGGACGCCAATCCCGGCCGGGTCGAGGTGCGCTCGAGCCCGCTATACCCGCCCGGAAACCGCATTACCAACAGCCGCAACCAATACGGCTTCCGCGGCGGGCCGGCCAATCCGGCGCGGATCGACGTGCTCGCGATCGGCGGCAGCACGACGGCAGAACGCTATATCGACGACAAGGACATTTGGACGAGGCAGCTCGAAACCGGCTTGCGCGAAAGCGGCTGCCCGATCGCAGTCGCCAATGCCGGCGTCGACGGCTACTCGACGGTCGGCCACATCGCCAGCTTCAACGGCTGGTTCGACCGGGTGCCCGGGCTGAAACCGCGCTTCATGCTGGCCTATATCGGGGTCAACGATGCCGCGGTGAACCCGAAGGCGGCGTGGTACGAGGATTCGGTGCGCTACAAGAGCCGCTGGCGCCAGTTCGAGCATTACGTCGCGGCGCGCAGCGCACTGCACCGGCTCCGCGTCACGCTGCGCGGCTGGTGGCAGGCACGGCAGAACCAGCTCGTTCATGACGAGGTGCCGATTACCCCGAGCACGCTGTGGGAGTCGGCGAGCCTGCCCGCCGATTTCGACGCTTCGGTGAGGCCGAAGGTGGAAGCCTATCGCCAGCGCCTGGCCCGTTTGACCGAGCTGATCCGAGATTTCGGCGCGCAGCCGATTTACGTCACGCAAAAGCGCATGGACGGCCGCATCGTCGATGGACACTGGCAGCAGATCGCCGGATCGGACGGCGCCCACAACACCGCGACCGTCGACGCGATCAACCAGGCGACGCTGGCATTCTGCAGCGACACGGGCGAAAGCTGCATCGACCTCGCCGGTAGGATCGATTTCGCGGCGAGCGAATTCGCCGACGCGCTCCACACCAACCCGGCCGGCTCCGCCCACATCGGGCGCTTTCTGGCGCGCGAGCTCGGCCCGGTGCTGTGCGGCGAGACCGGCCGCCGTCGGTAAGCCCCGCGACGGCGACGAGGCCCGATGTCGGAGTTCCGAAAATCGCTGCTGCTGCTGATCGGCAGCACCCTGCTGTGGCTGGCGATCGCGGAGGGCATCTGCCAGTTGCTGCCGGTCCATACCGGCTTCGAGGTCCAGCCGGTCGATGCCGAGAACCCGGTCATTCGCTTCCGGCCAAACCGCGATTACCTCTATTCACACGGCGCGTTCCTGACCAACGTCAACCGCGGCCACGTCAACAATTACGGCTTCGTCAACAATCAGGATTACCAGCCCGGAGAGGCGCACCCCCTGCTGGCGGTAATCGGCGACAGCTATATCGAGGCCGGGATGGTGCCGTATCCGCTGACCCTGCAAGGCCGGCTGGCCGCCGAGCAGAACGGGGAACGGCGGGTCTACAGCTTTGGCGCGTCCGGCGCCTCGCTGCTCGATTACCTCTATTACGCGATCTACGCCCGGCAACGCTTTGGCGCGGGATGGCTGGTGATCAACGTCGTCGGCAACGATTTCGACGAAATGCTGCTGCGCTACAAGCAGTCTCCCGCCTTCCACTATTTGACCGAGCAGGCGGATGGCAGCCTCAGCCCGATGCTGATGGAATATCAACCGTCTTGGCCCCGCATCGTGATGCGCCATTCCGCGCTCGTCCGGTATGTCGTGTTCAACATCGGCAGCGTCTCGCCTTTGGTGCGGCAGCTGATCGAAGCGGCGCATCAGCTCCGCTTAAAGATCACCGAGCCGATCTCCAGGGCAAATGCAGCTTCGCCCGCGTTTGTCGGCAACACTGCTAGCGATGCCGATCCGCTGCGGGTCGAACTGTCGAAGCGCGCAACTCTCTGGGTGCTCGATCATCTCCCGGAGAGCGTCGGTCTTCCGGTGCCGCACATCTTGTTGCTGATGGACGGTTACCGCGTGTTCGAGCCGGATCAGGTCGAGGCGGCACGCCACAGCTTCTTCGGGACGATGCGCGAGTACCTAATCGGGGAAGCCCGCCGCCGCGGTTACGAAGTGCAGGACATGCAGGAATGGTTCGTCCGCCGCCACCAGCGGGACGGAGCGGTGTTCGATTTTCCGGATGACGGGCATTGGAGCGCCATCGGCCACGAGGAAACCGCCAGGGCGGTCAGGGCGAGCGATCTCTATCGCCGTTTCACGGGGCCGGAGGGTCAGTCCGGCTCGAACTGACGTGACAGACCGCGCAACGCCCGGCCGATCGCGGCAGCCGCGACGGCATGCCCGTGCTCGTTCCAATGACCGTCGGCATCAAAATCGAAGCGGCGGTGCTCGCTCTGCCAATCGGTGGCGAAGGGCGGCTGCAGATTGACAAACGGGATGCCGTGCCGCTGCGCCGTCTCCTCTGCGATCCGATTGAGCGTCAGGGCCGGGCTGTCGGCACCGCGGTAGATCGCGGAGCGATCGCCATCCATCGCCAGCAGCAGCCGGGCGCCCATCGCATGCGTGACCGCATCGAGCCGCCCGAACAGGTAATCGGTGACCGCTTCCACTCCTGGCCGATCGGCCAGGACTGCGGCGATATCGGTATTGGCCGCACAGCCGGCGGCGCGGGCGCGGGGCAGCACCAGATCGACGAGAAATTCCGGCCGAACCTGCCAGCGATACAGGAAAAACCGCGCGGTCGCCGTCTGCCGCAGCCATTCGGCCGCACCGGGTCGCCAGGGCTGCGGCGGGATCTCGCCGGTCACCCTTCCGTCTTCGACCCGCAATTTCAGAAAGCTCGACGTGTAGCGCCCCGGCTTGAATTTGTACGATTCGTCGAAATCGTTATGGACGACCAGTACCACGACCCAGTCGGGGCGGTAGCGCATCACCTCGCGCTCCGCCATCTGCAGGTACTGGCTCAACGGCGCGCCGCTGATGCCGAAGCGATAGACTTCGACGGGATGGCCGGCGCCGCCGAGCTCGGCGGCCAGCCGCTCGCCGAGGCTGCGGTCAAAGGGCACCTGCAGCGCCTCGACAAAGCTGTCGCCGACGATGGCGATGCGCGCGGTGCCCGGTCGGCGCGCGACGGCATAGTCGCCGCTCCCGGAATTCCAGCCCTGGGCGTTGACGTGGTAGGGCGCGGCGATCTCGTCGCGCACCCGCCAGATGCCATGCTGGTTTGGTGCGTAACGCACCACGCCGTCGACAAAGGCGTTGGCCGGGACGTCGCTCGCGGGCCACACCAGCCGGAAGACGACGAACTCGCAAAACCCGAGAAACACCAGAACGCTGGCCAGCACCAGCCCGAGATTGACGGCGACATTCCGCCAGCGCCGCATCATCCCGCGCCAGCCGAACAGCGGTTCATCAGTCCGGATCGAACCGGTCGCGGTAATCGAGTTTCAGCGCCGGATCCTGTTGTTCCTTGCGCAGGAAGCAATCGCCGGCGACCAGCACCTCGATCTCGCTGCCCATGAAGCATCGGAACGCGTCTTCCGGCGTGCACGCGATCGGCTCACCGCGCACGTTGAAGCTGGTGTTGACGAGCACCGGGCAACCGGTGCGCGCCTTAAAGGCCGACAGCAGCGCGTGGTAGCGCGGGTTGGTCTCTCGGTGCACAGTTTGGATGCGCGCCGAGTAGTCGACATGCGTCACGGCCGGGATTTCCGAGCGCACAACATTCAGCTTGTCGATGCCGAACAGCGCCGCCTCGTCGCCATTCATGACCCGCTGTCGCCCGGCCGCGACCTCGGCGACGAGCAGCATGTAGGGGCTGTCCTCCGCGAGGTCGAACCACTCCGCTACATCCTCGCACAACACGGACGGCGCGAACGGACGGAAGCTTTCGCGGTATTTGACCTTCAGGTTCAGCGTTTTTTGCATCGACGGGCTGCGCGGGTCGCCGAGGATCGAACGGCCGCCGAGGGCTCGCGGCCCGAATTCCATGCGCCCCTGAAACCACCCGACCGCCTTCTCCTCGACCAAGGCAGCGGTCGTCGCCTCGAGTAATTCCGGCTCCGCCATCGTCTCAAAACGGGCGCCTACCGCCGCTAAGCGCCGTTCAATGTCGGGCTGCGCGAAGCCGGGCCCCAAATAGCAGCCCTGCATCGCATCGAGCGCGTTGAGCGGGAGGCGCGGCATTTTCTTGTAGAGGTGATAGGCGGCAAGCGCCGCGCCGAGCGCGCCGCCCGCATCGCCCGCCGCCGGCTGAATCCACAGCCGTTCGAAATGCCGATCGCGCAGGATCTTGCCGTTGGCGACACAGTTGAGCGCTACCCCGCCGGCCAGACAGAGATTGCGGGCGCCGGTCTCGGCGGCGATAGCGCGCGTCAGACGCAGCACGATTTCCTCGGTGACCGCTTGCACCGAGGCGGCGAGGTCCATGTCGCGCTGGGTCAACGGCGCTTCCGGCGCGCGTGGCGGGCCGCCGAACAGCGCCTCGAACCGCGCATTGGTCATCGATAGGCCGGTGCAGTAATCGAAATAACTCAGGTCGAGCCGGAAGCTGCCGTCCCGCTTCACATCGATCAGATGGTCGAGGATAGTCTGCGCGTAACGCGGCTCGCCGTAAGGGGCGAGACCCATGACCTTGTACTCGCCGGAATTGACCCGGAACCCGGTGTAGGCGGTGAACGCCGCGTAGAGCAGTCCGAGCGAATGCGGGAAATGGATCTCCTTCAGCATGTCGAGCCGGTTGCCGTGGCCGTGTGCGACCGAAGTCGTCGCCCACTCCCCGACCCCATCCATCGTCAGCACGGCCGCGTCCTGGAAAGGCGAGGCGAAGAACGCCGAGGCGGCATGGCTCTGATGGTGCTCGGCGAACAGCAGCCGCTCTTCCCAATCGCCGTCAGGCGCAAGCTTTTCCAGCTCCTGCCGCAACAGCCGCTTCTGGAAGAGCTTTTCCTTCAGCCATAAGGGCAGAGCCATGCGGAAGGAACGGAAGCCGCGCGGCGCAAAAGCGAGATAGGTCTCCAGGAGGCGCTCGAATTTGAGAAACGGCTTGTCGTAGAAGACGACGTGATCGACCGCGTCGAGCCCGATGCCCGCCTCGTCGAGACAATAGCGCAGCGCGTTTACCGGGAAGCGGGAATCATGCTTTTTGCGGGTGAAGCGCTCTTCCTGCGCCGCCGCGACGATGCGGCCGTCCGTGACGAGCGCCGCCGCGCTGTCGTGGTAGAACGCCGAGAGGCCCAGGATGTACACGCGGCAGCCGATCAGAACAGCGTATAGAGGAACGGCGCGATCGCCGACCCCTTACTGAGCACGATGAGCCCACCGAAGGCGGCGGTCATGACGATGACCGGCAGCAGCCAGAATTTCTTCCGCACCCGCATGAACAGCCACAATTCGCGCAGAAACGACACCCGGGATCTCCATTCAGAACTGGTTTTTCATCGTATCAGGTTCGGGTCCCGGCGGCTCGCGCACGATCCAATAGCTGTCCGCAGTCGGCTGCCGCCGCAACCGCAGCGGGTCCTTGCCGAGGGCACGCATGAGGAGGCCGATCGGCACGACGGTGGTGGAAAATATTAGCCCCATGACCACAGGGTTGACGACTTTGTACAGCACAAGCCCAAGCCGCAGCCACAGCCGGTTCATCGGAGCCAGCACCGCCGGCCAGGCAAGGGCAACCGCCAGCATCACGACCGCGGCGCCGAGCCACCATTCCCAGTAGGAATGGCCGAGGACCAATCGGACCACGCCGATGACCGCAAAAACCGCCGCCAGCGTCAGGCCGAAGGCGCGGTCAGACGAACCGACAATATCGTCCTCGCGGGCCAGATCCTCGTGCAGGTTTGCGCTGCCTGGCATCGGGTCGCGGCTCCCCCCTTCACCCGCTGCAGGCAGCGGGGTCTTATCGATCAGCGGGTCCGGCATCGACATCAGGCGACCAACAGCTTCTGCAATGGAAGATCGTCTTCGATAAAGGCCGCAACGACCTCGTCGATGTTGTTGTCGCGGCCGAAACCAAGGGCTTCGGCGCGCGGCGTCGCGAGGGAAGGCGGCCAGCCCGAGACGATCGCCTGGATCTGCGGATCGGGCTGCCAGCGAAGGCGCGCGTAGGCGGCCTCGCCGCCGGCACGGCGCAACGCCGCCGCCATCTCGCCGACCGATACCGAGAATCCCGGCAGTTGCAATGACCGGCTCGTCCCGAATGCCTCGCCCGGGATGCCGAGCGCATGTACCAATCCGGCGACGATGCGACGCGGCGAGGCGAGCGCCATGACAGTGTCGGGCGATACCGGGCAGATCGCATCCTGGCCGGCCAAGGGCTCGCGGATCATCGAGGAGGCGAAGGTCGAGGCGGCGCGGTTCGGGCGGCCCGGCCGCACAACGACGGTCGGCAGGCGCACGGCGCGTCCGTCGACAAAGCCTTTGCGGCTGTAATCGTTGACCAGCAGCTCGCCGATCGCCTTCTGGGTGCCGTAGGAGGTCTGCGGCGCCAGCGCGGTGTCGTCGCCGACCGCGGGCGGCAGCTTGCCGCCATAGACCGCGAGCGAGCTGGCGAAGACGAGACGCGGCGTGGTTGCGAGCGCGCGGCAGGCATCGAGCACGGCACGGGTGCCGTCGAGATTGACGCTATAGCCGAGATCGGTATCGGCTTCGGCCTGGCCGCTGACGATCGCGGCGAGATGAAACACCGCCTCGGTACCTTGGGTAATGACGCCCGCCACCATCTCACGATCGGCGATGTCGCCAGTAACGAGGGTGAGGCGCTTGTCGTCCGGCAGGGGCAGCGTCGAGGGGGCGTTGTCGAACAATACCAGCTCATCGACCGGCCCGAGCGCCGAGCCTTCCGCCAGCAATTTGAGCGCCACCCGCCGGCCGAGAAAGCCGCACCCGCCAGTGATCACAATGCGCATTCGTGCCGCCCGTGAGCCGTTGGACCGCCGGCGTCCCGCCGGCATGTAGGCCAGCGGCCGGCGCTCCAATCCACAATCATCCGATGCCGTAGCGTTTCGCCCAGCCAAGCCCGGCCAGGATATCGCCCTGCGGACGGTACTCGCAGCCGATCCAGCCCTGGTAGCCGATCTCATCGAACAGATCGAAGAGATAGGGATAGTGGATCTCGCCGATATCGGGCTCGTGCCGCCCCGGGTTGCCGGCGATCTGGACATGAGGATAATGGCCGGCGAGCGCCCCCACCTTTGTCGCGAGATCGCCCTCCATGATTTGCACGTGATAGAGGTCGAACAGCAATTTCAGGTTCGGACGGCCGACCCGCTCAATGATACGCAATGCCTGCGCCGTGTAGTTCAGGAAATAGCCGGGGATGTCGCGTGTGTTGATCGGCTCGATGACCGCGGCCAGGCCTTCTCCGGCCATCCGGTCGGCGGCCCAGCGCAGATTGTCGATATAGACCCGCTCGCCCGCGTCCTTGTCCTGCCCGTCGGGCCATAATCCGGCCATCGTGTGCAGGATGCGGCAGCCGGACGCCTTCGCGTAGACGATCGCCTTGTCGACACCGTCGCGGAATTCCTGCTCGCGTCCCAACAACGCCGCGAGACCGCGCTCGCCGCCTGTCCAATCGCCGGGCACCGTGTTGAACAGCGCCAGGGTCAGGCGGTTCTTTTCGAGGCGTTCGGCAATCGTCTCGGGCGGGTGCTCATAGGGAAACAGGAACTCGACGCCCTTGAACCCGGCGCGCGCGGCCGCGTCGAACCGGTCCAGAAACCTGATCTCCTGGAACATCATGCTGAGATTGGCGGCGAAACGAGGCACAAAGACACTCCCTGTTTCTCGACGAATGCATGGAAAGTGCGCTCGGCCGCCGCCCCGGGTCAACCCAGCGCCGACGCTGAGCCGCGGCGGGGAGAACCATGTTCAGCCGAAACCGCCGTGCCCGCCGCTAGGCCAGGCTCCGGGCCAGGCTCCGGATCAGGGTCTGCCTGATAGTAACATTCGCATTGTGCGACGGCAGCGATTGTATAAGCGGCGCAAAACCAGCGACCGCGCGAGCGCCAGCCGCGCCTCCTCGGTTTCGGCAAGTTCGCTTCGCAATCGGACGAGTTCGCGGCGCAGGGCGATGTTGTCGAGTTCCAGAAGGGTCGGCATCGACGATGCTGGGTCTGTTGGTGCCGGTTGCCTCTCGCGGGCTCGGTTCAGCTCGCGGCCAACTCTGGCGAGCGAGGCGTCGGCAGTCCGGCCGTGCGACCGGCGCGCCTGCTCCAGCGTGATCGATGGCGGAATAAGGGGCCTCAACTTCTCGAACAGATAGTCGCCGTCCTGCACCAACCGCGGGAATGCCACAAAGATCACCGGCACTTCCGCCAGCACCAACCGGTTGACCAAATGGTGAAAGCCGAGCGCCAATAGGCGCGCCTGATCGAGCGGATTGAGCGAAAACACCGCACCGCCATTGGTGACACCCCAATCCTCCCAGGTGCGGCGGATGCGAGTCATCCAAGGCGCCTGCCGATGGATCGCCTGCAGTTCGACGATCGAGCGGCTGGCCGCGGACTCCACCAAATCGCGCATCGGGATGATGACGGCTTCGAGTTCGATCGCCGGATCGGCGAGCATCTGCTCGATCAGCTGATGACGCTGCTTCGGCTGCGCCGGTACCGCCCCCTGCAATCGCAGATCGAGATTCACAACGCCTCCCTGGCAGGGCTGGCTGGTCAACTCTGGTCGGTGCGGGGAGAACTCTTGGTCGGCAGAAAACCGGTGCTCACGGGCGCCGCTCGCGTCGGGTTCAACGCTCCCGCTCGTTGTAGGAACGCGCGAAGACCGACATCCCCGGTGCGGCCGGGCGCTGGCGTCAGCCCAACCAGAAGCGATAGATTTGCCAGGCGGTTGGCGGCGCCGAGATCGCTTGGATAAAGGGGACGAAAATGGGATGCGAGAGCTATGTGCGATATGCAGTAGCCGCGGCCTTGCTGCTATGGACAGCGCCGGTTGCTCGCGCTGCCGAGCCGATCAAGGTCGGCTTCAGCATCGAGATGACCGGCCCGCTTGCGGCTGTCGGCAAGACGGGGTTGCTGGCCTTCCAGATCTGGGCCGAGAACGTGAACCAGAAGGGCGGCCTCTTGGGCCGACCGATCCAGCTCGTGTTTTACGACGACCAGGGCAATCCGTCGAACGTCCCCGGCATCTACACAAAGCTCATCGACATCGACAGGGTTGACCTCCTGATCTCGAGCTACGGCACCAATCTCGTCGCGCCCGCGATGCCGATCGTCATGCAGAAGAACCGGCTGTTCTTTGGGCTGTTCGCACTCGGCGTCAATTCCGAATTCCACTACTCGAAGTACTTCTCGATGCTGGTGTTCGGGCCGGATCCGAAGCCGACCTTCTCGAAGGGCTGGTTCGATATCGCGATGGCGCAGAACCCGAAGCCGCAGACCGTCGCGCTCGTCACCGCCGACGCCGAGTTCGGCCGCAATGCGCTCGACGGCGCGCGCGACAACATCAAGAACCTGGGGCTCAAGACGGTCTATGACCGCGCCTATCCCCCGACGACGGTCGACTACACCCCGATCATCCGCGCCGTGCAGGCGACGAGCCCCGACCTCGTCTATGTCGCCTCCTACCTGCCCGATACGGTCGGCATCCTGCGCGCGGTCAACGAGGTCGGGTTGACGACGAAGATGTTCGGCGGCGCCCCGGTCGGGACTCCGACCGCCGCGTTGCGCACGCAGATGGGGCCGCTGTTGAACGGGCTCGTCGTCGGCGAATTATGGGAGCCGACCGAGACGATGAATTTTCCCGGCATCTGGGATTTCCTGAAGCAATACCAGGCGAAGGCGCCGGCCGAAGGGATCGACCCGCTCGGCTATTTCCTGCCGCCGTTCGCCTATGCCGAGGTGCAGATCCTCGGCGATGCGATCACCGCGGTCGGCTCGCTCGACGAAGAGAAGCTCGCGCAATACATGCACGGCCACAGCTTCAAGACCGTCGTCGGCGATATCAACTTTGGCCCGGACGGCGAATGGCGCGAGCCGCGCAACCTGTTCGTCCAATATCACGGCATCAAGGGCAACGACCTTGACCAGTTCCGCGATGATTCGCGGATCACGATCCTCTACCCGTCGCAGTTCAAGACCGGTGAGGCAATCTGGCCCTACAACAGCGCGCGCGAGTAGCAGCCGTCGCTTTCAGAAGGCGATGCGGGCCGACAGCGAGATCTGATGCACGGTCTGGTTGTTACGTCCGAGTTCGCCGGCATAATCGGCCGACAGCCTGACGGCGGGTCCAAGCCGCCCCGAAATACCGGCGCTGAGCCCCGCGAAGTCGCGCCCTAAGCGGCTGCTGGTCAGCAAGAAGGGCAGCGTTGGAGCGACGATGAAATTGGCGATCACAGTCTCGGTCGTATCGGCAAATTCATGCCGCCAGGTCGCGCGGAAATGCGGCGTCAAAAGGCCGAGCGCGGTCGGCATGTCGAGCGCCGCCTCGGCGCCGAGGCCGGTCTGCACCGACGTCACATCGCGCGCCTGCACACGCACAGGCGCCGAGCCGACGCCGCGCTCGGCATAGCCGTTGATCGCGACATTGTTGAAGCGGAGTTCGCCGACCGGACCCCAGCGCAACAGCCCCTCACCGGTCGCCTGCTGGAAGCGGTAGCCGGTGTCGCCGCCGAGCGTGGCCAGACGGCCGCTTGGCGGTCCCGACATCGTTGTCGAGAGGCCGCCCAATGCGAAGCTTCGCGTCGTGTCGTAATCGGTAAGACCGCCGCCGACAAAGCCGTCGAGGTAAAGCGGCCCCGTTTCGGTCGTGCCGTACAGGCTGAGCGCGCCGCCACGAGCGTTCGTGGCGCCGCCCGCGACGTTCACATTGCCGGTGAAATAACTGCCGGCGACGCCGATCGTCGACGCCGGGTCGAGCCGATAATCGAGACCGAGCGTGACGCCGCCAGCGGTGAAGCCACGCCCGGTCTCGCTCGGGGTGAAGCTGCGGTCGCCGAACACGAATTGTCCCGAGATGAAGCCGCCAAGCCGGCTGTCCCGCGGGATCAGGCCGGCTCCGCCATCGGCAGCCGCAAGCTGGTTCGCCTGTGCTGCCTCGAACAGGCTGCCGAGACCGCCATGGGCAAGATCGAACCGTGCCGGGGCGGCGGCAAACCCCGTCGCGCCCGACCGCAGCGCGCTGGCGCGGCTGGCGAACTGGCCGGCCAAAACACCAGCGAAGAGCTGGCCGAACAGGGTCTGGCTGAAAGCATTCTGCGGCGTCAGGCGATCGAGCGCGCTTGGCACCCCGCCGGTCACCTCGGCCGGGTACAGCACACCAAGCACATTCTGCAGACCCGGATCAGGGGTGGTGCGGATCTGGTCCAAGGTCGCGGCCACCGCCCGTTGGCTAGCGGTGCGGGCGAAACTCGCCAAGGGCTCGGCCGCCATGATGCCGACGGCGCGCGGCGTGTACAACGGCTGGTAGAACAGCGAGCCTGGCAAATCGGGTGCCGAGAACGAGGCGAAGGTACCGCCAATAGCGTCGCCCGCCGTCAGGATCGGGAAGGTCTGACCGAAACTCGCCACGAACCCGTTGCGCGGCGTCACCTGCAGCGCGCCGTTCAGGCTCGCCTTGCCGGCGACAAGGAGCTTGCCGGCACCGGTACCATCGAGCTGCGTCTGGAACGTTCCGCCGGGTCCCTGGGAAAAGGCGCCGCTGACGGACAGAGTGCCGGTCGGGTCGCCGGGCGAGACGATGCCGTTATTGGTCAGCGCCGCGCCGATCGTGCCGGTGCCGCGCAGGGTGCCGCCCGGGTTGATCGTGGTCGGCGAGACGATCGAGCCGTTGACGACGAGCGTGCCGCCATTGATCACGGTCG
>Ga0070707_100004090_pt1 | contig 13692 bp, 10 predicted proteins | sample KBSK5502metaG_FD_65468 | JGI IMG/M metagenome (GOLD analysis project Ga0070707, IMG submission 65468) | Corn, switchgrass and miscanthus rhizosphere microbial communities from Kellogg Biological Station, Michigan, USA - KBS K5-50-2 metaG | ecosystem: Host-associated > Plants > Roots >... | reverse complement strand
TTGTCCATCTTGTCTCCGCTGCCGCTCGGCGTCTGAGCGTAGCCGCCCGACCGGCCGAGCCGTGGTAAGAGAGGGGCCCGGGCCGATACCCCTGCCGGGTTGGCACCGTCTACCGAATCGCGGCAGCCGGTCACGCCTTAACTCGAGGCGGACTCGGCCGAATCGGGAGCGGCGCTTTTCAATCCTTGGCCTCCGAACTTGCCGAATGCGCGGCCCGTCGACCCAGACCTCCGCGTCGCCGTCGACCACCATCTTGAAGGCCACGGAGGTGCCGGTGGGATCGAGGCGACCGGCGTTCTCCGGGATCCCGCCGACCCGGCGCGCTTCGTCCTGCCGGACTACCTGCAGCGCACCTATCGCACGTTCCCCCTCGATCTCGGCGACGCGGAGGTCTGGGTCGACGGGCCCGGCAGGGGTATCGGCCCGGGGCCCTCTCTTACCACGGCTCGGCCGGTCGGGCGGCCACGCTCAGACGCCGAGCGGCAGCGGAGACAAGATGGACAAGGACAAGATGATGGACAAGAAGCAGTAGGTTGGATCCCAGGGAATCCTGACACCCGCAACCTGCTCGTGCTGGTAGGCCGCGAGGGTCGGGGACAGCCCCGGCGCTCTCGCGAGCTTGTCACACGATGACCCCGTGGCCCTGCGGTATGTTTGCCTGCCAGGTCGGCGCCCGCCTGGCGCAGTGCTCAGCGGCCGGCCCGTTCGTCTCGGGCGTCAAGTTCCTCGCGGACAATGCTGCGAATGCCTTGTCGCGTTGCGAACATGGCCCGCCTCCCCCCAAACCACACGCCGGCAATCCCGCCCAGGAGAAGCGAGCCCATCAGGGCCCACTGGAATTCCTCGCGGTGCAAGTACCCCTGCTCCTTGTGCTTGATGTCGCAGTCCTCACGGACGCGCTCCACGTCGGGGAAGCCCGGGTGGATCCGGTCCGCGGCGCTCATGTTCCGATAGGCCCGATAGTGGAGGTCCCGGATGTAGAGGTCCACCCCATGGTTCCATAGCCGCGTGAACATGCTGTCGCCTTTGGGCGCGACCCCCGCCGCGCGCGCGGCCTCCTGGATGGTCTCGACCGGGATGAGGAAGTTGAACCCCTGGACGACCTGGTCCCCCTGAGTTGACGTGAAGGTCGCCGCGCCCACGACCTGGCCGCGATCGTCGAAGACCGGACCGCCGCTGTTGCCCTGGATGATGGCGGCGTCCGTCTGGATGACGCGCTGCCCGCCGATGTCCTCCTTGAAACCCGAGACGCGGCCGGTCGTGATCGAGGGCTCGTACCGCGTCGCACGACTGAGCAGCTCGTGGGAGGCGACGACTCCAGGGAACCCGATCACGAAGAGCGCCTGACCCAGGTGTAGGTCTGTGCTGTGCCTGGCGAGGCGGACGACCGGCAACTCCTTGTCCTCGACCTTCAGAATGGCGACATCGCGGCCGTGCTCCTTGTGGGCGTTACCGGAGGCATCCGTGCGGGTGCCAACCACTACGTAGGCCGGCGGGCTGTAGAACTTCACCGCCGCGGGATAGGCTTTGCCGTTGGACAGGTGGACCTCCAGCGACCGCTCGACGACCAGTCCACCACGGTTCTCAGGCTGCGCGGCGAGCGTGCGGATACGCTCGGTCCGCGCAGGCGTGGACAGCCCGTCGAGCTCGGCGGCGCAGGCCGAAGCCACCGCCCGCTCGAGCAACTCGACCGCGAACGATCCGTCGGCGCCTTCTTGATAGGGCTGCACGACGTGGCCGTTCGTCACGATCCACCCGTCGGGGTGAATGATGGACCCGCTTCCGAGCTCGCCGATCGTCCCCGGACGAACGACTGCGGGCGGCCCGATGCTGCAGCGCACCGTCGCCGTCGCGCCGATGCGCACCGCGATCATGACAACAGCCGGCTTGGCGCGGAACACAGCCGACTGGAGTTCTGTTTCCGTCGCGGCCTCCGACGTGGCTGGGAGGCCAGCCGCCAGGAAGTAGGCCATCGCACCGACCACCCGCGCGCTCGCTATCGTCTTGATAGGCCTCTCCCTTGCTCCGCTCGCTTGGATGCGCCCTCCGGCCCCAGGGGTTCGCGGGCCAACATCGGGCGGGGGCCGCATTTGGTGACATTCTTTGGGCCCAACCTCGACGCTGTAGTAGCACCACCAGCCGACCCGTTCAAGGAGGGGCGCATGACGGCGTGGGCGCGGCGCAGAGCGGCACGGCTTCCGCACGGAGTGAAATGAATCGTTGTGGACGGCGCCGACCTGGCGGGACGGGAAATTCGGGGCTCGTGCGGTCGATTGGCGCGCGACTGCAGACGGCCCGCCATCAAGCGCGTACGAGGCCAGTTACCCGACGTCGAGGCCCCTATAGTTGCGGTAGATGTTCCGGCCGGAGGCGAATACGCCCTGCGCACTCGAACTGCTTCCCTCGCCCTGACGGGGTGTAGGCCACGCAGGGTCCGCGCGACGGTTTCCTAACAGAAACCCACGTGTCCCAGGGCACGCCTCAGCGCTCGGGATCCCCCCGAAGGGAGATCCCCTTATGGATCGAACTCCGTTGTTTGGCCTGTCGGCGCTGGCTACTCGTTTGGTGGCCCCAACGGGAACCGAACTCGTGTTTGCCGGCCGCCACGCGCTTTCTTAGTCCACTCGAGTAGTTGGAAGACGTTGACTCAACACCGCGCCTCCCGGGATTGAAATTCGGTCGCAACCGCTCGCCGCCACCCCAATGAGCCGCACGGCAGCGCGGTCGTAGAAGGTCCGCTTACGACACCTTGGTCCGGAGCGCGCTCAAGGCCTGGGCCAGCAGCCCGTCCTCGGGGGGCTTGCCGTTGGGCGTGAGCTTGTCGATCGCGGTCGGGAGCACCTCCGCCAGCTTGGCGCTCATCGCATCCGGCGAGATTCCCATCCTCGCGGCGAGCTGCTTGACCGCATCCGAGCCGAGGATGCCCTGGATCTGGCTCGCCGAGATGGGCTGGTTCGGACCCGTGCCGATCCACGAGGACATCACGTCGCCCAGACCGTTGGCCTGGAAGGCCTGGACGAGGCCGGCCAACCCTCCACCTCGCTCCTTGCCGACCATGTCCAGCACGTTGCCGAGCAGGCCGGCGTGCTCTCCGCTCAAGGCACTGCCGAGTTGGTCGAACAGGCTCATCTCACCCTCCCCCGCCCTTCTTCGCGGCCCCTTCTTTCGACGCGTGATAGCCGGCCTTGAGAGCGTCGGCCTCCGTCATGAACTTGCCCTCTTTGGTCTTGCCGTACCACCGGTCTCCTTCGTAGTGGAAGACGCCGGACTTCGTGTTCACCCACACCATGCCCTTCTCGGGTGGCACCTGCGCCTGGGTCGGGCTGGACTTTGCCGATTCGGTGGCCTTGCCGGCGCTCGGGCTCGAGGACTTGGCTGGCGGGGGCGCTGCCGGGGCTGTCGCCGCCGGCGTCGGGGCGGCCGCCGCAGCCGGTGCCGCGCCGACGGCCACGAGCGGGGTGATCTTCTGGATTGTCTTGGCCGGGACACCGGCCTTCGAGAGATCCGCCACTGACCCATACGGCCGTCCGGCGATGATCTTCTTCGCCGTCGCCGGCCCCACGCCCGGCAGGTCCTCCAGCTCCTTCTCGGTCGCGACATTGAGATCGACCTTGGCTGCCGGCGCCGGGCTCTTCTTGCCCTGAGCGAAAACGGTTGACGGGCTGACCGCAAGGAGCGTCGCGAGCGCGAGCCAACTGGCCACGATCCACCAACCGCTCGACTGCCGGAATCTCTTCATGTGATCCCCTCCTGAGACTGGCTCGCCAGCCTGTGCGCCCAAGCACTCGCCCTGCAACCGTGTGGAGTCAAGGGAAGGACTGCTTCTATCTAGGGTCCCATTGAACGTGGTCGTTCAAAGGACGGGTGGAGCATCCGCCCCGGGCGCAGGCTTGTCAAGACCTGCGCTTCGACACCAGCCTCCCGCCTAGTCGAGTTTGACCTTAGACGTTAGCTCTTGCGCTTTCGCCACCGACAATCGGGGGGTGGACTATTCTGCCCGTGGTGCCCTGGCGACGGGTGGAGCGGTAGCGCGCCGGTAGCGAGCCAGCGAGCGCGGCCGGCGCTCGACGCCTGCCCCTACGCCATCTCCTGCAGCGCCTCGAGGATCGCGCCATTCGGCTGCGCCAGCTCTTCGAGAATCGAGAAGTGGTCGTGCTTCGGGACCGGAAGGTAGCGGCCGCGAAGTCCGCACGTCTGCCACGCCGCGGCGTACTCCTGCGACTGGCGCACGAGCTCGGGCAGCTCGCCGAGGCCGACCGTCACCACGAGCGGCGCCGCGTTCCTCGGCAGGTGGCGCAGTGGGCTGTTGCGCTCCGTCTCCGCAGGATCCAGGCCGAGCTTCTCGTTCAAATAGTTCAGACGGATTGGCTCGAGGTCGTAGATGCCGCTGATCGCGACGCCACCGGCGAGACGCGGCTCGGTCATTGCCATCGCGGTGAGGTGCCCGCCCGCGGAGTGCCCTGATACGTAGACGCGCGCGGGATCGCCGCCGAACTCTTTGGCGTGGTCGATGACCCAGCCCACCGCGCGCCGGACTTCATCCACGACCCGGTCCATGCGCGCGGCCGGCGCCAGCGTGTACTCGATCAGCGCCAGGTTGAACCCGGCGACGCAGAGACCCTCGCCAAGGAACGCGTACGGCTCCTTGTCGTTCATCTGCCAGTAGCCGCCGTGGATGTAGGCGAGCGTCGGCGCGCCCGGCGTCCCGCAGGGGAAGACGTCGAGTCGGTGACGGGCGCCGTCACCGTAGCGAAGATCGAGCCGCGCGCCCGGCGTTGCGCGAATTGCGTCGCTCCGTCGCGTCCAGTCGGCTACGTAGGCGGCGCGCTTCGTCTGGCCGACAGCGGCGGTGTTGTTGTACGCCGCATCGAGCGCGGCCCGCTCCATTCCGCGGTAGAGCATGGAAGTCCTTTCTGCCGTCACGGCATCACAGCCTGGGTGGCCTCAGACGCGTCGCCGATTGTCGTCGGGGAACGGATATTCCATGTGGCGCGCCGTCGCCCGCCCGACCGCTTCGCCGAAGCAGCGGGCCACCACGCGCAGCGCCATGTCGATGCCGGCCGAGATCCCGGCCGACGTCAACACGTGGCCATCCTCCACGACATGAAGCTTGTCTTCCACTGTGACCCCTGGAAAGGACTGGCGCATACGGTCGAGCGAGCGCCAGTGGGTGGTCGCTCGCCGACCGTCGAGGAGTCCGGCCTGTCCAAGCAGCATGGCGCCCGTGCAGACCGACGTCAGCGTCTCGACCTGCTTCGCGCGCTCCGAGATCCACGTAAGCAAGCGCTGGTTACTGATCTCCTTGCGCGTTCCCCAGCCGCCTGGCACCACCAGGATGTCGAGCGGCGGACAGGTGTCGAGCGTGACGTCGGGAATGACCCGCAGGCCTCCGGTTGCCACCACCGGCTCGGCGCTCTGGGCGACTAGCAGGACCTCGAAGGGCGAGGACTCCTCGCGGCGTCGCTCCTCGTCGAGGCGGGTCACAGAGAACACTTCGTACGGTCCGCAGAAGTCCAGCACCTCGACGGCGGGAAAGATCACGATTCCGACGCGGTTGCTTGGCATCATCCCTCCAGTCCAGCCGGCTCAGGCGATTCGGAACCGATGACGGTACTCAGCTGGATTCACGCGAACAGTGCGCAGAAACGCTCGCCGCATGATCTCGGCGCTGTTGAAGCCAGACTCGGTGGCGATGACCTCCACACCGGCCGAGGACTCCTCAAGGCGCCGGCGGGCTGCTTCGACCCTGGCGCGCTCGACGAACCGAGCCGGCGTCATGCCGACTTCGCGCGTGAACACCCGGGCAAAATTACGGCTGCTCATCGCGGCCCGCCGGGCGAGCGCCGCCACCGAGAGGTCGGCACCAGGGTGCTCGCCGATCCACGCTTGGAGGTCGCGGAGCGGCTGGCGATCGGCGGCCTGGGCCATCAGGGGGACACTGAACTGCGACTGGCCACCGGGGCGCTTCAGGAACATCACGAGCTCTCGGGCCACGGCCAAGGCGACCTCGCGTCCATGGTCCTCCTCGACCAGCGCGAGCGCGAGATCCATCCCGGCCGTGACGCCGGCCGAAGTGTAGATGCGCCCGTCGCGGACGAAGATCGGGTCAGCATCGACCGCGACGCGGGGATACCGCTCGGCAAGGTGTCGGCAGGCGCTCCAGTGCGTCGTCGCGCGACGACCATCGAGGAGGCCAGCCTCGGCGAGGAGGAACGCGCCGGTACACACCGAGGCGAGTCGGCGCACCCGTGGGGCGATCCGGCGGAGCCACCGAACCAGCGCGCCATCGCTCGGTACGCGGCGTGCGCCAATGCCTCCCGCCACCAGCAGCGTATCGACGCCACCCCGTACCTCCATGAACGAGTGGTGGACGACGAGTTCCAGCCCGGATGAGCTACGCAGGGGGCCGGGGCGCGCGGCCAGAAGTTCCACCGTGTACGCGGGCTCACGGCGCCCACGTTGATCCACAAGCCAGCGCGCGGTCCGAGCAAACACCTCGAGCGGCCCGGTGACGTCGAGGATCTGGACGTCCGGGTATACGACTATCGAAACGCGTCGCGTCGCCGACGACATGCCCTCAGGGTGCCGTGAATGGGGCCATGGCCGCAATGCCAAAGATGCCACCGTTTCTGCCACACGCATCCGCCCCCCGCAAGCGCAGCTCCTGGTCTCCTCGACGGTCCTGCCTGCGTTGGGAATCGCGGGGAAGGGAGGAGGACTTCCAATCTCGCGCGCGGCTCTGAGCAGGATGTCCCGAAGGTGCATAAGCTGGCGCTTCAGTTCAAGAGCACCGTCGGACAACACCTTAGCTGTGATCCCGGTTAGAAGGTGCAGATGCCGTCGGCCAAGCTATGGCCGTCTGACCATAGCGGCTCCATTAGATTTCTAGCGCATGGCCTATAGCGCGCTTGTAAGCCACTTGCCAGTTTTCGCCAATCCACCGGCCTCTTTGGAGTGTCAGCGAGAAAACGTCGAAAGTCTTTCGAGGACTTTGCTCGCACGCCGCCGGCTGGCACATCCCTTGCCCATTCCACCGCCGAGCGTTCAACAGTCGGACTACTGGACTCGCGCCTAATTGTGGTGTGGTCGGACTGGAGGAGGAACCCTTGGACGCAAGGTGTGCGATCGGAGCATTCGCGCTGTTTGCTCTCACGCTCGGTGTGCCACGATATGCCGCAGCGGAAGGGGCCGGGGGCGTGGGCGTCGTGAGCGCGCTGCATGGCGAGGCGACGGTCGCGCGGGTCACGCTCACTCAGCCACTCGCCCTCCGGACGCATGATGACGTGCTCATGCGCGACCGGATCACCACCCGGGAACGTTCGTTGGTCCATGTTCTGCTGGGCAAGCGGGCCCTGCTCACGGTTCGCGAGCTCTCCGTGCTCACGATCACGGAAGGGGCCGCGCGCGCGACGATAGACCTCCAGTCGGGCAAGGTCGGACTGGCGGTCGCACGGCCACGCATGCGACCGGGAGAGGTCATGGAGCTCCAGACGCCGAACGTCGTGGTAGCGGTCCGCGGGACCGTGCTCGTCGTCGAGATTGTCCGGGCGGGCTCCGGTGCGCAGCCAGCTGTGAGACCGGCTGCCATCACGACCACGGTCTCCCTGCTCCACGGCAGTGTCGACGTGGCGTTGCGGAACGATCCGACCGCCCCTCCGGTCCACCTCGACAGTCTTCAGGCCGTCGAGGTCTCGCGCGATACGTTCGGTCCGGTCCGATCGCTCTCCCCCGAGGCGGTCGCAGCCGCCACGAGCGGCCTGACCACCAACGAGCTATCGCGCCCAGGCCCTCCCGCGGCGTTCCTCAGCGCACTGGTTGCCCAGCAGCAGACGCTCGTGGGCGTCATCGGAGCACTCCCGAGCGCCGGCAACACCGAAAGCCTCACCTCCGGCCGTGTCAATGGCATCGGGCTCGGCCCTGTTACGGGGGCGGCGGCCGTGAACGGGACTCTCCCCGGAGCCGGCGGGGGCAACCTTCTTCCAATTAACGTCCCGACCGAACTCCTTAACGGGAGGTAGGCATGTCCAAGTCTGACCCCACCACCCACGACATCCTGGACGGCACGCTCGTCACAACCGCCGAGCCGATCCGGGATCCCCTCCGACGGCCGTGCCACAGTGTCTGGGTCCTGCCCGGCTCACACGCGGCGTCGCATCTCGATCGCTTGCCGAAGCACTTCACGCGCCGCTGCTTTTCGCCCCGCACGCTGGCCCTGTGCCGGGAAGAGCCCGGTGTGCTCCTCGTCGACTTGACCGGCGGCCCGTCCGACATGGCGGCGATCGCCACGGCCCACGACGCGGACCTGCCGGTCGTCGCGTTGGTCGGTGACGACGCGCCCCACCTGGCATCGGGCTCCCGGTGTTACGCCTATCTGAGTCCGTCCGTCTCGCCGCTCACCTTGGCGACGGCACTCCGCGAGGCGTGCGAGCGGGCGCGTGTCGAGATGGACGCCCGGCAGATGAGCAAACAGCTTAAAGACCTCCATGCGATCGGCATCCGCTTGTCGGCCGAGCGCAATGCCGACACGCTCCTCGAGCTCATTCTGACCAAGGCCCGCGAGATCACCCGCAGTGATGCCGGGTCCCTCTACGTGGTCGAGCCCCAACCCGGCGCGAGCCCGCACCTCCGGTTCAAGCTGGCCCAGAACGACACCCTTCCGGTGGCCCTCAGCGAAGCCACCTTGTCGATCAGCCCGGACAGCGTCGCGGGCTATGTGGCGCTGTCCGGCGAGGTGCAGCGCATCGATGATGCCTACGCCCTTCCGCCCGGGGCGCCCTGCCGGATGGATCCATCGTTTGACGGGCGGACCGGCTACCGGACGGTGACGATGCTGGTGGTCCCGATGAAGACCCCGGCGGGCACGATCATCGGCGTCCTCGAACTCCTCAACTGCAAGCAGGTGGCGGGGCGGCCGTTTGCCTCGTTGGAGGCCATCAAGTACGAAGTCATGCCCTTCCCGGAGCGATACCAGGAGCTGGCGGCGTCCTTAGCGTCCCAAGCCGCCGTCGCGCTGGAAAACGCCCGGTTGTACCAGGAACTCGAGCGATCCTACCACGCGTTGTCGCGCACCCAGGGGGAGCTCGCGCAGTCGCACAAGATGGAGGCGGTTGGGCGGTTGGCGGGCGGCGTTGCCCACGACTTCAACAATCTCTTGACCATCATCATGGGCCGCGCCGTGCTTGGGCTGACGCAAGTGTCGGGCGGTCATCCGGCGCATCAGGCCCTCGAGTCGATCAAAGCCGCGGCGGATCGGGCCGCCGCACTGACCCGGCAGCTGCTGGCCTTCAGCCGGAAACAGACCATTCAACCCCGCGTCGTGGATCTCAACGGCGTGCTCGTCGAGCTGGGTCCCATGCTCCAGCGCTTGGTCGGCGAAGACGTTGAGTTCACGATCGTCGAGACCGGACCGTTGTGGCCGGTGCTGGCCGACCCGGGGCAACTCGAACAGGTCATCTTCAATCTCACCGTGAATGCGCGGGACGCCATGCCGCACGGCGGGCGGCTCACCCTTGAGACGTCGAACGTCCTCCGCGGTGACCCGGGCGTGAATCTCCCCACTACGGCCTCGGGCGAAGCCTACGTGATGCTCCGGGTGGTCGATACCGGGGTCGGCATGGACCCAGAAACCCAGGCGCGCATCTTCGAACCCTTCTTCACGACCAAGGAGGTCAACGAGGGCACGGGGCTCGGCCTGTCCACTGTCCACGGGATCGTCAGCCAGCATGGCGGTGTGGCCCTCGTCGACAGCCTCGTCGGTCAGGGCACGACATTCAGGATCCTCCTCCCACGGGCCGACGCAGCACCGGAGAGCGTCGTGCCGGGCCCGGTCCCATCCACCGCTCCTCGGGGAAGCGAAACCGTGCTGGTCGTGGAGGATGATTGGGCGGTGCGCAAACTCGTTCGCGAGATCCTGATGGCGGCCGGGTACGCGGTGCTGGAGGCGGCGGATCCGGCGGTCGCCACCGAGCTGTGCGCGACCAGTACCGTCCCCGTCAGTCTCCTGGTCACGGATGTCGTGATGCCGGGCATGAACGGCCCCCAGCTCGCGGAATCGATCCAGGGGGTCTGTCCGGGTCTGAAGGTGTTGTACCTGTCCGGCTATACCGCCGACACGCTGCGTCGGCATGGCGTGGAGGGTCCTGAGACCACCCTCCTCGCCAAGCCGTTCCTGCCCGAGCAGCTGGCACGGAGCGTCCGGCAGGTGCTCGACAGCCGGCCGGAACGTCCGTGAGACCCTCCGCCGGCGTGAGACACGCGAAACCATTGCGTCTGGGAGTCCTGTGCTCCGCCGCGCGGACAACTCACGGCATGCCTTGGTGAGTGCACTCCGAGCCGCTCCGAGCCCTGTTCATTTCTAGGGACCGTAGTAGAAATCAGGACGTTGGGTACCGCCGGGGCCAGGCCAGTGAGAAATGGCGTCGGGACGCGACCCGCTGATCCCTAGCCAGGTATTCTGAAACGCGCGGGCTAGTGCCCGAGCCTTGACCCACTGATTCCGGACCGGGGTTCCCCTTGAGTTCTCCGGACGAAGAAGGATGGACACAGGACTTCCAATCCTTGATTCGTGGGGAACGCCCGAGGCATACCGTCCGAGCCATTCAGGCGACGGGTTTCAGCTAGGCGGTAGGCGAGCGGACGAAAGCCAAGACGAGGCAGCGCGCTCGACCTCCCGCCTGCGGGAGGCACGGCTGAAGGGGCCATCTCATCCCTCCCATCTCGGGCCGGAGTGGGATCGAACACGTCGATGCCGTGCACGGTATCAGCGGTCGCCAGACCGCGCCGGGCTGGCTCACTCGTGGGAGTGCGCAGGGAGGCCGTCGTGAGTGTGCTCGGCCAGCCGGTGGTGCTCCTCCCCTCCCTGCCCGTACGGATCGACGTGAACCATCACTCTGCCGAGGTGTGGCAGGTGGTGCAGAAGCTGGTGGCGGACCTCCTTCGCGACCTCGTGACCGTCTGCCACCGATAGTCCCCCGGGTACAGTGATGCTCACTTCCGCGTGAAGGCGATGCCCGATCCATCGCGCTCGGAGATCGGTGACCTCTTCCACTCGGGCAACGTGACGCGCTGCGTGGCCGATTGTTTCGAGCGTTTCTGCGTCCACCCCGTCGAGCATCCGGACCATGACCGCCCGAGTCGATTGCCAGACGATCACGAAGATCGCCGCCGAGATCAGCAGCCCGACGATCGGGTCGGCCAGCGGGTAGCCCGCCCAGACTCCGATGGCGCCGAGAAGCACCGCCAGGCTCGTCCAGCCATCCACCCGGGCGTGGTAGCCGTCGGCGACCAGCGCGGCGCTGCCGATCTGCCGGCCCACCCGGATGCGGAAGATGGCCACGGTTTCGTTGCCGATGAAGCCGACGACGGAGGCGAGCATCACGGCCCAGAGGAAGCCGACAGGTTGCGGGTGGAGAAACCGATGGCCCGCCTGGTAGAACGCGACCACCGCGCTCACCGCGATGGTGATGACGATGGCGAGACCCGCCAGGTCCTCGACGCGCCCGAGGCCGTAGGTGAATCGCCGCGTGGCTCCCCGCCGGACGAGCACGAAGGCGATGCCGAGAGGGATCGCGGTGGCCGCGTCGGCGAAGTTGTGGATCGTGTCAGCGAGCAGCGCCACGCTGTTGGACAACACGACCACCAGGAGCTGCAAGAACGCGGTGATCATCAGGCCGATGAACGACCACTTCAGCGCCCACAGGCCACGGTCGGTCGAGACGATCGACGGGTCTACCACACCGTGGGTATGGCCATGCCCGTGGTCGTGGCCGTGATGATGCTCCGCACCGTGGTCGTGCTGGTGATGGTGGTGATGGTCACGCATCGCGCCTCCTTGCATGATAGCGCACTCCGCTACCCCTGAAGCCGACCCAAAGCAAAGACCAGATGGGCTCCTTAGAAACACGTCACGTGCGTAGCCATCACGTGGTGGTAGTAGGTGAGCCGCCCGAGCCGGCTAACCTTCTCGAAGGTGCCTTCGACGGTCGCCTGCATCCCGTTCCGGCACGACGAGCGCCCGATGGAGAATATGCGCACCGCAGATGGCCCGTCGCTCAAGCGGAACTTGAAGTATGGAGTTCCATCCGGAGCTACCTTTTCCCGGAATTTCTCCACCGTGCCCTGAAGCGTTACCGCCTGCTCGTCGAATCGATCGGGATCCGCTAGGAGTTCGCTCGGGGACGTCGGCCCCGGGCCCGCGTTGCCAAAGACGAGAGGGGCTAGGATCCCGAGTGCAGAACAGAGGCTGATGAAAACCGCGCGTCTCATTCGAAGGAATCGCCCTGGCCCGTGCGCAAGACGCGCTGTACACGCTTGGCAGGCGCTGCGAACGGCAAAAGAGCTAGACGCGTGTCTCGTTGACGAAACCCCGCTCCTTGAGCATCCGGACCCAGAGCTCGAACTGCACGACGCGGAACACCCGCTCTGAGACGTCTTTCTCGCCCCGCCGATGCGCCTCCAGATCCCGAAGGATGGCCTCGGGGTCGTAGATGCCCCGCTCCCGCACGTCGCGGCCGGTCAAGAGATCGCGGACGGGCGCGTACAGCTCCGCCGCCAACCACTGTTTCATCGGCGTCGGAAAGCCCATCTTGTCCTTGCGGATGCGCACCGATTCCGGGATTCGGCCGCGCATCGCCTCGCGCAGCACGAACTTGTTGGCGCCGCCGCGCAGTTTCCACTCCACCCCCAGGCTGAAGAGAAGCGACACCAGCCGGTAGTCAAGGAACGGCAGCCGAGCCTCGACGGAGTGCGCCATCGAGTTCCGGTCCTCGACCCGCAGATACAATGGGAGATGCAGGCGGGACACTGAGCGCTTGAGCGTCGCGTCCAGTCCGACCGGGCGCCTGACCGCGGCACTCTCGGGGACGTTCCACTCACTCAAGCTCGGCCGGAACCATGGATCGCCCGCTAGTACCCGTCGGCGCCGCCGGACCCCGAGCTTCCGGTAGGCCGACAGCCCACTCAGCCGCCACTGCCCTGCCCCCTCCACCGTCTCCAAGAGCAGCCTCCCGAACCCCCCTGATCTCTGCTCGTGGGTGACGGCATGGTCCCGCATCTCACGCCAGGCCCGCCGCACCTGGCCTGTTGTCACCAGCTCCCGCCAGTAGTCCCGGAAGTAACTGAAGTAGCCGGCGGCCGTCTCGTCCGCGCCCTGCCCATTCAAGATGACGCGGATGCCATCCTGTGAGGCCAGCCGCATCAGCTCGAATCCCACCACCGCCGTCATCGAGTGCACCGGCTCGTCGTGGTATCTCAGCACCTCCGGCAACCGCTCCCACAAGTCCTTGGGGTTGGTCTCGAGTCGTTGGAGATTCGCCCCGGTCTGCGCGAGGACGTCGTCGATGTAGGCGGACTCGTCGAACTCCGGGGCCATGTAGCAGAAGGCCCGGAGTGGCGGCCCGCCGGTACCGTCGCCCTGCCGTCTGACGCGATCGGCCGCGCAGAGGATGGAGCTGGAATCCAACCCGCCCGACAGGGACACGCCGACCGGCACGTCGCTGCGCATCCGCAACCGGACCGAATCGTCGAAGAGCTCGCGAAACGCCCCGACCGGATCACGGGTGTTGACCGCCGGTATGTGGTCCAGCGACCAGTAGCGCCACTCCGAAACACGGCCCGCGCGGTCCACCTCGAAGGCGGTCCCCGCCGGGACCTGGGCGATCCCGGCGTAGAACGTCTCGTCGCTGTCATCGAGCT
>Ga0070707_100004089_pt1 | contig 13692 bp, 10 predicted proteins | sample KBSK5502metaG_FD_65468 | JGI IMG/M metagenome (GOLD analysis project Ga0070707, IMG submission 65468) | Corn, switchgrass and miscanthus rhizosphere microbial communities from Kellogg Biological Station, Michigan, USA - KBS K5-50-2 metaG | ecosystem: Host-associated > Plants > Roots >... | reverse complement strand
AAGGCGGGATGAATGTTGATGATCGAGCCGCGGTACCGGTCGATCACGGCGTCCGGCACCAGCTTGAGGTAGCCGGCCAGGACGACGAGGTCTATCTGGTGCGCGGACAGCGCCGCCAGCCAGGCCCGCCCCTCGGCCGGATCCGCCAGCTCGAGCGTGGGGATCCCCCGCTGCCGCGCGAGCTCGAGCCCGGCGGCCGCTCGATCGCTGAGCGCGAGCGCCACCTCCGCCGGGCTGCCGGCCGGCAGCGCGGCGAGGAGTGCGGCGAGATTGGTGCCGCGGCCCGAGATCGCAACGGCTAGGCGCATGGGCATGGCCGGGGGAAGCTAATGGCCCGATGCGTGGATGGGCAGAGAGCCTAGCGCTCCACCGCCCGCCGCAGCGCGGCCCCCAAATCGGGATACGCGGCGAGCGGGAGGGTACGGGGGTCAAGGAGGACGCGTCCGTCCGCCACCCGCGCCACGACCGCCGGCTCGCCCAGCCGGAGTCGGAGCGCAAGGCCGTCGGCGCCGAGGGGGCCGGGGTCGAGGACGACGAGCGTGGTCGGCAGCACGGCGCCGGGAAAGGACCCCCCGCCGACCGCGGACTCACCCGGCCGGATCTCGGGCGCGAGCTCCGGGGGGCAATGCTCCAAAAGCAGCGTCGCGCGCGCTGCGAGATCGTCGGCCGTCGCGGTCAGCATCGCGAGCACGGGGATCTCGGCGAGCGCGACGGCCGGCTCGCGATAGAGGGCCAGCGTGGTCTCGAGCGCCGCGAGCGTGAGCTTGTCGGCCCGGAGCGCTCGCGCGAGCGGATTGGCCCGGCACAGGGCGACGGGCCCCCGGCGCCCGGTGAGGCAGCCCGCCTGCGGGCCGCCGAGAAGCTTGTCACCGCTCCAGATGACGAGGTCGGCCCCGGCCGCGACGGCTTCCGGCACCCGGGGCTCGCCGGTCAGGCCCCACGGCGCCAGATCGAGCAGGAGCCCACTGCCCACGTCGTAGAGCCAGGGCACGCCCGCCTCGCGCGCCAGCGCCGCGAGGTCCGCAGGCCTCGGCGTGGTGACGAAGCCGCGCTGCTCGAAGTTCGACCGGTGCACGGTCAGGATCGCGCCGGTCTCGGACGAGAGCGCCCGGCGGTAGTCCTCGAGATGAGTCCGGTTGGTGGTTCCGACCTCGTGCAGCCGGGCGCCGCTCTTCTCCAGGATGTCGGGGATCCGGAACGAGCCGCCGATCTCGATCAGCTCGCCGCGGGAGATCAGCACTTCCCGTCCCGCCGCGACCGCGTTGAGCGCGAGCACCAGGGCGCCGGCCGCGTTGTTGACCGCCAGGCCGTCCTCGGCCCCCGTCAGTTCGGCAAGCAGGGCGCGGCAGTGGTCCGCCCGGCTCCCGCGCACGCCCGCGTGGAGATCGAACTCCAGCGTGCTGTAGCCGCCGGCGGCGCCGGCAAGCGCCTCGAGCGCCGCGTGGGCCAGCGGCGCCCGGCCCAGGTTGGTGTGGAGGACGACCCCGGTGGCGTTCAACACGGGCCGGAGCGAACGGCCGGTCCTGAGCGCGAGCCGCTCCCGCACGTCCGCCGTCCAGTCGTCGGGCACGCCGGCCCGCCGGCGCCGGGCCGCGTCGAGGGCATCGCGAACGGCGGCGACCACCGCGCTCCGCGGCGCCGCGTCGAGCAGCGCCGCGATGCCGGGGTCCCGCAGCAGCAGGTCCACCGACGGCAGCTCCCGGCGGCGGTCGGTCACCGGCGCCTCCGGCGGAGCGAATCGGCCTTCTGCTTGAGCTTGAGCGAGTCGCTCTTGAGCGAGTCGGCCGCGCCCGGTCCGCCGCGCGCAGGCGCGGCCTTCGACTCGGGGATGGCCAGCACGCCGCGGGTATCGCCAGACGTGCCGCTCACCGTGCGGAGGCCGGTGAGGTCGATGACGAACCGGTCGCCCGGGTGCCACGGCTCCGCCACTCTAAGCACGAGGCGGTCGCTGAGCGCGGGACGCTGCACTGCGGCGGGCCCGCGGAGGGAATCCGCGCCGGGTGCCGGTCGCGCGGCGGTCGTGTCCGCGCGTCTCGGCGCGGGCTTGGCCGCACCCGTGTCGGCCGGTCCCGGGGGGCGCCGCAGCGCGCCCGTGTCGGGGCGCAGCGGGATGCCCACGGTCTGCCGCACCAGTCCGACGACGGTCACCGCGGTCGAGTCGGGCAGCTTCCGCACCGAGGCGGCCGTCGAGTCGAGCGGCTGGAAGGGATCGAGCGGGGCGGCGAACGTGAGCGTCGCGGAGACCGAATCGATCGGCGTCGTTTCCACCAGGCGCGGCGGCAGCGTGTCGTGCACGAAGGCGTACAGATCGGGCACCACGCTGGTGGCCGACTCCGGCCGTACCCGCACGGTGTCGAAGGCCTCGCGGGGGTCGCGGCGCAGGTTCTTGTTGGCGTCGAGCACGCCGTAGACGAGGTACTCGCCGTGCGGCAGGGGACCAAAGGCGAAGTGGCCCGACGAGTCCGCCAGCGCGCGGTAGGGCAGGCTGTCCGGCTCGAGCAGGGCCTCGATCAGCGCCGCGGCCGCGGCGCTGCCGGCCTTCCAGTCGAAGACCCGTCCGCTCAGCGTGTCCGTCGGGAGGGCGGCGCCCGTGGTAAAGGTGACGACCGTCCGCGTCTTGGACTTGTTCTGGCGCACGTCGCTCACGCCGGGCAGCAGCTCGATCCGATAGACCCGGTTGGGCCGCCATCCCTCCGCCGGCCGGACCGAGATGTGCCGCCGGTGCCACCCGACGACCGGGGTGCGGCGGGTAGGGGACAGGATGACGAGCTTCTCCAGATCGCCGGTGCCGAGTCCCTGGCTGGGGCTGGTCCCCTCGGAGACGACTTTGTTGAAACGGAACACGACGTCACCCTTGAAGTCGGGCAGGACCGCGAGCGAGTCCGGGAACGTGGACGCGAGCACCGGCGGCGTGACGTCGGGCGGGCCGCCCGGCGGCGCCTGGATGTTGGCGCAGGCGATCATCGTGAGTAGGGCAGCGGCTCGGGTGGCTTGCGACGCTCGCGAAACGGGGAGTGCCCCCCTCCGGACAAGCGGACAATCCTCCGACGGGCACCCCCCGATTTCGCTCGCACCCTCAGGCATCGGGGCAGCCCAGAAGCGCCCGCTTCCGCGCCAGCACTTCGTGCTGCTCCCGCCAGCTGGCGAGCTTCTCCCGTTCCCGCTCCACGACGGCCGCCGGCGCTTTCGTGGTGAACTGCTGGTTGCCGAGCTTCTTCTCCTGCCCCGTGATAAGCTGGAGCAGCCGCTCGACCTCGGCGCCGAGCCGCGAGCACTCGCGCTCGACGTCGATGGCGTCACCGAGGGGGACGAACACCGCCGTGCCGTCGGTGAGCACCGCGTGCCCGCCCACGCGCTCGCCGCCGTCGCCGAAGCCGAGGTTCGACACCTTGGCCAGGCGGGTGATCGTGCCATGCTCAGCAGCAAAGGTCTCCCGCGCCTCGGGGCCGAGGTTGCCGAGCGCCACCCGCACCGCCTGTCCCGGGGGCACGCCGTACTCGGCCCGGATCTGCCGGACCGCGCCGACGAGCTCCTGCACCAGCCCGAAACGGCGGACCGCGTCGGCGTCCCGCGCCCGGCGGTCGCTCAGCGGCCAGATGCTCGTGCTGATGGAAGCCTCGGGGATGCGGCCTGGCACGCGTTTCCACAGCGCCTCGGTGATGAACGGCATCACCGGGTGGAGCAGCCGGAGCCCCACGTCGAACGTCTGGGCCACCACGGCCCGGGCGACGTCGCCGCCCGGCTGATCGCCGTAGAGGCGGGGCTTGATCTGCTCGATGTACCAGTCCGCGAGGTCGCTCCACACGAAGCGATAGGCCGAGGCGGCGGCCTCGTTCAGGCGGAACCGTTCGAGCGCCTCGGTCACCTCGACCACCGCGGTCTCGCAGCGCGCCAGGATCCAGCGGTCGGCGAGCGACAGCTCGTCCCGGCGCACCACGTTCTGCGCCCGGCCCGCCAGCGGCCGGGTTGGGCCGTCGAGATTCGACAGGATGAAGCGGCCGGCGTTCCACAGCTTGTTGGCGAAGTTCCGTCCGGGCGCGAACGACGTCTCGATGTCGTCGGGATCGAGGATGACGTCGGTGCCCACGGCGCTCCCGGCCACCAAGGTGTGCCGGAGCGCGTCGGCGCCGTAGCCCCGCACGACGTCGAGCGGGTCGATCCCGTTGCCCAGCGACTTGGACATCTTCCGGTGCTGTGTGTCCCGCACGGTGCCGTGCAGGTACACCGTCCCGAACGGGACCTCGCCCATGAACTCGCACCCCGACATCACCATCCGCGCCACCCAGAAGAAGAGGATCTCCGGCGCGGTGACCAGCGTATCGCCGGGGTAGAAGCGGGCGAGATCGGCGGTCTTCTCCGGCCAGCCAAGGCTGGAGAAGGGGACGAGCCAGGAGGAAAACCAGGTGTCGAGCACGTCCTCGTCCTGCCGCACGGGACCGCCGCAGCCGGGACAGCTCGAGACGTCGGTGCGGCTCGCCACCATGCGGCCGCAGCGTTCGCGCTCGCAGTACCACACCGGGATCCGGTGCCCCCACCAGAGCTGCCGGGAGATGCACCAGTCGCGGATGTTCTCCATCCACTGGGCGTACTCGTCGCCCCGCCGGTCGGGCACGAAGCGGAGTCGGCCCTCCCGGTACGCCGCGAGCGCGGGCCGGGCAAGCGGCGCCATCTTGACGAACCACTGCTCTGACAGCCGGGGCTCGACCACGGTGTCGCAGCGGTAGCAGTGACCGACGGCGTGGCGATGGCTGTCCACCTTTTCCAGCAGGCCGGCGGCCTCGAATTCGGCTACGACGCGCTTCCGCGCCTCGTAGCGGTCGAGCCCCTGGAACCGTTCTGGGGCGGCCAGGCTCATCCGCGCCTCGGGCGTCATCACGTCGATGCTCGGCAGGCCCTGACGCTTCCCGATCTCGAAGTCGGTAGGGTCGTGCGCCGGCGTCACCTTCACCGCGCCGGTGCCGAACGCCGGGTCCACGGCGTCGTCGGCCACGATGGGGATCAGCCGGTCCACCACGGGGAGCCTGAGCTGCCGGCCGATCAGCGCACGGTAGCGCTCGTCGTCGGGGTGCACCGCCACCGCCGCATCGCCCAGCATGGTCTCGGGACGGGTGGTGGCGACGGTGACGTGGCCCGAGCCGTCGGCCAGCGGGTATCGGAAATGCCAGAGCTTGCCGTCAGTCTCTTCCTTTTCGGCTTCTTCGTTGGACAGGGCGGTGAGGCAACGGGGGCACCAGTTGATGATGTAGTGGCCCCGGTAGATCAGGCCCTTCTCATAGAGCCGGACGAACACCTCTCGCACCGCGCGGGAGAGGTCGTCGTCCAGGGTGAAGTAGGTGCGGGACCAGTCGGCGGAGCAGCCGAGGGCCTTGAGCTGGTCGAGAATCGTGGCTCCGGTCTCGCGCACGTGCGCCCACACCCGCTCCACGAACGCCTCCCGGCCGATGTCGAAGCGGGTCGTCCCCTCCTTGGCGAGCACCCGCTCGACGACATTCTGGGTGGCGATGCCGGCGTGGTCGGTGCCGGGGAGCCAGAGCGCGGCCTTGCCTCGCATCCGCTCGAACCGGACCAGCACGTCCTGGATGGTGTTGTTGAGCCCGTGGCCCATGTGCAGGACGGCGGTCACGTTGGGCGGGGGCATCATGACCACGTAGGGGGTCCTGCCGGGCGCGGGGGCGAACAGGCCCCGCTCCGTCCACCACCGATAGAGGTCGGATTCGATCGCCGCCGGATTGTACTGCCGGGCGAGCGGCTCGCTCATGCGCTCTGGTCGGCGGCCCGGTTGCGGGGGTCTAGATCGTCCTCGCCGCGGACGAGGATGCGGTTGACTACCTGCTCGATGCCGGAGACGGCCCGGGCGGCGCGGCCCGCGCGGGCGCGGAGGGGGCGGGTCGAGACCCAGCCGTGCAGCTCCACCACGCCGACCGCCACGGCCGTGGCCTCCAGGCCGAGATCCCGGAGGAGTGGATCGGCGGCGAGGGCGGCGGCGGCCGCTCGGGCGCTGGCGGCCGGGGTGAGGGAGGGGGGCGGGCGGCCTGGACCGCGGCGGACCAGCCCCTTCACCCGCGGCCGGCTCACGCCGCCGACCCATTCACTCAGGGCAAAGCCGGCCACCAGACCGGTCACGACACCCAGGCCGGTCCAGCCGACAATCTCGAACCCGCTTGGCCGATAGTCCTGCTTCACGCGTTAACCTCGTTCAAAATCCGTAGATGGAGAATTAAACTTAACACGCTCTCTCACTTCGGCGCACCATTCCCCACGAAGGGATTCTCGAGGACACGACGATGGCCGAGGAACGGGAAGAGGTGACCCTGCGCGCGCTGGCCCGGTGGCTGATCGTCGTGGTCATTGTACTCGCGGGCGTCGCGCTCTACTTCACGGTGGGGCAGGGGGCCGCCCCGGTCGTGCCGTCGGTCATGGTGGAGGGCGGCCAGTGAGCCCGGTCCGCCTTACCCTCCCCGACGGCTCCGTACGCGAGGTGCCGTCGGGGACCACCGGGCGCGAGCTGGCGGAGAGCATCGGGCCCGGGCTCGCCAAGGCGGCCCTCGCGATCCGGGTGGACGGCCAGATCCGGGATCTCTCCCGGCCCATCGAGGCCGACGCCAAGGTCGCCATTCTCACCGAGAAAGACCCCGACGCCCTCGAGGTCCTGCGCCACTCCTCCGCCCACATCCTCGCCACCGCGGTGCGGGAGCTGTTCCCGGGGGCGGGGATCGGCTTCGGCCCGCCCATCGAGGACGGCTTCTACTACGACTTCGACGTCCCCCGGCCGTTCACGCCGGAGGATCTCGAGCGGATCGAGCGGCAGATGGGGGAGGTGGCCAAGCGCGACTATCCCTTCGTGCGCGAGGTCGTGGATCGGACGGAGGCCAACCGCCGCTTCGCCGACGACCCGCTCAAGCTGGAGCGCATCGCGGAGCTGGGTCCCGACGAGACGATCACCGTCTACACCGACGGGCCGTTCCAGGATCTGTGCCGCGGCCCGCACGTGCCGGGCACCGGCCGCCTGAAGCACTTCAAGCTGCTGCACGCCGCCGGCGCCTATTGGCGGGGCGACGAGAAGCGGCAGATGCTCCAGCGCATCTACGGCACGGCCTGGTTCAAAAAGGAGGACCTCGACGCCTACCTCCACCGGCTGGAGGAAGCCCGCAAGCGCGACCACCGCGTCCTGGGGAAACAGCTCGACCTCTTCTCGATCTCTGAGGTCGTGGGGCCGGGACTGGTGCTGTGGCATCCCCGCGGCGCCATGATCAAATGGCTCCTCTCCCGCGCGGTGGAGGACGACAACGTCGCGAGCGGGTACGACCTGGTCTATACCCCCAACGTGACCCGAGAGGAGCTGTTCTTCATCTCCGGCCACCTGCCGCTCTACGCGGCGAACCAGTACCCGCCCATGGCGGCGGGCGCGGGCGAGAGCGAGGACACGCGCTATCGGGTGAAGCCCATGAACTGCCCGATGCACTGTCTCATCTACCGGAGCCAGCAGCGGAGCTACCGCGACCTCCCGATCCGGCTGTCCGAGGTGGCCAACGTGTATCGGAACGAGAAGTCGGGCACGCTCCACGGCCTGCTCCGGGTGCGCGGGCTCTGCATGGATGACGCCCACATCTTCTGTACCATGGAGCAGGTCGAGGACGAGATCTTCCTCTGCCTCGACCAGGTGGACCGGCTGGTGCGGCGGACGTTCGGGTTCGAGCTGGATTTCGAGATTTCGACTCGGCCGGAGCAGCGTCTCGGGAGCGATGAGGTCTGGGATCGGGCCGAGGCGATGCTCACGCGCGCGCTGGAGCGGAAGGGGATCCCGTTCCGGATCGCCGCCGGCGGCGGCGCGTTCTACGGGGCCAAGATCGACATCGAGTTCAAGGACGCGATCGGCCGGTTCTGGCAGGGGCCCACCATCCAGCTGGACTTCAATCTCCCCGAGCGCTTCGAGCTCGAGTACACCGGCGCCGACAACAGGCCCCACCGCCCGGTGATGATCCATCGCGCCATCTACGGCACCCTGGAGCGGTTCACCGGCAACCTGATCGAGCACTTCGCCGGCGCATTCCCGGTCTGGCTCGCGCCCGAGCAGGTCCGCGTCATTCCGATCTCGGACGCGCAGGCGGAAGCGGCGCGTGGCGTGGCGCGGCGGCTCAAGACGGCCGGCCTGCGCGTGCACGTGGACGACCGGACCGAGACGCTCAACTACCGGATCCGCGAAGGCGAGATGCAGAAGATCCCGTACATGGCCGTGATCGGCCAGCGGGAAGCCGAGAGCGACACGCTCGCGCTCCGGGTGCGCGGAACCGGGAAGAAGCAGGAGGTGATGCCCGTGGACGCCTTCGTCAACCTCGTCGCCGCGCAGGTGCAGGCGCGGGCGTTGGCGCCGTAGCTTCGAAGCCGGTCCGGAGCCGCGCCGCAACCACGAGCAGCAGCGCCAGCGCCGCGCCGGTTTCGGTGGCCACCGTGGCCCAGGCCGCGCCCATGGTGGCCCAGCGGGGAATCACGAGCAGGTTGATCAGCAGGTTCGCGGCGAGGGCGCCGGCCAGGACTCCCGCTGCCGCGCGCTCGAGCCGGAGCGCTCCGGCCACGAAGGTGAGCACGACGCTCAAGTACAGAGCCGGAACCGCGAGGGCGAGCGTGGCGAGCACCGGGGCGCTCCCCGTGTACCGGCTTCCCCAGATCCGATCGAGCAGCCCCGCCGCGCCGAGGCGGACAGCGACAGTGACGCCGACGGCGAGCGCGAGGCCCCCGGCCACCAGCTGGCAAAGCAGCCGCGCCAGGCCGTGCGCGTCGCCCCGGGCGGCCAGCTCCGCGCAACGCGGGTAGAACACGGTCACCGCGGGCCGGACCCCGAGCCGGGAGGCCTCGAGCACCTTGTACCCTACCTCGTAGCTGGCGACGGCCGCCGGGCTCGCAAGCACGTACAGCAGGACGGTGTCGGCCTTCAGGTGAGCGAGGCCCAGAATCGTGAGCGCGAAGAACGGCGCGGCCTCGACGGCAATGCGGCGCGCCGTCGCCGACTCGTCAGGCCATGGAATCGGGCCGAAGCCGGCGCGAACGACGGCCGCCGTGATGACGACCGCCGCCCCCGCTGCCATGGCCCACCCCGCGAGCACGGCGGGCAGCGAGAGTCCGCCCGCGATGGCGATGCCTACCACGCCGATCAGGAGCACCGGACCGATCGCCCCAGTCGCGAGTCGGAGACCCACGCGGCGGTGTCCGATAAAAAAGGCGCCGAACGCATAGTACAGATCGTTCAGGAGAATCGCGGCAGAAGCCGGGAGCGCGACCGCAAGGAGGGAGGGGCGGGCCAGTTCGAACCCCGCGACCAGGCAGAGCAGCGCCACGGCGACGAGGGGCGCCCGCAGCGTCAGCACCGCGCCGAGCCGCGCCAGCGCCTCCGCGGGCCGCTGGGCGACTTCCCGAACGAGGTAACGGCCGGTGCCCAGCTCCGTGGCGGCCGCGGCGAGCTGTGCGATCGCAAGCACAAGGAACAGGCCGCCCATGGCGGTGGCATCAAAGCGCCGCGCCAACATCGCGAGCACGAGATAGCTCGCGAGCTTCTGCACCAGCTCGATGCCGGTGGCGAGCACCAGGTCGGTGGAGATCCGGGCGCGATCCATGCGTGTCCTCGGGGTGGGGGAAGCTAGTAGATTCTGATGGGTCCCGCTCCCATTCATCATCCGAGTGCCATGCCCGAGGCCCTCAGGATTCTCATGCTCAACATCGAGTACCCGCCGCTGGGCGGCGGGGCATCACCGGTCACCCGGGGGCTCGGCCGCGCCCTGGTGGCGCTGGGGCACGCGGTCGACGTCGTGACAATGCGCCGCCGCGGGCTCGCTCGGACCGAGGACGACCAGGGCGTCCGGGTCATCCGGGTCCCAACGCTGCGGGCGCGAACCGAGCTCTCACACGTCCACGAGCTGGTGACGTACGTCGCCTCCGCCTACGCCGAGGCGCGGGCGCTGGCCGCCGCGCACCGCTACGACGTCTGCCACGCTCACTTCGTGCTCCCGACCGGGCTTGTGCCGTACGCGCTGCGCCGGCGGCCCGGCTTCCCGCCATACGTGCTGACCTGCCACGGCTCGGACCTCCCCGGCTACAACCCCGACCGGTTCCGCCTGCTGCACCGCCTCACGCCCTGGCTCATTCGGCGGGTGCTTCGAAGCGCGGCCGGCGTGATCGTACCGTCGGCCGCGCTGGAAGGGCTCCTGCGCGCCCGTTTCGCCGCCGCCTGCGGGACGCCGGTGCGGATTGCGAATGGCGTTGATGTGGAGCGCTTCGCGGCCCTGGAGAAGCAGCCCCGCATTCTGGTTGCGGCGCGCCTCTTCGAGCGCAAGGGCGTGCACCAGGTGATCGAAGCGCTCGCGACGCTGCCGGGGATCGGATATGGGCTCGAGATCGCGGGGGACGGCCCGGCGCGGGCCGACCTCGAGCGGCTCGCCCGGCAAACCGGCGTCCCCTGCCATTTCCACGGCTGGCTGGATCGCGAGCGGCTCGACCGGCTGTTCGAGCGGTGCCGCATCTTCGTCCTCCCTACCACGATCGACAATTTCCCTGTCGCGTTGCTTGAGGCGATGGCGGCCCGGTGTGCCATCGTCACCTCCCGGGCGGGCGGGTGCCCGGAAGTGGTCGGCGACGCGGCCCTGCTCGTGAGCGCGGGCGACGTGCGCGGGCTCGCGGAAGCGGTCGGGACCCTGGTGGGCGACCCGGAGGCGGCTGCGGCGCTGGGCGCCCGGGCTCGCGCCCGGGCCGAACGACTCTTCGGCTGGCGGGTCATCGCGCAGCAACACGAGATCGTCTATCGCGGAGCCGTTGGTGCCGTGACCCGGGCGCTCCCGCGGGCCGCCGCGTCGTGATCCCAGAGCCGCCCATCCGGCTTGCCGTCGTGGGACTGGGGCGCGTGTTCGAGCGATTCCATCTACCCGCTCTGACCCGGTCGGCGGACGCCCAGCTGGTGACGGCCTGGGATGCGGACGAGCGGCGGCGGGCCTGGGCCCGCCAGCGGCTGCCCCGTGTCCGGGCCGCCGGAGATTTCGCCGAGGCGCTGGAGGATGGCGCCGACGCGCTGCTCCTCCTCACTCCACCCGCGAGCCATGCCGAGCTCGCCTGCGCCGCGCTCGGCGCGGGGCTCCACGTCCTAGTCGAGAAGCCGATGGCTCTCGACCGGGCGCAGGGAGCGATGATGGCCGACGCGGCCAGCGCGGCGCGGCGCCGGCTCCACATCGGCTTCACCCGGCGATTCCGTGAGCCGTATCGCCGGCTCAAGGCCCGGCTCCCTTCGCTCGACGCCAGCGCGGAGGTGGACTTTCAGCTGCGGTTTCCCAGCTCCAGCTGGGGGGCGCGAACCGCCTTCCTGGGCGATGACCATGCGGGGGGCGGGGTCCTCGACGACGTATTGTCTCATCAAGCGGATCTGCTTCGCTGGCTGCTTGGCGCGTCGCCCAGCCGGGTACGGGTGACCGGCCATGCCAAGGCGGGACTGCAATGCGAGCTCGAGTTTCCCGCGGGGACGGTCGTGCGGTGCGGGGCGGCGCACGGGTCCTACCGGGAGTGGCTCGTCGTGCGCCTGGCGGGCACGGCATTCGCTGCGAGCGGGAGCACGTTCGACGCCGGCGGGTCCGTCGCAGCGCGGTGGCGGCGCGGGCTCGCAGCGCTGTCCGATCGGGCTGCGCTCGCCGCCGCCCGGGCGCTCGGGCGGCCGAATGTCACCCACCGAAGCTTCGAGGCGCAGCTCCGGGACTTCCTGGCCGCGGTCCGCGGACGCGCGGCCTCGGGTGCGGGCCCTGCGGATGGGTTGGCGGCGATCGCCGTGGTCGAGGCGTGCCGGCGGAGCATGAGCTCCGGCAGCTGGGAGTCGGTGGTCTAGCTCCTCGCGAGCGGCTCGATCACCCGGCCGGCGAGGCGCAGCGTCGTGCTCGCCCCCAACCGCGCGAGCACCGTGGGCGCTATGTCGAGGATGTCCGCGCCGGCGGGCAGCCGCGCACCCGCTGCGATGCCCGGGCCGCGGGCGATCATGAATCCGATCGGCCGGTGGTTGCCGCTCCGGCCGTTGGGGATGCGCCCCGGTGTCGCGCGGACGATCCGGCCCGAGGAGGGCGATTCGATCACCTCGTGATCGGCCGCGGACGACTCGCTCCAGCGCACGATCAGATCCGGGAGCCGGTCCATCCGCTCGCCGGGCGGGAACACGGCCCGCGACCGGCGGACCTCGACGACGAGCGCCTCACCAGTCGCGGCGTCCCGGAACGACCTGAGGCCGCGGTCAATCTCGTCCGACAACGCCTCCAGCTCCGCCGGCTGGACGATGCCGCCGGGTTCGCGGCCGGCGAGGTTGATGCGGAGGTAGCCGTTGAGGTCGGCACGGAGGGTGAAGGCACGGGTGCGCGACCAGTCGGTGCCGCCCGTCGCCCAGCGAGTCATGATCCGGTCCTTGAGCGCCGTGGGGACCGCGTTGGTGAGCCGGCGCCGGAGGGACAGCGGGATCGTCTCGCCGGCGCGCCGGAGCAGACCCGGCTTCGGGCGATCGGCGGCCGGCCCGTGCAGCACCCGCGCGAGCATCTCATCGAGCAGATCCACCCGCGCGGTGTTGACCATCATCCCGTGCAGGGCGAACGCGAAGACCGCGGCGTCGGGCGCCGCGGCGACCAGCGCGCCGACCGCCTGGTCCACTGCGCGGTAGAGTTGGTGGAGCGCGCTGTCGTACCAGTCGCCCAGCTCCGGCGGAACCGGGCGGTCCACGCTGGAGCGGTCCCAGAACCGGTGTCCGCCGCGGTGAAGCGCCCCGAAGACGACGATCCCGAGGCGCCAGGGACGCTCCAGCAGCCAACGCGCGACCTCGGACGACCGGCGCGTGAGCTCGAGGAGCTGGGCGTGGAGCTCCCGGAGACTCGCGAGAGATGCCCGCCCATACTCGTCGGTCCGAATGGGGCAGTCGCCCCAGCGAGTCCGGATCTGTCCCAGCAGGTCGGACGGATACGTCTGCGGGGGCACCAGCTTGTCGTGGCTCCCCCAGCCGGTCGTCTCGACGCCTCGAAACGGCTCGGTGCCCGGCGTCATGGGCACGTCGTGAACCACGGCGGCGACGTCGCCGGTGAGGGCGCGCCAGAACGGGCGAACGGGCAGCCAGTCGGTCGAAGGCGCTGCGAACGCCATCCGCTCCTGCCGCCACTGGAAGTCGTGATAGATGCCGTGGTCCGACGGCGGCCGGCCGGTGTAGAACGTGGGCCAGGGCGAGCCGGTCAGATACCTCGCCGACGTCGCGAGCGCTGTCGTGGTGCCCCGGGCCTTGAGCGCAGCCAGGTTGGGAAGGCTGCCGTCCGCGGTCCACCGCTCGACCAGCTGGAGGTCCGCGGCGTCGAGACCGATCAGGAGGAGACGGCCATGACTGTCGGGGTCGGGCATGACGATGGAATAAGCGGAGCGCCGGACGCGGGTCAAGCCGCGGAGCGCCTCGTCGTGCTGATCCTGAGTCACAACAAACGCAGCGAGACCCTCCGTTGCCTCGACAGCGTGGCCCTGCTGGGTTACCACCCGCGAGAGGTCCTGGTGGTGGACAACGCATCTTCCGACGGGTCGGCCGACGCGATCGCGCTGGCACACCCCGAGGCCCACCTCATCCGGAGCGCGGTGAACCTGGGGGCCGTTGGCGGCAGGAATCTAGGTATCCGCACCGCCGACGAGCGCTGGGCGTACGGTTACATGCTC
>Ga0070707_100004086_pt1 | contig 13705 bp, 10 predicted proteins | sample KBSK5502metaG_FD_65468 | JGI IMG/M metagenome (GOLD analysis project Ga0070707, IMG submission 65468) | Corn, switchgrass and miscanthus rhizosphere microbial communities from Kellogg Biological Station, Michigan, USA - KBS K5-50-2 metaG | ecosystem: Host-associated > Plants > Roots >... | reverse complement strand
GTGTGATCCCTCGTTTGCCGATTCACGGGACAAGGTTTGTTAGTTTGCACGCGTTTCAGATCTTATTTCTTCGAGAGAAAATACGCTTGGATGCTTGTACCTTACAACTTGAGATACTCCGTTCTGGGAATAGACTCCATATATCATGCCTGCTTGAGCCACCGTAGCATCTTTCAAAGTAACCATAAGCATCTGATTATCCTTCGATCTTTCCAACAAGACTTTAGATAATCTTTCAGTATTTTGAGCATCAAGATGAGCATCGACCTCGTCCATTAGATAGAAGGGGGACGGTTTAAGTGACTGGAGTGCCAAAAGAAAAATTATAGCAGCCATAGTCTTTTCTCCCCCTGACAAGGCAGTGGACTCGCGTCCTGGTTTGCCTTGGAATTGAACCATTAACATTATGCCGCCTGAAAATTCGTCTTCCTTATTCTCTACTTCTAACCAAGCATTTCCCCCTGTTACTTCGGAGAAAGTCTGTCTCAAGTTGTTATCAACCTTCTCAAACGCTTCCGTGAAAACATTCTTTTTTTCCGTAACGATCTCTTCGATAAAGAGGACGATCGAGTGACGTTCCCCTTCCAACAGATTTCTCTTACTCGACATGCCTCTATATCCGTCAATTACCTCTACATAAAGTTCATCGGCGAGTAGATTGATTCGAGTTTTTATTGTGTCAAATTCGGCTGTTAATTCTCCTATAATCGCATCAACGTCAAACGCCTCCAGCAAATCCTCGTAACCCATCGACTGAAGAGTATTCATTAGAGAGGATTCCTCGGACTTGAGATCTGCTATCTCTTTACCGACCAATGCAATATCTTTTTCAAGGGAATTATTTTCTTTGGAAAGCTTTCTTTCATTTTCCTTTATCGCCTTTATTTTTTGCTCATATACTTGTAACTTACCAACTGAAGTTCCGGCAGAATCTATTCCTTGCTGTTCTCGGTCTCTCTCCATCTGAAGCCTTGATTCGACGGAAGACATATTAAATTTTAATTCATCTGCTTGGCCAATCCTTTCTTTCCTTTCAGCTTCTAGGTCACTAGTTTCCTCTTTCAAGGATTTTAATCGTTCCAGTCCTATTCCAATCTCACCACTCAGTACTTGTGAAGATGTAAGTATGTCTTGTAAGTCAAAATTGTCCGCATCTATAGAACTTAAGATTTGACCCCTTTTTGCATTCATTTGTGCTAGTTGGCCTCTGATAGAAACATCGGCCACGCCTTCCATTCTTTGATAAACACGCTCTATAGTCAATCCGACCAATGACAAGCGCCTACGCAGTTCCTCCAACTCGAGTTTAAAGGATTCATTTTGTGAGTGAGCGGTAATATTTTCCAAAGTAAGTTGCCCAAGGTTTTTTTCGTCTTCCTGAATGAGCCTCACTAAATTAGAAATTTGTGCAAGTGAATTAGCCATTTTTCTCTCCATTTCAAGTTTTTCAGATTCCGAACGATCTATTTTTAATACAATTTGTCTGAGGTCATTTTCCTTCTCCTCAATTAAACTCCTCAATTTAGTCAGTGAATTTCTTAATATATCAATACACTCATTGAGAAGAAGTGCATGGGTAAGATCAGAAATCGTGGAACCAAAATCCGCCGACATTGATCCTCCTGAAGGCTCGAAAAGCTCTCCCCCAACGGAGACCGCTCTGTACCCGCCTCTAGCTAAAAGGTACGCAGTAGTCGGAGTCTTTACAAGAGCGGTATTACCAAAAAGGAAATCTGGCAGTTCCTTGTAGTCAGAATTTACGAAGTCAGCAAGGCTACCTACGATATTAGGATCACCATCAGGGATGTATGACCTTTTAACATTGCGCACAATGTCCAATGGAATGACCTTGAGACGTGGCAATTTGTTTTTTTTAGCATATTCAGCAATAGAGATCATCGATTTGACGCTGTCGACGACAAACGCTTTCATCCATTCTGAACCTGCCGCAAGAACAGACCTCTCGTAATTTCTATTCCATGTTATTAAATTGTGGACGAGCCCCTCGATTCCAAACTCATTCGACATCTTCATCAATTCCGCTATGGCAATATCTTCAGTCATGGCATTTTTGGCAGTAGAAGCCTTTACTTCGTATTTTATAGTAAAAGTGTCTGCGGTCGATAAAAGGTTCGTCGATGTCTTGAGATTGGTTTGTAAAGTGGCTTTCATTTTTTTGAGGTTATCAATCAGGCTGATTGTAGTATCTACTTTGACTTTATCTGAATCTAGCGTAGTGCAAAGATCGTCATAGAGTTGCTTGTTTTTCTTGATATTGATTTTCAACTCTAGAGTTCCTGAATCTATGCTGTTCGCTCTCTCAGTTACTATTATCATTTTTTCCTCCAACCTAGCGATTGAAACGTCTAGATTGTTCTTAACCTCATGTAGCCGTTTGTGCCGCCCTTCTAGCTTAGCTCGGATATCAGCGTACCTATTGGCACTCGTTGACAGTTCGTCTATCTGCGAACTCATCGCAGTTAAATCAGATTTTAGGATCGATAACCTTCCATACCTCTCATCCACATTGGTTTTCTTTTCGGCTATCTGTATAGTTAAATTCTCTATTTTCTGGTTAATATTTTGCTTTTCTATTTCGATTGATGCAATGCGCCTTTCAATCTGAATCAATCTCTGTTCTGTCTCCTTAATCGATGCTCTATTTCTTTCCGAATCGTACACTAAATGTGACACCGCCGTTGCTATTTCCATTTTAGTCCTAGTTGCAATATCGGCTTCTTGCATAAGTTTTAGCTTTTCTGATTCCAACTTGTCCAGCTCCGAATTAATGTTTTCTATTTGCATGGATAGCTCTTTTGAGCGTAGGACGTTTGAGTCGAGAAGCTCCACTTTAGATTTTAAATTACTTCTTAGCCTTCTTACGGAGTTGGAAACCTTTACCGCTTTGAACTTTTCAAGGTCAGACTCTAGATGTTTATATCTCAATTGGTCGTTCCTTTCCTCTTCCAAACCATCAATTCGCTTCCGTATTTCGTCGATGCGAGCCATGGCAACGTCGAGGCGACGGTCTGATTCCTCTAGCTGCTTCATCGCCTCATTTTTTTTCTCATCAAAGTATGATAGTCCGATGATATCCTCGATAATTTTTCTACGGTCTTCAGAATTTAATTCGGAAATGCGAGTTATCATACCCTGCTGAATGATATTAAGCCTATTTGAAGTAGCAAGCACTATTTCCAATAATTCTACCAAGGTGCTCTTCGTTACTCTCTTTTTATTGAGATAGTACTGGCTCTCGCCTGTTTGCCCCTCCATCTCTCTTGTTACTGTGACTGAATCAGAATCTACAGGTATTCCCCTATCTAAGTTATCAAAATTTAAACTAGCTCGAATTAGCCTATTAGAACTGTTCTGACTATCATGAAACAACGATTGGAACTTATCGACACGCAAGACTTTTGGGCTATTTTCGCCTATAGCGAACATTATTGCATCCAAAATGTTACTTTTTCCAGACCCATTCGGACCGGTGATCGCCACAAGTCCTTTCTCAAAGTTTAATACTGTATTCCTAAATCCGAATGACTTAAACCCATAAACCTCAAGTTTTTTAATGTGAACCAAAGCGTGTTAGGTATTGAGATTATAGGATCTAATTATATGTTGTAGAATACAACCCATCTCCTTTTTGTGAAATATTTTATATCGCCCCCTATTTCTTATCCTCGAAAGCTGCATGGAGTTATTTTTGTTCCTCTATTTTAGCGTTATTTTTCTACCAGAGGTTTTTGTTTTGGCCGAAAGATGAGGACTTGGGGTATTCTTCCTTCGGTGAATTCGGGATATTTGCGGTCTATTTTGAAATATACTCTCGTCGGTTTGACCAGATCTCTCTCAAAGTCAGTCTCAAGTACCATCTTTATTAGATCTCTATACTCCACACTATCTTCTTGTAAGTCTGTAAGGATTTGCAATGTACCGGCTTTAACTAATTTTAATGCGAGTACCGCAAATATGGATCTGGCGGATAATTTTTCTTCGTTGGTATTAAGGGGATCTAAATTTTGAGATAAAATTAACAAGAAATTATCGATTGACCTATCCGCAATATTTGGCATAAGTTTTTGTGAATCTCCCCAGAACGAAGCTGCATTTTGGGGATCTAAGGCGGCAAACACTGATTTTGCTTTTAGTACCTCCTTCTGATCTTTACCAATAGCAATAAAATATTCCGCCCAATTATTCACAGCCATTTCCTCCAAGACCTCATAATGCTTCATACGTATTTCGACATTAACTTTTATATACAATTTTCTTGCCACGCTTACTGTTCTGCTTAGTTGCGTCGAAGGATTGCCCTCATGGAAAAAATTGTATATCATGGTCCATCTTTGCCTGAAAATATCTGGAAAGTGACGATCGCGAATTAATTCTTTAAAAGATTCGTTTTCGGCAAAATCTGAAAAGAATGCATCAGTTCTAGAGACGGCCTCGATTCTTGGAAGATACAGCTCATCATATAGATTACTAACTCTATCCCAAGCCCTGATCGGATCTGAACTCATATAGGTTACAGACAGATCCGAAAGCCATAGAATTTCACCAATTAATTGGATCTTATCTAAATCCTGTCCTTGTTTCTCGAGTTCGGCTAAGAGCTGCATGAACCTTTCTTGAGAATGTTTTTGTTTAAGATACGGAAAATCAGTTCGCCAGATCAAGGCTTCTACAATAATACTTTCAATGGGTCTCTTTTGGGCAGGCTTAAGATATTCTGGGTGTGTGGTTGCGAATTCTATTGCAGGCGATAATGTGGTTTCATATTCTCTAAAATAATCCTCAAAGTCAATTCTATTCATTGTAAAATAGGCATCATGAATTCTTGTTTTGCATATCTCATTAATTGTCCTCTTAACCTTAGGACCTTTTGGTTCCTTCATATCCCGCTGTTCCGTTGAAGAATAAGCCTGGGCAGGATCATAATCATGCAAGAGGGCAGCAATAAGAATTAATTCATAATCCCTTGAGCTGAAATTGTGCTTACGAAACTGCTTGGGCATCATCTGCAAGCTCATGTAGCCTACCTCAAGACTATGATGGAAATTGTGATATTCGCTTGATCCCTCTCCAATACCCTGTTTGGAATATGCATTTTTAAGGAATTCCATAAGTGTGTGCAAATTGTTAATTCGTTCAATCGATATCCCTTTCTGTGTCGCTAATTCCATCACGCCGGCAGCCAATTCATCGTCTTGTAAATTGGCAAGGTTCTCATTTGTATCATTGATAATACGTTTTTTAAGTCCCGGAAAATGTCTTATCGCACGTCTATAAATAACTTGAAGAGGCAAACTTTTGTTAAGGTAAATTCCAAATGCCGTCGTCGGCCACGGATACTGTATCCTAGGTTTCTCACGCTCGATAATTTCATCTGCAGTACGTACGAGATTTTTGTTGAGTTCAGCAATTAAATAATTCAATTGCTGGCCTTCAAGGTTCAGTCGTTCCTTCTGTTTCACAAATCTCACACGCTCGGTGTTCATTACGGACCATTGGGGGATCCTGACCCTGTAACGAGACTTTCTTCGCGATACCCGAGGGAGAAAAGAAGCACCACTACCCGGATCCAATATTTTGTAAGTAACCGCGACGTTTCTCACGCCTGAAGTAAACGGCAAGTCCTGGTCCTTCACGACTTGTAATATCACTTCTCTATTGGATGCTTGGAGTCCAAGTAAAATGTGCCAGTACTTCCCTTTGTCAAGCCAGCTTGGAGCCTGAGTTTCTTTGTCCCAAAAGTCTATTGGACCGAGAGGTACATAACCTTTTTCATATTCTTTGGTTTCAGGATTAAATGAATTGTATTCGTAATCACCTATCATAGGATCAAGCTTTCTGGCCAGATCTCTTGCTGCTTTAACCAGATTGCCAGTCCTAGTGAACTCTTGGTATGCCATTATCCCCCAGATACTACCAAGAGCACTGAATAACGTGAATAAGCTCGCTACAATCTCAATCTGGTTTACTGCCAGATATCGCGGCACAAGAGGAATTCCGAACCAGCCAGTAGATAACATGCCCACAAAGACGAGCGTGATGGATAGCCATCGTGCAAGATCATTATAATGTAGACTAAATGACTTCGCGGAAGTGTATGAATCACGATGATCATTCATACAGATATTTCACCCCCATATCTGCCCTAATTTCAACACTTATACGTTGCCAGTAACAAATTACCTTTTATTGTATCTCAACCAAGCTTATTTCAGAAATTGGATATTAAAAAAGAATCTTACTTTTAGTCAGCAAATATTAAGATCCTAGTTCCACACGACATACTGGCTGCAAAAATACATTTGACATTAGCCCCAGAAAGATATAGATGCATGGGCTGTTGAAGTTGTGACAGTTCAAGATATTTACTAGTTGATTTTGCTGATAGTTTCATGAAATTGTTCCCACGAGTCAGTCTTGTGTCTACCCCAACGTTCGAAGCAGATTACTTCTTCCAATTCCATCCTGGTTAGCCAGCCGGTTTTTTCTAGATCAGGTTTATCTGGAAATTCACTTACATATCCTAAACACAAGTACGCCACAGGTCTAACAAAATCTGGAATTGAGAGGATTCTTTGAAGATCTTCGTTTGCGAGAATACTTACCCAACCGATTCCAATTCCTTCAGCTCTTGCGGCAAGCCAAAGATTTTGAATTGCGCAACACACACTATATACGCCTGTTTCTGCAATTGAAGTTCTACCGAGTACAAATGGTCCAAACCTTGTATGGTCGTATGTAACGCAAATATTGATTGCAGAGTCCAGTATTCCTTCGAGCTTGAGTGAAAGATACCTTTTCTGCTTCGCTTTATCACTATCAAGCATAAAGATGGATTTCTCTCTCTCTCGAACAAAGGAATCTTTGACCTGCTGCCTAATTTCGTTAGCTTTTATCAAAATGAAATTCCAAGGTTGTGAAAACCCAACCGATGGTGCATGATGCGCAGCATTAAGAATCTTAGCCAGTATATCATTCGGAATCTCTTTATTTATGAAATGTGAACGAACATCGCGTCGCGAAAATATCGCCTTATAAAGTCCATCCTTTTCGCATGCTGAAAACGAATCATTGGCGCGCATTCTCTAGATTGTAGAACGCTCCCCGTATTAGATTTATGGATCTAATGTATTCATTTTTCGCTTGATTTAGAGATCTCGTCCATTGCGTACGCAATATTTTGATGTGCTTTGACAACGTTATCTTCATACAGGTCTATTCCTGTAAAGTTTCTTTCAAGGGAAGTACATGCTATACCGGTCGTTCCTCGTCCAACAAATGGATCTAGAACCCAATCACCCTTCTTTGTGGCAAATTTCAGAATTCGAGAAACCAATGGTTCAGGAAATATTGCGAAATGTTCATTTCCATAATGCGCTCTATTAGCAATTTCCCACACATTACCAGGATTCTTTCCACTGGAATTACAGACTGCAAAAACAGGGTAGTGCTTATGGCCTCCAATTCTTCTTCGTGTTGCATGACGCTTAAATTTCCGGTAGCATGTGGGGCAGTATTTTTCCGGATCATATCCATAAGCAAGAGATATCTCACTTGTTGTGGGCAATTCTTCAATTGGTGTATTAGATTTTGAGTTGTGTATAATTTCAAGAATTTTAATAATCTTTTCCCTGTCTCTTTTCTCAGGTTCATATTGCACCAAATGTGAGGGCGGTGTTTTGTTCCTGCCTCCGATTGCTTCGTTACCCTTTGTTCTTATTTTATTCATCGCGGTGAAACATTTTTCGTTCTTAGACAAAAATAGAATTACTTCATATGCTTGAGTTAAATTTTCTTTGGAGCTACTAGAGACATTGTTTTTCTTGTACCAAATGATATCATCTCTGAATGTATAGCCTGTTTCAACCAGTTTAAGCACTAATCTATGGGGTATCATAAGTTTTCCATAATTCCTACGTGTATCACCGCAAACAAGCCAGAGACTACCGTCATCACTAAGAAGATCTCTGCATGTCGAAAAAATTTTCGCCAATTCTTCGATATATGTCTCGGCGTCTTTTTCGTGACCGATCTCGTCCGAAGCTTGACCATAGTATCTTTGGCCATAATATGGTGGAGAAGTGATAATGACTCTGTATTTGCCTATTGAATACGGTAAAAGTCTACGCACAACATCATAAGAATTACCTTGCAGAATCCGATAAGAAATCATTGGTGAGGATCCATAGTCACATTGATAAAAAAGCATTTGTTATATTCGGTTCATGATGATAATCAAAAATCTTATAGGCGAATATATATTTAGGCTATCCAAAGAAAACTCGAAGACTCGTGGGCCGGTGGTCTAGCCTGGTTAAGATACCGCCTTGACATGGCGGGGGTCGTTGGTTCGAATCCGACCCGGCCCACTACAATCTTGACGCTTTATTTAGGCCCACACATAATATCAGTATGTAACATTTCATGCTATTAAGAGAAGAAAGGGATCCGCTGTCCTCCTTCATAAATGCGCTAAAAGCGCCTGAAACCCGGAGACAATATCCCAGGAGAATAGCCCAGCTACCAAATGCGGTGTTAGCTTGGGATGTGGGTCCAATACTAACTCCCCCCTGGCTATTTGTGGAAGAAGCAGTGGTTTCAGTATCAGATGTCCCTGATACTGAGTGATTTCTTGGAGAGCAAATTATAATTCCCCTTCCAGCAAACGCTGACTGGACTGTAAAAAGTGCCGAAGTAAACATCGCTGCAGCCTCTGATGATTACAAACCGCAAAAGAAACCTTTGATTCCATTATAACTTACCGTAGAAATGTTCTAGCTCTAATTTTTCTTACAGATTTCCTCATTCAGTTAGGGTGCAAAAATTGTTTCTGAAACCCAGATTGCAAAAGGAATATATAAAAATGATTCTACGAACTATGAAATTAGTCTACTGTGAATTGCTTATCGCTAAAACAGCCATTTGCAGACCTTTTGGTATCAGGAAAAAAGACTATAGTGGCGATACGATAAGTCAGGCACCTCCGGGCCAAAAAATCATGCCAAATTTGTGTTAAATCAACTGCAGAACAATTTCTTTCTAATAATAAAGCTGATCTGTGCCATAGTAATAATTCATCACTTAAAAATTGCGTGTTAAGAATTCCTGGTTCACATAATTCAAAATGTGCGGAGAAATAATGACACTTCAGGAGTCATAACAGAAGTCAGAATTATACAAAAGTGGGATGGTAACAGACATGCAATAAACTGGGTACTACGCGACTTTAGTAGGTACGTCATTCAAGAGAAAATAAACGATGCTACTGACGAAAGAAAAAGATCAAGATATTCACCTGCCGCAAAGACAACATCAACAAAATGAGTTTGGATAGAGATATTACTTGACATTCCAATAGGTGACTATAAAAAGAATGCTCTCAGACGAACTGTTGCATCCTATCTCATCAATATTAAAAAACTGTCATATGATGAGGTGTTCAATATAACAAAAGACTGGCTGAAAAAGTGCGACAAAATAATACCGTTAGACTTTAATGTAAATGCCAAAATCAAAGATACTCTAAGAGGGGCAACCAGCGTTGGTTACCTTCCGATGGGCTTTAGTAATTTTAAAGAAGAAAATGCAGAACCATACACTCGTATCTCAAGTCGAATTGATTCTAGCTAAACAGACCGATCCGCAAGCGCGTAATCTAAAGGCTTGTGTACACGATCCTTCTTACAATCATCAACTACTTCATTACAAGCATTTTGCATCAATACGTCTAATACAAAATTTGTGATGGAATAAAAATAAAAGATAACGAATACGAATTTCCAGAGAATGCAACAATCAGAATGGAACATGTTAGATGCGGTAATCCTGATTGAGAACCTTTGCATGCCCACTATCTTTACGCATACTGGAAGAATGGCAAGAGATTACGAAAGAGATACATCGGTAAGACAATTGGTGATTTGCTAGTTAGGAAGGTAGCCAAAAAAGCAGATACAACACCAACAAAAATGAGAAAATCGAAATTCATAATAGAGACAACTCAAAGGGGAAATCTGGTGGCCCAAGAATATCTAGAAAAACCCAAAAATGGGAAAGTCAGTACCGACTGGGCCTACAAAGTACTAGTGAATAGCTTACGCGAACAGAGATTGCTAAAGATGATTGCACTTGCAGAGCAAAGACATCTAAGTCATAATAATCCAGATGAATTGATTGAACTTATTGCTTCGGAGATGCGAAAGCAAGGATTAGACCCGACCAATGAAGAGAACTTTAGTTACCTAAACTCCAAGATTATGTAACTTGTCATAAAAATCAATAGTAAGCTGCAATTTGGCGATGCATTATTGATTGGTAGTTACATAAACTCCGAAGTACGAAGTAATTATTTTATTTTATTATTCAGATTCTTTAAATCTGCTGCAGCCGGTCAGGAGTAGATGAATACAACAATAGCTGCTGATGGCAGGAAAAAAATGGAGAGAGAATGTCTTCGCCCTTGATTGCGTTAGATCAGCGGTGTATGTCGGCACTATTGCTGGCACTGTTTACGCAAGTTGCGTTATTAGTACAAGCATTTATCTGGTTTGTGTTTTGACTTACTTCTATGCTACTGCCGTGATTGTGGTTATGTCCCCCTGCTTGAGCCTGTTGTGGTATAGCGAACGCTGCTGCAGTCATGGCCACTGCCGCTATGACTGCTACGATTGCTAAACTCGTGTTCTTGTGATTCATTTGTTCTCAGACGCCATCGTCCATTATAGTATATTTGAACTGCTTCACACCAACTGCTAATAATACAGTAGAAATTGTCGATATATTGAAACTCTGATATATTCATTAGAAAGATTATAGTTCTAATGTTGATTGATCTATTAAATAGAATGATACTTTAAGCAACTCAGATATATCTTATCTATTATGAATAACGCAAAGAGTTAGTGTTATTGTGTGGTTCATAATTCTCCTATCCCCAATCCCTCTTTTCATTTAAACCGTCTACACTCTTTTAGATTTAAACAACAACGACGTGTAGAAAATTGCTAGAACGGATTTCAGAATATGTTACAATAACTTTTATTTCTTTTCTATATAAAGACTGTTATGAAATAAAGAGACTACGAAATCGGGTCCAAAATTAATTCTTATTCCTTAATTGCCCGCTCTATCGTCAAAGGAATAATCTAGGAACTGATGATTGCGGTAACAAACGATATATTATCTATTACATTATATCGTACACTTACTATTAATATTCCATTTCCGCTATACAGGCCTTTGCTTGGCATCTACTACCCCTTTCAATTGTCAATACTCCAGGTGTTTGTAATAATTGCCTTAACAAGATAACACCGCAAGATGAACAAGGTGTTCTAAAATCAAAGGCTCCTGTATCTCAATTAGATTTACCGTCCGAAGAGTCATCCTCACGCCCCAAAATAATCCTACTACATCAGAATCAGGAAATCCCAGTGAGCAATCACCCCCATATGAAAATCCTGGTGAATTAGCATCATGAAAAAGATATGTCAGGTTGGAGGAGAGCTTGCTAAAGCTATGTCAGCAGAAAAGATCTTTGGATCATTCTCATCAGATGGATTCGAGCTTATGCATACTGGATAAAGTCACGGGATCTTGGGTGCTCCTTGACCACCAGTTCCCTGACCAGCCGTTCCTTGACCAGTTGATGATTGGGGAGGCGGTCCTTGTGCTGTACCTGTCCTATACATGGCTACCACGACTCCACCAGCAAATCCTACTAAAGCGGTTGCAAACGGTAGAACATCCCTAGGTGCGGTTGTAAATTGCTGGGCTGCAGTTAGAATGCTTTGTTGAGGCGACGAGGGTGATAAAGTATGAAGGACAGCAATAACAATGAATGGTGCGACGATCGACAACATCATTAGCAGCGTCCCAGCAACTATCGTAGTCACGAGTACCCACTTCATAGAGGTTATTTGACGTGTTTCATTTTCGTACTTGGCTATTATTGGGTCGGTCATTTCACTACTCCAAGGCCATCGCCACAAAGCGTGTTCTTCATTCGCGACAGAAAGGTATGAAAATCATGTTTATAAAGAGCAAGGACTCATACATTTGACAACCTAGGCATTGTACTTGCTATCGATCGACATAAAATAAATAGAATTTTCATAACTGTTCTTTTTTGTGAGCAATTTCCGCGACACTAGATGTAAAATTACGTCAGTCAGTTAAAGCCTCTACGCTACGAGAGAGAAATTGAGGATAATGTGATGAAGATTACACGAGACAACGCATCAATGTTGACCGCACAAAGTGGAGTAAAGCCCTAACTACAGACAATGAAAAAAGATCATATTTACATAAAGCATTACGAGAGTTAGTTAAAGCGGACGGCGACAACATTGATCAAGAAGAAAATATGAATAAAAAACTAAGCCTGACCTAAGCACTTATAGTGTGATGATGTCCTCTTTTCGTCAAAACCCCCGTGTGTATCTCGGCAGGGGGACCCAATGGTTTTATACGGATTTCTTAGCCTATAACTGGTGAATATATCCAGAAATAGACAGAACCTCATGAAGGCCAGATGCTAATCGGAAAGGCTAAACAGAACTCGGAAGTGACTCTTGAATCGTCGACCAATAATCAGGAGTTACCGGCTGAGGAACGCCGACTCGACTAAGCAGAATCTGAATGCAATGACGCTGATTATTCTTCAGTACTATTGCTTGTTGCAAATATAGAAGTCTTCATTTTTGCTGATCTAATCTTTCCGTATTTTGTCTCACTATGCCGGATTCCATTAAATTAAACAAAAAAGTCTGATCCTTATCAAGCTCGTCACGAAGAAAATAGCGGGGCCTGTTTTCAAAAAAATCGATAATTCTAGAGTTAGCCAAATTGACGCCGTCTACAACATATGAATTCTCGAGCTGTATTAATGATGTCAAGAAAATTGTCTTTGCCGAGGCAGGCGGCGCAGAAAGAAGTATGTTAGGCTGGAATCTGATTCCAAGGCCATTCTAAAATGTATTTTGATATATTCCTATCTTTAAATATTTGGATATCTAAAGCTAAATCAGCATTATCACCATAATCTTTCTATTGAATTTATTATAGTTCAAATATATCCATAGATTCTCCTATATTCTTAGCATTTGATGTGAAGCATCCGAGATATACTATATTGGAAGATAGCCTATGACGAATGAACCACAAAATGACAAGAACAATAAAGAATCACAACTTAGCGGCTGGAATGCTTTTGATGGACACACGGTGGTGTTAGTATTGTTCACGGCCATGTTGATGACGCTGACCCTAGAAAATCCAGCAAGTGCAAAGAGCTTGACAAATGCTAATAATAATTACTAGTATCCATAATACTCATTGTGATGGAGATGTATGCCAGACGCTCACATGCATCAACAACCTTTGCCGCTCGAACTCAAGTCAAGTATTGAACCCAAATGTTCCGTGCTACCTCCCATGCCTCCCTGCCGCATCTCCATCAAAGTCCCAGTGATATACATGACAACCGCGGGATAATTAATTGTCCCGGCTAAAAATGATATAATGTGCCGGTAGGAGCTATATGAAGCCTGAGCCTGGTTCCAAACCTATTCTAAAGGTTCTTGTGATAAGCGTTGATGCTGTAAGACCATCTTGCGAAAATGTTCGATGCTCATGCTTGTTATGAAAGCTTCAAAAAGGTGGTCATACCGTTATATTTTCCTCCAGG
>Ga0070707_100004083_pt1 | contig 13707 bp, 16 predicted proteins | sample KBSK5502metaG_FD_65468 | JGI IMG/M metagenome (GOLD analysis project Ga0070707, IMG submission 65468) | Corn, switchgrass and miscanthus rhizosphere microbial communities from Kellogg Biological Station, Michigan, USA - KBS K5-50-2 metaG | ecosystem: Host-associated > Plants > Roots >... | reverse complement strand
GGCCCAGGAGTTTACCCCAAGCCGGGAGGACATCCGTCACCGGGGGGCTCTCAGCGTCATCTATGACCTGCCCTTTGGATTCCAGGTCTCGACGATCACAACGGGGCGCACGGGCATTCCCTTCAGCGCCTTCACCGGGATAGACAGCAACAATGATAAGCAGTTTACAGACAAGCCTATCGTTAATGGCGTGCACCTGGCCCGCAACTCGTTCCGACAACCCAACTTCTTCAATATTGACTTTCGCGCTTCGAAGACTTTCACCCTGCACGAGAAACACAAACTGGCACTGATTTTCGACATGTTCAACCTCATCAACAAGCACAACTTCTTCTATCAGGTCTCTACAAACGAAAGCACCACCACAGCGGCCGGTGGAATATGGGGTACGTTCCCCACCGGGGACCCCCGCGCCGGCCAAACGTTGCCCACGCCGCTTCCCGCATTCCGGACGATCCACTTACCGGCTGGCACAACGCCGAACTGCAGTGCGGTCCGCTTGGCCCTCGGCGTAGATCCAACTCTGAACTGCGCTGGGGCCAGCATTTTCGCGCCTTTCCAATTACAGCTGGCGCTGAAATACACTTTCTAAGCGGCCGGGAGCGCGATAGTCGAGTTCGAGATGTAATCGCTGTCGAGCCCCGGCTCAGCCGAGCAGGTGCTGGTTGAGGCGGTTGGTAGACACCGGGATCCGGTTCCAGTTCTAGCAGCGAGGACGAAGTTCCAGCGGGCGCCCCGACGAGGTCGGGGCGCCCGTTTTGTTTTTGCGCTGGCGTTCGGGCCCGGAGTTCCGCCCTAGAATGATTCCGCAGCTCTAAGGTCGCAGGCCCCGAGCGCGGTTACGGGCGGCTGAATGCAGAATCCTCTACAGCCATCCGGCCGCATCTGAAATCCTGAGTCCGCACTAATTTCGAGGCGATGCCTGCGCGGTAACAGGCTTGCGCCACCACACGGCAGGAATAGACAAGAGACAGCGAGACGTACCTTGAACTGGAACATCGAAGGGTAATCTGCTTGAGTGTCGGTCAGGTGGAAACAGCCACCTTCGCTTGTTCTGCTAGCAGCGGGCAGTTAGGCGGCAAGTTGGCCAGTTTTCTTTGAATGATCTCTTGCGAGTATTTCGAGACGTAATGCACGATAGTTTCTATACGGATTTTGATGCTGCCGGTAGGTTTGGTGGCATCCAGATCCCCAAACTTGAAAAACAGCGTTCCCGTGGCCTCTACGATCTTCTGTGTCGGCGTGTAGGTCGGCTGGTCCATGCCGCATTCGTAACTGGATAGGCGGAGCGCGCACGTGATCCAGGGGCAGCGCGCGGCGACTTTGGCGCCCCACAGAATCTCGTTCGTATTGCCGCTATAAGAGGAAGACCAGACGTCGGAAATGTCGAAGGCACTCTTGATTCGTCCGGCGCGAATCTCTTCTCCGAACATCCAGTCCATCAGATCATCGTCGATCGGAAAATACTGCAGCCAGAGAATCGGATAGCCCTGGGCCTGCAAGTCCGCTTCGATCTCGTGGCCGATGCCCGGATCCATGTGATAGGGCCGGCCCAGGACCAGAACGCACGATCTCCCTTCCCTCGCGCACCAGGAAAGAATATTTCGACCCTGATCGCGCATTCGCTGGTTGAAGGAACGAAGCGCCTGAAAGCCTGCTTTCACGGCTCTTTCGGTCTCTTCCGGCCCCAAGTCCAGCACATCCTTCAGGGACTCGTAGAGTTGTCCGGCGACAACCTCCGGTTCGGCCAGACTGACAAAGGGAGAGGCGTATTTGATTCCATTCTCACCAAAGACGTCGCGCTCCTTCAAGAAGCCAGCTTTGATGTTTTCCGGTCCAGCCATTACCCTCGTGCAGGTGAGGGAATCGACGACGTGGCCGTGCAGAAAGGAAGGAATGGAGTAGATCATCGGGCTGAGCAGGATGTGAATCTTTTTCTTCAACCCAAAAACAAGCTCGCCATAATGCCCGCTGATGGTCTTAACCGGGTAGCAGCAATCCACTGTGCCGCGACCCTTCCCAAATTCCCGCAACTGTTCTTCGGAGCTGTCGGAACTGAATACGATATTCTCAGACGCGATCCCCAGGTCCCTCAGGAACGCCACCCAGAACTGGTGCGTGCTCCAGATATTCAGGACCCTGGGAATTCCGATGCGGACCGCCGTGCGGTCTTTAGACTCCGACGCGGCGGAAGGCTTCTTTGCGAACCATGTCGGCAACGTTGGGATACGCATTCTTGGTCTTCTCAATCTCAGCTTTAATGACCTTCATCTCGTTCAGGTCTTCCACCAAACCTTTGGGACAAGAGTTATTGACGATCACTCGCTCCCAGCCCTGCGAGAGCGGAACCTTGCTCCACGAGCGTCCCGCGCCTCCCGCCAGCTCCACGTCAATGAAGCTGCGCTGGCAATTCACCGGGCACCAGTTGCACACCGTCTCCACCGCCGTCGTAGTCTTGTAGGTGAGGTTCTCGATCACGTCGAAACCCCGGAACGCGCTCTTTCCACCTTGTTCCCACCAATCCAGGCAAACCAGGCCGGTGCCGATTGCGCCAGCTTCGCCCGAATACGGATGAACCACAATGTCGGCATCGGGAACTTTAGATTTGATGAAATCCACCTGAGTCTTTACAACGGCCAGGTTCTTGTGCGTGCCCCCCTGCAAGATATATTTCTTCCCAACCGATCCGAGGTTGCTGAGTCCTCCGGCGTAGATCCAGACATTGAGCGGCAAAATCGAGCAAAGCCCGGCCAGAATTTCCTCCGCCTGCCATCCCTTTCGCTGCTGGTTGACGATGTCGCTCTGGAGGAACACGCCGCAGCCCATGGACAGTTGCGGCATGGCTTGCGCCTTGAATGCTCCATCCGCAATCTCGCTCAGGGGGATGCCGAATCGCTCGGCCACGCCCTGAAGAAAGGCGCCATTCCCGGAAGAACATTGGGAGTTCAGACGGAAATCGCTGACGGTCCCGTTCTTCAAAATCATGATCTTGACGTCCACCCCGCCGACGTCGCAGATGCAGTCCGCATCCGGGAAGTAATGCAGGCCGGCGGTGGCGTGGGCGATGGTCTCGACGATGGCGCGGTCGGCTCCGAGAATACCTTTCAGCAGGTCCTTGCCATAGCCGGTGACGCCGAGCGCCAGGATCTCACCATCGCCGACGGCCTCGCGAATCTGCCGGAAGAGGCTGCGAGCATCTTCGATGGGATTCCCTTTGCTCAGGGCGTAGCAGGAGAAGACCAGCTCTTTGTCCGGCGTGAGGCACACGGCTTTGGCAGTCGTCGAGCCGAAGTCGCACCCCACGACCACCTTGGAAAGTTTGTTCGCATGGGAAGAGGGGACTGTGTCCGGGGAACCCTTGGCGCCGTTACCATTTCCGTTCCCCGTTACATCCATCTGGGCATAGTGACCCATGAATGCCTTCAGATCTTCATCGGTTCCACAGAGTCCCCCGCGGCCCTGCTTTTTCTTTTCTTCGTATTGGCCTTCTTCGATCCACCACTTCAGCTTTTTCATTCCCTGATACAGGCCGACTGTCTGAGGTTCCCGGATGCCGACGTCAATACAGCCAAGCGCTGCATAATAGAGCGCATCATTCGGCACGCAGATGAGCGACGCCGGATCTTTCTCATCCGGCATGGCCACCTTTCGCTCTTTCCAGATCTTCGTCAGGTGATGCCGCCACGCCTCCTGGAGGCCCGCAAAAAAAAGATTGGGTCCGCCGAGAAGCAGAATTTCCGGCGTGGGAGTGTTGCCCCGCGTCAGCGTTGCCAGGTTTTGATAGACAACGGCCTCGAACAACGAGGCAATGATCTCCTCCACAGAAACGCCCGCCTTCAACAGCGTGTTGGCGTCCGCTTCGGCAAAAATGCCGCACTTGCTGCTGATTTTGTGGAGCGTGTATCCGGTATAGCGCATCTGGGACAGTTGTTCCGGGGGAATCTGGAGTTTGCGGGCTGTTTTCTCGATGAAGGTTCCCGTGCCGCCAGAGCAAGCGCTCTGCATGAGCACCTGCTTGCTCTTGGTGTTCCCGTTGCCGGTGAAGAAGATCGTCTTCATATCTTCTCCCCCGATTTCGCTGACGAAGCGCACGGCCGGGTGGAGCTGTTCTACAGTGGCGGCGACAGCCACAACCTCCTGAACGACTTTGCCTCCGATCAGAGGTGCGATTAACCCCGACCCCGAACCCGTGAAGAAAACTCGATCGCGTTCGGGCGTGAAGTTGTACTTGGTTTCGAGAAGGGTTAAGAAATCGAGAACTTTGTCGGCTTGCTTGGTATTGTGCCGTTCGTAGGCCTGAGACAATACTTCGCCGGTGGACGACGCCAGGACGTACTTGCAGGTGGTGCTGCCGACGTCGATCCCGCAGATCTGCCAATCTCCCGCTTTCGGGCTTCTCTTCTCGGGCAAGTCGAGTACGACTTCGCCCTTCGGCCCAGGGATAGGTGCGATATTGACGAGAGGATTTGTGCCCATATTAATCCTCAGCCTCGAAACTCCAATTCCTCAGCTTTCCGGCCAAGCCCAGGAGTTTGACCGGGCTTCCCGCTGCATAGAGTCAGGCTCTTGCGCCCTGCGCGGCCAAGTGGGCCACATAATTCGCAGCTGCGCCCGCGTAACCCAGATGAGGAACGCGATAGGTGCCGCGTTTCACTTCCGGATGCCGCTCCTCATATCGCCGAATGGCTTCCAGAGTCAGACCGGCCTTCTTCAGGGCTTCTTCGAACTCACTCTGCGCGCGTTTCTTGGCTTCCGTCAGAATCATCTGGCACCGCGAAAGGGCGTGGACCTCGGCGTCGCCCTTCACTTCAATCGGCGCGTACAGCAAATCCGGATACTTGCCGGTAACATTTGCCATGGCGCCAACGGACATCGTGTTGGGCATACAAGAGTAAGGAGAAAGCTCGCAGACCATGTGGGCTTTCTTGTGATGGTAGGCATAGAGCGCCTTGCCCACGAGCATGTGTCCCTCGCCACCGCGCAATTCGTAGTGGTAGAACGGCGTCGCGAGCTGTTTCATCTCTTCTTGGTCAGGAAGCTCGTAAGGCAGATTGCCGAGGGCCTTCCGGAATCCATTGTAAGTGCGGTTGTAGAGCCGCTCGATTCCCCGGATCAGCCGCATTTTCCGGCGCGCGCTCCGGTCGGATGCAGGCTTCTTCTCGAGCCTCCAGATCGGCGTGTGCAGTAGATAGGCGAGCCACACAGCGATCGGCGGAGCGATCACCTCGGCTCCTTCGGTCTCCAGCCAGCGCTTGATGTTGTAGTTGCCGTCTCCCTCGTGAGTCTGGAGCCAGAACTCTCCGGTGATCTTGACCTTCGGTTTGACTTGCAGCCGATCCACTTCAATGCGATCCCACTTTTTCCTAATCTCGCGGAGAGCGTCGTTGAAATAGCCGGTCAGGAAATGCCAGGCCAGAACTCCCCACTTCTTCCCTCGAATCGGCCGGCTCCGAAAAGCTTCATAGAGAGACTCGATACTGTCTCGCAAAACCTGATCGGTCTGGCCAGGGCTCACCTCATAGGGCCGCGTCATATACTCCAGGTCGCCCAAAGCATCGGCGCAAAGAATCCCCCAGACAAGCCCGAGACTCAGGGGCATATTGATCTCCAGCCCGCCCCCCTTTCCCGGCCCCTGGTCGAGCTCATCCTGGGCCAGGAGAAACATCCGGAAGTCTCCCAGTCCGAGACCGTCCAAAGCCATGGCGTAGGACTGGTGATACTGCCCGAACCGGCAAGGTCCGCAGGCTCCTGCAGTCAGAAAAACATACTTGTTGGCTACTTCTTCTTTGCCCCGCGCAGCCACCTCGGACTTGAGAAAATTGACAAGGCTCCCCGTGGTGAAAATCGTTGGGCAGCAGGCGCCGACATCGATCAACTCTTTCCCGGCATCGAGGTCCGCACGCGCGACGTTCGGGAGCGGCTGGGCGTTGTAATTCAAATTGTGAAAGACGCCCTGGACAAGCCGCTCATGCTTCCACGTGAGACCCCCAAAGAGGATAGTGGTCTTTTCCCGCTCTTCGCGGACGAAAGGTCTCGGCTTGTAGGTAGAGTAGTGCTGCACTGCCGTGGCCATCTTCGACCCCCCTGCGGTTCGCTCGTTCTATCTAGAATCGTCGAACAATGTCACAGCCCGGCATGGGCTGGACAACCCCCAAAGACTTGGCCGTGGCGGTGTCACGCTTCCAGCCGCCCCAACAACCTGGTGGCGCTAGACTTAACGTCGAGAACGAATCTTATTACCATCTATGTCTTTGAATGTCAATATCTTCGAGAAATAAAATCGAAGGCGTTCTTTGCTGGTACCCTCCGGCTGAAAAAGCGAAATCCCGACTGCCTTTGGAACGCACCCCCCAGCAAATGATCCCGACAAAGCTTATGTCCAGCTCCTGCGGCGGATCCACAGGATCATTGCCGACGCTTGACATGCACCTGACCCCGGACAATGCGCACCTCGTACGCAGGCAGTGGCGCGCAGGCGGGACCTTCTCGGACGCTGCCGTCGACGAGCGCGAAGCGCGAAGAGTGCCAGGGGCACCGGATGGTGTCGCCTTCTTGCTTGCCTTCTTCGAGCGGCGCGCCATAGTGCGAGCAAACCGCGCCGATGGCATGGATTTCCTCGCCGGACCGCAGGAGCAGGATCGGTTGCCCGTCGATGTCCACTCTCTTCGGTTGGCCTTCCGGCAGATCGGCAACCGCCATGGCGGCCTGAAAACCCTCCGGGCCGCTGCGGTAGGCGTTGCGATTGATCATTGCGCCGATGCGGAACACCATCGTGCCGCCCAGATACGCGCCGGCAATGACCAACAGGTATCCCGCCAGCGAAACGATGAAGGCACCCCGCGTGAGTTGCCAGTGACCCCGGAAGCGCATCAGAAAGGAGATAGCGAACATCACTGTGGCGATCGTATTCAGAGTGGCATGGCTCATGCCCACGGCCTTCTCGGGGGGATTGACATCCATCCAATCCATGAATCCTGCGGCGATGGTTGCCAGCGCGGCCGCGACGCCGAGCCCGGCCGCAATGCCGGCGGCAAACCCCAGTCCGGGCAGCCGAAGATCAAAGTGGTGAGGTCGAGCAGAATGGTAACCGTCCACGCACCAAGGGGCCCGTCAGTCAACAGGGGGTGCAACGGATGGCCGAGCCCACGTTCCATTCAGAAAAAGTTTGAACGGGCGCAGTGCGGTGGATTGAAAACAACGGTTCAACCACTTATCGAGCGGGGCAGCCACGCGCTTGACCGCTTTGGACTTGATGATCGCAAATTCGAGGCGTTCGCTGAAATCACGTTTCATGGGCACATTTTCCTCCCGCGTCTGGCAATCCGGAGTGCATTTGTTCCGGCTGACGCCCTGGCGCTGCTCCCGCCACGCTCAGAATCAGCCAGCTCCCCGAAGAGTCCTCCGGCCGCTCATAGGGAGTCTCTGCAAAAGGAAAGATAACACCGACCCGTCGAAGTACGGTACACGTTGGGTACAGCGGTTCTAGGCGTGACTCGTGTTAACCTTCGACGCGGAATCCCAACAAGGTCTGTTTCTTGATTGGGCGGATTTGTCCACCTGGATAGTTACAATTCGTGGTGCAAGTGAACGCAGGGGGGCGGTGAGGCGCGGGCGAAATGTTCGCTGACCGTACGAACTGGAACCTCGGTCCCAACCGCCTGAGCGAAGCTCTCGCCCGGCACCGTGCTGCGGGGAAGCCGTTGCTTGATCTGAGCGCCTCGAACCCCACGGCTTGCGGATTCGACTACGATCGGCAGGCCGTCGTGCAATCGCTCTGCAGTCCAGCCGCGCTCGCGTACGAGCCCCATCCAAAGGGCCTCGAAACTGCTCGCCGGGCCGTTGCCGCATACTACGCCGCCAGAGGAAATGAAGTCCCGGTTGAGGACATCGTTCTCACTACCAGCACCAGCGAGGCCTATTCCTTTGTTTTTCGGACGCTCTGCAATCCTGGTGACGAAATCCTGATTCCCGAGCCGGGCTATCCGCTTTTTCGCCTACTCGCCGATATTCAGGACGCAAGGCTCGTGCGCTATCCCCTGGTCTATTACCACGGCTGGCAGATTGATTTTCACGCCATGGAGCAGGCGATCACACCCCGCACGCGCGGCGTGATTGTTGTCCACCCCAATAATCCCACGGGGCATTTCAGTAGGCCTGAGGAGGTGTCCAGGCTGAATGAGATTTGTTCAGCCGGGCAGATGGCGGTGATCGCCGACGAGGTCTTTTTGGATTTTGTGCTTGGCGAAATGCAGCCGGCCAGCTTTGTCGCGAATACCGGGGCGCCAACCTTTACGATGAGCGGCCTCTCCAAAATCTCCGGCCTGCCACAGATGAAGGTTGCCTGGCTGATTACCAGCGGCCCGGAACCCTGGAAAAGGCAAGCGCTCGCGCGCCTCGAGGTGATTGCAGATACCTACCTTTCCCTGAATGCTCCCGTGCAGATGGCAACTCCGGTGTTATTAGACCAGCGGCATAATTTTCAGGAGCAGTTGATGGCCCGCGTGCGCAGAAATCTGGCGGAGCTCGACCGGCAGTTGGCCGGGCAGAAATCCCGCGGCCGTCTAGAAGTGGAAGGCGGCTGGTATGCCGTGCTTCGCGTCCCGGCGACGCGCTCGGACGAAGACCTCGCTATCGAGCTGCTGACGACCCAGGGCGTCTACGTCCATCCCGGCCACTTCTATGACTTCGCAGACGACGGGTATCTGGTTGTGAGCCTGATTACTCCAGAGCAGGAGTTTGCTGAGGGGACAAGACGCTTGCTCTCGATGACTTGACCTTGCAGAAGGAGTGGAATTGCCAGCCCTTTATCCCGCCCCCCGCGCCAAATTGCTCAGTGCCTGCCAATCCTGAAGATGGTTGGTAGGGGCGTGGGGATCGAACTAAGAAAAACTACGAAACCGCTAGACCGAGGTACACGCGGGGTACACGGAATGGTTTTAGATGACTCTTCGTTGCGCAAAGCGAAAAGCTGCCGTTATTCCGAGTGTCCTGTTCATCCCCAGGGGAGGATATTGTCACAAATCATCTGAATTCCAGTCCGTCGTGAGCCAACCCTCCCACTGGCTAATTGCCTTCGGACCCTCGCTCAACAGAGATCATGGCTCGGTCTGGTTGCTCGGCGGCACGGGATTGATGTCTATCACGACGGTGCGTATCGTTCCAGACCCTCTCTTGAATATGGTTGGGACGGGCTGTCTCCCTTTCGGTTTGCGCGCATCAAGAAAGACAAGCCAGCCCTCACGCCGCCGCTTGTGGTTCATGTAGGTCGCCAGTTGCGCTGGCCCCGGAATATCCTTTCCCTTCAACATTTTCAATTCAACGACGTGAAGCAGACCGGAGGAGAAAGTCACAAGCACATCCACGAATCCAATGCCAGACACTGCTTCTCGGATTGCGGAACCCCTTGTCGCAAGTTTCGTACGAGCGAACACACCCAGGAGTTCCTGCCCATGTTTCTCGGGACGCTTCTGCAACCTATCCTTCGTTCGCGATTCCCAAAACGAACCTACAGCCTCCGCTTCGATTGCGCTCTTGAACTCTTTCAGGAATCTACGGATGGTAAGCCGAGGCAGCCTCGCTAGGCCGCTGCCGGAGGCTTCAACTCTTTCTGCGACTGCTTTTGAGACGAAGAAGAGTCTTTTTTTTTAAACTTGCTGTCCAAGAGGGTCAGCATCTTACGATCAAAGGTGTCACGCTGAACATGATCATTGCGCTTGTAAAAAACCGTTCTAATTCGTTTCATTGCAGTCAGAAAGGTCGGCCCGGTCTTGCGGTGACGCTCGCGGTCATACAATCTGGCCAGCGCGACGGCGTACTGGTCGGGATCGCCAAGCCCACGGCGGTTGAAATAGTCCTCCAGGTAAGTTTGGATTGAGAAGATCATTCTGGTTTCTGTGCCAGCAGCTATCTCTTCTTCACGGGACTGTTGGGACGTCCGTCAGGCTTTAGGTTGTACTCCTCACAGAGATACTTCGCGATGCGCAGCGTTTTGTCTATTGTTTTTTTCGCCCAGAAATCTTGCCTGCCCGAGGCGTCTATAAGCTCCAGAAGTCCTTCCTCCTTCAAGATTCGCAGCTGTGGGCTCACATTTGGCGTTTTCATTCCGAGATGGCGCGCGATCTCAACCACCCCGCGAGTACCATTGGCAGCCAGATAGACCTGCGCCCTGCGTCTACCCTTCTTGAAAATCTTCTTGACTGTCTCCTGATGTTTGTCTGCCTCAGCCCGAAGTGCAAATGCGTTCGTCTCGTCAATCGAATCTACCTTGTGTTCGATGTGTGCCAGCCGGTGCAGTATTTGCTGGTAGGGCTCTTCTCTCTTGTCCTTGCGCGCCTCTTTCATTTCTGACCAGTGGCTCCTTTCTCCAATATTACAGGGAGACGTTCACCTTGTTTGCGGGAGTTCTTCAGAAAGTCGCCATGTCCGAGTTACCACGACCTCGTGTGTCAAGCGTGGAAATCACATCATTGTGGGTCCTGTTGCCTTTCATGTTCTGAAGGTTTAGGCCCAACGAGGATCTCCAGCAGGCGCGTCATTAATTCTTCTTCTTCCGGCTGCCCCGGCTGACCAACTCACGCACGCTTGCAACCGGGGAATCGAGTATGGCGGCAATATCTTCATATTCGAGACCGTGTCGTCTGAAGTACAGGGCCAATTCTCCGGTGCCCTTCCGTTTTCTTTGTGTGAACTCCTCGTCCCTCACCAGTATGCGAAGTAGCAGCGCGATGACCACATTCAACTTGCGCGATTGTTCTTCGAGCATGTCCGTTTCGGCCATTTTAATTATCTCCGCTAGTACCTTTCTTTCTCTTCTTCAAAGACTTCGCGATACGATTCACGCGGTTCAGATTCACTCGGACAACCCTGGCGATTTCTATTTGCGAGACACCCGCAATTGCCAACTCAGCGATGAACATGTCCCTCAATAGTTCTGATTGGGCGGCAAGAAGCTGTTCCGTGGCGCTAGCCTTCTTCACTTTTTTGCCCCTCCTCTTTTTGTCTTGGTTGTGGGTCAGCGGCTTCACGATGCTCTTGATCTCACCCATCCCGCCACCGCCGATATCGCGGATCTGCAACTCACCGGTGCCGGCGAGTCCGAGTTAGACCATTATGAGCTTCCGGAGCAGCTCGACCGTTTCCCCACCGGGTTCCAGATATCCACGTTTTTTCAACATGCTTGACTACTCCTGGATATCGTTTCGAGAGCGCCGGCTCGGTTTTTTCCCTGCCTTATTCCTTAATCGCTGAAGCGTAACCGCCACCGTAGGAGCTGTGGTGTCCAGAACTTCCGCAATCTCCCTGGCGGTGAGGCCAGTGGTGGCCAACGCTTTCACGAGTTCCATTTGGCTCATCTGAGATTTCAGTTGTGCCACAAGCAATCGATTCGTTGTCTTTGCCTGCTTCAGCAAGTCGTCCATAGTCGCCGATCCAAGCTTAGCCATGTGGATTCCTATGCGGCACCCTTCCCGGCGCGCTGGATCGCCTTCGCTACGGCAGCTGCGTTCTTACCGAGTAATTCGGCGATCTCACGTGCAGCCAATCCAGCACGAGCCAGCAGGACCTCCGGCTTCATTGGGTCCTCAGTTTTGTTCAGGGCCTGAACCTGTAGCAGCAGCATTGCCCTCGTGTATTTCACAAGTTCGTTCACTTTATTTTCGTCCATTGGGAACCTCTCGAGTTTCCATTCTGACAGTCGAGACGGTGCTTGTCAAGCCTTAATTTTAGCACACTATAAACGCCAAGTTGCTCTATGCGAACTCAAGTGCACCCCTTTCAATGATTTAGAGTATACATATATATCGCGCTTACTGGAAGATAGATGTGCCCTCGACAAAGCGAGTCACGGCGATGGAAATGGCTTGCCGATCCGCCGCGATTGCGTCCCGTTGGGATGACGTTCGGCGCGTCGATTCGACAGTTCGCAACTCCGGGGCGTCCGAAGGCGATGCTCTTAAATGCTCGGGAAATGGGCAATTCTGTGTCCCTCCCCTCGTGGCGAACCGTGCGGAGAGAACTCTTGGTTCCTCAAATCGATTGGGTCATCCGATCTGCACGGTGAATGCCTACCGGAACCAGGGGGCGGAGGGGCGACTGGATGTCCCAGCAAAGCGGACAGGAACGACAACGGAATGCAACGAGAGTGCATTCTAGCCAATAAAAACGGCACTAACTCTTCGCCAATGAGTTTATTTGAGGATACTCAACCGCGGACACAGCAGCAATCCCCGGGAACGTTGTGCTGATTCGCCGCGATTGCATCCCGTTGGGATGACGGACTTATGGTAGGGGCGGTGGGGATCGAACCCACGACCTTGGGCTTAAAAGGCCGCTGCTCTACCACTGAGCTACGCCCCTGCGGATGGCCTCAACATCTTACACGGAAAAGACTTAGTTTACGCGAGCCGATCCGGGCTGTGGCTGAGAGACTGGCGCAGTCTCGATACCGGTATCACTCAGGCCCGCTGTCGTGGTGCCCGGATAGGCTTCGTCGAGCTTCTCCGCGGCGGCCAGTTGATAGTGGGGAGCCAGATGGGCATACCGGACCGTCATGGCAATGCTCTTGTGCCCTAGAGCTTCCTGCGGCGAGAAGGGATCGCCGATGACGAACGAGGGAACCCACAAGGACGACCCACAGCGTCCTGCGGCTCCCTAGACGCGCGGCAAGCCATCGCCTGCTGCGGGCTTTGCTCGGGCCATTGCCAGTGCCGGCGAGAGGAAGGCCATGAGCCCTGAGAATGATCGGGAAGGCGAAAGGAGGCGGGCGGCCACGCCCCCAATGACGGAAATTCTCGCTCGTCAGGATTCCGGGCTGCTGTCTATGCGCGGGTTTCTACTGCAAACCATGGCCAAGACCCAACTACGCAGACTCGCGAGCTACCGTCGTCTTGCCGCTCAGGGTCTAGCTCGGTTCCGTTGACTTCGGTCTTCGCTTCAGGTAAGTAGCACTGGGCCGCGTTTCAACGCGAAGGATCATAGCCGAAACTCGCAGGGGGCGGGGCGAATGAAATCAGCAACAGAGTTTTCGTGTCAAAGGAAACTGATAATTGTTGGCAATGAGCGGAGGGCCGCCTTGCGGGGCCACGCCAGGGACGTCCTCGTCTGCATCTGCCTGAGCGCTGCGCTGATTTCCTGCTCTTCGCCGCGGTCATCCCAGTCACCGAGAGCCTTGGCTGAGTTTGACACGTCAGGCAAAAGCCCCCGGGAGATAGCGGAGTTTGTTTTCCAACGCTATTCATGCAACGGCTGCCACACACTAGGCGAAGGCGGAAAGCTCGGATTCACGGAGCGAGGGAAAGAGGTCGGTAAAAACTTTGAGGGCTGCATCTCCCTGCTCACGACCATGAACGTCATCGTCCACGTGCGGGAAGAGAATCGCACCGCTGAGGAGAAGCGAAAGGCGACTCGCTTCCAGGAGTTCGGTTGCAGTACATGTCACCAAGTCGCACCCGGGCGGATGGGCTTGACTGAAGTTGGCTCCAAGCTCGCCTCTCTCCATATGGCTTGCACCGACGTGCAAAGAACCTTAAGCCAGCGCTGAGGTCCGCTTCATTGGAGGAAGCTGATGAACTGCAAGCCGTTCGTCACCACGTCTGCACTGCTAATCCTTTCGTTCTCCGGGGTTGCACAGACCCAGCAGACTTCCATGCCTCCGCCTTCAGAGGCCAGGCCGCTTCAGGATCGGATCGCCCGCTTCGAGCGTCCGGAGCG
>Ga0070707_100004082_pt1 | contig 13710 bp, 12 predicted proteins | sample KBSK5502metaG_FD_65468 | JGI IMG/M metagenome (GOLD analysis project Ga0070707, IMG submission 65468) | Corn, switchgrass and miscanthus rhizosphere microbial communities from Kellogg Biological Station, Michigan, USA - KBS K5-50-2 metaG | ecosystem: Host-associated > Plants > Roots >... | reverse complement strand
CTTCCTCGGCCTGGGCCAGATCCTGGGCAGCATCATGGCCGGCTTCGGGGCCGATCGGCTTGGCTTCGACGGGTTGATCCTAGTGAGCGTCATCCTTCTCGCTGTCGCCGTCATTCCGCTCGGCCGCCTGCGCGCGTCTGAGCACATCGTGGATGCCCACGGCGAGGCCGGGCGAGGACGGGCTGCCGCGATCTAATCCACTCTATCGGCTCAGCTATCCTTCGCTGACCCATGCGCCTCTCGCAGCTCTTCTTCGCGACCCTGCGTGACGATCCGGCCGACGCCGAGATGGCTTCGCATCGGCTCCTCGTGCGCGCGGGGTACGTCCGCCAGGTCGGGACGGGCATCTACTCGCTCCTGCCGTTGGGCTGGCGAGTCACTCGCAAGGTCGAGCAGATCATCCGCGAGGAGATGGACCGCATCGGCTGCCAGGAGATGGAGATGCCGGTCGTCCAGCCCGCCGACCTCTGGCGCGAGAGCGGGCGCTACCAGAAGATCGGCCCGGAGCTGGTTCGCTTCAAAGACCGCACCGGTCGCGACATGGTGCTGGCCATGACCCACGAAGAGGTGGTGGCGAGCCTGTTGCGCGACCTGGTGAGCAGCTATCGGCAGCTGCCGAAGCTGATCTACCACTTCCAGACCAAGTTCCGCGACGAGCCCCGCAGCCGCGGCGGGCTAATACGGGTGCGCGAGTTCGTCATGAAGGACAGCTACAGCTGCGACCGGGACACCGAGGGGCTCGACCACAGCTACCAGCTGCACTACGAGGCGTACACCCGCATCTTCGAGCGCCTTGGGCTCGAGGCGATCCCGGTGGGCGCCGATGTCGGCATGATGGGCGGCAGCCTGGCCCACGAGTTCATGGTCCTGAACACGTGGGGCGAGGACACCCTCGTCCTGTGTGAGCGCGGGGACTACGCCGCCAACCAGCAGATTGCGGTGGTGCGCAAGCCAGAGCCTCCTAATGAGGAGCCGATGGCGACCGAGGAGGTGGCGACTCCCGGCGCGGCCACGATCGCCGACCTGGCGCGCTTGCTCGAGATCGGTGAGGACCGCACCGCTAAGGCGACCTTCTTCATGACCGGCGACGGTCGCCTGCTGAGCGTGATCACGCGCGGCGACTACGAGGTGAATGAGACGAAGCTGGCCAACGCGGTGAAGGCGTATTCGCTGCGACCGGCACAGGTCGAGGAGATCCGCGCCGCCGGCATGGTGCCGGGCTATGCGTCCCCCATCGGCGCCCATGACACGGTGGTCGTCGTTGACGACCTGGCCGCCCACTCACCCAACCTGGTAGCGGGCGCCAATCGCGAAGGTTTCCATCTGCGGAATGTCAACGTGGGGCGCGACTTCACCCCCGATGTGGTGGCCGATGTCGTCAACGCCAGGAATGGCGACCCCTGCCCCAAGTGCGGTGGCACGGTGGCGCTCAGCAACGGCATCGAGGTCGGCAACATATTCAAGCTGGGTACCGATTTCAGCATCCCCATGGGCGCCACCTACCTGGGCGAGGACGGCGAGCGCCACCCAATCGTGATGGGCAGCTACGGGATCGGTCTGGGGCGCAACGTGGCGTGCATCGCCGAGGCGCACCACGACGAGAAGGGGATCGTGTGGCCGGCGTCCGTGGCGCCGTACCCCGCCCACCTGGTCACCGTGTCCGCGGCAAAGGAGCCTCGCGTCACCGAGGAGGCGGAGGGCCTCTACACCCGCCTGGCCGATGTTGGAGTCGAGATCCTGTACGACGACCGCGACGAGTCACCGGGCGTCAAGTTCACCGATGCCGAACTGCTGGGCATGCCCATGATCGTGACCATCTCGCCACGCTCGCTCGCCGCAGGCGGGGCGGAGGTGACCGTGCGCGCCACCGGCGAGCGCGCCGTGCGCCCGATCGCCGAGGTCGAGGCGCAGCTCGCCGGCGTCTAGTCCCTAGAGCGGCCGCAGCTGCGGGATGATCTCCGCCCCGATCCGTTCCAACGGGGCGATCTGCGCCACTCCGCGGACACCCACGATGATGTGCTGGGCGCCGGCCTCGCCAAGCTGACCGAACCAGTCGACGACCTGCGCAGGCGACTCCCGCTCCAAATCGATGCCCTGCAGCGTGCTGCGCTCGATCTCGTCGTACGGCCTCCCAAGCCGCTCGCAGTGCTCCCGCAGGACTGCGTACTTGTGGCGGATGCGTTCCGGGTTGCCAAAGACGTTGGTGGCGTCCGCGTACTGGGCGACCAGACGCAGCGTCTTCTGCTCGCCACCGCCCCCGATCATGATCGGCACCCGCGGCCGCGAGATCGCCTGCGGTGAGTTGAGCAGCCGGGTCGCGGTGTAGTGCTTCCCTTGATGGCGACCTTCGCTACCTCGCCCGCCGCTCCACATCTCGTTCGCCATCTGCAACGTTTCCTCGAGCATCTCGAACCGCTCGCGCAGCGGTGGGAACGGCCAGCCCAGGGCGCGCGACTCCTCTTCGTTCCACGCCGCTCCGATACCGAACCAGGCGCGTCCCTCCGACAACACGTCGAGCGTGGTGGTCGCCTTGATCCAGAGGCCGGGATTCCGGTAATGAATGCCGCCCACCATCAGACCAAGTCGCGCTCGCGTCGAATGAGCCGCCATGAAGCCAAGGGCGGTCATGCCCTCGAGCATCGGGGCCTCGGGCGGTCCGCCGCCGCGGATCTGGAAAAAGTGGTCCATGACCCAGATCGAGTCGAAGCCGGCCTGGTCGGCGCTCTCCACGATCCGTCCCAGGGTTGGACCGATGGCCGCAGCGCCGCCGGGCCAGGTGAACGCGTTGATCTGGAGACCCAGCTTCACGACGACGGGCGCTCCACGTCGACCCCGTTCCAGAAGGCAAGGTATCCCTCGACGTGCTTGGCCTCGGGGAGCGTGGCCGGGTAGTACCAGGCGGCATCGCGGTTAACGGCGCCGTCGACCACCACGTCGTAGTAGCTGGCGGTCCCCTTCCAGCCGCAGACGGTGTGGGTCTCGGACGCCTGCAGAAACTCGCGTCGCACGGCATCGGGCGGGAAATAGACGTTCCCTTCGACGATCTCGACAGCGTCCTCGCCTGCCTCGGCGATGACGGTTCCGTTCCAGGAGGCGCGTGGCATGGGGTCCCTCACGGCGAAGTAGTGGTTGCTGACGCAAGTATGCCCGGACGGCTGACGGATCGCCGCAACGCCCTATGATCGCCGCCATGGACCTCGGAATCCGGGGGCGGCGCGCGGTCGTCGGGGGCGCGTCATCCGGGATTGGCGCGGCCATCGCCGAGGCGCTAGCCGCCGAAGGGTGCTCCCTGCTGATCTGGTCACGCGACGAATCGCACCTGGCGCCGGTCGCACAGGACCTGGGCTCTCGCCATGGCGTGGAGGTGGCGATCGCCGCGGTCGACGTCGGCGATCCCGATGCCCCGGAGCGCATCGAACAGGCGGTGATGACCTCGCTCGGGGGCGCCGACATCTGCGTCCTGAACGCCGGCGGGCCGGCACCGGTCGATCCGCTCCTGACCGACCTCGCCGGCTGGCGAGCCGCGTTCGGCTCGCTGGCGATCCAGCCGATCCTGATCGCCAGCCGCCTGATCGGCCCGATGCGGGAGCGCGGATGGGGACGGGTGGTGGCCTGTCTGTCGTGGTCGGTGAAGGAACCAATCCCGGAGCTCGTCTATTCCACCGCGGGACGCTCAGCCTTGGGAGCGTGGATGAAGACGGTGGCACCCATCGCGGCGGCCGATGGAGTGACCATCAACGGGATCCTCACCGGACCCGTTGCGACGCTGCGCATCGAGGACCTCGACCGGGCGCGGGCTGAGCGCGAGCAACGCGACTACGAGGCAGTGCGTGCCGAACGAATCCGCGCCATTCCCGCGGGCAGGCTCGGCCAGACCCAAGAGGTCGCGGCGCTGGCCGCCTACCTGTGCAGCGAGCAGGTGGCCTTCCAGACGGGCACCTTCACGCTGCTCGACGGAGGCATGGTCCGCAGCTTCTGAGCCTGCGAGGAGAATGGGGCGGCTCGGGCACGAGTCCGCCCCATCCGTTCGCCTCCGGGCAGAATGGAGGCTATGCCGTGATCGCCTCCCGCTCGGTTTCGACCAGGTCCGGGACGGTCGCACCCGTCTCCGGCTGATAGACAACATCGGTCAATTCGCCGGCGAGGTATGCGTCGTAGGCGGCCATGTCAAAGTGGCCGTGTCCCGACAGGTTGAAGAGGATCACTCGCTCCTCCCCAGCCTCCTTGGCTCGGAGTGCCTCGTCGATCGCCGCCTTGATGGCGTGGCTCGATTCCGGGGCGGGGATGATGCCCTCGGTCCGGATGAAGCGGACCGCCGCCTCGAAGCACTCGTTCTGCTTGTACGCCACTGCCTCGATAAAGCCCTGGTCGTAGAGGTGGCTGACCATGGGCGCCATGCCGTGGTAGCGCAGGCCGCCGGCATGGATTGGCGCCGGCTTGAAGTCGTTGCCCAGGGTGTGCATCTTCAGGAGCGGGGTGGTTCCCGCGGTATCCCCGAAGTCATACCGATACTCCCCCTTCGTCAATGAAGGGCAGCTCGCCGGCTCGACCGCCATGAAGCGAGTCGAGGACCGTCCCGCCAACCGATCGCGCAGGAACGGGAAGGCGATCCCGGAGAAGTTGGACCCTCCCCCGGCGCAGCCAATGACGATGTCGGGGCCTTCGCCCGCCATCTCCATCTGGGTGATCGCCTCCTGCCCCACGATCGTCTGGTGCAGGAGCACGTGGTTGAGCACGCTCCCAAGGGCGTACTTCGTGTCCTCGTGGGTGGCGGCCACCTCGACGGCCTCGCTGATCGCGATCCCCAGGCTCCCCGTCGACTCCGGATCCACCTCCAGGATGGCGCGGCCCGCGTTCGTCTCGGGCGATGGCGAGGGAACGATCGAGGCGCCGTAGGCCTGGATCATGCTTCGCCGGTAGGGCTTCTGCAGGAAGCTGATCTTCACCATGAAGACCTTCAGGTCCAGGCCGAACTGCGAAGCGGCAAACGCCAACGCGCTTCCCCACTGGCCCGCGCCTGTTTCGGTGGCGAGCTTGGTGACGCCCGCGTCACGGTTGTAGAACGCCTGCGGGATGGCCGTGTTCGGCTTGTGCGAGCCGGCCGGCGAGACGCCCTCGTACTTGAAGTAGATGTGCGCGGGCGTGTCGAGCGATCGCTCGAGACTCAACGCCCGCACGAGCGGAGAGGGCCGGTACGTAGCGTACACCTCCCGCACTGGCGCCGGGATCTCGATGTAGCGCTCCTGGCTGACCTCCTGGAGGATCAGCTCCATTGGGAAGAGCGGCGCGAGCGCATCGGGTCCCACGGGTTCCCGCGTCGCGGGATGGAGGGGTGGCGGCAGCGGGACCGGCAGGTCCGCGCTGATGTTGTAGTAGTGCGTCGGCATCTCCGCTTCGCCGAGCAGGAACCGGCGCTGGGTGGTCGGGGACATCGGTCAACAAACCTCCGAGAACAACGCGACCCCTCCGTCCCAAAGGACGAGGGGGTCTTCTCGTGGTGCCACCTTTGTTCCCCGGTGTTCTCACCCGGGCTCATTCGACCGCGGCTCGCATCTCGCGGGCTTACGGCCTCGGCTTTGGTATCGGTGCCTCTCCGCCGGGGGCTACTTGCTAGACCGATGGTCTCGCGTTCGCCGCCGGAGCTCCCGGGTCCATTCGCCACTCGCGCCGCCGCCGGGGTTGCACTGCTCCCGACTCCCTGAAGGCTCGCTCGATCGGCTACTCGTCCCGATCATCGCCGTCTTGAACTGTTCGCGGGACGCTACGGCTCGCGACGGCGTGTGTCAAGCACCACCAAGGGACGGCGACGTCGCATCAGTGCTCGGTGGTTCGATCCGCGGCGGTCTGGTCCTCGCGGGACGGTTGGGACCGCAGGTGCTCAGGCAGCGTGACGACGAAGCAGGTTCGGCCCGGTCGCGACTCCACCGCGATCTCGCCACCGTGTCGCGTCACGACCGTGTGGCTGATGTGCAGGCCCAAGCCTGTCCCCACGCCGGGCGCCTTGGTGGTGAAGAATGGCTCAAAGATGCGGGCCTGCGCCTCGGGCGAGATGCCCGGGCCGTTGTCGCAGATCGTGACCTTTACCCCGCCTGAATCGGTGGGTTCGGCGCGGACCTCCAGCGCGCCACGCCCGTCCATGGCGTCGACCGCGTTGTCGATGATATTGGTCCAGACCTGGTTCAGCTCCGACCCGTAGGCATCGATCTCGGGCAGGTCCTTCGCGTAATCGCGCATCACGTCGACCCCGGCCCGAAGCTTGTGCTGCAGGATCAAAAGCGTGTTGTCGAGCCCGCTCCGCACGTCGATGCGCTGGACGGGCGCCTGGTCGAGGTACGCGTAGCTCTTCACCGCGCCGACGATCTCGCTGATCCGATCGGCGGCGGTCTTGACCTCGCCCAACAGCGCGCGGACCGTGTTGGTCTGGGCCAGCCACGCGGCCGCGGAGACTGCGTCATCGGCCGAAAGACCGTCGAAGGCAGACTCGAGCTGGGCGGGTGTCCAGCCGGCGTCCACCAGTGACGCGGCGAGCGCCGAGTCGCCCACCACCGCCTCCAGCTCCTCGATGCGATCGGACCGATCCAGCGGCCCGAGCATCGGCGCCGGCTCCGCAGGCGCGAGCTCGCTGACAGCGGCGGGCGGGTGCAGGTCATCGCGCGCGACGATCGCCTCCTCCAGCGAGGATACCGAGCGGCGGATTGCCGCTGCGGGGTTGTTCAGCTCGTGCGCAAGCCCAGCGGCCAGGGTCCCCAGACCCGCGAGCTTCTCGCGTTCGCGGAGCAGCGACTCGGTCGATCGCAGTCGATTCAGAACCACCTGGAGCACGGAGAAGGCTGCCTCGGGGGCGACCGCGAAGACCGTCAGCAGCGCATCACGGGGAACGCGCAGCACGTCCACCTGCGTGATGGCTCGGACTGAGGCGCTCCGCGGCCGACCCTCGATGGCCGACATCTCGCCCTGGATCGTGCCCGGGCCTACGCGGGCGAGCTGGATCTCGTTTCCACCGGTGGCCTTGGTCACGTCCAGCTCGCCGGATACGACCACGTACATGGCATCGCCCGGATCTCCCTCGCGCAGGAGCAGATCCCCGGGCGCCAAGGTGAGCGGCTCGGCCATCTCCGCCAGCCGCCTGAGATCCGCCTCGGGGAGCTGGGCGAACAGGGGCGTGGCGCGCAGGGCATCCAGAGTGGTCATGACTCGCTAGCTCAGAGCGTGGCCAGGTATTGGTGCACGAACTGCACCGCCATCGACCCCTCACCGACGGCGCTCGCGATGCGCTTCACGGACCGATAGCGCACGTCACCGGCGACGAAGATGCCCGGCACGCTCGCTTCGAGCAGGAACGGCTCGCGGTCGATTCCCCATCCGGGTGGTGGCTTGCCCTGGTCGAGCGTTTCGCGTCCCGAGAGGACGAAGCCGGCCTTTTCGCGCAGCACCGAAGCTTCGAGCCAATCCGTGCGCGGGGTCTGACCGATGAACACGAAGAGCGCGGACAGGTCCACCTCCTCTCGTTCCCCGCTTGGGACGGTCTCGACCGTAGCGCGCTCGAGCCGCTGCCCGCCCTCGACCCCCACGACCTGCACGTAGGGGCGAAGCTCGACGTTCGGAATCGCGGCCATCTGCTGAATCAGGTACTGGCTCATGGTGGCGGTCAGGTCCGGCCCACGAATCAGCACCTTGACGCTGTTCGCGAAGCGGGAAAGGTAGACGGCGGCCTGCCCCGCCGAATTGCCGCCGCCCACCACGGCGACGTCGAGGCCCCGGAAGAGGACCGCCTCGGTGGTGGCGCCGCCGTAGTAGATGCCCGCGCCCGCCAGCCTGGCGGCGTTTGGGATCTCGAGCTGCCGGTAGCTGACCCCCGTGGCCACGACCACAGCCTGGCAGGAGATCTCGCTGCCGTCGCCCAGGGTCACGACTCGGTACGGGTCCTCGCGGCTAATGCCCACGACTTCGATCGGCGAGAGGATCTCGGCGCCCAGCCGCCGCGCCTGGGCCAGGCCGCGACGCGCCAGGTCGCCCCCGGAGAGGCCCGAAGGAAAGCCAAGGTAGTTCTCGATGCGCGAGGTGGTCCCGGCCTGCCCGCCGGGCGCCTCGCGCTCGATGAGCACGGTCTTCAGACCTTCACTGGCGCCATAGACGGCCGCGGCGAGACCGGACGGCCCGCCTCCCACGATCGCGAGGTCATAGAAGGGGAGGGCGGCGCGCACCTGCAGGCCCACCTTCTCGGCGATCTGCACGTTGCTCGGGTCGCGGAGGACGCTGCCATCGGGGAAGAGCACGATCGGGATCGCGAGCTCCTCGGGACTCGCGGCCTCGGCCTCGCCGGCGGTGACCGCTACGGTTTCGGCGGTTTTCTGTCCGTCGAGCGTCTCCATCAGGGAGATGGCGAGCCGTCGGCCCTCATCATCGGCCTCCGGGTCGAGCCAGGCGTACGGCACCTGGTTTCGGGTGAGATAGTCGCGGATGTCGTGACCGCGCGGCGACCAGCGTCGGGCGAGCAGCCTGAGACCCTCGAACGGGGGGCGGAAATCGGCCACCCAGTCGGAGAGCAGGTCGTCGAGGACCGGGTACAGCTTCTCCTCGGGCGGATCCCACGGCTTGAGGATGTACTGGTCCAGGCGGATCGAGTTGATCGCCTGGATCGCGACGTCCGTATCGGCGTACGCGGTCAGCAGTACCCGCTTGGCATCCGGCTGCAGCTCGATCGCCTGTGCGAGGAACTCGATGCCGGTCATGCTCGGCATGCGTTGGTCCACGACGAACAGGCCGATCGCGCCGCCGCGCACCGTCAGCTGGCGGACGGCCTCGAGCGCCTCGGCGCCAGAGGTGGCGGCGACGATGCGGTATTCCTTGCCGTAGCGCGATCGGAGGTCCCGCTCGACGGCGCGCAGAACCGGCGCGTCGTCGTCGACCGCGAGGATGACCGGCTTGTTGGTGGTGGTGGCCACAGCCGCAGTGTAGGACCCGCTAGCATCGGTCCGTGAGCCGCCCCGAACGAGCTGACGTCCTGATCGTCGGCGGCGCCATCGTGGGAAGCAGCGTGGCCACGTTCCTGGCCCGCCGCGAAGACTGGCGCGGCCGCGTGGTGGTGGTCGAGCGCGATCCGACCTATCGCACGGCCTCGACCACTCTCTCCGCCGCCTCGATTCGGCTGCAGTTCAGCACGGAGCTGAACATCGAGATCAGCCGCTTCGGCATCGGGCTCATCAAGCACCTCGACGAATGGCTCGGTGTCCCGGGGGGAACGCCGCTCAGCATCGACTTCGTGGAGGGCGGCTACCTGTTCCTCGCGAGCGATGCGGGTCGGCAGATCCTCGAGCACAACCACGCCATCCAGCGCGCGCACGACGTGCCGGTGGCGCTCCTGTCGCCCGACGAGCTGCGCGCGCGATTCGGGTGGATGGAGACCGGTGACCTCGCCGGCGGGTCGCTCGGCCTCTCTGACGAAGGGTGGTTCGACGCGTACGCGCTCCTGCAGGCCTTCCGGGCCAAGGCCCGATCGCTGGGTGTGGAGTACGTGGCGGGTGAGGTGGCCGAGATCGATTGCAGCGATGGGCTTGTGGCCGGCGTTCGACTCGCGGACGGTCGCGCCCTGACCTGCGACTGGGTGGTGAACGCGGCCGGGCCGCGGGCTGCGACGGTTGCGGCCATGATCGGAGCCGACCTGCCGGTTCATCCGCGGAAGCGCTACGTCTACCACTTCGACTGCCGGCAGCCAGTGGAGGGCGCACCGCTGACGATCGACACGACGGGGGTCTATTTCCGGCCGGAGGGGCCCAACTTCATCGCGGGCTACTCGCCGCGAGCAGGTGAACCGGACCCCGACGCGCTCGACCTCGAGCTCGACCGCCGCCCGTTCGAGGAGGTCGTCTGGCCGTCGCTAGCGCATCGCGTTCCGGCCTTCGGCGCGATCCGACTCCTCGATGCCTGGGCCGGGCACTACGAGGTCAACACGCTCGACCACAACGCGGTCATCGGTCCACACCCGGAGGTCCGGAACTTCCTCTTCGCCAACGGCTTCTCTGGGCACGGGTTGCAGCAGGCGCCCGCGGTCGGCCGCGGTCTTGCGGAGTGGATCGCGACCGGGCGGTACGAGACGCTCGACCTCACTCCGCTTGGTTACGAGCGCATCGCCCGCAACGAGCCGGTTCGCGAGCTCAACGTTGTCTGAGAGCCGGGCGTACCATCGGCTCGTGGACCGACCGCGGATCGCCGTCACCCTGGCCAATCCGGAGGGCAAGTCCGACGTCGCCCTGGCCGAGGACAAGAACGAGCGCTATCTCGAGGCGATCGAGCGGCACGGGGGTGACCCCATCCCCCTTGACGAGCGTGCGTCGGATGAGGAGCGCCGCGCCGCATTCGACGCCATGGACGGGCTCGTCCTGAGCGGCGGCGAGGACATCGATCCCGCCCGCTACGGCGAGCCTCGCGACCCGAAGACCGTGATCGACCCGGGGCGCGACGTCCTCGACGAGGCAGCCTTCCGCGCCGCCACCGAGCGTGGAGTGCCGATCTTTGGCATCTGTCGGGGCCTGCAGGCGATCAACGTCTTCTCGGGCGGCCGCCTGGTGCAGCACGTCGACGAACACGCCGCCCGCCCGTATCGGGGACGCGCGGCCGAGGCGAGCCACCATCAGCTCCAGCTCGTTTCGGGTTCAACGATCAGCACCCTGCTCGGCGATGCCACGGAATTTCGCGTGAACTCCTTCCACCATCAGGCGGTTGATCGCGCCGGCCTGGCGCATGGCCTTCGTGCGTCCGGGATCGCGCCACACGTGCAGGGTGACCTCGTGGAAGCGCTCGAAGGTACCGAAGAGGACCGATGGCTCCTTGGCGTGCAGTGTCACCCGGAGCGTACCGAGAGCTCGCCCGCTGAATTCGCCAGGCTCTGGGACGCCTTCATCGGCGCCGCGCGTAACTCGCGCGTGCCCGAGAGGTCAACGCCCTGACGTCCTGACCTCGCCAGCCTTACGCGAACGCACCCTCCACCCAGGTCTGCCAGGCTCGCTCGGTCGCCTTACGGTCCGCGGGGGCAAAGCTGGTGCCCGAGCACGATCGTCCCGTCGAACCATGGGTGAACCGATACAGGGCGTCCGTAAGCGTTGAGCCGGAGTCAGTCGTCGTGGCGGGGACCCAGGAGCAGCGGCCACCCGAGCTTGTCGGCGTACTGCGGGCGCAGGCGGGCGGTGTTGTACATCCTCGCAACGTCGATGCGCCGCGGGCCCAGCTCAGGATCCGGCAGCGGAGCGTGGTCATACTTCCCCTCGCGGATGGCGACCATTCGACCGCTAACGCCGCTGATCAGAAGATCCATCGCCACGTTGGCGAAGGTCATCGCAACCATCTGGTCCAGGGCATCGGGGTCGCCGGAGCGCAGGTCGTAGGTCAGGTCGCTGTGCACGGTCTCCACGCCCGTGCGCCTGCGGAGCTCCTCGGCCAGCGCACCGCCGACATCGGTCTTGTGTCGGTGTCCGTAGGCGTCTGCCTCGCCCTCCTCGCCCAGCGTCCCCCCGCTCCAAATGGCGCCCTCCGAGGCGATCACGAAGGCATAGCTGGAGGGGTTGGCGCGACGGTCTTCCATCAACAGGTCGGCGAGAGCGTCGAGGTCGAAGGAGGCCTCGGGGATGACACACCGCGCGCTGGTTACGTACGCGGCGTACCAGGCGGTGTAGCCGCTGTTGCGACCGAAGATGCGGAAGACCCCGATCCGCTCATGGCTGCCCAGCGTCGTTCGCTGGCGGTTGATGAGCTCGCGGGCCCTCGTGACGGCCGAGCTGAAGCCGATGCAGTACTCGGTGCCCTGCACGTCGTTGTCCATGGTCTTGGGGATCGCCACCAGCGAGACCCCCTCCGCACCGAGTCGATGTCCGTACCCGAGCGTGTCATCGCCGCCGATCGCCACCAGGCGCTGGATGCCGAGCCGCTCGAGGTTCTCGAGCACGAGCGGGGTCAGGTCGTAGGTCCCCTCAGCGGTCTCATAGGCACGCAGCCGGATCGGGTCGAGGTGCTCGGGGAGGCGCGACGCCTTCATCTTGCCGGGATTCGTGCGGGAGGTGTGCAGGACCGTCCCGCCGGTGCGGTCAATCGCTCGCGTCGTCCGGCGGTCGAGCGGGCGGATGTAGTCCGGATCGGGGTCGGGGCCGGCGCGCAAGTGCGTCAATCCCTCCCAGCCTCGGCGAATGCCCAGCACCTCGAAATCCATCTCGGTGGCGCGGTAGACCACGCTCTTGATGACCGAGTTGAGGCCCGGCACGTCTCCCCCACCGGTGAGGATGCCGATCCGCGTCGCCATGCCGAATCATCTTCGCGCGCCAATGCAAGGCGCGTATCAGCCATCTGACATTCGTCCAGAATGGACCGATGTGCGGACGCTTCGCGCAACCGCGATCCTCAGACGAGCTGGCGCGGATTTTCCGCGCCCGACGCGTCACGGAGCTCGATGGAGCGCGCTTCAACGTCGCGCCGACCGATGAAGTAGCCGCAGTCGTCGAGCACCACGGAGAGCGGCAGCTCGATACGTTCCGATGGGGTCTGGTTCCCTATTACGCAGAGTCGTCCCGCGAGGCCGCCCGCCTGATCAACGCGCGCGCCGAGACGGTGGAGAGCTCGGGCGCCTTCCGGACGGCATTCCGCCGCAGACGCTGCATCGTCCCTGCCGATGCCTTCTACGAGTGGCGCCGCGCGGTGCCGGCCGTCGCCCACGAGCGAGCGCGTGGAGCCAGGCCCCAGCCCTTCGCAATTCGTCGGGTCGACCGCCAGCCCATGGCCTTCGCGGGACTGTGGGCGGTATGGCGCGAGCCGCTGACCGCGGGACGCCTCTTCACGTGCTCCATCGTCACCACGACCGCCAACGAGCTCCTCGCGCCGCTCCACTCGCGCATGCCGGTGGTCCTCGAGGAAGGCGACTGGGACGCGTGGCTGGACGAGGCGTCTGAACCGGGGATGCTGCGCGGGTTGCTGCGGCCCGCGCCGGAGACGGGCATCGAGGTGTACCCGGTCGGACAGGCCGTCAACAGCGTCCGCAACAATGGCCCGAGCCTGCTCGATCCACTGACCGAGCCAGCGGGCGCGCATCTCTCTTGACGATCCTCCTGCCAGGCGACGCGATGGTCGTGCTGGTCGGCATCGCGGGCAGCGGTAAATCGACGTTCGCCCTGGCGCATTTCGCGCCGACCGAGATCCTCTCCTCAGACGCGTTCCGCGGCGTCGTGGCCGACGACGAGTCCGACCAGTCCGCCAGCGAGGACGCCTTCGCCCTCCTGCACGCCGCCCTGCGCCTTAGGCTGCGGCGTGGGCGCCTGACTGTCGTCGACGCGACGAACGTGGAGGATTGGGGGCGGCGGCAGCTGCTCGACATCGCCGGCCAGGAGCGGCGCGTCGCGGTGGCAATCGTGCTCGATTTGCCGGTGGAAGTCTGCCTCCAGCGCCTCGGTGGCCGCGGAGTGCGATCCGTGCCCCCGCATGCGGTACGCCGCCAGCATCGGGACCTGCGCCGCTCGCTTCCGACCCTGGGGGCGGAGGGATTCAGTGCCGTGCACGCGATCGAATCGGCCGCCGAGGCCGATGCGGCTCGGATCGAACGCGCGCCGCGAGGGAGTGCCGAGGGCAACGCAATGTCCCGAAGGAACCGCGCCCGACGCGACGATGCGAGATCATCGAATCGACACCGGAACGCTTGATGCAATCTCGTGATCCGGTTGCGCTGCCCCTTCG